>Ga0209725_1001327_pt1 | contig 14028 bp, 16 predicted proteins | sample I18A1metaG_FD_184145 | JGI IMG/M metagenome (GOLD analysis project Ga0209725, IMG submission 184145) | Lake sediment bacterial and archeal communities from Gulf of Boni, Indonesia to study Microbial Dark Matter (Phase II) - ​I18A1 metaG... | ecosystem: Environmental > Aquatic > Freshwater > Lake... | reverse complement strand
TCAGTGTAGGCGTCTGCCAATCTGCCGATCTTCCAGAAGAGAAAGACCAGAGCTACTACGACGACTGCTCCAAGGGCTGTTCTGAGTATGAGACCGGTAAACAGCAGACCAACAGGGACTGGCATCTTACTCACCTCGCGGGCGAGGAAGCCAATCGCGATAAAAGATATTGTGGATGAATCGTACAGTCGAAGATCGATCATTGCGCTGAGGAAGGTGCGATGATGGCAAGGACCTAACAAGAAGCAGGAATGAGGCTGAAAGAAGGCCTGCGGCCAGAAGTCGAGGTAACTGTAAGACGCGACGTGTTTGGAAAAGGACTCTTCAAGCCTCTGAAAGATATTCTGCTGTGCTTGGCCCCTTGAGAGAATTGTATGCGCTGGCGCATACGCCGCAATCAAGCCTCTCGCGGCGAGGGGAAGGGAGCGTAGCCTAGAACGCCGTGCACTGGTCGTAAGCTAAGTTCTCAGGCATTTCCTGCGGCCTTCTGAATTGGCTCGGAAATCATTTATTCCCTAGTCAGGGTTGCTCGGAACAGGGGGAACCCGGTCTGTTCGACAGACGAGCTCAACTGATGAAGCCCAAGCAGTTGAGGAGGACCCAAATCGAGCGAATCAGGAGAATCGTGAGGTACGCCTACAGGAACGTGCTCTTCTACAGGAAACGGTTCGATGAGGCCGGGCTGAAGCCGGACGCGATCAAGACACTGGACGATGTTGCGAGGATTCCGTTCACCGTCAAGACCGACTTGCGGGACTGTTATCCGCTCGGAATTCTAGCTGTTCCGCCTCAGAGACTGTACTGCCTCCATGCGTCATCAGGAACCACTGGGAAACCGATTGTTGTGGCGTACACTCGTGGGGATCTGGAACGCTGGACCAGACTGATGGGGCGGACGTTTGATGTGGCCGGTGTCAGAAGGGGCGACATCGTTCAGAACATGTATGGTTACGGGCTTTTCACCGGCGGTTTAGGGTTTCACTACGGCGCGAGAGCAGTCGGGGCGACAGTTGTGCCCACGAGTGTGGGAAACACGAAGCGGCAGCTTATGCTGATGAAAGATCTCCGAAGTACGGTGGCGGCATGCACTCCGTCGTACATGGTCTACCTGTGCGAGGCAAGCCGTGCAGAGGGCTACGAGCCTCGAAGAGATTTCGCGTTGAGAATCGGGCTCTTCGGTGCCGAACCGTGGAGTGAGGAAGCGCGGAAGCGAGTAGAGGACACGTTTGGCCTGCGAGCCCACGACTGCTACGGACTCTCGGAACTGTATGGTCCAGGCGTGGCGATCGAGTGCGAGGAGAGAAACGGGCTGCACGTCTGGGGTGACGAATTCCTTGTGGAGGCCATTAACCCGGAGACTGGTGAGGTTCTAGACCCGGGGAGCGAGGGTGAGCTTGTCTTCACGATGCTCTCGCGTGATTGTCTTCACGATGCTCTCGCGTGAGGCGATGCCCCTGCTTCGATACAGGACGCGGGATCTGTCTAGGGTTTTTGAGGACGAGTGTGCGTGCGGAAGATACCACAGTCGGATCCAACGTATCAAAGGACGAAGCGACGACATGCTCATTGTGGGCGGCGTGAACGTCTTTCCGAGCCAAGTCGAGCATGTGCTGATGAACGTCGGCGGCCTCGGCGACCAGTATCAGATAGTCGTATCACGCGAAAAGCTTGACCGACTATCCGTGAAAGTTGAAGCTCCGAAAGACAGACTGGATGATCCAAAGCTAATGCAGGAGGTACAGTCACAGATCTTCGCTACGCTCGGGATACGTGCCAACGTTGAATTGGTGGAAGAAGGAACTCTGCCTCGGTCTGAAGGCAAGGCCCGCCGTGTAATAGACCTTCGGCCCAAGGAGTAGACTCTCGGACAGTGCTCACTTGACAAGGCCACCAGTCGGCTTGATGCTAGTGTCAATCCTAGTACTGGCCGGAGCCATTCTAGACCTCAAGTTCGTCCTCGCAATCCTCGCTCTAGTCGTCGTGTTCGTAGGGATTGTTCAGTTTCGTCAGTCCGGAGCCACAATGGCGGTTGTTGGCCTAGCAGTGGTGCTGATACTGGCCCTCGTTTTCTTTGATACGAACCCGCTCGTCGCCCTCGGAGCCGCAGTCTACGGGATATTCAAGTCGTTCGGCGTCACAATCTCTGTCCTCGCAACCATGCTCATGATCTTCCTGATGAAGGAGGTTGGAGCGCTCCAAAAAATCTCCGCTGCCGTCAAGACCGCTGCGACCACAAAGGAGCAACAAGCGCTATTCCTAGGCGTTGGCTTTGGATCGTTCGCCACATCGCTTGGAGTGGTGACCCCGTCGCTCTTTCCGCCGTTGTTGGTTGCGATGGGGTTCTCACCGTTCGCGGCGATAGCGATCTCAGTGCTTGGCTACAACGCAACCACGTCATACGCGCTTCTGTCGGTTCCGCTCACCCTTCCTGCTGACATCTTCAACCTTGATCTGTTCCTGCTCGCGTACAAGGTGAACATCTTCCTTCCCGTCGTTGCCGTGCTCGTCTCGATCTCGATGCTGTGGATCGTCGGAGGAAAATCATCGGTGGGCAAAGGCTTGCTGCCGGCAGTCTTGGCGGGCCTGTCAATCGGATTCTCATGCTTGATCTTTGGACTGTTGAGAGCACCCGTCATGCTGATTGGAGTTCTAGCCGGACTCGTCAGCATGATTGCGCTCTACTTCACCCAACGGGTGACAGCGAGACCCACCATGAACTCCGAGAATATCGATCGAATAGAAACCATCAGGGCTCTGAGCCCGTGGTTGATACTGATAGTTCTGGCATTAATCGTCAGCGTTCCTCAAACCACAGACTGGATGAAACGCCTTGACGGACCTGCATTTTGGATCTTCGATAGGCCCCTAGACTTTGACGCATTCACTCAGCCGTACACTTGGATCCTTGCCGCGACTGTCCTGTCACTGCCAATTCTGAAGCCGACCCAACAACAATTCAGGAAGACAATGGAGCTCTGGACCAAGAGAATCTGGGCCCCGTTCATTGCGTACTCGTTCTTCTTCGGCGTCGCATACGTTATGGCATGGAGCGCAATGGACATCTCGAATGGTAGACTCGTTCCTACTCCAGAATTCGCCGCGATGAACATGAACAACGTCGTTGGATTGACGCTCGCCACAGTCTTCGGCTCGCTGTTCGTCATCGTGGCTCCATGGCTTGGCCTTTTCGGGGCCGTGGTCGGCGGGTCTGAGGCAAGCTCGAACGTGATGTTCTTCCCGATACAGCACAAGGCCGCAGAAGGCATAGGGCTTACGAGCGCTGGGGAGAACAGCTCTGCCTTCATGACAATTTATGGATCACACGCAAACGGCGGAGGCATCGCCTCAGCCATCACCCCGTCCAAGATCAACAACGCGACCGCCACAATTGGCGCGGACGCGAGGTTAGAGAGCGATATCATGAGAAGCCACGTCCCGCCTGTGCTAATGATCACGTTCATCGTGGGTGTCCTGACCGCCGTCTTCATCGCTCTCGGAATCTAGAGCACCCAGTTGCAAGCTAATCTCGGCCGGTTTATGAGAAACGTCTTCATTTGCAACAGCTTTGGGGATGAGCCAGCGTGGACTTCTTCGAGACTGTGAAGGCGAGGCATTCAGTCAGAGCCTTCCAGAGCCGACCAGTAGAGGATGAGAAGATACACAGAATCATCGAGGCTGTGAACCTCGCCCCCTCCGCGGGGGATCTCCAAGCATACGAGATCATTGTTGTCAAAGACTCGAAACGCAGGAACGAGTTGGCAAGAGCCGCGTTGTGGCAAAATTTCATTGCAGAAGCGCCGCTATGCCTTGTCTTTCTTGCCTATCCTGAACGTTCCTCGAGAAAGTACGGTCACAGGGGTTCCCAACTCTACTGTCTCCAAGATGCAACCATAGCGGTCTCGTATGCTCAGTTGGCGGCTACTGCACTCGGGCTAGCATCGACGTGGGTTGGCGCGTTCGATGATGAAGCCGTTGCAAGGGCTGTTGAGGCGCCGAAGAACAAACGTCCGATTGCCGTACTGCCCATCGGCTACGCCGCAGAAACCCCTGACATCACACCGCGGAGACCCGTTAGTGAGATCCTGTGCTCGGAAACGTCAGGGTCTCCTTACCCGTTCTCTTTCACAGACCGGGGTTATCAGAGGCCGGTTTGGAAGCCTCGGCCCTAAATCTCTTTGAAGAGGAAGGGGTCGAGGCACTTCATCTTCTCGCGCCAGTCCTCCGGGTATAGTAATCGTTCTGTCGCGGCTGCGCTGCTCAGTAGGCTGTTCCCGTCTTGGGATGTGAAAGTGAAGCCGAGGATCTCGCCAGGATTCCTGACGCATATTGTGGGCAGTACGAAGATTGTCTGGTTGAGAATCCGCCCGTAGTGGCCATGGTCGCGGCCGAACGAGAACGCCAGCGCGGTCTGATCCTTGTACGTGGTGGCGACGAGCCGATTTGCGTTGATCCGCGCCATTGCTTCCTCAAGCGTGATAGCTCCATACAGCTCCAGTGAGAACCATATCGAATGCATGTATTGCGTTGGAACCTTGATGCTGCTTGAGAAGATGTCGAGCTCACAGCCAATTGTCTGGAAGAGCGCATGCGCGTCTCGGGCGTGGTGTGTCCCGAATCGGCCATAATTGTGGCTGTCGACTTTCGGGCTTGCAGTGAACCCGCCTTCTTCGCTAAGATCTGAGGCGCGACGCATGCAGACGAATCGGCCCTCTTTGAGCCGCGGCATTCCGCCCTCGAAGGCAAGGGTCTTGACGATCGCCGCAATGTTGTGTGTGTTACATGAAGCGATTTGCACGTATCTTTGTGGTTCCGAGAGTACGTTGTCGTTTATGCCGTAGGCATAGATTGCCCCGAAACCAAACTCCGATCCTTGTGCAATGAACCCTCGCGGGCCTTCGATCTTCTCGTAGAATCTCTTCTTGTTGTCTAGGCCTGTGCCAGATGGAGTGCAGTCGATTACAACCGATGCACGTTGTATTCCTTCTTCATATTCGTACGTTGGTTCCATTTCGAGTTCTTGGAAGTCCCTCCACTTCTTCTTCTCGACGCATAGCTTGGCGTCCCTCTTGAGCAGGTCCCAGACCTTTGTCCGATCAGTCATTAGCGGGGTTCGCTTTGAGAACGTGACTTCATCGATCCCCAGTTCTCTGCGGAAGTCGGCTAGGAGACCGATCAATGGTTCGCCTATCGTTCCGGTTCCGATCACATGAACGATGTTCAAGACCTGGGTTCCAGACTCCTTGAGTACCTCACGGGAAATAAGCCTACCATCTTGGATTTCCGAGAGAGAAAGGTTTCTCGGATGGCGCGCTCGCGAATTATTGGAAGGAGAGTAAAACTAGGATTCCTGAGTTGAAGAGGAGCCTTTCATCACAGGTTCAACTATCCCCGCGACTAGGAGCTCTCCAGCGGTTTGTATGTTGGCGAATGTGTCCCTGCCTAGTCCTTTCAAAATCCTGAGCATCGTGTCGAGTAAGGCCTCACGTAGGTCTCTCGGAAGATAGTTCATCGACTGGTCTATCTCTTCCAAGCTGACGCGTAACTCATCTGATCTCGAAGCCAGGACCATAGCGGCTGCGATGTCCTTGAGTCTTCCAACAAGGCAGAGGACTCTCGCTTCAGCCGCAAGCCCGGAGATTGCCCATGCATCTAGATCCTGCTCGGTAGGTTCCAGAAGAAACCGCGCGTAGGCTGCCTGATCCTCAACGTATCCGTTTGAAACAAGTAGATTCGTGACTTCCATGTCCTTCACGGCCAAGGTTAGAAGGTACAGAATGTCTGTAAGATGATCCCTCAGGCCAGGAAAGCTTGTCGCCGCCTTCGATAGATCCCTCGGCATTGGAAAGATGTAGTATTCCAGGCCGCCATGTAGGATCGAATGGCCAGCTTCATGTCGAAGAGCTCCTTCCCAGACGAGTTCAGGTAGCTGTTGCTTGCGCTCGATGGAGACGGATATTCTGGGAATACCTGTCCATGCGTCATGAGCGGCCATGAAGGCTTCATCAACCTCGCTGGACGTGACCCCGGCCTTTCTCCGCTCTGTCGCAAAGTGACTGCGCCACATTCGGTCATTCTCGAAAATTATGACCTCTACAAAGTCGGGTCCATCAGGTCGGAGACGGTCATAGCATTCCTCAAGCAGGTTACGGATCCTAGCCGCTTCTTCATCAGGAACACTGCCACGAGTCTCCAGATGGATCAAATGCCTCTCTTGAGAAGACGGAGAACGGGACCAAAAACCTGTCCCAGCCGAGCAACAGAATGAGTCAAGAGAACCCGAACCGTTATGACTGGGAGCAGCCAAACCTAGGTCAGCTTGGGCCGGTAGTTCAGCTGGTTAGAAAGCCTAGACTTGACTTGAACGTCGGCCTTACACGCCGAAGGTCGCCGGTTCGATCCCGGTCCGGCCCACCATCCCAAACCAATGATCCGAAACGATTTTGGGCTGTTTCTCACCAGAAAGCCGGCCCTACTTCCTGCTTCACTTTTCCGGCACCGGCCGTCCTGAAGTACAACCTCTGCTGACAGAAAGGGCGCCCAACTGAGTGCTGTGTTGGAACTGGAAGAGACTGCAAGCGTAGAGTTCGATGTTAGAACGTCTGGCATGCTAATACTTGGCGAGCCCGGCTAGGATATCCTTGTAGCGGCGTACGATTTCCCCTACTGGGTCTTCTTGGACCTGCTCCGAAGCCATGACTCTAGTTCCTTGCTCGACACTTCTCCACGAGCAACTCTCAGCATTAAGGCTATGCTAGCCTCTTGTTCCCGTTGACCAGTGGGTGTCTTGCCGGAATCTCTCGAATGACGTAATCTGCCTTTGAAAAGACATCTCCGCGCATCCAAGTAAGCGCGTCTAGGATGTATCGCAGCGTGCCTTCGCTCACAAGACCGTACTCGCGGACCATTGCCGCCCGAAGGTCCGTTTTCCCGACATGTGCCTTCTTGTTTTCTCTTGATTGGCTCGAGCGTTTGAATCTGGCAACCTTGGTCCTTCTAACCATCTTTCGAGCGACGGGGTAGGCTCACACTACTCTCACGGGAAACGGAGTTGCATAAGCTATCGGTAGACGACCTTCCTATGTTCGAATCTTAGAAGATACAGTGTTGCGCCTTGCACCGCATAGATGAGCCTGTATGGCGAAACGCGGACGGAACGTTCGCCCTTCAGGGCGAATCGTAAGGGTTTCCCAGTCTCGGGGTTATCCAGTATCTTCTCGATCTGCTCCTTCACGCGCTTCTTGATGGTCTTGTCTCTGAGCTTCCTCAGTTCGCGTTCGAATTTCTTGGTCCAGATGACTTCTGTGATGACTACCAAGTCTCAAGCTCTTCGAGGAAGCGTTTTCTTGACGCTCTTCGCGCTTGTCCGCGTTTGATCTCTCTCCAAGCTCTTTCGACTTCTCGGAAGACTCGCAGATCCGCTTGGAGGGCCTTGCTATCTATCTTCTTGAGAACGACGACGTTGCCTTTTCGCGGGGTCAAGATCGCGAAGACGGTGCCTGCTTCTATGCCCAGTTTCTGCCTCACGCGAGATGGAATCACAACCTGACCCTTAGAGCTGATGCGGGTCAGCTCAGGCACGTCTGCGGATCTCATGAAGCGTAAGACTATCTTACCAGCGTTTAAGCGTAGCGGGGAGGACTCCACGTAGAATTCTGATCTGGGCTTGGCGGTTCAGGCGCTTGAATCCGCACTCCGACGGCAGGGGACTTGACTCCGGACTTGGCCCCAAAACCTTCCCAAGACCGTAACATACTACGAGCGCTTATGCTCGACACTGGAGGTTCATTCGGGCGCCCTATTTGCCTGAGTCTCCCGTTGAGATTTGACGTGTTTGATTTCAGAATCGTTATCCAATGCTCGACCCTAAAGGTTGCTCAGAGTGAAGTGAAGTGGTCAAGATAACGTACCAGCCATGGGAAGAGATCGTCATCCACGAAGCTGTAGAGTACTCCCTGCCAGCCCTGTTGGAGATGCAGAGCTTCGGAGCTCCTCCAGGATCGCTGGGCCGGAGTCTGATGTGGGCAAACGGTGTTGCGTTCGCCTACGCGCCGATGCCCGCAAGTGATGATGCTGTAGCTGAACAGTTGAAGGGGAGGATGCACTGGGCCAGCCTTGTGTACGCGATGATGCCTACATATGAGAGCTCGGTCTTCCTGCAGGAGATGAACTTGCGGATCCCGATTGCCGATGTGAGCGGCAACCCGATCCTTTATGCCGTCGCAAGATGGCTACGCGAACGTGCCACATGAGACTGGAGAAAGACGAGCGAAGTTAGAGGACTATTGAGAGCAGTCTTCTGATCGCTAGAGATCGTGCGCCCTTCCGGTATGCGCCTATGTTGAGTATTTCCTCGACTTCCATGCTCATTCACGCTACCTGGTTGATACGGTACATTAATGTTCCTATTTAAGGACAGCGTCGTTTTCCGACACATCCCGCACTGAGGACGGGCCTGTTAGAAGACTGCACGGGCCCTCTCAGTCACTTCTTAGAGACAGCTTGTGAGGTGCGGCCTCTACTTTGCCAAGCGGATCTGAGCTGCGTCTTCCACCATGCCGTTGATGACCTCGGCCACAGGCTTGACCTCATGCACGATGCCGACATCTTGACTGCACGGAGTCACGCCAGCGTCCAAGTCCCCGCCTTCATACATGTGCTTGGTCGCGGTGCCGGCAACGATTGAGAGGACCTCGCCGAGTTCGGCATTGCGGGATTCCAGCTCGGCCACCTTGAGCGCGGCGGCGTTCTTCCATGCGCGAACCGTGTTCTTCCACGAGCCTAGAATCGGGAGCGTGTCCAACTCGCTGGCGGAGATTAACGCTCGCTTGAGATTGTCGTGGATCGGGCATTCGGTTGTCACGAGCAGACGGGTACCCACAGTCACGCCATCAGCGCCTAACGCCAAAGCGGCTAGCAGCCCTCTGCCGTCGGCGATTCCGCCGGCCGCAAGGACAGGCACCTGCAACGACTCCACGGCGCGAGGCACCAGAACCATCGTCGTCAGCCCGACCTCCCCGATGTGGCCCCCTCCCTCAGACCCGAAAACCGTAACGGCATCGACCCCAGCCTTCTGCGCGCTCAGTGCGTGCCGAACGCTGACGCACTTGTGCATCGTCTTCACGCCGCCAGCCTTCAGCCGGGCAAGTAAGTCCTCTGGCGGACGATGACCGCTCGTCTCGACCACCGGCACGTGCTCTTCCAAGATCACGTCAGCGTACAGAGCGTTGTCGATCGGCCGCAGCGCCGGGAAGAGGCTCAGGTTCACGCCGAAGGGCTTGTCGGTGAGTTCTTTCACCCTGCGAACAGCTAGACGAAACTCTTCCTGCGTGTCGTACATGGCGGAGGCCATCATCCCAAGAGCGCCAGCCCTAGAAACTGCCGCCACAAACTCCGGCCTGGACACATGCATCATCGCACCGCCAACAATAGGATGCCTAACGTCGAAAAGTTCAGTGATGCGAGTCTCGAACATGGACTGCCCCAACAGAGGTTCTCGTCGTCGACTGAACGGGTATAGTCGTCAGGATTTCACGGTTTCTGAAGAATCGACCGCTGCCCAGCAGGTCTCTTCGAGGTTTATCGATGATTGGGAACCCATCTTTGACCAGCTTGACAAATCTTTAGAACAAGCAGGCTACACGCTATGTCGGCTGCGTAGAACGGAGGAAGATAGAGTGCCTGCACAACAAACTGACACGAGCAAACGTCAGCTCTGTTCCTTGCCTATCTGCGGGTCAGCAGCCGACTGGTTCACAGATTTCTTCGGCGGAACCGAGTACTACTGCGACAAGCACAAGCCAATGATCCCGCAGAGTCTCCTGAAAAGAGCCGGCGCTGCATCAAAGGAGTGAAACCCTCTAGTTGACGGGCAACTGCTAGATTGAAGCTGAATGCGACCCCGATTCGTCTAGGCCTGAGGAGACGCTTCTTCATGGTCACTCTTTGGCTGCGGCTTCGTCCTCTTTCTAGACCGCGGGGACCGCGGTTTCTTGGGAGCGGTCTCGGGCGTCAGGACCGGTCTGCCTTGAGCCTGCGGCATGGGTTTGGTCTGCTGGCGTCTCGTGATTGCGATCACTGTCAGTCCTGTCCCTAGCAGAAACGCCCCCCCGACTGCGATCCCAATGGTCTCGTACAGAATTGTGCTGTCCGTTCTCCATGCAGCCCTAACCGTGAGTGGCGAATCCATCGTGACCGTGACGACCGGCGATGTTGACTGGTAGTCTCCGGTCCATCTGTCGAAGACCTGCTTCACGCCGTAGCTCGTATCGACCTGAGTAGTGACTGAGAATGTTGCAGAGCTCCCCGCATCATACCATCCCCCTCCGTCCACGATGCCGTATTCTGACGAAACGGTCAGCAAGTACTGGGCCTTGTAGCGTGCCTCCGCAGTATGAGGACCGTTCATCGTGACTTGGACCGGGTTTCCTGAGACAGGAACCGCGTCAATGGTCCAATGCTCGAAGACGTATCGGATTCCTTCCACGCCTAGAACGACTGGCGGCACTGCGCCAACCGTTACTGACTCGTCTGAGCGGTACCAGCCACCGCCGACCGGCGCGGCAATTCCTGGAGGGTCGACTGAGACCTCCAGATAGTTCTCGAGCTGATAATTCGCGACCACAGTCTTCTCTGAGTCTATCGTGATCGATCCACTGGGCGCGTCTCCTGAGAAATCTCCACTCCAGTGTGAGAAGACGTAGCGCTCATTGGCGCCGAACGGGACGGTCATGGAAGTGAGGCTGAACGACGCGACGACTCCTTGGTTGTATGTTCCTGCGCCTCTCACCGGGGCGACTTCGGGCGGGTTCGTCTCGACTTCGAGGTCGAAAGTCCTTACGGTGTCGGCGGCGGTCGTCGGATAATAGTAGCCGTAGTAGTATGGATAGGGCCAATAGTAGTAGCTCCAGTAGTATGGGTAGCACCAGTACGGATCCCAAGGGTAACAGTGGTACCAAGAGTACTGTGTCGCGGAGCTAGCGTTCGAGCTGTTCGACAAATCCTGCCTAGCAGAGTGACTGAGGGGAAGCGCGGATGCGACTGGGGCATTCACACATACTGTCAACAACAGCAGAATGACCGAAGAGAGTTGAACGGCTGAAACCAGAGGGAATCTACCCAACTCGTCTCAACTATTACGTACCAGCTCCTGGATCATATTTCTGGATTGAGGTTGCGGAATACTGCTCTTGGACGGTGCCCTGTTCGGTGGCTTCGAACCCGTTGTTCTAAGCTGTAGAGTGAAATCCCATCGCGCCTGACAGTTGCGGACGGAGCCTTGAGGCTTGAATGCGAGAAGCGAAAAGGAAGTGGGACTAGTCGTCCTGACGGGCCTGTTCGCCACTATGATTCTGTTGGGTGGCGGCCTTGCTGCGGTTGGTGGAGACCACACTGCCTTGCCCCCCGCGACAGCCTTAAGCGTCGGGCCGATTCGTTTCGTTGAGATCTACTTCCTTACTGGGGACCAGATGGAGCGCCGCTCGCCCAGAGTCGGAGAGGAATTCACTGTCAAGGCCAACATCCGGAACGAGGGTTCCACCGTCATCTACTACTTGCCTACTCTCTGCGACACCTCGCTTTCAGCAATCTTCGATCCACACTACGTAAGAGTAGAATCAGGGCGGCCGAGATGCTTGGCTGCCTCGATGCCGACGCCACTCAAACCCGGCGAGGAAACGACCGTATGGGCTCCTGAGTCCGGAACGGCCTACGTGGCGATCCGTGCAGGTTCCACGACTACGACCGTAGTGTTCAGCTACAACACGGACTCCCGTATGGACCAGTCAACCCAGTCCGAAGCACGATCCACTGTTCCTCTCACGATTCAAGACGGACTCGGGAACTTTCCCATTCAAGGTTTTCCGACCGAGTCACTTATCCTTGGATTTGCACTGGCGATCGGATTGCTCGTATACGTGAAAAGGTCGGAACAAGATAGGACGCGCGTAAGACGCCGATTCAGTGCGCCCTGCTTCAAAGATTCGGTCAGTCTTGAGCCTATTCTGGTTCTCGGAACAGTTCCCCGCCCTTGAAAGTCTGCATTGACCTACATCCTAAGATTCCATTTGTCGCTGCCATATTTCTCCTCGACTAGGGCTGGGACCTCACGTAGCTCCTGATCTGTGGCCCGCCCGGGGACGAGGTCCGCATTATAACTCTGCATGAACGCATCTTTCATGGCTTCCTTGACGTGTTCGAGAGGGACCTCTCTGCCCAATTCTCTCTCTATCGAGGTCACGGGGAGACGCTTGCTTTCCACGAATCTGCCAGTTGTCGGAGGCTGATCTTGTCTTAGGATTCTCCACAGTAGGTCAAGGTCCGTGCTCACCAGGATCGAGCCGTGACAGAAGATGGCGCGCCAGCGAATCGCACCCGCGCCTCCGGAGACCTTCCGGCCACGGATGAGCACCGCGTTGACTGGCGCGCGCGATGCTTCTAGACCGAGTGTGCGGAGGCAGGCGATGACGCACTCAAGAGCCCGCTTGAATATTCCTTGCTGGAAATCCATATTCGATGAGGATGGTTTAGGGGTGCATATTGAGTAGTTGAGGTTTCCCAGGTCGTGGTAGACCGCTCCGCCGCCAGTGAAACGTCTGACAACTTCTACACCCAGCTCCTGGCAGGCGTCGAGGTGCAGTTCTTGGCTCACGCGCTGATTCTCGCCGATGACGGCTGCCCTGCGGTTCCTCCACAGGCGAAGCGTTGGAGGCGACTTCCCGCTTCCGACGTGCCTTGCAAGAGCCTCCTCCAGCGCGAGGTTCGACGGTGCATCTGGGTATTCGAGATCGAGGAGGCGCCAGGTCTCCATTGTCAACTCACTTAGGAAAGCGCGATCAGGCTAGGAAGGTCTTTCTGGAGTAGTGATGCGAATCTTGTCGACTCGGTCGGGAAGGAACGCGTAGAGTCTGAAGTCGCCAACATATCGCCCGATTTTAGCGATTATGCCCGGAGCCTCGGTCCCCAGCTTGCACACGAGCGAATGAGCTGTCAATGACAGCTCGTCCACCTCGATCACGTCCCGCTCGACCTTCGAAAGCCGTATCGCCTCACGTATCCTATCTTGGAAGCCTCCGACCGCGATGATTCTGTGGAATCTTTGCCTGCGCCAATCCTCAAACTGGGAAACTTGATCGTCCGATAACCACACTTCAATCTCTTTGACTTCCGTATCGATGGATGTGACTCTGACATGTACTGGAACGCCTTCCTGGATGCAGTATGTTTGAGCAATCCTCTCGACGGGAAAGCTCCTGCCGTCACAGAGCTGCGCCATCAAAGCCTCCCTGGCTATCTCTGATCTGAAGCTCATTGAGATTGGTCCTATCTGGATCTCGATCGTTTGGCGCCTTGTGCTGATTCCTGTGGCATACGCCTTGAAGTTGTCATTGACTTCAATCTCTGACCGGCCCGCCGGAGCGATGCCTAGCTTTCTCCTGATCAACTCGGTGCAAGCCTCGACATCCGGCCCCTTAACTCGAATGGTAGGAAAGCCGTTCTTGGTGACCCCTTCGAGTTGGACAGAGACCTCTAAGTCTGAGGCAAGCCTGCGAAGCCTTGCTTCGAACGGCAATCTCAGGTCCTCTCGACCAAGGTGGGGAATCCTTTCGGCAAGCACAATCTTGTCGTTCATGATCATCGAGCTCTCGTGGCTGGCAGAAGATCACGGGCGCATGCGAAGTCACTGTTTGAGCTCGTCTTCTATTTGCTTGATCCGTCTCTCCAAGAACTCGACGACGGATGCGTTGTCTGAGCTCTCAAGCTGGCCGCCGCACTTAGAACACCTGAAAGAGGATTCCATGGCCTCTTCGAACGTGACGCGCACATCGCCACACTTCTTGCATACGAAGAAGCTGTGATTTCTTTCGTAGTCGAGCTTCTGCTTCAGTTTCTCAAGCACGCGCCTTTTTCTGCTCCTTATGAATGCGTCCAGCTGGTCGGTCTGCAGTTTCCAGTAGAAGATGAACCAGCCTGTCTTCTCATCGCGGACGCGGGTGCAGGAGACCAGACCGTGGTCGTAGAGTTTGTAGAGAA
>Ga0209725_1001324_pt1 | contig 14045 bp, 12 predicted proteins | sample I18A1metaG_FD_184145 | JGI IMG/M metagenome (GOLD analysis project Ga0209725, IMG submission 184145) | Lake sediment bacterial and archeal communities from Gulf of Boni, Indonesia to study Microbial Dark Matter (Phase II) - ​I18A1 metaG... | ecosystem: Environmental > Aquatic > Freshwater > Lake... | reverse complement strand
GTAGAAAAGAGGGTAACTGTGAGGACATGAGATCGTCTGCACTCCATCTCCTGGTATCGGAAATGGAGCCTCAAGATACGTATAGTCAAAGTACTCTCTAGGCATGAACTCCTCTCTTGGAACCTTCCTCATCGCGTCTATGATAGGCCTCGACCTTAAGAGGTTCCATTTGATAAGGCGTCGAATCATCTGTTCTCTCTCTTTGCGAAATCCTGCTTCGGTCTTTGTTGATTTGCCGTGTGGCGGTGGGATCAGCCAGCCTATAGACATCTAGATCAGTTCTTCAGGTATCTCGTTTGGTCCGTAAGAGATTCTTGGCTTGATTCCTGCTCTAGTCAACCGGCTAACAACGTGAGGATATAGGAAGACATACTCCTCCTCAACTTCTTCTGCTAGGCCGGGGTCGATTTCTCGAAGGTTGTTAACAAGCTTTCTAAAGTTTTCCTTTGGGCTGAAGGAAAGCATGACCGCTGGATGCGAGGATACGCCAGCCCTAAATAGATTCTCCAGAGCTTCGATTTGAAGCGCGAAGGCTTCGGACGTAGCTCCTGTTAAACTAGAGAATTCTTCTTGATTCGTTCCTTTTATCGAGACTCTGACGTGAACGCGTTTGAATTTTGAAAGTTGCCTCGCGTAGTCTGAGTCGTATCCTATCAGTATACCGTTGGTTTCAAGAATGAATCTGAACGTTGTTTGATCGATGAGTTCGAGTAACCTTAGTAAGTGGTCTCTGCCTATGGTTGGCTCGTTGCCACTAATCCTCAACTGCCTGTAGCCAAACTTCTTTGCGCATGCTGCGAGACTGTTGAATACCTGTTCAGGGGAGTAAAAGTCTCCTGCACGTTCAGGATTATCGCGCGGTACTCCACTCCAGCAGAAAACGCATCTCAGGTTACATCCGCAACAGTCAGCGCTCGCTATCCCACCATACCATCTCCCAGGTCTTCCCGTACGATAGTATTTCTTGAGGATGCCTCGGACCACAATCTTCTCCGTCTCTCTTGTTAGCTGCAAAGGATCGTAGAGCATCGATTATCAATGGTTAGTAACCGGTACCGGCCATATTCATCGAAGCTCCAAGAACAGAGGCGTGCTTCTACAGGCTGGATCTTATTCTATTCCTAATCAGATATCTTTCTGTAAAGGGAGAGTTCTATCGGCTTCTTAAGCAGTCTGTCCGCCTTCTTGGAGAATTCCTTCAGGTATGGCATCTCAAGGTGTTGGTCGAGGGCTTTCTTGTTGACCCAGTTCTCGTAGAACATGTACATCGTAGGGTCTTCTGAAGAGCGGTGAAGGTCATAGTTGATACAGCCAGGCTCTTGTCTTGTTGGCGGGACTAGGGCGATGAGTTCTCTCTCTAACTCTTCCTCTTTTCCCTTAATGGCCTGCAACACTGCCACTACAGTTACTTTCTCATTCTTTTCCTCAATCAATTCTGACACTCAAATTTACCATGTCAGGACCAGTGTCTTATAATAAAACTCCTGTTGTGCGCTGATTCTTGTAAACATCCATGGTTTTGAATCGAAGTTCGATGGCCAGCGCTTGGCATTGGAAAGATCTTTAAGAGCCGATAGTTGGAGAGTTGCATGCTGCAAAGGTCAAACCCGTATATATGAACGTGGAGGGCCGGTAGTTCAGTCTGGTATGAATATCCGCTTGGCATGTCCAAACTCAAAATGCGGAAAGGTAGTTCCCCGTAAGGTCGCGGGTTCAAATCCCGCCCGGTCCACCAACTTGCGGGTTCAAAGAATCTCTCTGCGAGGCTCCGCAGCTTGCTCATTACCCACGATCAAGGGAGCATTGACGCGCTTTTCGGCTCGTGAATGATAATAATGTGAATGGATTCTGGTTCCGCATATCGATGACACGTTCCTCTTCTATTTGACATTTCTAGCGTACGTTACCTGAGGCTCCTATACCTCTCTGATCTCGAACGCGACTCCACGCTTTGTTGTGAATATTACCCGCACTCCCTCGTACATTTCGTATGACAGAAACCGTTTTGTAGGAGACTAGAAACTAAGGGTACTTTCAACTTTCTAGAGTTGGATCAGTTTAGTTGGACTGCAATAGATATTACAACCCACTAACTATGATGTGGCATAGAGGTTTCAACGAGAGCCGTTCCGTTGAAGAATATGCGGGATCCAAGTCAGCAAGAAGGTATGGATTCTGGTGGGTTCATGGCTCGAGGACTACTCTAACCGGGTTTCCTATCCTCCCTTCTAGAATTTGTACGCCCTTGTTCACTTCTTTAAGTGGCAACTTGTGGCTGACAGTGCGTGAGAGATCGAATCGTCCATTCTCTATGAATTTCAGGACTTGTGGGATCTCGGCTTTCAGGTGATCCTGAGGGCTCATTAACTTAATCTCTGAAGTCATTAAATCATTCACAGGAGATATGGGCACGTTATCGAAACACATACCCACCATAACAGCCTTTCCGCCTTTCTTGACACATCCCATCATCTTCTTTACGGTATCTACCAATCCAATTATCTCGAAGCCTATGTCGACTCCTCCGGTCATGTCACGTACCCGTTTCACAGAGTCTTCATACTTTGCATTAATTGTGGCTGTGGCACCCATTTGCTTAGCGAGATCCAGTTTGCCATCCTCAATATCAACACCTATGATCTCTGTGGCCCCAAAGATCTTTGCCCATTGTACCGCATTGATTCCCACTCCACCCAAACCATAAATGAGAACTGTATCGCCAGCCGACACTTGTGCAAGCTTCATCGCGTGATATGACGTCATCACTGCGCAATTCATTATTGCACCTTCCGGGAAGCCTATGTTGCGCGGAAGCTTGTGGACATGGCGCTGAGGAACAACGATCTTTTCTGTCCAAGCTCCATCAACGTTCACGGCCATGGCCTTGAAGTTGTCGCATAGGTTGTCTTTTCCGGCCAAGCAGTAACTACAGGTTCCGCAACTGAGAACATAGTCTGCGCCTACATGGTTGCCAACTTCAGCCTTCTTAACATTCTTTCCCTTCTGAGCAACGATCCCAGATAATTCATGGCCTAAGGTTATCGGGGGAGGCTTCGCTGGAGGGAAGAGACCGTTAATAGTATGCAAGTCGGAATGGCAAATTCCAGCGGCCTTTATGTCAATCAAAACGTCATCATCGCTTAACGGAGGAAGCTCCACCTCCTCCAGCATCAAAGGTTCGTGTGGTTCATAATAGCGGGCTGCCAGAACTTTTTCCATAATTCCGATCACGACCCAATGAGTACAAGCGCTTCTGTTAGCTCACTTAAGTCTTGTGCTCGAGAATCTAATGGCAATATTGTTAGGACGAACTGTCAAACGCAAGTACTGATAGAGAATCTAAGATTCCGTTTCGTTGTGACAAAAAGTAGGGAGAATCGGCCAAATTAGAAATTCTCTCTCAAACGAGCTTGGCTCACAGCTAACCGCAGGCAGACGTCATAGCCATACCTTTCCTCCATGGCGCCAACTTGGAAAAACTGAAAAAAGCGTCCATGGATATGCTTTGAGATCTCTCAGGTAGGGTTTCATCCATGCGTACTCGGGATGGCTTGAGAGGAACTCGCCTGCGTTGAAATCTTTGCCACAGGGTTTTCCCCAGTGAGCCCACGTCATTCCCTCATGCGCTAGGGAACTACTTGTTGCCTTTCCGTCCACTGTCCCGGCAGGATAGTATGGTCCACATTCCCACTCCGGCCATCCTCTTTGGTCAGCCTCAACGTGACCGCAAAGCGTTCCTCTTGTTGGAGAAGTCTGACTCAGCAAAGTGTCAAAATGGTCTGCGAGGAACTGTTTTGCATATTCTAAGTCGAGTTGGCCTCGATACTGTTCCATGAGTTGCTCCCACCTGGCGTACCTAGACGCTGAAGAAGTTGACTTATCATCATAATCGATGTCAGTCTCAGTTCTAACTTTGCTGTCAAAACTAAGATTGCAGCCGACAAATGCACCGTCGAATGTCCTTTCGATGGCATAGTGATAGGTGCCTAGCTCAAGCCGAGCAATTTCTCCCGTCTTTGCGTCTCCAATCAGCCAACCGCTTGCGTCTCCTCCATTATTGTCTCGTAGCATAATCCTGATCCATTCATCTATCGATCGTGCTTCTTGGATGGCTTTTCTCGCTCGAACAAAGTATGGGGTACCTGTCTCTTTGAACGTAGCCATTCCAGCAATAGTGGTGTTAGTAACCATAAGGCCGCTGCTGTTGATATACCAATCGATTCCTGATCCCTGAATGGAACCTGGCCAGCTTTGAAAAAGTATTTGGTTACCTTTCGAGGGTCTAATGCTAATTATAACATTGTACATTGAGCTCAAGATGTAGCCAAGCCAAGTGTTATGTGCGATGACTATCTCGCGATTCTTGGTTGCCTTGCCTGTCGCAATAAAGGCGCTACAATGTCCTCGCGGTCCTCTCGCCGAATCTTTCCTGCTCTTCAGCGAATAATGGTATGAAAACGAATCTAGAAGGCCATTGATCGCGATTATGTCCGTCAGATCTATGCTCTTAGCGCCTGCCTTTTTTATGCCTGCACTGATGCCCTTAATCTCATCCATCTGATCCTTGAGAATCTTCCGTCTACAAAGCTCTTCAGCGGATCTTCTGAAGAAGGACCACGGTCTTGCATAAACCTGCTTTGCATAGACCCTAGACATTCTTACGGCTTCAGATATCTCTTTTGCCAAGAAGTGTCCGTGCTCATATCCGATCTGGAATGGAGAGCCCTCAAGATGAACTCTTATCCAACCGTTTACATCGGTTCTGAAAGGTCCTCCCGTTCTTGTGTAGCCACGAGATCGACCCAAGAATGATCCCCTGTTAGAACTGAATTACTATGGAAATAAGTTGTAAAAGGTTTGAGAGTTCAATAGAAAAGTTCCAAAAGCAAAAAAGAGGGGGTGAGGGAGGCGCCCTACTCGGGCGGAATTCTTTCATGCGCAAGCCTTATTGGAATTCCCTTGGACTTGTGGAAAGCGTAGGAGATGTAATATATTACTGGAGCAATGATGAACGTTATGATCGTTGTTATTATGTACGTCGCGTCTATGGTTCCATATACTGCAGGGTTCACTGAGGCAGCGGCTATGTAGATTGAGATGGGTATCGACACAGCTGAGGCAATGGATATTATCGGTACGCCACCGATCTTTTTCTTGGCGAAGTCAGGAGCGACGTCGAATATGTCTTTTCTCTTCCAAGGGAAGATTATCCCTGCGACAGCCACGATTATCATTCCGATCCACCATGCGAGGATCGAGTACAGGAACCATTTGAGCGCCGTAGTGTAAATGTAGAGAACGTTCATGACGAATGAAATGATCCATATCACGATTATGGCCATGTAGGGAGATTTGTAGCGTTTGTCGACTGCAGATAGCGATGCAGGCAGGACTCTGTCAAATGACCACGCGAATATGTTTCGAACACTGGACAGAAAGAGTCCCAGAGCTGCGCCGAAGGCTCCAAATGCGAATGTTGCGCACATGAATGGGGGTATCAACGGATTGTCGGTTGCAAACATTGAGAGAACGCTTCCGAGGGGTTCAATCGGAAACACGTTCCAGTAATATGGGTCACGAGCTAGGTCTAGATGTGCTAGACTGTTGATGAAGGCAGCACCCAATGCTACGTCATAGACAGCGTAAAGTCCGAACGCCGTAAGACCAAAGATGAAGAGTGCACCGATAATCGCTATGACGTGAGACTTTGTAACTCCCTTAATCTCCCCAGCAATGTATGCTGAATTTGTGTAGCCGAGGAAGTTCAGAGTCGTGTAAGTTGTGGAGAAGCCTGTTATTCCTAAACCAACCGGAAGAGCGGCTGCCGCATCCCAGCCCGCATTCTTTGCAGTGTCAATTACACCTTGGAACGTTACCTGTCCGTCTGTTACCGTGGAGAGTCTTTCTGCGAACATTGGAGCTCCTGAAAGCATTACTGCAACCCAGACTGCCAATCCTATGTATCCTATAATGATAGAAACCCACTCAGCTCTGAACTCCCATTTTGACCCGGCGAATGAGAGCACTGCCATTAGTATCAGTATCAGCGTTCCGATAACAAGCTTCACATGCGGAATCAGAATGAAGTCGCTTATTCCGATGTATGCTGCATTGCCTGTCATCTTTCCAAACGTCCAGAAAATCGGTGCGATTCCCCATTCCGTTATCCACGATGCGAACGGTCCCGCCCAACTGAGCAATATCAGTGTAATGTACCAGTTGACGGTGAATCCCAGGGCGGGATGTAATATACGGCCGACCCAGATGTAGTCTCCACCAGACCTAGGCATGGCAATTGAGAACAGTACATACATGATAGCGTTAGGTATCATCATCGCTATAGCCAGTAACGCAGATAGGGGCATGTAGACTCCTGGACCATAGAGGCCTACCGCCCACATCTGGTAGACCCAAGGCCAGAAGATGCCTGGAATCAGAATACACATCACGAGGGCATCGAAAGCACTGATGGTTCGGACAAGTCCAGACGCTTTTCTTGCAAAGACTTCTGTACTTGCCATTGCAGTTCAATCTCCTTTCCAACATAGGGCGATGATGAAAATAAGTCTTTGCATAAATAAGGTGTGAGATCGAGAACACGAATTAGCAAGACAGCCTTAAATAACATCGACCAGAATAGGAGCGCGAACTTTTATGAGGCAAGAAGAAAGTCCTCTTTCTGATTATGTTAGAGAGGCATACAGGGTAGTTGAATATGGAAAGCAGAAGGGTGTGATTCTGCGTGTCATGGGTGCAGCGGCTCTTAGAATTCACTGCCCGAAATATAGCAGCCTTCACCAAGCCTTGGGGAGAGAACTAACAGATCTGGACTTTGCTGGTTACGAGAGCCAGTCCGATCGGGTTGAGAAAGCTTTTGTAGACCTCGGGTACGAAGCGAAACAATATCTGAGCGCCATGATGGAGCGTGGCCTTCGCTATAGGAAATTCTTCTATGACGCGAGAAACAAGCGAATGGCTGACGTGTTTCTAGATAAACTTGCAATGTGCCACGAGATAGTCTTCCAAGAACGCTTGGAAATTGATTATCCTACGCTTTCACTTGCCGATCTTCTCTTGACAAAGATGCAGATAGTGAAGCTCACAGAGAAGGACGTGAAAGACTCTACGATTCTGCTCCTCGAACACGATGTTGGTAGCGATGACAAAGATACAATAAACTCGGACTACATCTCTAAGCTTCTGTCTGATGACTGGGGATTCTACTATACGGTAATCGCAAACTTGGAGAAAATAGGGCAACGTGTAGACATGTTTCCTCAGATATCTGATGTGGAAAAACAGCGAGTGAAGCAAAACGTGGACTTCCTACTTATTGCGATCAATGAACGACCCAAGTCTTTCCGGTGGAAAATGCGGGCGCGAATTGGAACAAAGAAGCAATGGTACAATGATGTGGAGGAAGTGGTGAGGTAGTTACATGAAGACAAGGGTGTTCTTCGCCACCGATATTCACGGATCAGAAAGTTGCTTCAAGAAATTCGTGATGGCGGGAAAGTTCTACAAAGCGCAGGTCACAATTATGGGAGGAGACATTACGGGCAAGGCCATAGTTCCGGTCGTAGAAGAGAAAGACGGAACTTACACCACAAAATATCTGGGAAAATCTTTCGAGTTCTCCTCGAAACAGCAATTGGAGACTCTTGAAAAAGAAATTCGCAACACTGGGTACTATGTCTATCACTGTAGCCAAGAGGAGAAGGAGGACCTAGAGAAAGACCCGATTAAGCTTGACAAATTGTTTTCGGAAGTTATGACTAAGAGTGTGAGAGATTGGTTACAATATGCTGGAGAAAAACTGAAAGGATCAGGGATAAAGTGCTACATAATGCCTGGCAATGATGACAGGCTTGATATCGATCCCGTGTTCGAGACAGTCACATATGTAGTGAATCCCGAAGGTAAGGTCATCAAAATCGATGAACAACATGAAATGATTAGCACAGGGTACTCGAATATTACCCCTTGGAGCTGCCCTAGGGACATCCCAGAAGAAGAGTTGGCTGAAAGATTAGAATCAATGACAAGCCAAGTCAACAATATGAAAAGCTGCATCTTCAATTTCCACTGTCCACCATACGAAAGCGGACTGGACCTAGCTCCAAAGTTGGATGCGTCTCTGAAGATCGAGACAAGGGGTGGAAGGCCAGAAATGCAGTACGTTGGAAGCAAGGTCATTCGTACCGCAATCGAGAAGTTTCAGCCGCTTCTGGGATTGCATGGCCACATTCACGAGTCGAAAGGTTTTACGAGGATTGGTAGGACACTATGCCTGAATCCCGGAAGTGAGTACCTCGAGGGTGTTCTGAGAGGAGCACTTGTTGATTTAGAGAAGGACAAGTTCGTTGATTATGTATTGACGTCTGGATGAACCTGAATCACATGCTTGAAGTGTTTCAGATGGAAACACGAAGTTACGACCTAAACTTTGATTTGGAAGCAGGTTCTTCATTCTTTTCGGAATGAGGGGTCAGACCATTCTGAATGCTTAGGCTTTTTATGGTTTCCGCTGCAACAGGCTTCGCTCAAGTGTAAGAAGTGACTTCAGAATACAAAACATCATATGAAATACGTTTGTTTCGTTAGGTTTCATGCTAGCTTACTAACTTTAAGTTCTAGGGACGGTTGACATGAGCAATCCAACAACTTTCCTGAAGTATGACTATCGGGTAGGACTGTTCAGAGCAGACCTACTTAATACATGTTTCTAGATAGTCCTAATTCGTGAACAAGTCGCGCATAACTAGGGGGTACTTGAACGCAGCGCCAGTAATAGTGCAGCAAACCACGCGGTCTTTTATGTGACTGATATGAGAGAGAGCTGCCACAGACGCGGCGGAAGCCGGTTCTGCAAAGATTCCTTGTTTCGCCAAGTTCTTGGTTGATGTAACCAACTCTTCATCTGATACCTTGACTAGCAGACCTTCTGTTTCTCTTATCGTAATGTCTATCTTTGGTTGTTCTATTGCTAGGAATCCCGTTATGCTGCTAGCAACAGTTGATCGTGGTGCTATAGCGGCTACCATCTTCGCCTTTGAACCGGATCTTCTCAGGCCCATGCCCACACCGACGAAATGCGTTCCATTGTTTGTAGGGCATACAACGAAGTCTGGGTTCAGATCTCTAGCTATTTCGCAGCCGATGAAAGAATTACCTTCCAGTTTTGCGGGACAATACCCCGCGGTCGCGTTGTAAACTTTCTTACGGGCTATGTATTTGCGCATTGCATCGATCGCTTCAAAGAAACCGCCGTCCACCTTGTGGATCTCTGGACGGAATATTTTGATGAGATTCAGCTTGTCGTCAGGAATATCTCCCACGAAGATATGTGATTTGAATCCATTCATGAACGCGAAAGCTGAGATCGATATGGCCGCGTTCCCAGTACTTACACAAACGACTTCAGCAAGACCCCTTCTTTTCATGTCGAGCATTACCATGGCACTCTCACGGTCCTTGTGCACACCAGTTGGATTGACCGTTTCTAGTTTTGCGTATACATCGCAATGGTGTTTCTTGCTTTCAACCTCGAGCTTGACTATTGGAGTGTTCCAGTCGGGTTCTCCGGTGTTGTAGATTACTCTAGGAGATGCTGCCATGTCTTGGCTCCTCCGTACTCTCTCGGTCGTTGGTGCATTCATCCTCTTATTAAGGTCCCCACTCCAAATCAAGAACGTAATAAATAGACAAGCGAAAAGGAACAACAAAATCAGAAGTTATCGTCGTGCAAACTGCTACTAGACCGCCAGCAACGTATTTCATTGGAGTCTGCGTCAACTCCTATGTAGTAGCTCGATCTGCCGTTAAGCCGCGTGATCAATTGGTAGCCTCAAAACAAGATTCTGCTTGACTGCCGTTTCAATATGACCCCAGATATGTAAAGTTGAAAAGCATCAATCTTTGAAATAGCGATCAGGCATCCTGGATCATAGCTTCTATGAAGGAAACCAGCTCGGTTACGATAGCGTCCAAGATTTGTTGTCCCTTCTTCGCAGATGCAAGGGTTGGATTACCCTCGGGAACTCCTGATGGAGATTTCTCGAGTTCTAGGCGGTACATCCGGCTTTTTTCGCTGAGCAACTTTTCGGAATTCGAGAGTCTTGTGGTTACGTGGTCCGAGTCTTTGATAAGGTGGGTACGGACCATTTCGGGATACATGTGGAGACCCATCGAAGTTTCAAAATCTGAGCTGTGACCCGGAACCTGTTCATCCTCTACGATTCTATAGGCTGGCTTTGGAAAGAAATCCCAATAGTTGGCATGGAAGATGTCCGCCCCAAGTTTCCTATTTGCGGTAACAATGGCCGTAGAGATAGTTTCAAAGTTTCCCCCATGGCCGTTCAAGATTAGGATTTTCTTGATGCCGTGACTCATAAGGCTCTCACAAATGTCGATGATGATGCTGGTGAGTGTGTCTGGGTTTAGGCTTATAGTGCCAGGAAAACGCATATGATGATAAGACACGCCGAACGGTATGCACGGTGTGACGAGCAACATCGGATAAAGCGTCTCGGCTAACCTCTCAGCTATATAGGAAACAGATGCCGCATCATGTTTGACAGGTAGATGTGGACCGTGCTGTTCCGTAGATCCGACAGGAACTATAGCCATTCTTACATCCTTCTTAATCTCGGCCACCTCTTGCCAAGTCATGTCGGAAAGAACTCCCTTTTTCAACTCTGAACACTTACTCCGTCTGTTGATCTCTCAGAAGCAAATATGGTTTGCCTTTGTCTATGGCCTATACGCTAGATGCGGTTTACTTCTTAGTCGCAACGTTAGCCAAAGGATCAGTCATATCAAGTGAGCTGCAACTGGCTGTCTATCAGTTAGCTTCCTTTCCGAGTCAGATGAAGTTCTCGTCTATTCGAGATTATGCATATATACGAGTATTATCCAGTGTTCAAACGAGTATTGAATCGTATATGGTGACTCTTGTTGGATCAAAGGGTAAAGATGCGTGAATCTGTCCGTAAAGGCGCTGTGCTCGTTGTGCAAACGACACCGTTCAAAAAGAATGGGGAGCTAGACCTAGAGGGACTAAGTGAAAATACAAGGTATCTCGCCGAAAAGGGAAAAGGAAAAGGTTTGGTGCTGGTCCCAACGGGCAGCACAGGCGAAAACTACGCCATATTAGATGATGAACTAAAGAGAGTGGTAAAGACTGTTGTTGATGCAGCTAACGGGAAGGTTCCGGTAATCGCGGGAACTGGACACTCAGGAACTCTGCCAGTGATAGAGCACAGCAAGTATGCTCAAGAAGCCGGGGCTGATGGAGTTATGGTAGTGCTGCCATACTATCACGTTCCTGATGAGCAAGGACTTTATCAACACTACGCTAAGATCGCAGAAGCTCTGGACATAGGAGTCTTGATATACAATAACCCGGATGTCTCAAAGATCTATATCAAGCCTAGTCTGATGAAGAGGATCGTGGAGAACGTTCCCGGCATAATCGGCATCAAGGAGAATACAGTCTTTATAGAAACACTATACCAGCATCTGAAGACCGTGGGCGATAAGGTACCTGTCCTGCAGGGTAGAGGCGAATGGTGGTTTGCGGCGACAGCTTTTCTAGGCGTTAGGGGCTACATCTCAGATCATGCAAACTTCATGCCAGAACGTTGCATCGACCTCTTGAACACTGGACTTGGAGGCAACTACGAAAAGCTGAGAGAGCTGATGAAGGCTTTAGACCCGTATGAAGAGTTCGTGAATAAGATGTGTGCCAAATATGGGCCTTCCACAACGATCCTACCATATCCCTACATGAGTTCTTACATGTACATAGCGGTTGCTAAAGCAACCATGGACATGCTTGGCTTATGCGGCGGCTCCATGAGGCTTCCCCTCATAGACATGAAGGACGAGGACAAGAGAGATCTAGAGAAGATAGTTTTCGAGAAAATGGGACTTGAGAAAGTGAATTGACTCAGCTCTGCACAGGATAACGGCTTTGCCGGAGGAATGAGGAAACAACAAACCAGCACAAACATTCCTGGAGTTTCAGATAATCTTCTTCGCACTAGATCTGCAAAGATCCTAATGGCTACGGTCGGGACTCCTTATTCACTGATCCGTTCTTATTGGGGTTCCAACATGGTAGTATTTTCCCCGGGCGAGCTTTGTCCATTTCGACTTCACCAAACTCAATCTTGCTTGTAAGAAACAGTATACTTGTAACGCACCATCTGCTATGAAGTACGGGAGAACATACGGGATCAGTCTGGTTTTACCCGCCTTTCTTAGGCCAAGTGCCATCACAATGTTTCCTATGATGAATGGAAAGATTGTTGCCAGTCTTCCCCAATCGTTTACGAGGTTAGCCGTGGAAGTGAAGATCAATGTGTAGAGTAAGGGGATAAATGCTAGGAACGTGGACGATTCTAGAGTTAGAGGCAGTAGAGCCATGAAGCGACTTAGCTTGTCCTTCTCTCCGATCAGGTCTTTGAGCCTGAAGCGGTACCATCTTCTTCGCTGTCTGAGGTATGCGCCGACGTCCTCGACCTCTTCCTGCCATACATTTGCGTCAACGGCTTCTATAATCCAATTCTCTTTGTAGAGCTTTCCTGTCATTTCTAGGTCTTCGAGAAGGGTCGATCCATGACTCTTTCCAACATTTTCCCAAGCGCTTTTCCGAAGTGCATAATTCGCGCCACTAATCAGATTGAACGGGGAGAGTCTAATCTTTCCGTACCTGCCAAACATCACTATGTTCGTCAACCACTCGTCTTCTATCGCGCGGAAACGGGTGAAGAGGTTCCTGAAGTAGTTTCCACAGTGTATCGCTCCAACTACCGCTCCAACTTTGCTCTTTTTAAATGGCTGAACCATCTTCTTTGCCCAATCTCTTTCACATACGCCATCTGGATCCGTGAGAAGTAGGATTTCTCCGGTGGCGATGGTTTCTATCGCCTTATCTAGGACTGAGGCTTTTGAATCGAAATGCCTCTCGGATCTGAAATACTTGATAAGTCCCTCTCTCTCGTATCTTCTACAGATCTGTTCAGTTTCGTCAGTGGAGCTGTTATCGTAGACTATGATCTCCCTCTTTTCCCTCGGATAACCCTGTTCTAAAAAGTTGAGTATCTTCCTCTCTATGACGTTGCCAGCTTGCCAAGCATATGCCATCAAGCTGACCCGTGGAAAATGATCATAGTGCGTCTCCGGCTTCTTGAAATTCAGGGCTATCAGCAGAGACCATAATGACACGAAATAGAGCATGGTAACGGCTGCTATCTTTAACACGGTTAGGAAAAAGGGGGCTATTTCAAGAGAGACCAAGTCCGTCGTATCCAAGAAACCTCGTTTCAAAGCCTTTCTGTCTTAGGTTCTTTAAATCGACCGTGGCTCCAAATGTAGACCACGCAAATCCTGTCACGGGAAAGGACATCGGCCTTCACTCTACTTTAAGAGTTTCAGCGCCTCGTCTCTTGGCACGCCGACTAGCGTCTCCGTGGAGACCGCGTCTGAGAACGCAAGCATCATCTTCATCGCTTCGATCTCGTTTGGAAACTCAGCCGTTATGACAACGTCGTACCTTCCAAGGGTCCATATGATCGAATGGAGCTTTACTCCGGGCGGCGGATTCTTAATGAACTTTGTCATACGATCCGTGACTTCTGTCGACGGTTTCTGCCTCCACTTCACCAAGGTTACGGTTAGCATGATCTCACCTCAAAATGGAACAGTCCCTTCGCCAGATTAAAGGTGTACGGGCTCCAAATCTGTCGGATCTGCCTGTGCGTGTGAACGACTCCTTGCACTCATCAGAGCAGAAGACGTTTCCGCCATAGAAAAAAGGCTTTTCAACCTTCTTTCCACAAAAACGGCAATGTTTGAGGTGAACCTCGTCGGCTACCTCTTTCCACTCTCTACTCATAGAAACTCCAATATCTTCTCTGGCGGTAACTCTTTAAGCGTTTGATTCTTGGATTCGATTGAATATCAGCGGTGGTCGAAGGGTGTACAGTCTTAAGGTGCTCGAGCACTATCGGAACCCAAAGAATGTGGGGGAGATCCATGAT
>Ga0209725_1001323_pt1 | contig 14048 bp, 18 predicted proteins | sample I18A1metaG_FD_184145 | JGI IMG/M metagenome (GOLD analysis project Ga0209725, IMG submission 184145) | Lake sediment bacterial and archeal communities from Gulf of Boni, Indonesia to study Microbial Dark Matter (Phase II) - ​I18A1 metaG... | ecosystem: Environmental > Aquatic > Freshwater > Lake... | reverse complement strand
TTAGCATTTTCCTCGAGCCTGCTCAAGAGTTCCTTATCAGGCCGTACAGTTCCGGCTGGACAATTCTCAGCCGAGTGCTCATGATCAAGCACAAACAACAAGTCCAGATCATCTCTACGATCGATTCGTCAATGCGTTGTAGAAGTGTGCCTATTGCCAATCCCACACAGCCGAGTGCGAATGTCTTGTCATGTAGGTCGGTTATGTCGTCTCGATGTTGCTACTGTAAAGAAGGCACTTGTGGATACAGGCCAGAAAGCGTTGGCCGTGAGATTTGAACGCACGCGCCTTGACTCTAGTTCTTTTCTTCGTGTTTTCATTTGGAAGCCACAAGAATCATAGTTTCTCTTCGAGGACGATATTGGCCGCTGCCTGAGATGGCACGACTGCTCAGGTCGACAGCTCTGGAATGGATCTGCATGATCAAGGTATCAGCAAGTGTAAGGGCATACCTAGTTTTCGTCGCGGTCACATCAGTTTTGGTCGGAGGCTCACTCTACGCTGTTCCGACTGCGAGCGTCGCCTTTTGGCCCTATAGCATGAAACCTCTCGCGACGCAGATGTTCGCGTCTCTGTTTCTTGCGGTTGCATTGGCGGCAGGGCTTGGCCTGCGTGTGTCAAGATTGTATTCTCTTAGGATCCTGCTAATCCAAGGTGCAGCGATGTCCGGGCTTATTCTATTGACCGCGCTTCCCAACTACCTCCCGCCGTACTATCCAAGTCTCGGCGCATTTGCGTGGCTCGCTCTATTCACAATCTACTCCGCGGGGAGCGTAGTTCTCCTGCTAGCGATTCGCTCGACAGCCGAAACCGACGCATCAGCGGATTCCAAGCTGAGACCGATTCCGAAGGCCCTCAAAGTCTGCTTGCTGCTCCATACGGTAATCGTTGTCATCTTCGGCCTACAGATGCTGACCCTTCCAGACCTGGCGCTCAACTTCTGGCCCTGGAAAGTATCGGCGAGCATCATGCGGGGACTTGGAGGACTATTCGTCGGCGTCACAGTCGGAAGCGGGTGGGCATACTTTCAGAAGTACTGGGAGGACGTTAGAGCAGTATTCCCCTCCTACACCGCTTTCGCGACCTTGGTGCTACTAGCCGTCGGCCTCCATTGGGACGTGATCACGGCCGAAAGCCCCGGACTACAGGTTACCGTGATCTGGATCATTCTCTACATCTTCACGGCTCTCTACCCAGCATATTTCTATCTGCAACTCGAGAAGCGATGACGGTAGGCCTACGATGCGTACGGACTCGCCAATCCGCGCCGGCCTACAACATATGCGATAAAACGTTCTTCTGCCTCGGCGTCACTTGCTGGGAGGGGCTCCGAACAGGAGCTTCAACATAGGTTTGGCCTGACTGGCCAATGTGCAGCGGGAAGACGTTGAACAAGGTTTAGGCGCCGGGGGACGTGAATTGCTTATAGGCGGCTTTCATCAATTCACCGCTGGGGGTGTCTGTGGTTTGGCATTGAAACTGAGAGATGTCAGGACAGAGATAATACGGGAGGACGATGGGTCGTATGCTGTCGCGTGTTCAGCTCTCGGCGTCTACTCAGTCGGCAGGACCCTCAAGGAAGCCAAAAGGAATTTCCGGGATGCTCTCGATCTGCACCTCTCCGTTCTGCGGAAGAAGGCGAGAAGGGAGCTTGCGACGGTCGTAGCCCGCTGATCCATCAGGGCGAGCAGTTGACTCGTCTACGGCCGATGGACGGTAGGGAACTGGTTAGGATCCTCTGTAACAAGTTCGGTTTCGTCAAGGTTAGGCAGAAAGGCAGTCATGTGACGTTGCAGCGGAACGGAACGTTCGTCACTGTTCCAGTGAAAGAGATACGTGTTGGTCTATTGAATAGGATCCTGAGAGACTGCAACATATCAAGAGACGAATTTCTCGCGTACGTTTGAGCAAGCTAGGATAGAAAGCGCCGGGGGTGGGATTTGAACCCCCCGTAGTTCCTGTGCTTGGCCCGGTGAACACGGGGTGTTCGCCTGTTTCTCTAGTCCCTTCAGAGGCATCGTTGCTGCACAAACAGACCACTAGACGGACAAATGGTCATTCTTACACTAGTGCTTTGGGGGCCAGAGTTGGCCGAAGTTGCCAGTCCTGAAAGCTCAATCTAATTGGCAAACGTGAGCGAGAAGCAAGTGTTACAGTGTTCTAGTGCCTGTTCTCAGCTTGAAACTTGGGATGGTTATACCTACCAGCTCGTTCTCTCTGAACCGGTAGATGACATCATTTACCTCCTCGCTATCATCCGCCGGTTGACGTTTGCCGAAGCTGATGTAGAGCACGTCAGCTTCTCCGTCGTAGCTGATGTCCAGCTCCTTATCTTTCGAGATACTGACGGCGATCACTTCTTTCGCCATATCACCCCACCCTTGATCATGTTCGCCGCGGCGGAACCAATGCGCGCCGCAGTGATAAACGCGTCCTCTGGGCTGACTTCACGGTAGACAACGACGGCGTATCTTGCTCCCATGGGAAGGGATGATCCTACTATCGATGTCCCTCAGAGATCCCGCAACTGGTCCGCGTTATCAGCCGATAATAGAGTCACGTAGCTAGCAAGACAGACAAGCGCCCAGGTAATCGTCGGACCGAAGATTCAAGGTAGCAAACCGGGATGAGCTTGGCTTCGGTGATGGTTCATAGGTTAGTGCCAAAACGTGATGGCTTCTTGGTCAGTCACGGCGTTCGGTCTGCAAAACGGGGCCAGCTTCGGTGAGCTTGACGGTTTTTCCTCGCTTGAGGAGTTCAAGGCATTCGTCGATCCATTTCTCGAGCATTGTCCTGGCCTTCTGGGGATCCCGAGGATGCATGTCGATGTAGACCACTCTTGCAAGTTCTTGGAGCTCAGGTCGCAGGCTGAGGAAATCTGAGTCGAAGGTGAGAATGATCTCGCCGGTTTCCTTAGCGATGTCTACCAAGTCGCTGTTTCTCAACCCAGGTCCTCGGATTTCTGTTGTCATCCTGATCTCGAAGCCTCTCTTCCTCAGGACATCAGCGAGACTACGCGGAACATTCTCGTCCAAGAGGAAGCTGGTCAAACTCTAGGCTTCCAGAGCCTTGACTTTCTCGTACGCTACCGCCTCGTGGACTCTTCTTGCAAAGCGCAAGACCTCTACTACATCATCACGGTTCAGATGTGGATATTCGGAGACGATCTCGTCTACCGAGTATCCTGACTGGACCATTTCTAGGATCAGCTCGACGGGGATCCTGGTTCCTTTCATGACGGGTTTGCCGCCGAGGATCTCGCGGTTCGATTCAATCAACATGTCCGTGCACAGAGGCCGGTAGGGTCACTGCGTCCTTTAAACGGTGTCCTAGCGCTCTGCCGTAGGTTGCCGTAGCATCTTTCAGCCGACAGCGCTGATTGAGACAGCGAAGGTTGGGCCGTCGCAGATGACGGTTGAGTCGAAGATTCAGGCGCCGGGGGAGGCATTTGAACCCCCCGTACTTCTTGTGCTTGGCCCGGCGAACACAGGGTGTTCGCCAGTGCTTCTAGGCTCTTGGGAGTCATCATCGCTACACAAACAGACCACTAGAGACACAAATGCCCATTCCTACACTAATGCTTTGGAGGCCAAGAAATCGGGCGCATGTCCAGAGTGCGGCGCACCCGTCAGTCCTTGGGGTGCCAACTTCTGTTCACAATGCGCAGCGCCATTGAAGGAGGAGAAAGATGTTGACCCGCAGACTTTGGTTAGTGCAGACTGCTTCAGGCGCACAAGAGTCCGATGATAGGATCCTCGAGTCAGAACTCGCACTGTCCACCCGGATATGGTAGAAAGGCTTGTCTAGACAGCAGACCCGAAGGACCACAGGACGAATTGGGCAGGGTTACGCGTGGTGACTGGTGAATCAGCAGTCGAGCCCGAACGCGTCTGGTACCCCTCCGTTGAAGACATAATCGACGCGAACATCACTGTCTTAGATGTCGGGTCAGACAGACATCCTCACAGACTCCTGCTTAGGCCTGAGGCCATACAGAGCGTCATCGATCAAATGATCGAACTCGAACGCAAGGGCTTGACATATCAAGCCGCATGGCTCATGAAGGAGCTGGTGAACCTTCACCCGTTTGATGGAGCAAACCATCGAACCGCATATCTGGTGGCGAAGATTTTTCTCAGACGGAATGGCAGAAGCTTCAGGGTCACCCATCTGGATGACGCATACCTTTTTATCAGCCAGCTCGAGACCAAGACTGTTGAACAGATCCAAGAGTGGATTGAACGTGGAGAAAGCGAAGGGTCCTAACGCCGAGTTACTCAGAGAACTCGCGCTTGAGGATCATGAACTTATGATAATGCTTGCCACAAACGGCAAGTCCAGATCTCCAACGCCCCACTAGCTGACTCCAAACGAATCCACGCGTTAGAGTCCGCAATGATTCTGCCCCTCTCTTGGAAAGCGGACACTGCAGAAGTGATCCCAGCTTCGAGACGATCCCGCTCTCTTTCACCTAGATAGCCGTTCCTACCCGCCGGAGTCGTAGAGCATGGAGACCAATGCTCTGTCTCTGCTGTAAGTGACAGCCTTCACGAGTTCGGAGACTTCCGCTTCTGTCAGAACCTCTTCGGGCAACAGGTTGTGATTCTTTTAGCCAGCGGTCTCAATCCATTTGACCTCAAGCGGATAGTCCGCGTCGCTTGGATCCTTGAGCCAGCGGTAGAACCGTTTGGTCATGACCTTGAAGAGACCCTTCGTCTCTTCAGCGAGGTCAAACCGCCCATGTAGCAGGACTACTTTCTCGAAATCCTTCTCTAGCATGTCTGCAAGTTTCCTGAGTTTCTGGACGTATCGGATTCGCCTAGCCATGCCGACTTGTTGAGTCTCCAGATAATCAAGGAACTTCAGGATCTTCAGACGGTTGTGGAGGTTGACATTCTACTTCTCGCGCAGTTTCCTAAGGGCAAGCTGTATTCTGTGTAGATAATTGTGGACGAAATCGAATCCGGTTTTCAATCTACTGTTGCGTCGTCGGTTTCGTGCTTACAAGGGGAGGGCTTTGAACCTAGGGTTAAGCGCCGGGGGTGGGATTTGAACCCACGATCCTCACCAAAACCTTCGATTTCCTAATCTTCGGCGAACTTTATCGTCTTAGGCACTTCGGGCTCTTCGTACCAGCTCATTCTCGCGCCAATTAGGCTCCTAAGCTTCCATCCCGATGATTTAGGGGCTATTTCAATTGTGCCCTTAAGAACGCCTATTCGTTCTTTGGCGATCTTCCTCTGCAAATCCTTTAGATCGATTTGCTCAAGATATCCGGCAGTCTTTGCTAGGTCTTGTGTGAAGGTCTTGTAGACTCCCCAATCGTCCGAGCATACGTCGGCTATGTAGTTCTTGTTTATTGTATCTTGGGCATCTGAGTCGCCGAGTTCATGGTCCACCAACATGCACACGATGTCTTTGTAATCTCTATCCTCAATTTCGACAACTTGAAGCTTCGTCATCAAGAGATCAGATAATGATATGGAGAAGCCCTCTACCTGCAGTCTGTTGCGGAAATCGAACTTGTGACACATCTCGAAGAAATCAAGGAACACGTCCCTTCTGGCATGGGTATTGGGTTGAAAAAACATCAGCCTCCTATTTCCATGAAGGGCGTTGAACGTCTCTGCCTGGTCATAGGATAGGCCGGCGAAGACCTTCCTTATTGCCGTCGAATCCTTTGACAACCCAAAGAGATCTATGTCCGCTATGTGTCTAGCGAGAGGAGGCTGACTGGCACTCGGGCAGTGATACCTGATAGCTACGCCTCCGAGAACGCGAAGAATCACACCCCGCCTCGTCGCCTCCGTAACCAGCGACTTAGCTTCCTCAAGCAGGTCTTCAGCCGAACCCATTGCTCTGGTCTACCTCTTTGCAGAGTCACCTCTGACGCATGGATTGAAAGAAAAGGTGGGGGTTTATTCCGGCGGAAGTTCTTTGAAGGCTAGGTCGATGTCGATCCCTTGTCTCTTTCGGTAGGCCCGCATAGCGTAGAAGTAAATGATGCCGAATACGTATATGGCCACGATCACTGCGAGCGATGGGTAGTAGAGAGCCCCTAAGCCGGGGTTTGTGAAGAAGTAATACAGGACAGACAGGAGGAGCACCAAATAGATGAAGCCGCAAATCGATATGAATGGGATTGGTCCAAGCCTGTACTTGCTGACTGCTGAAGCTTCGTAGACGGGTTTGACTCTCTTTCTGAAAGGCAGAACTATCGCAGCAATCGCGGTGAGCATGAACGTCGTAAGTATTTGCGGGATCATCGCCGAGAAGCTCACGAGAATAGCCGGGGTGAAGAATGCATATATGAATAGGACGATCTCGCCGCCGGCCGCGAAGAATATGATGCCTTTGACTGGGGTTCGGAAGCGTTCGCTTACATGCCCGAAGAACGATGGAGCAATTCTGTCGAAGGCCCAAGCGAGGGCTATTCGTGACTGTGGCATTATCGAGTAGATTGCATACATGAAGTTCCAGCAGACAAAGCCCCAACTAATCAAGAAAATGATGATGGGGCTCTGAGTTAACACTGCGGCGAACAGATGAAACATCGGGTAGAAGGGTATCGTGTATGGGGCCATAACGTTCCCGCCCAAGTAGTCCACGCTAGCTAGGAATTCCTGGCCGACGTTAGCCTGCAAGAAGAAGTTGGTGATAAACCAGAAGATGCCGCAGAGTAGAAGTCCCCCCGGCACGCCTATCATGACGCTACGGTGTACTTTCTTGGTCTCCCCGGCAATGTATGTAGCGAGATATGGATAGCCTAGTCCCCAGAAGGCCACTGGCATAAGAATGAGCGTTGCGCCTAGTGAAGGTGTAATCGAAATCCCGTCCGCCGTCGCTTTGCTGATTATCTGATCAAAAGTTGCTGATCCGTATTTGGCGCTGAATGCATTCCAGCCTGCTACGAAGTCTGCACGAGAAGTGGCAGCCATCAAACCCCATACTATCAGGAACATGAGGACACCGAAAGCAAACATGATCATTTGCAGTCTCAGATAGGGCCTCAGTCCCCAGATGAGTACCAAAGACGAAAAGACTATCGTGAATGTTCCTACGGCGAAGATACCTAGACCTGAAGAAACGAAATCTCCTGCGGCTGTCCACCCCATGGTATAGCAGAGCATCGATAGGGCTGGGCTTGCAACATATGCGGAGAGCGTGGCACACCAGATGAAGTTGACACAGACCCAGCCCAAGCTTGAAAGAAAGCCAAGCAAAGGATGGAGGATTCTACTATTGAATATGAAGTCCCCGCCCGACCTAGGCATCACGGATGCTAGGAAAGCCCATGCTAGAGAGCCGAATACCATTGGAATCAGTACGATGGCGATGCCGGAGTAGAGATCACCGCCAGGGGCATAGTAGGGCCCCCAGAGGAAAAGCCACATTGCACTCAGTCCCCAACTCATATTTAGAGACGCGAAAGCGAGAATGTCTAGAGTTCCTGCCTCTCTGACGAGTCCGGTTGCTTCCCTGAGGAATACTTTGCTCATTTTCTTAGTCTCCCTCAGTCTACCAAGGTCGCTGCCGAACCGAATTTAAGCGTTTACAAGAAAGTGCTGTGTTGCATGACTGGGCATACTTGCCTGCAAGGTTGCGTTTGATGCATCTGCTTGTTGGCATGGGCGTGGTTGAATGGCTGATATTCTCTGTGAGAGACGTATGCATTGATTGTTGATTGGCTGCTAGAGATTGGAGACGTGTCAACGAGGGCCTCGTGAAGCGTGGCAAGATCCTCCTCGACCTGCGTATCCTTGAGCGTTGGGATTCTGAGCTGGACGTGATGAACCGCGGAAAGGAGGGCGGGCGTTTCGTGTATCCTGAGGTCTTCGTTAGGCTTCTAGGTTACGTGCATCTACTCTTCCACCTACCCTACAGGCAGACGGAAGGCTTCCTTAAGGCGTTAAGACGATTCGACTCACGAATCCACGTGCCCGACTATTCAACGATCGATAGAAGCGTCAACCGGTTGAACGTGAAGATGGATACCGAAGATTACGGTGACGATCTGGTGATAGCAGTGGACGCGTCAGGCATCAAGGTCTCAAACCGAGGCGACTGGATGCGACGCAAATGGAGGACGCGACGCGGATACCTGAAAATCCACATTGGGGTTGACGTGAAACAGAAGCGAATTCTCGCGTTGGAAGTGACCGACGAGAAGGTGGGCGATGAACGGATGCTCCAACCGCTCGTCGAGGAAGCCTGCAGGAAGGGCAAGATCGCGAAGACGATAGGCGACGGAGCACACGACACGAAAATCAACTTCCGCTACCTAGACGCGAACGGGATCGAGCCCGTCATCAAGGTAAGAAAGGACGCATCCAGCAAGGCAGGCAGATGCGTACCCCGCAGGCTTGTGGCTCAGGAGTATCTCCGCGACCCTGAAGGTTGGAAACGGAGACACGGCTATGGGCAACGCTGGATGGTTGAGTCCGCCTTCTCATCTTTGAAGCGAACATTTGGAGAATACGTCTCAGCCAAGACGATGCATAACATGGCTAACGAGATCGTCCTCAAAGCCTCACTATACAACGTCCTCACACGACTAACCGTAAACCCGTAACATGAGGCAAAGCCGCACAAGGAAAGAACCCCTCAAAACCGAGTCATGCAACATGGCACAAGAAAGTAGGGCAAGAAAGGATCCCCGTATCGTCAGGGCCATGAGGAATGATTAGATCGCGCGGCGTTTCATCATCATGTTGATGGCATCGTCCAAACGCACTTCCGTGTCGGAGGGAAGAGGCTCAGGCGTGTGTTCTCGTAACAACTTGTCGACTACTTCGGCTGCGTTATTGGCTGAGTCTCGAGATCCCTTCGCCTTCCAAGTCTCGATGCTTTGTCTGTCTACGACTGATCGGGGCAGGAACTGTTCCTTTCGGACCCATTCGAGTGTGTGCCTCAGGTTCAGATAGTGGCCTCCAGGGCCTACTTTCTTGATCGCGTCGTGAGCGGTGGTCTCCTCGTTCCTGCTTCTTGATGGAAGTGCTTTCACCTTTCTGATCGTAGACCTGCATACATGCCGCTCCGAACAAACTAGTCGGAGGTTCTCCGAGGCTAGCACGAGAATGGCTTCAGATAAGGAACGAGTGAAGATTGATGGCCTCTGCTGGAAGGATACCACCGAATGGGCAATCTCTCGTCTGAAGCTACATGACCTGATTACCGCCAAAGCGAAGGATAATTGCCGATGCAGGGAGAAGGTTCCTCCATGACGCCGCCCACAGATGGCAAGACTTGGACTCTGAAGATGTCGGTCGTCGTTGGTTGTGTGTGGGGTAGGCTCGTGCGCACACAAGTTCTACAGCCGACGTTCCAATGGTCCGACTTGGACGTCTATTACAAGTCTAATCTAACCTTGTTGGGTGTACACTCGGAAGTAAACGTCCTTAGCCGAACAGATTGTATGTCTTTCTTTAGTTTCGCTCCCGAGTTTGTATCAAGCTTATGAATAGTTCCCAACAAATCATCTGTCGGTCAGATTTGGGAGTCCCCGCTTCACTTCGAAGCTACGTACCACGAGTCTTCGACATAATCGATCAATCGTTTGATGAGGAAGTCAAGTTCCTCCAACGCCTCGTCCAATTCCCGACAGTAAACCCTCCGGGACAATACAGGGAGATAGCAGACTTTCTTGATTCATTCGCTAGAAGACAGGGGCTGAACGCAGAAACTTTCAGGACGCCAATCGATGTTTGCAAATCGGCTGGGATCGCCTCAGACGAACCGCGACTCAGCGTAAAATTCACGGTGGGGAGAAGGGGCGTTAAGCCCCGTGTACTCTTGCTCGCCCACCTTGATACCGTGCCGGTCGGTGATGTTTTCTCGTGGAAGCATGACCCATTCAAGGGTGAAGTTGATGATGGAAAGATTTACGGGCGCGGGGCCTGCGATTGCAAAGGCCGGATTGCAGCGTACGTTTATGTCATGCTAGCGTTGAAAAAAGCTATCCAGGACCTGCCTTCGGAGATCACGGTTGCCGCTATGGCTGATGAGGAAATCGGAGGCGGAACAGGCACAGAATACCTCCTCAAGAACGGCTGGCTTGATTGCGATTACTGCATTGGTGAGGGTTACACTCGGCAGGTGTTCAATGGGTTCAAGGGGTTGCTTTGGCTCCGCATTTCAATAACCGGCAAGTCTGCCCATGGGGCCGCGCCGCACTTGGGGAAGAGTGCTGTTGAGCCCTTTGCCGATCTTTTCAGAGATCTCAACGAATACCAGGGAAAGCTACGCTCCCTAGATGAAAAGGCGGACACCACAATGAATGTTGGCATAGTTAATGCAGGTTCGAAGATTAATATGGTTCCGGACTCAGCTTCGGTTGAGATTGATTTCAGGGTTGGAAGAAGCTGCGAGGTTGACCAAGTGGTCAGCGATGTTTCCTCAATCCTGAGCCGACTCAAGCAATCTCACAGTGAGCGTTCGTTCAACCTTGAAGTCTTGACGCGAAGTGAACCTGTCGAACTCAACGCTGAACACGCGTTGGTGAAGAATGTGCACTCAGCCGTGGAAGAAGTCACCAACTTAAGAATTCCCGTGAAGTTGTGGTTTGCTCATTCGGATACGATACATTTCTTGAGTAGTGGGATTCCGGCTGTCAATTATGGCGTGGGCACTCCCGAGGTTCCACACACTACTGACGAATGGGTCAGTTTCGAAGACCTTAGGCTGTCGACGAAGGCTCTCGCACTGTCACTGATCAAAATCATGGAAGGGTCAGAGCATGTTGACTGGTAGACAACAGAAGACTCGGGGAAAGATTACGCTCCGACGGGCTACGCAGATTTCCGACTACAGAGATTGCGAGCAAGCACAAAGAGATGCTTGGCAGACAGATTCGCAGTCTGATATCGTCCCCCTTCACATCTTGCGGCCGTTTTCCGAGAAAGGCGGATTGGTCATCAACGCCTATGACGAGGACGAGCGAATCGTAGGCACGAGCATCGGTTTTCTCGCCCAGCACCATGGAAAACCGATCTTCTATTCTCACATGACCGGGGTCGTCCCAGATTGCCAGAGCAAGAATGTTGGCTGGGCTCTGAAGTTGGAACAGCGCGAGTACGCCTTGGAGCAGGGTTTTGACCTGATTTGTTGGACCTACGACCCGATGCAGAGTGTAAACAGCAGATTCAACCTTAGGAAGCTCGGTGCGATAGCTAGAACCTACTACGAGAACTACTATGGTGACATGACGGATGGGCTGAACAAGGGGCTTGCAAGCGACAGGTTTCTAGCCGAATGGTGGATACGTAGCCCGCGAGTCAAGAAAAGGGTCGAGCCAACTCTGCCGAGGAGCAAGGAAAGCGTTGCTGGGTTGAAGGTCGTTAATGAGACGACAATGGAAAGGCGTGTCCTGCTTCCCGCGGGTAGGGTAGACCTTCACGTGCGGGATGAAACAGTGCTAGTTGAGATTCCATACGAATATGATGCTGTGCGCACGGTTGACCCTGCCTTCCTGCTAGATTGGAGAAAACAAACAAGAACAGCGTACAACCATTACTTTGGCCTAGGCTACATCGCTACAGAATCAATCGTCGTTGATTCCGAGATTCCTCGGAGTTATGTCAAGCTTGAGCGGAGGTCTCTGGAACGGGTTCTACAAGATTAGGTCCAGTCGATTGCTTAGAGCTTAGAACGATACGACTCCCCCTTGTCGCCCCGTTTGAAACGAGTTTCGGGATTGAGACCGTCAAGGAAGCGGTCTTGGTTATTCTGCGGAAGGAGGACGTTGTGGCATACGGGGAATGTGTCGCGTCAAGCGGGCCTTGGTACAGCGAGGAAACTATTACGTCGGCCAAGTTCGTAATCAAAGAGTTTCTCGCGCCTCTTCTTCTCAGGGACGACTTGGAAGGCCCAGCTCATTTCATCGAACTGAGCCAGGAGATAAAGGGCAACAACATGGCTGTGGCGGCCGTAGAAATGGCACTCTGGGACCTTCAAGGGAAGCTCGAAGGAAAATCGCTCTCGCAACTCATCGGTGGGACCAAGAAAGAGGTGGCTGTGGGTGTGAGCGTCGGAATTCAACCATCCATCGACAAACTACTCCAAGTTGTCTCATCGTACCTCAACGAGGGCTACTCAAGGATTAAGATCAAGATCAAGCCGGGTTACGATGTCGAACCCACCAGGGCAATCCGAAAGATGTTTCCACGCGTTCCACTGCAAGTGGACGCGAACGCATCCTACACGCTCACAGATGCGAAGACCCTGAAGGAGCTCGACACGTTTGACCTGCTCCTAATCGAGCAGCCGCTAGCACATGACGACATCATCGACCATTCGAAGTTGCAGAGACAGCTCTCAACGCCCATCTGCTTGGACGAGAGCATTCACACGCCAGAGGACGCCAGAAAAGCTATCGAGATAGATGCGTGCAGGGTGATTAACATCAAGCCCGGCAGAGTTCGGGGATTGCAAGGGTCCAAGCAGATTCATGATTTCTGCGTTGGACGAAAGGTTCCGGTTTGGTGTGGCGGGATGCTGGAGACTGGAATTGGGAGATCCTTCAACGTGGCATTAGCTTCACTTCCAGGCTTCACGTTGCCCGGAGACACCTCGGCTAGCAGACGCTACTTCAGACTGGACATCATAACCAAAGAGTTCGAGCTAACAAAGGATGGGACGCTGGCGGTTCCAAACGGGCCGGGGATTGGCGTCGAAGTTCATGAAGAACGTTTGAATTCTTCCACGACTTGCAAGGAGATTCTAACGACCGCCCAGATACATGAAGTTGGACAGTAGTATTCAGCGCTTCATCCCGGTTATCGAATGATTGGATGTGATTGAGCGGCTCTTTTCGCTAAACATAACCAGGTGTAAGTGGATTATCGTAGCTATTGCCGCTGTCGATGGAAAGTCATTGCGCAAGGCAAAGGCGACTGTGACGTGTGCTCACGCGCTTGCCATGTGGCGATTCCTGAACTGAACCTTGTACCCTAATGAGCGGTAGTATGGTTGATGCTCGGTACCCTTGTTTCTCCATCCAATAGGGCGAAGGACACTATTTCGCCCAGTGGAAAGGAACCTAGTGGGTGGAGCTGTAAGCGCCGGGGGTGGGATTTGAACCCACGAGGCCCAAAGGACCATCGGCTTAGCAAGCCGACGCCTTACCTGGCTACCCAACACGCTTCGGAGGCGTATTTCTAGGCAACCCCGGCACACGACCAAGCCTCAGCGGAGACGCAGACTCATATCTCTTCCTAAAGGCATCGCCGCTCATCTGTGTAGAGAGGTTTGCCTTCTAGAATGGAAGTGTGTGGTTCCGACTAGTTCTACGTTCATCGGCGAACGATCGTCAGCTCTTCAGGTAGTCTTGTAAGATCTTTAGGCCGTCCGTGTCGTTGATCTGGTAGACCACGTCCTCTGTCGCAAGGTCTTTCGTGATCTTCGCGACGGGATCGACGCCGAGGCTTGACTTCAACCTCTTCCACCCGTGCGGATGCTTCGTAACGACGAGGGTTGTGCCATCCCAGATCATCTCGGCGAGGCTGCGGGGAAGCCTCGACGCGAACGAGCCTGACTTCGCGACGGTGTAGCCTAGGCTCGCTGACGCCTTCAGAAGCCTATCAATGTCGACCGGGTCTCTCAGGACGACCCAGAGCTCCTTCCCAGATGAGAACCGGACCACATCGACATCCTTGACGCCAGACAGAGGCCTGAGTTCCGCGGCGAGCGATTCCGGATCTAGGATCATGACCGTTCGAGAGAATTCAACGAGAAGAAAAGGGTTTCCGAGACGCGTGGGCGGCGTCGGGCTATGCCTTCATCCACGCCCTTGGAGACGTGAACTGGCTCGCCATCTCCTTGTTCGCGTCATGGAAGGTCCTCGCCAGCTCGCGTGCGATGTCTCGGTCGAGTCCGTTCTGGAGTAGTTCATCTTCGAACGCGTTTGTGGCTCGCCGGATCTGCCTCTTCATCTCCAGCGGTAACCAAGCGAGGTGGGGGAGCATCTTCGCGATCTGGTAGCCGCCTCGCATGACAGCCCTGATCCCTCCCATCTTCAGTCCCTACCTTAAGATGGCTCTTGGGCGGCGCTA
>Ga0209725_1001322_pt1 | contig 14058 bp, 8 predicted proteins | sample I18A1metaG_FD_184145 | JGI IMG/M metagenome (GOLD analysis project Ga0209725, IMG submission 184145) | Lake sediment bacterial and archeal communities from Gulf of Boni, Indonesia to study Microbial Dark Matter (Phase II) - ​I18A1 metaG... | ecosystem: Environmental > Aquatic > Freshwater > Lake... | reverse complement strand
CGGAAAAGTCAAGCCGAGGCCCCGGGGCTGCCGGGTCGCGCAAAGTTTCTCTTGACAAGAGGCCCGCAAAATGTAATCGTATACGCACATTTTCATATTAAAAAATATTATCTAAACGTAAAGGTACAATATGAATAATAAAACGGTCTTCACCAGGGAGGAGTTCGTTTCCAGGTTCAATATTCCCGAAACGAGTCTCAGGGAGTGGGAAAAGGAAAAGCTGCTTAAGCCCGTCGGCTATACTGATGACAAATCGCCTCTTTATGGGGAGGATACGGGAGAAAAGGTCAAATATATCCAGAGACTGAATGAATTAGGCTATGGGCCGGACGAAATCCGGACCATCATTAAGAAAGTCGGACTGCCCAGAGTCGTTGAGAAAAAAGAGGGGCCTGGGGATTCAGACAAGTTCCTTACGGTCGGGAACCTGGCCGAGAGGGTGGGCTTGAGCCCGAGGACGATCAAGCACTGGGAAGACAAAGGCATCATCGAGCCCGACATGTGGAGCGAAGGCGGTTTCCGGCTTTATTCGGGAATTTATGTTTATCTCTGCGAGTTGATCAGGGACCTCCAGCTTTTTGGCTACACGCTCGAGGAAATCAAGGTGATCTCTGATTATTTCCGGGATTTTTTAGCCATCCAGAATGACCTGGAGAAACTCCCCAAGAGTGATGTCTCTCTAAAATTGGAGGCCATGCTCAAAGAAATCGAGATCCTTCTTGAAAAGATGGACCTTCTCGAGAAAGGCATCGAGCGCTGGGAAGACCTGCTGAAAAAGAAGAAAAAAGAGATGCTGAGCCTGAAACATAAGAATCAGAAAAGGACGGATTAGAAAAAGGAAAGTCTATGGGCAAGATTGTTTTTATAGAGCCGGAAGCTCCGAACCTCCATATTTTTTCCGCGTTTCCGTTGCCCCGGCTGGGCCCTCTTATTTTGGGGACAATGATGAAGAACCGAGGTTGGGAGGTGGAGCTTTTCGTCGAAGAGTTGCGGCGGATCGATTTTCGGGTTGTCCAGTCGGCGGACCTAGTGGGCATCTCGACCATAACCTCTACGGCGCCGAGAGCCTATGCCATTGCCGATCGAATCCGTGAGCGCGGGATCCCAGTGATCATGGGCGGCCCCCATGTCACATTTATGGCAGAGGAGGCACTGGACCATGCCGATTTCGTGATCCGCGGGGAAGGGGAACATGCTCTGGCGGTATTCGTCGAGGCCTGGGAAAAAGGAACGGATTTTACGGCGGTCCCCAATTTGTCCTATCGGAGGGACGGGCAGATTGTCCATAACCCCCTTCAGCCTTTTTTGAGAAACCTGGATCAAATTCCTTTCCCGGATTTCACCCTCCTGAAATCGACACGACGGAGGATCGCAAGGAGGAAGATTCCGATTCCCGTCCAGACATCCCGTGGCTGTCCGTTCGACTGCTCCTTCTGTTCGGTCACCGGAATGTTCGGAAAGAAATACCGCTTCCGCTCCACCGAAAATATTGTTGAAGAACTGAAGCGCTACGACAGCAGAAAGAACTCCATCTTTTTTTACGACGACAATTTCGCGGCCAACCGCCAGCGGGCCAAGGAACTGTGCGAGGCGATGACCCGGGAAAAATTGAGTTTCCACTGGACAACTCAGGTGCGTGCCGACTTGGCCAGAGACGAAGAACTGGTCAGCTTGATGAAAAAAGCCGGATGCCACACCGTCTATGTCGGTTTTGAGTCGATGAACGAGGAAAGTCTCAAGGCCATGAAGAAAAAGCAGACAGTCGAGGAAATCATCCTTGCGGTCAAGGTGCTGAGGAAACACCGCATCAAGATTCACGGAATGTTCGTTTATGGGTTTGATGAGGATGACTGGCAGACGGTCAAGGATACACTCAAATTTGCTAAAAGGGCCAGGCTGGCCTCGACCCAATTCCTGATCCTGACTCCTCTTCCCGGTTCGGAGTTTTACGACAATGTTTGCCGGCAAAACCGGATTCAATTCCGAGACTGGGCTCTCTACGACGCCCATCACGTTGTCTTTAAGCCGGCTCGGTTTTCTTTGCCCGATTTGCAGTGGGCGCAGATTTTCAGCCACAAGAAGTTTTATTCGTTGCTCGAGATTGTTAAGAGATTTTTCAAGGGGAAGTGGCATGAATTGGCGATCGCGGGTTACGCCAGAAACCTGAACCGGGTCTGGAGAAAAAAGAATAGGATGTACCTACGGGTCCTTGACCTGCTCAAATCCAAAAAAGGGCCGAAGATCACGATCGACTATAGAGAAGAAATCAGGCTGGACGGTTAGTTAGAGAGAAATCCTCACTCTCGCATCATCAACCATCTCAAGCTGAGCTGGGCTGGGTATTCTTTATGATTATCTCCTCTCGGATTACTTGTCGCCCGCCGGGAGGCGCATCTTCCGTAGGAGCTCCTGGAACCTGGGGTCGGGGCGAAGGTCGTCAAAATACGGCGTCACCCCGATGTAGGGCATGAACGGATCATGAGGGTCCAGGGCCTTTTCGAGCCACTCGATAGCCTTCTCCTTCTCCCCGGCCAGAGCATAGAAGGACGCGGTATCGCTTGGGAGAGCGAAACCCTCAGGAATGCGCGCGATCAGGGCTTCGGCCCCGCGCTTCATCGCCTCGGCGTATCCTCCCCGGGCATAGCCCTCATCGATCGCGGCTTGGATCCTCGGGTCGTTGTACATGACCCTCACGCCGGCTTTAGCGGCCTCGAAGGCTTCTTTCTCCATCCCCTTCTTATCGTATGCGTACCAGAGAGCGCTCGTGGCGATCGGATGGTCCTCCTGAAAGCGCAGAGCTTCCCGGGCCGCTGAGACAGCTTCGTCGTAGCGCCGCTGGCAATACAGGAATACCGCATGCCAGCCATGGACCAGCGGATTGAACGGGTCAAGGACAACGGCCTTTTTCATGCGAACTAGGGCCTCCTCGCGGTGTCCCATGGTCAATAACAGCCAAGCGTAGTTGCCCTGTGCGAATGCGGAGTTGGGATTGAGCTCGATGGCCCTCCGGAAGGATTCCCGGGCGCCGTCCCAATCCCATTCGATCGCCCACCTGACCAGGGCCAAGGCCTCGTGGGCCGCGGCGAGATTTTCGTCCAGCTCGATGGCCCGGAGCGCCGCGGCCTTGGCCTTCGGCCCGGCTTCCTCAGGCGCCGCGTAGCCAAACGCAGTGCGAACCGACCACATCCAGGCACGACCGGCGTAGGCTGGCGCGTAGATGGGGTCCTTCTCGAGGGCTAGGTCGAAGTATTTCTCGGCGATGTCAAGGTCCCCGGGCGCAATCTTCATCACGTAAAAATGGCCCCTGAGGTAGGCGTCGTGGGCCTCGGGGTTGACCGGGCGGGCTTTGGCCAGGAGGGCTTGCTCGGATGGCAGGAGCTTGAGGGCCAGGGCCTTGGCCACTTCCCTCGCCACGTCGTTCTGGAGGGCCAGGATGCCCGCCATCTCCCGCTCGAAGACGTCCCCCCAGAGCTGAGTCTGGTCCCGCACTTGAATGAGCTCGGCCGAGACGCGGACACGGCTTCCCTCCCGCCTGGCGCTTCCTTCGAGCACATATTCTACGCCGAGTTCCCGGCCGATCTGGTCGATGGGCGTGTCGGTCTTTTTGTAGCGCATGACCGAGGTCCGGGCGATGACGCCCAAGCTCTCGGGATGGAGGCGCCCCAGGAGCGTGATCATCTCCTGGGTCAGGCCGTCGGAGAGATATTCCTGCTCCGGGTCGCCGGTCAGGTTGACGAACGGCAGGACAGCCAGCTTCACAGCCGCCGGCCGGGCTTTGGCTTTGAGCGGCCGCAGGCCCTCAGCCACCGCCGCCAGGTCCTCCCGGAACTCCTCCATGGTCCGGTAGCGGTCGGCCGCTTTCTTGGTCAGGGCCTGGAAGACGATATGCTCAAGCTCAGCGGCCAGCGACGGGCGTATCTTAATCAGCGATTCAGGTTCCTTATGAATTATGGCGTAGATCACGGTCTGGTCGTGTTCGCCTTGAAAGGGAAGCTTGCCAGTGAGCATTTCGTAGAGGACCACACCGAGCGACCAGATGTCCGTGCGCCGGTCGAGATCGTCCCCGCGCGCCTGCTCGGGCGACATGTACGCGACGGTGCCGATTGTCGTCTGCGTTCGGGTGAGCGACGCGCCGCCCTGGAGCTTGGCCAGACCGAAATCCATGATCTTGGCCTGGCCCTTCTCCGTGACCATGATGTTGGCACTCTTGATATCGCGGTGGATGATGCCCTTGCCATGCGCTTCCGCCAGGCCGGCCGCGACCTGCAAGATGATATCCACCGCCTCTTCCGGTTTGAGCGGCCCCTTCTTGACCTTATCCCGCAGCGTCTCGCCCTCCACGTACTCCATGGCGATAAAAGACCGGTCTTGGTCCTCGCCGATTTCATGGATGACGCAGATGTTCGGGTGCGATAGCGCCGCGGCGGCCTGGGCCTCAATGAGGAACCGCTCCTTGAGCTCCGGCGAGACCATGAGGTGCGGAGGCAGGAACTTTAGGGCCACGCACCGCTTGAGCTTTATGTCCTCGGCCTTGTAGACGATCCCCATCCCACCGGCCCCGATCTCTTCGATAATTTTGTATTTGCCGGCGACGAGCGTTCCCGGCTTCAGAATGCGAACGGGGGTTTCCAGGGTCTTAGTAACAGAAGCGCCGTCAGGGCCGGCGCCCACTCCCGGACCCAGCGGCGCTGCGCAGTTACTGCAGAACCGGGAGTTGTCCTTATTCTCGGCGTGACACCTGGGGCACTCCATGCCATCCTCACCTTTCCTGATGTCCGAATATTATTAAAGGCGGGAGGGCTTGTCAATCGCTGGGCACGGCTTCTCAAATATATCCGGACTGTGCCCGAGACATGTTAAAGAAATTTAATTATTTTGCCGTGAATCTACTCAATCTACTGCCAATAAGAAGTCACGCTGGACGGCTAAAGAGAGATTCTCACTCCCGCCTGGATGGAGAAACCAAGTGTTCCATAACCGTAAACAGTCTCAAATTTCTGATCAAGCAGGTTATCCAGGCGGCCAAAGACTTGGACCTTCGGGCTGAGGTCGTACGAGATTATGACGTTGAGCAGGGAGTAAGAGGGAAGAGTGACCGTTCGCGCAGGCCAGGAAAAATAATCCACGTCTTCCCTTTTTCCGACAAAGTCGAAAGAAACGGAGATCGTAGTTTTTGCCGAGAAGGAATAGCTCAGGCTGGCGGAGAAAAGGTCCCTCGGCCTCCTCAGGAGGGGAGCGCCGGTGATGGCGTCCTCGGCTTCGAGGTGAGTATAAGATGCCCGGGAAAAAAGGGCCTGGCTCGGTTTGCCTTCGAATTCTATTTCCAGGCCTTTGGACCGGGCTTTCCCGATGTTTGTATATCCCTGGGCATAGTCAAAATTGATCAGATTCTTAAAATTGTTTTGAAAATACGTTGCTCGAACCTCGATTTTTTCTCCGAGAAAGGGCTGTTCGACACCCACATCCCAGCCTAATGATTTCTCGGGCTCGAGGTTCATGTTGCCTATGGGACCAAAAAATGTCCCGGGAGCATAGAGCTGGTAGAGGGAGGGCGCTTTGAAGCCCGACCCCAGGCTGGCCCTGATTTTTGTGGAGGTGGCTTTAAAAATATAGGCCGGGGCCAGCCGGTAGGTCAGAGAGTTCCCTGCCTGGCTGTGGCGATCAAAGCGCAGGCCGGCGCTGAAAAAGAGTTGATCGGCGAGGCGAACATAATCCTGCACATAAAGGCCTGCCATGGAGGCGTTCTTTGTCGGGAAAAAACTGGCGGAGGAACCCCAGGGCCCCTGGGCAAGGTACTCTGATTCCCCAACTTCAGACTCATATTCGAGGCCCACGGTCAGCGTGTTCGAAGCGTGGAGGAAAAAGTTGTTCTGCCAGTCGATTTTGAGCAGACGGCTTTTGAACAGCGCGCTATCGGATTCAGCCGGGTGGGCTGGATCAGTCGGGTTCGCGTTCGATCTCCGGGACCCGACAATCCCGACGGTCAGACTCTGTTCCCAGCGGTTATTAAAGAACAGACCGTGGAATCCGCCATTGAAAAGATAAGAATTGTAATCCTGGACATTGTTGGGGTCATCGCCGTATGGCCCCCCATAGTTGTCGATATCCGTTTTGGCCTGGACGGATCGGGCGATGACATAGACTTCGAGGTTTTCCCTGAGGGTCAGTCCAACCCTTCCGGAAAGGGTCAGATTCCTGTAGCCGTCATTTTCGGAGTTGCCCGGAAGAGCCGAGTCGGAGGCGGAAACGCCGTGCGTCCCAAATTGCGAGATTCCGAAAGAGTAATTGGCCTTTTTGACCGACCCGCTCACGCCTCCCTGTCCGACGAAGGTTCCGTAAGAACCGCCGCTGGCGGCCAGGTCCACGCTTGCCTTCCCCGCTCCTTTTTTGGTGATGATATTGATGACTCCGCCCAGCGCATCCGACCCGTAAAGCGGGCTTTGCGGACCCCGGATGACCTCGATTCGCTCGATATTTTCAAGATAAAGATGAGCCAGGTCGGCCGAACGGGAAGGATTGATCGGGTCATTGAGTTCAACGCCGTCCAGAAGCACAAGGGTGTGCTCGGAATTGGCTCCCCGCAAAAAGACCGAGGCCGCTTCTCCCGGGCCGCCGTTCTGGGTGATGGAAACGCCCAGAATGTCGCGCAGAACTTCCAGGGCAGAGGATCTCTCGAGTCTCTCCAGGTCTTCTGATGTTATGACGCTCACAGAGCTGGCGATTTCTCTTGCCGGAGTCTCAAACCGGGTGGCCGTGACGACGATTTCATGATGCTCTTCCTTCGTCTGGGGAATGGCAGGAAGAGAAAGGCACAAAAAGGCGAAGGGAAAAACTAGAAGAATTGTTCTTTTCATGGCACCCTTCCTTCGAGTTCAACCCCCGCTTGTTTTCGACATAAAAAAACAACCCGCTCTTCCTCCCGAAGATGGGCTGGCAAGGTTTAAAGCAGGTCTCCTGACTTCCGGATCAGCCTCTTCCCTGGCCTTCCTTCTCTCTGACCGAGAAAAGTGGCCGTCTCTGGGATTTGTCCCCGGTTACAGTAGCGGGGGCTGTGTCCGTTTTCCACGGACTTCCCTGGGCTTCAAACCCTGAACTCAATTGTCAAAGACAGGATTAACTATATGACAGCAAGACGGGTACTGTCAATAAAGCAATCAATAAAGTGGAGGAATCCAAATATGTCATTAGGACTTTGTCATCACGAGCGAAGCGAAGTGATCCGACGAAGTCGCCGCGAGCGCAGCGTGGCGGTCTCACCGGACAAAGATGAGATTCCTCGCTTTGCTCGGAATGACCCCTTCGGGGGGTAGATCGCCACGCACCCAATGGGTGCTCGCGATGACAGGGAAAACATCCGCCTATCAATTTAGAGAGGAATAGGCTGCCTCTTCGTCTGTCCGGCAAAAAGACAGCCTATTCGAGGGAATGGATGGATAGGTAAGCAAAATGTATGGGAAACTCCCGGAAAAAAGGAGGAAAATAAGGGAGGCGCTTTCTTCTCTGGGAGCTGTTTTTTGTCATCTTGGCCATCTCATTAATATATACGCAGAAAAAAGGAAAAGAGTTTCATTTTTGCGTTGAACTTTTAACTCCCCCTTCGCTAAGTTCAAAAAATATTTTAACACAACTTATTAGTAAAAAGCAAGCATTTTTTTTCAATTTTTGAAAAGTCGCCGTTGAAGGACTCTCCCGGCACTTTTTTCGCTGAAATCATATCAGATTTGACACAATTTCTCATCCAGTTGCTGAAAAATGTGCTCTTTTTTCGCCTTTTTTGACTCGATTCTCCGTTTTTTTATAAAATAAAACAAAGAAACCTCTAAAATACCGCCTTAATTCCCTCAGGAGGGTGAGCATGGACAGAGACACTTTTCGGCGATTTGGCCATCAATTTGTGGACTGGGTTGCGGACTATTTTGAGGAGGTCGAGAAATACCCTGTCATGGCGCACGTCAAACCCGGCGAGGTTAGGGCCATGTTGCCCTTAGAACCACCTGCCCGGCCCGAGCCCATGGAGAGCATATTCCGCGATTTTAAGCAAATCATTCTGCCTGGCATCACCCATTGGCAGCATCCCTCCTGGTTCGCCTATTTCCCTGCCAACAACAGTCCCGCCTCTGTCCTGGGGGAAATCCTCACCGCTGGAATCGGCGCCCAGTGCATGCTCTGGCAAACGTCTCCTGCCGCCGAGGAGCTTGAAGAGCTCGTCCTGGACTGGCTTAAACAGATGTTGGGGCTGCCCGAACAAATGACAGGCGTGATCCAGGATACCGCTTCGACGGCCACCTTGTGCGCTCTTCTTAGCGCCAGGGAAAAAGCAACCGGTTTTGAGTCTAACCAAACGGGCTTGAGAGAAAACCTGGTTGTTTATTCCTCGGTTGAGACGCACTCGAGCATCGAAAAGGGGGTGAAAATCGCCGGCTACGGGAGAGACAACCTGCATTTAATTCCCACAGACAAGACTTTTGCCCTGGTTCCAGAAAAGCTCGGGCAGGCCATCCGCGAGGACAAAGAAAGAGGCCTGAAGCCTGCCTGTGTGGTTGCGACCATTGGAACGACGTCCTCAACCGCAGTCGACCCGCTCAGAGCGATCGGCGAGATCTGCAGGCGTCATGGCCTCTGGCTCCACGTGGATGCTGCTTTCGCCGGCTCGGCCGCCATACTTCCGGAAATGAAGTGGATGCTGGACGGAGCAGAGGACATGGATTCTTTTGTCTTCAACCCCCACAAATGGCTGTTCACAAATTTTGATTGTTCCGCTTATTTTGTCAAAGACCCGGCGGCGCTTGTCCGGACGTTCGAGATCCATCCCGAATACCTCAAGACCGGCCTGGACGCCAGAGTCAAGAACTTTCGAGACTGGGGCATCCAGCTGGGTCGCAGGTTCCGGGCTCTGAAATTGTGGTTTGTGATCCGTTCCTACGGAGTGGAGGGACTGCAGGCCATGCTCAGGGAGCATATCCGCCTCGCCCAATTGTTTGCCGGCTGGGTGAAGGAGAACGGGAAGTTCGAGCTCATGGCGCCCGTTCCGTTCAGCTTGGTCTGCTTCCGCTTGAATGACGGCAGGGAGGAGCAGTCTCTGGACGCGCTAAACAAAAAGTTGCTCGAAAAAATCAACGCGACGGGGCAAGTTTTTCTAACTCATACGACACTGGGCGGTCGGTACGTCCTGCGCCTGGCGGTCGGGCAGCGAACAACAGCGGAGCGACACGTCCGCGCGGCCTGGGAGTTAATCCTCCAAAAAACCGAAGAGCTGATCCGGTCCTGAGGAAGACAGACTCGCTCCCCAGATTTTATCTCTTCGGCCTGAACAGCCCTTCCGGTTTTGCGCCCATCAGACCGGCCTTGACGATGTCCTTGTCCGCCAGGCTGAGCGAGCGAACCATGGCCGGGGTCAGCACCCGGAAATGCCGAATTTGGTTGAGCTTATCGCCGATGTATCCGATATCTTCGTCTGTTGTCATCCAGTTCCGTCTGTCAAACTGCCTGAGGTTGAGGGGCAGGGAATAGCTGCGCATGGTCTTTTGCCCGAGAGGATTAAAGTAGACGTCGAAATAGGACATGACCAGTTCCCGGAGGCTTCTATAAACAGGCTCGCGGTAGCGAAGGACAGTATAGTTGGACTTGGCCACTGCCCCCCAATGCCCCCGTTTTTTAAAAACAGCGAGGACGTGGTCGTCGTCATTCCAGGATTCAATGTCCACGACGAGGGGTTCGTGGCCGATCATTCGCAGCGCTGCGGCGGCAAAAAGAGCGCCTTCGAAACAGTTGGCCTTTCTGTCTTTGATAACCCAGCGAGGAGAGCTGGTCGCATATATGGGGTCATAGGCGATGGCATTGAGATAGTGCTGAATTCTTATTGGGCTCGAGAGCCTCCGGAACAGGCGCAGCTCTCGTTTTGTCCAGGGAATCGAACCCTTCATTCTCTGATAACAGCGCTATCCATAGCGCCCATTTTAGGGGGCGTTCTCAGTCCGGCAGCCCGGGCTTCTTGAAGAACTCGGACGCCGGGATGACCTTCACGTTCTCAGTTTTGACCTGGAGAGGATAGCTTTCGATGATCTTGTCTTCGTCAAGGACCGCTTTAGGCATATCTGGATTGGCGTAGGTGATGGGAGAAACGGCATTCTCCACCAGGGCCTTTTTTAGGCTTTCCCCATCTTGCGTGATCACGGCGATATAAACATTCTCGAAATTGAGGTACTTTTTAATGGCCCGGTTGATATCTTCCCGTGTGATCTTCGGCAGCCGCGCCTGGACTTCAGCAAGAAAATCCTTGTAGCCATAGTAATGGGAATCCATCTGCCAGCCGAGCCGCTCGTTCAGAGTCTGGGCATAAAGCTTGGTGTAATTCAGCAGGTAAGTCCGGACCATCTCGAACCTTTCCTCGGAGATTCCCTCTTCCACGAGCCTTTTGAGCTCAAGGAGGGCCTGGCGGATGACGAAGTGGCGATTGGAATTGGCCAGGGGACGAATCCAGATGGAAAAATATTGCTGCTGCCGGCAGTAATTGGTCGAAGGGAACTTGTCCCGGCCCTGGATGAAATGCTCGATATAGGCGTAATCGCCGTAATTCTGGCCTCTTTGCTCGCGAATCTTCTGAAAGAGGAGGGAGACGTGCTGGCGGTGCTCGCCGAAATGCGAACCGGCAATCCAGAGGGCGAAGAAATCTTTGCTCGAGCGGCTGAGAGAGACGGGGAAGCCCATGGATATGGCGGTGGCCGGAGTCTGCTTGTCGGCGATAATGAATTGGAGCCCCTGACGCGGACGCTGGGCAGGCAGGCTCAGTCGGGGAGTAAAGGATTGGGGAAGCACCGAAAAATCAGTCACAACTTTGGCGGGAAAATCCGCCGGATATCCTCCGGCTAGGCCGACAGTAATGTTGCCCTGGACCATCTGTTCTTTATAGAGCGCTTTGACATCGTCCAGCGTGATTCCGCTCACCGTTTCGACTGAGCCGGCCGGAATCTGCTGGTAGGGGCGGCCCTCGTAAAGCATCAGGCTCAGGATTTCTTTTCCGAATTGCTCGTCCATGTTGTTGATGATTGTCTTGCTGAGGAAATCGAGCTGGTTGGTTTTGAGGCGGTTGAAGTCGTCCTCGCGGAAACCCGGGTTGAGGAGCATTTCCTTAAAGATGGCGTAGTACTTCTCCAGGTTGTCGCGGTGGATCGTGCCGGAGAATACTGACATCTCCTTATCCACCTGGACTGATACGCTTGCCGCCATGGGATAGAACGCTTTGGCGATTTCCTCGGTGGTCATGGTCTTGGTCCCGCCGTTCGCCAGCATGCTGAGGGTGAGCTGAGTCAGTCCTTCCTTGCCCGCTGGGTCATTCGCCGAGCCGATTTTGATGAGGATCTTGAACTGGATGAGCGGATTGCCTTCGAGCGGCAGGAGCTCGGACGTGAGCATATTCGGGTTTTCCTTTTGGCAGGCGATTGAAATCAGCACCATCCCTGTTAAAAAAATTCCTAAGAGCCAGCGAATCATTGCTTTACTCATTGTGTTTTTCCTTCACTCAGCGTGGCCACGGTGCTGGATGTTTTGACAAAATATTTTTTGGCCATGGCCTGGACATCTTCGGGCGTGACCTTTTCATACAGGCCGAATAGCCGGTTTAGAGTGCCAGGGTCTGCGGTCAGGTTAAGGTAGAAGGCGAGAACGCCGGCCACTCCGTCGGTCGTCCCCAGTTCTTCGGCCAGGGAATATTTGAGGTTGGATTTCACTTCGGCCAACAGCTCAGGCGAAACCAGCTCCGTTTTCAGTCGGTCGAGTTCCTTAAAGATTTCTTCCTCGACATAGGGGAGGTCTTCCTCTTTTTTTATAATTGAGGTCAAAGTCAGAAGAGAGGGATCGCGGGAGTCGTCAAAACTTGCCCCTAGGGTCAGGCACTTTTGCTCCTTGAGGACGAGCTTCTGGTAGAGCGGTGAGGACGGCGAGAAGGCAATCTTTGCCAGGAGGTCGAGCGCCGGCTTGTCGATGATTTCGTCTGAAAAGGCAGGGCCGTGAAACCCGATGGCCAGCCGGGGAAGAGTCCGCGACGGCCAGGGGTAATCAACGCGCTTGGCCTCTTTCTGAGGAGGCTCTGTGGGCGTGACGAGGGTGTAATTCGACCTTTCCCAGGAGCTGTAATATTTCCTGACATACTCCATCAGCTGGTTGTGGTCGAAATCGCCGACGACGAGCAGGATGCTGTTGTCCGGAGCGTAGAATCTCTTCTTGTAGAGCTGGCTGTACTCAAACTGGTTGGGCATATCCAAGATGTCCTTCAGGTAGCCGAGTGTCGTGTGCTTGTAGGAATGCGCCGTAAAAGCGGCATCGCGCAGAATCTCCTCCAGTTTTCTGCCGGGGTTGGAGACGCTGGCGTAGTATTCGCCCTCGATGACCGGAGCCTCGGTCTTCAGCATCTCTTCATCGTAATACAGGTTGATGAACCGGTCCGCTTCTGTCTCGACGACTTTTGCCAGGTTCTCCCGTCCGGCGAAGACAGTGAAGTAGCAGGTGAAATCGTCGGTGGTGAACCCGTTCGTCCCTGCTCCCAGCCGGGTGAGAAAATCGTCGTAGGCGGCACGGGGGACTTTTTTTGTGCCCTTGAACATTATGTGCTCGAAGAAATGGGCGAAACCGGATTTCCCGGGTTCGACCTCGTTGCGGGACCCGGACCGGACGACGGTGTAATAAGAGATAATGTTTGGGTTGGGAAGCGGGACGGAAACGACCTTGAGCCCGTTTTCCAGCTCCTCAATCTTGTAATTGTGGGGAAAGACTTCTGAGCTTTGGAGGGGATACGGAAAGGCGAGGACAAGAAAAAGGGCGAGGCCGAGGGAAATGAACCTAAGCATGGGTGAAGCCTCCTTGTGTCTATATACTCGGGAAACGCTTGATTCTTACCACGCGGGGCCGAAGTCTTTCTTGAAGGCGTCGGCCAGTCTTCTGCCCCAGTTGTCCAGGGCGTCGAGCTTGCCCAAGAAAAACCTGAGCACCGGCGGTTCAGAGACAAACTTTAATCCTTTGACGAGCTGCCGGTTCTTGTACAGCCACTGGAGCCGGTCGATGATGTATTCGATGTGGGAGACCGTATAGACTCTTCTGGGCAGGGCGATTCTCGCGAGCTCCAGGTCGGCATAGACTTCTTTGCCCTCTTTGTCGCGGTCCGTGGAGATCGTGCCCCGCTCCATCGCCCTGACTCCGGAAGCGATATAAAGGGCGGCCGTCAAAGCCCCGGCGATGTATTGTTCTTTCGGGATATGGGAGACGAATTTCCGGGCATCGATATGGCAGGCCAGTCCGCCGGGAGGGGTGACGACAGGGATACCAATTTCATCGAGCTTTTCCACGAAATATTTTATCTGTTCGATGGCGCAGCCTGCCACGGATGGGTCGACCATTTCCCGTAGCCCGACGGCCATGGCGCCGATCTCCCTCATCGACATCCCGCCGTAGGTGTAGAATCCTTCATAGAAAGGCAGCCAGGGCTCGATCGGCTCAATCAACTCTTTTTTGTTTGTGGCGATGAACCCGCCCCTCACGCAGGTGTTCTTCCGGCCGCTCATATAGAAGATGTCGGCCAGGCCGCATATTTCCTTAACAATCGCTCCAATGGTCGTGTTCTCGTAGCCTTTCTCTCTTTTCCAGATAAAGTAGCCGTTCTCCGAGATCAAGCTGCCGTCGATAACCAGAAGGAGGCCATGCTCGTCGCAGATCCTTCTGACCTCTTTGAGGTTTGCCATCGAGAACGGTTGCCCGCCCAGGAGGTTGGTTGTTGCTTCCATGCGGACATAGCCGATCTTTTCCCGTCCCCATTTTTTGATTGCGTCCTTGAGTCTCTGGATATCCATGTTCCCTTTGAAGGGATGGATGCTCTTGGTTTTCAAGGCTTCGTCCGCATAGAGCTCCAAGCACGCGGACCCGCCGGTCAATTCGATGTGACCCTTGGTCGTCGTGAAATGATAATTGGTGATGATCGCGCCGCCAGGTTTGCTGAAAATCTTGGACAGCAAGTGCTCAGCCGCCCTTCCCTGGTGGACGTTCAGCACGTGCTCGTAGCCCAAAATATCT
>Ga0209725_1001320_pt1 | contig 14068 bp, 14 predicted proteins | sample I18A1metaG_FD_184145 | JGI IMG/M metagenome (GOLD analysis project Ga0209725, IMG submission 184145) | Lake sediment bacterial and archeal communities from Gulf of Boni, Indonesia to study Microbial Dark Matter (Phase II) - ​I18A1 metaG... | ecosystem: Environmental > Aquatic > Freshwater > Lake... | reverse complement strand
ATTCATGCTGGCAGTCCTTCGGTTTGCATCTCTCTCTGTCGAGAACTGCGACCCTAACCATAGTGTTTCAACCAAATCAGCAGTTGCAGCGTTGCGTTATAGAAAACAAAACATAGATCGATTGTAAAAAGAGAGAAGTTCAAGCGGGGGCTACCATTCTTCTTCTTCCCAACCCTCTTCCTCGCCCCATTCTTCCTCTTCGCCCCACTCCTCTTCCTCGCCCCAGTCCTCTTCTTCTCCCTTCGTGACTTTCATCATTTTTTCCTCCGCAAGAAACGGAGCTAATTGTTGCGTGTCATGCCTCGTTTTTAAAGCTTTTGGTTAAAATTCTCAGTTTGACGAAACTTTCTTTTGAATCTGAAAATACATACCCCTCATTCTGGCATCTGGCTTCCTCAGACCCAATCTCATGAAGGCCCAACACATATTCGGCGTACTATGAGCTGCTCCAACGTTTCCCTTCGTGTCTAGGGTTATTATTCCAATCGGCAAGCCTATTCTCCTATTCTCAAGTTTAACTGCTTGTTCCGCTGCTCTCTGAGCAACAGCTCCTTCCGACATGAGGTCACACGCAGTCTTTGCGAGGACCAATCTTATCGCTCCTTCACCAACTCCTGTCGCTGAAGCAGCGCCACATTCATTATCAGCGTACGTTCCGCATCCGATCAGAGGTGTATCGCCTATTCTCCCCGGAAATTTCAAAGCGGTTCCACCAGTTGAAGTGGCCGCAGCAACATCTCCGTTCTTGTCTATCGCTATCGCTCCTACTGTTCCGCCTCCGATTTCGCGGTATTTTCGAAGAAGTCTCAGTGTTCTTGGCATGTTTTTCATCTTTCCGGAAAGTAGCCGACTCCTGAGCTTCTTCCACTCTTCAAGTCTAGCTCTGTCTACAGGTTTCGCGTTTGGCAAAGCGTAGAGTTCACCCAGCTTCTCAGCTCCTATACCAGCCAAGAAGATGTGGTCGGTCTCTTCCATTACGAGCCTCGCTAGACTTACTGGGTTCTTGTAAGATTTAACGAGGGCGACTGCGCCTGCGCGCAATGTTCTTCCATCCATTATAGATGCGTCCATTTCCGCTTCACCCTTCAAGTTCAGGTCTGATCCGACTCCAGCATTGAATACTGGGTTGTCCTCCATCGAAATCGTTGCTTCCTCAACAGCTTTCAGCGAGGTTCCACCATTCTTCAAATGTAAGTAGCCTCTCGTCGCAGCCTCCTCAACGCCCTCCAACGCCAGCCTATGCTTACTCGACGGCCAGAAGCCGGCCCCGCCGTGAATAACAATCACTGGGCGCAATTCTAATCTCCTATGAGAGCGGTAGCTAGTGTCTCACGACTCGTGTTTAAAACATTTGTTTGTTCAGTTGCTGTACTCATAGACTAACTAGGGCTTTCGGCAATCCGCTTAAACTCCGTAGCGTTACGTCAGCCTTCGAAGTCTTTCTCTTGTATCGTCTTCTTCTATCAACAAGGACAGTCTTCATTCCAAGGGATTTCGCGCCGATTATATCGTGTTTGATAGAGTCTCCAACAAAGGCAGTATCTTCAGCTCTTGCACTCAATTCTCTTAATGCGTAATAGAAGATGCCTGGATATGGCTTCCTGACGCCCAATTCAGCCGATGCGGCGACAACGCTGAAGTAGCCTCGCAATTTCAGTTGAGACAAGACGCGGTTTGGGACTTCGCTGGATGAAGTATTGGTTACGATGCCGAGCCGATACTTCTGTTTCAGGAGGCTTAGAACGTTCGGCACTTCAGGAAAACATATGACGCCGGAGGATCTTGCTTCGACGAATATATCCATGGCATGCCTGAGCAGTCTCTCGCTGATTCTACTGGAAGAAACGTGAGATAGAAGATTGCTCAGCCAACATCTCATTGGAATTTCGACTAAGAAGCGGTCTCTCAGCTCGTCGAGTCTTCTATAGTTTTCGAGGAAGAGAGAAATCAAAGATTCTCTGTCTATTCCGTAGCCTCTCCGATCTGCGAAAGTGGCAAGTCTATCTAAAGCGACAATGTCGACAGCTCTGTCTTCTACCTCCCGAGTGACGAGAGTCTCGCCCAGATCGAATAGGACGCACTTGAGGGACAACTTTCGTCACTCCTTAATCCAATGAGTTTTACGCTTGATCTTTGTTCAGGCTTAACGCTGCTACTTCACGAACTCCTTGAATGCAAATCGAGTCTGTTCGTCTATCGCCTTCTCTACATCCTTGTCGAGAACTTCAGGCTGGTGAGATTTCAGAATCTCTTCAACCTTCTGATGAGCTCTATCCAACTATCTTTTGCTCCTTCTCACACCACTTTTGTCCTTTCAAACCATATACATATGGCTTATGGATAAGTCAAGGAGGAAGCGCTAGAATCTCGCGAACTACTGGACATGAAAGCCATTTCGGTCTGAGAGAAGAGAATGGCTTTTATCAGGAGTAAACGTATTATCAGAGCATCATTCAACACGAAAAAGGGGATAATAATTGAGCAAGGAACAGATTCTGAAAGAGATCATTGAGAGCATAGTCTCCCTCGATATAGATAGGATCAAACCGTTGGCAGAAAAGGCGGTTCAAGCTGGAATCCCGGCTTATACAGTCGTCATGGAAGCCCTAGCGAAAGGGATGGATGCAGTCGGACAGAAGTATGAGGCTGGGGAATACTTTCTAGCTGAGCTTCTCATGGCTGGCGAAACCATGAAAGAAGGGATGAAGGTTCTCGAACCATATCTCAAGGACGCTAAGAGAGAACCGCTGGGAAGAGTCGTTATCGGTACAGTTAGAGGCGACCTCCACGACATTGGAAAGAACATAGTTGCTACATTACTAGAAGGATCTGGATTCGAGATATACGACCTCGGCGTAGATAGTCCGCCTGAGATGTTTACTAGCAGAGCAGCTGAGACGAATGCTCACATAGTTGCCATGTCGGCACTCTTGACTACAACGATGCTGGAGATGGGCAATGTCATCCAAGACTTGGCAAAAGCGAAGGTTAGACACAAGGTTAAAGTGATCGTCGGAGGAGCCGCGGTAACAGATGATTTCTCAAAGAGGATAGGAGCCGACGCCTACGGTCAAGATGCTGTCGAAGGCAATAACATATGTAAGGAATGGATGAAAGCCAGAGCGATGTGACGGTTAAACTCTGGCACCTGGGCTATTTCTTCTTCGTCTCTTGAATGATACAATTTTAAAAGCGATTAGGGGAAAGAATGCATCGTTTCCATTTGGACTTTCATAAGCTATTTGACGGTCACCGATTTGGCTAAATTTCTGGGCATATCAGGGTCATGTCTCCGTTCGATTGCCATGTAGTATGCAAAGAGTTGCAACGGAATCACGTAAACGATAGGCGACAAAATCTCTGGAATGCCCTTGGGCAATTCTATGCAGTCGTCTGACATACTCTTAAGTTCTTCATCTCCTTCTTCGCACACAACTATGATAGAGGCTCCACGGGCTTTCATTTCCATAATATTGCCTACAACAGTCCTATGCGCCTCTTCCTTTGGACAGATGAAAATGACCGGGAAGCCGGGCTCAATAAGGCTTATAGGTCCATGCTTACTCTCTCCGGCTGGATATGCGATAGTCGGGACGTATGCTATCTCGAGAAGTTTCAGTCTGCCCTCTAGAGCAGTAGCTGAGCTTATCCCCCGTCCCAAATAGAAGAAACATCCCTTGTCGCGATATTTCTTAACTAGCCGTCTGATCTCATCTTTAAGAGTTTTCAGGGTTTGCTCTGTAATCTCCGGAATCTGCTTAAGCTTGCTTTCTAAGAACTCAATTTCTCTATGGGAAACTTTTCCTCTTCTTTTCCCGAGTCTAAGCGCCAGCTGAGCGAGGACAGAAAGCTGAGAAGTAAAAGTCTTCGTTGCTGCTACGCCTATCTCAGGACCTGACTGTTGGCAAAGGTAAGCACGAGAGACACGAGTTAGAGTGGAACCGATAACGTTGGTCAGCCCCAGAATTGTAGCCGCTCGCAGCCGTGCATGTTCAAGAGCTGCTAGGGTATCGGTCGTTTCACCGGACTGACTGACAAACAGTATGGTACTATCAATGTTGACGGAGCTTCCATACTGCTCGACAAATTCTGAGGCGATAACTGGATGCGTTGGCAGAGACGCTATCTTGGAGAACATGTAAGCCCCCGCCAGACAAGCATGGTAAGATGTGCCAGCCGCAACTAGAAAGATTTCGCGAGCGCGGTCGAGGAACTCTGTCATTAATTCTAAATACTGGTCTTGCAGCCGCAACGTGTTCCTAAGAGTGAAAGGCTGTTCATGTATCTCCTTAAGCATAAAGTGAGGGTAAGGTTGCTTCTCCGCCATCTGAGGCTTCCAGTCTATAGTTTCCGGTTCCCTAGAGACAAGTTTCCAGTCGCTGAGTCTACGAATCTCATACCCCTTGTCATTAAGAACAACGAGTTCACCGTTTTCGACTGTAACTGCCCTATTTGTTAGAGGCAGGAACGCCGGGATGTCTGAGGCACAGTAGATGGCGTCTTGTCCAACCCCAACTACGAGAGGGCTCTCCTTCCTCGCGCAAACGATCTTATCTCTTTCTTTCGTGGAAACAACCGCGATGGCATAGGAACCACTTAGCCGATTCACCGCCTCCCGGACAGCTTCAACAAGCGGTAGACCTTCTTTCAACCTGTCCTCGATTAGATGCGGGATTACCTCGGTATCAGTCTTAGATGCGAAATGATGTCCACGACTTTCCAATTCAATCTTCAGAGATGTGAAGTTTTCTATGATACCGTTATGTACGACTGCGATTTCTCCATTGCAGTCCACGTGCGGATGCGCATTGACACGATATGGTGCTCCATGCGTAGCCCATCTCGTGTGACCAACGCCGATTCGACCTGGAAGGTCGTCGAGGTTGAGAATGGCTTGGACATCATCAATCTTGCCCGCATCTTTCTTTATGTAAAGTCTACCTTCATGGACAGTCGCTTCTCCCACAGAGTCGTAGCCTCTATATTCCAGTCTCTTTAGAGCAGCGTGAAGTAAAGGCGCAACTCGACCTTCTTTGATAAGGCTTCCGAATATTCCGCACATAATCTGTCCTCCGTGTCTAAGGATTTTCAAATGGATTGGGGCTCCTCCCAATAAGCTTTCCCCAATGATCTCTTTGAACGGTCAATCAAATCAGAGCACATTGATGCGTTTCCGACGGCGCAATTATTCAAAGCATAGTTTTAATATTAATATCGCCAATTTATCTTCGATAGAGATGTCCTATCTAGTCGTCAAGAATGAGAGAACAAGTGAAGTGCTGCCGGTTAAAGTCTTCAAGAACCCCGAGGCTGCTAGAGCCCTTCTACAGTCAGTAAGATGGAAGATCCTCTCAGAACTGGCTCTCCAACCCAGTTGCTCGAGAGAGCTGGCTAGGAAGTTCGGGCTGTCAGATCAAGTGATCGGCTATCACATTCAACGGCTTAAGAATGCCGGCTTGATCCGCATGATCAAAAGTATCAGTAGGAGAGGGGCTGTCGCAAAGTACTATGTGGCCGAGATCTCCGCTCTTGCAGTGACTCCAAATTTCAAGCTTGGTGAGAGTGAGAGCATCAGTACGGAGTTCATAGAGAAATCTCGAAGAATTCTTGATCCTTTCCTTTCTAATGCAAGACTGAATGCAAGCATCATCGTTGGAAGCCCGGATGTACACGGTGAATCAAAGGCTAGGGCTAGGGATGGCCATCAAGCCGTAGACCTAGCTATGTTCCTAGGATCTCTACTTCCCATAACTAGAGCGATGGTGGTCAAGCTTGACACAGAACTGAAGGAGAATGAGCTAGCATGGAACCTGATAGCCGTCGGAGGGCCCCGTGCAAATACCTTAACCTTTAAGGTGAACGAGAAGTTGCCGATAGCCTTCCAGCTGTCCGTTCCAAGCGCCATCATCTCGAAGATCTCTGGCAAGATGTACAATGAAGAAGATCAGGGTCTGGTTGAAATGGTAGAAAACCCATTCAATCCCAAAGCAAGGCTACTCATCCTCGCGGGGAACACATCCATCGGTACTCGCGCAGCAATAATAGGGTTCATACGATACACAGAAGAAGTTGCAAGTGGAAACAGTTTCAATAGTGAACTTGTCGCTAGAGTCGTCAGAGGGGTTGATCTGGATAGCGATGGCTTGGTTGACGATGTCGAATTTCTCGAGTAACGAGGGCTGAGATCCTCTAATCGCTCAAGCCATTAATCTAGAGTAGTAACTTGGCAGATTTCTGTGGAATCTCGGTGTATCATACTGAGTGCGTGGTGTTTAATTTGGATAGGTCTATAACAATTGCGTCGCCTATGCTGGGTTTTCCAAGCTCCTCATACTCTTCTTGAGTGATCTCTATGTCGATTCTTGCATCCCATTGACTTGATGTAGGGCCGTGCCCTCCAACGATGACGGCTCCTGGAAATGCTGTGCCTAGTGATTGCTGTATCTGGCTGATTACATTCTGCGCGATCCTCTGCTCCTCTGTCTGAGGTATAGGCTCTATTCTGGCTTTCAGTCCGCGCCTCAAGAGTATGAGCCGAACCATCCCGTTTGGAAGTCCTATGACCTGCTGGATCTTCAGCTCAAGCTTCATAGTAATCTCCCCTCAGAGAGAAGAGAGGGAACTATATGATATCTTTGACGGTCACTCAAAATGACGTCAATTTTGAAAATGCAAATGACGTTATTTTCTCTGGACTTTAATCATCCGTTTGTATTCATTTTTCATCTCTTGCTAACTGGTTCTCTCTAAAGCTCAGGCCTTCAATAAGCTGGAAACTCATCTTCTTGACGATGGTAGTCCGGGTAGATACCTGCTTTCAGTTAGGAGCTTCCCCGTTCTATTTTTCGAACGCATCGTTCTAACCTCTAGCATTTTATACCCGCTTTCACTTGAAAGATATTGATGGAAGATGTCGAGAAAGAAGATAGCAATCATTTTGTCGGCTGTGATAATCCTTCTAGTAGCATCCTTCTTCATCGGCACGCTTTACCCTCCGTATAGCTGGTACAGTGGATTCGAATCCAAGCCGCTAGCACCTGGGGAAATTATGCCGACACCAACGCCTACACCTACTCCTGCGCCTAGAGCCGTTATCCCTACAGAACGCATGGTCATCTACAACGCTTACGTCTCCCTTGAGACGAGCGACATTCAAGGCGTTCTAGCTAAGATTAGATCTTTAGCTGAAGGCTACGGCGGCTATGTCACAGGGTCATCCCGCTCAACCTACGGCACGCAAGCTATGGCTGAAATTGCGATTCGAGTTCCGAAGGACAAGTTCCATGTAGCGGTTCAGGAGATAGAAACCTACGGCAAGGTTCTGGATGAGCGCACAACAAGTGAGGATGTTACCGAACAGTACATAGACCTGAAAGCTAGACTGGATAACTTGCAGAGGCAAGAGAACAGGCTCCGGGAGATACTTGGTATGGCCAGAACTGTGGATGAGGTCCTAAATGTGGAGAGGGAGTTGGAGCGTGTCAGAGGCGAGATCGAGAGCCTCCAAGGGCAGATAAACTACCTCGAGAGGAGCGTAGCCATGTCCGTAATCACGGTCCGCCTAACTGAGCCGCCCCCTCCGTTTACTCCTCCAGGCATGAATTGGGGAGAAACCTTCGAGACCGCGTTAAGAGGGTTCTTTGCAGTAGTCCGTGGATTGGTAATTCTAGTCGTCTCGTTGTTGCCGTTGGTTGTAATCGGCGTTCCCGCATACTACGTGTACAGGAGAAGGAAGCTGAAGGGGAAGAAGTAGACGCTGACTAAGACAGCTACAGTACTTTTACCTTTGCCTATCTTTATTTCGTGACTATGTTCGATGTATCTCGCAGCGGAGAGGTTGATTGCAATTAGGGCGATGATATCAGGGTCGCGGTCCTGATGATTCCTGGGATTCTCCTTATTCGTGTGACTGTCTCGTCCAGAACACTCATCTCCTTTATTTCAATCCTACAAACCACATCGAATTCGCCGTAGACGACTAGAGTCTCAGTTACTCCAGAGAGCTTCTGTATCTCTTTCATTACGCTATGTTCCTTCCCTACTTCAACGACGATTAGCACGTAAACGACTACTGACCTTGAAGGCATACTCATCCCTAAGACACGGGTAGCTAGCTGCCCTGATAATCCTTTCGGCTTGTCCGAAACAGTTAAGCAGAACACAGTCTCAAGTGGGCTATGAGGGATAAAAGTCTTGACCTGTTCAGATAGGAGCAGCTTGACAGATCCTGCTATCTCTTTTCGTATTCTCTAACATTGTAGCGGTATTTCTTGGCTAAGATCTCGCTCAAAACATCATATCTAGCTTTGACTTCACTATAGACTTTGGTTCTCAACTCTTCGCCAGATAGCGACAACATCTTAATTCTCTCCAGTCTCGCTGCCAACTCCATGTCTCCAAGCACGTTCTTCACCCAATTCTCAAAGTCCCCTCTTCCCATATGGAATTCGATCGAAGCCACGTCTATAGTCTTTAACTGATTGCAGAATTCTTCTAGGCTTGCTGCAGCCTTCCCCGTTGGCGCTCCGACATCTGTGTAGAAGTAGAATGCGCTCTGCGGTAGGATAGGGCTCAAAACCTTCACCGCCAATTCCTTCGAAACCTTTCCAACTCTCTTCACACGAATCTTGGATTTGGACACGGCCGAATCCTTCCAGTCCCGTAGTGTTCGGCTGTGTTACTTTATAAAGATGTCGCAAATCTACGCGTTTGGAAGAGAATCGATAATCTTATTACGGATGGCATTTGGCATCTATTAGTCATATCCTTCGTTCCTCAAAGCATAACGTAAGTTGGAGACTTGCTGTATGAGAATCGCGATGTTCGTATATGAATTTCCTCCGAAGATCGTTGGAGGACTAGGCACCTACGCCGCGGAGATCTCTCAACAATTCATCAGGATGGGTCACGATGTAACCGTCTTCACTATGAATAATGGAACCTCGCTGACGAGGGAAATTTGGCGTGGAGTTGAGATTCATAGACCAATGCTCGTCGAGATATCTGATATACTTCCAGCCTTGGTCGCTGAGGATCTGAGGAAATGGGGGAGAGGTATCAAGTTCTTCTCCAACATCTTCGTCTACAACATACTTACTGCTTCAAAACTTGTGAACGATCTGGTAAAGAAAGACCAGCTAAAATTCGATATAATCTCGGCTCACGATTGGCTGTCTGTCATCGCAGGAGCGTCTGTGAAGAGAGAGCTCAATATTCCTTTGGTCTTTCATGTTCATTCCACAGAAAAAGGCAGAGCTATGAACAGTGGTTCCCGTGTCGTTAACGATATTGAATTCTACGGAGGACAGATCTCAGACAAAGTAGTAACCGTATCCTTCGCTATGCGAGACGAGCTCACAAGTCTAGGATTTTCGGAACAAAAGATAAGAGTCTGCTACAACGGTGTCGACCCAAGCAAATACGACCCAAGCAAAGTCAAGCCTGAGGACGCAAAGACACTTCGTAAGAAATATGGTCTCAGGGAAAGCGATAATATGGTTTTCTTCGTGGGCAGACTGGTCTCGGTTAAAGGAGTCGACAGACTTGTGATGGCTATGCCCGAGGTCCTGAGAAAGTTTCCGAATACCAAGCTGGTGATAGTTGGATTGGGGGAAATGCAACAGCACCTAACGAGTCTCGTCGATTCGCTGGGGCTTCAGAATTCAGTCATATTGAGATTTGAATTTCTGCCAGAGGAGGAAAGGATACTACACTACGCAGCTTGCAATGCCGCTGTCTTCCCAAGCCTCTACGAGCCGTTCGGAATAGTATGCACCGAAGCCATGAGCATGGGCAAACCAGTCGTTGTGGGAGCAAGAGGCACCAGCGGATTGCGAGAACAGATAGTTCCTAGTGGACCTGAGCAATGTGGGTTCCACGTCAACCCTAACGATCCTTCAGACATAGCTTGGGGAATAATTAGCCTGTTGGGCGATCCGTCGGGTGCACGCAGATTCGGTGAGAACGCTAGAAATAGAGTCCTGAAGTATTTTTCGTTGGAAGCGGTTGCAAAGAGTACTCTGACTGCCTATGAAGAACTTCTTGGGAAATAGTCGGTGCTTGCTCTAGAGGCCTATTGACTCCTCTATCTTCTTCTCATACACCGGTCTTTTCAGAAGCACATCTTCGATGTATGCTCTCAAAGGCTCAGCAACGCTCCATGCCTGTGAGATACAGCCTCTCGGCTGAGGACTGTCGCCATCGAGTATCTCACTCACCGTTCCTAATCCTCCGCGATGAACCTCTTCCTTGAGGAGCGGGACCAGAAGATTATTGGAAACAAAGTTGCGCGATTCTGTTGAGTAGCTATTTGCCTTGACGTAGGCTGTTACAAAGGGACCTGTCAGCCAGGGCCAAACAGTCCCGTTGTGGTACGCTCGATCTCTTCGTGTCCTGTCCCCTGAGTAGACGCCGCAATAACGAGGGTCGTCTCGAGGCAAAGTTCTCAGTCCGTAACCGCTCCAGAGCCTCTTCAGAACGTTTTCAACGATCATCATCTCTCTACCTTTGTCCAGCATACCAAAATCAAGTGATACCGCGATCACTTGGTTAGGTCTAAAAGACGCATCACCATGACCGTCCACGGATACGACATCAAACAGGCACCCCTCTTCGCTACGCCAGAATTTCTCGTTGAAGCTTCTCATTGTTTTCTCGGCAAGCTCCGAGTATCTCTCCGCTTCCTCGCGATAGTCGAACTTTGTTGCCAACAGTTGCATGATCTTTAGTGCATTATACCATAAGGCTTGGATCTCAACGGCCTTTCCATCTCTTGGGGTGGCATCTGTATCCATCCAAGTTAGTTTCGGTCCATGAAGAATCAAACCGTCGCTATCTAAGCGGATACCGAACTGGGTTCCTTTGATGTAGCGTTCGATTCCCGAAATGAGAGTCTCCCATAACTTTTTCCTCACAAACAAGAAATCACCCGTGTATTTCAGATACTGCCATGTTGCATTGATGTACCAGAGAGTTGCATCGACACTGTTGTAGATGGGCTTCTCTTCGGCGTGATCGGGCAATTTATTTGGAATGAGCCCGGCATCGCGGAAGCTGCTTAACGTCAACAAGATCTGCCGTGCATCCTCAAACCTTCCAGTGATCAGAGTCAAACCCGGTAGAGAAACCAAGCAATCTCTTCCCCAATCCTCAAACCAGTGATACCCTGCTATCACGGATTTTGTTCCAACGGACTCTCGATCAACGATGAACGAGTCTGCAGCTAGAACGCACCATTTCAGCCAATCATCAAACGCAAAACCATCATGCGTTTCAGAGAACTCTGCCAGCAGACGATCTCTTCGTTCTAGCTCCTCATGAAGCAGAACTTCAAGGTTCTTCTGACAAATCGATTCAAGAATGTTCTGCGCCTCTCTCTCCTTCTCGCCCCCTACAGCAAAAACGCCGAAACTCTTTGTTTCATTCGGATTCAACTTTAACTCGAAGAACCCGGGAAGGTAGTTATCATCGAGACAACTCTCGCCTCTCGAATCCTCAGTCCTATAGTAGATCTTCTCCATCCATTCTCCGCGACTGGGGACGTATTCACCCTCACTGGACGAAATGCCCAAAGTCCATTGGGAGTTCGACGGTCTGAGGAATGTTTCCCGGACCGATGACGTTTGCAAGAAGTCCCAGTTCAAGCTTGTTTTTTCTGTGGTACTGTGGAAGTGTCTGAAATTGACCATGGGAACTATTCTCAAGACTGCTTCACAGTCGAAGCCGTTGTCTACTCGGTAGATCGAAACTGTAACATTCATCTTGGCTGGCATGAAAATCGTCTTTCGAAGACGAAGTTGCTCTATATCATACGTGTAGGTTGGAAACGGGTCGAGGATGAACTGGGTTAAATAGGCGAACCCCTCAGTCCTAGTGTTATTCCTGAACTCGATAGAACTTGTTCTGTAGGTATTCTTTCCTACTTGAATTTCTTCGTCAAGCCTGCTGAGAAGCACATGTCGGTTAGCCGGCGGGTTGAGCGCTGCGACCAATAGGCCGTGATACTTTCGGGAGTTTACACCCAGAATAGTAGATGAAGCGTACCCACCAAGATTATTAGCGACCAGCCACTCAGTCGCGATGGCGTCGTCTAGTCTTCTCAACCTCTCTGTTCCTACTACTAGCTTCGGCAAATTATCCCTCATGACCTACTCGACGCCGATCTTCCAATTAATTGCAATGCACTCTTTTTAAGGGATATTAGCTATTTAGTTCTCATTACTTGCTCAGCGGGAAATCAAAATGACGGATGTGGTACTTGTCTTTGAAGTCCATCAGCCTTTCAGAATAAGGAAAGACTTCTTTTGGGACCGTAGGATGTTCAAGCGGGTAGATAGAAAGGAACTCTTTGAATATTACTTCGACAAAGACAAGAATCGAGAGATCTTCGAACGTGCATGTAGAAAGTGTTACCTCCCAAGTAATGAGATAATCCTGAGGTCGATCGACAAACATAAATCGGAAAAAAGGAAGGTCAAAGCGGCCTTCAGCCTCTCAGGCGTCTTCTTGGAACAATGCGAAATGTTCAACAAAGACGTTCTAGAGTCCTTCAAAGCACTCGCAGATACAGGCTGCGTAGAATTTTTAGATCAAACATACTATCACTCACTGAGCGGCTTATATCCTGTTAGAGATGAGTTCATTGAACAAGTCAAGGCGCATAAGCAAGCGATGCGAGACCTTCTGAACTTTACGCCTTCAATCTTCGAGAATACTGAATTGCTCTACAACAACGCTATCGCAAGGGTCGCAGAGAAACTGGGCTACATCGGCATCTACACAGAAGGCGTAGAAAGGATTTTAGGAGGTAGATCGCCCAACTACGTATACGGGGCCAAGGACTGCCACAAACTAAAGGTTCTGCTACGAAACTACAAACTCACAGATGACGTCGGGTTCAGATTCTCAGCGAGATGGTGGAATGAATGGCCACTGACGGCAGATAAGTATGCTTCTTGGCTAGCAGCAACACCAGGTCAGTGCATCACAATATTCCCAGATTACGAAACGTTTGGCGAGCATCAATGGCCTGAAACAGGAATCCATGAATTTCTCGCTTATCTTCCTGAAGAGATTTTGAAGTACGAGAATATTGACATGGCCATGCCTTCCGAGGTCGTGAATAGGTATGAGCCAGTAGGTGTAGTAGACATTCCTGAGCTTGGAGGCACAGTATCCTGGGCAGACTTGGAGAGGGACGCAAGTTGCTGGATCGGAAATACCATGCAGTGGGCGTACTACTCTTCGGTGAGAGACATGGAACGACAGGTCAAGGAGTCAGCTGATCGAGATTTCATAAGGCTCTGGAGGTACTTCCAGACCAGTGACCATCTCTACTACATGTTCACAGCTGGAGGAGCTCCTGGAGAGGTCCATACTTACTTCAATCCATACGGCAATCCAATAGACGCCTTCGTCACTTGCCAAAGCGCCATCATGGATCTAGAGCAGAGAGTGAGGATGTTCTCGATAACAGCGAACGAGCCATTCGAATTCTACCTAGGAGTCAGTGAAGACAAGACGACAGGGATCACCTCGTCAAGCCTACGGGGATTCATTGAAGCGATCAAGAAAGTGGACATAGCATCGGTAGAGTTCCATAACTCTAGAGGAGACTTTGAGAGATGGGCGAAGAGCAGTCTACGCGATCAAAAGCTTGCGATAAGACTCAAGAAGATTAGAGGTACCGGACTTAAAGGTGAAAAACTGAGAAACAAGATACTGGGAATCGCTAAAAGTCACATCGATGAATTGTTAGAGCCTATGCGTTCTCTAGCATTAGCTTGAAGCGCACCTAGGAATTCCTAAATACTCTTTACGTTTGAGCTAACCTATGTTCTGGCAGTTGTTGCGTGGTGGTCTGAAGCTTGAGTGAAGAACAGCTTTCTGCGTCGGGAAGAATATTGCTGCTCATGCACAATCTCTGTCTGGTGCGCCCGGAGAACTCGCAGAACTGCCATGAACTCTCTGATTCAGCAAAGATGCCTTATGATGAAGTATTGAGGATCCTAGATAGGCATGAAGCGGAGGGATATGTAGCAAGTTTAGTGGATCAAAGTGGAACTAAACG
>Ga0209725_1001318_pt1 | contig 14104 bp, 14 predicted proteins | sample I18A1metaG_FD_184145 | JGI IMG/M metagenome (GOLD analysis project Ga0209725, IMG submission 184145) | Lake sediment bacterial and archeal communities from Gulf of Boni, Indonesia to study Microbial Dark Matter (Phase II) - ​I18A1 metaG... | ecosystem: Environmental > Aquatic > Freshwater > Lake... | reverse complement strand
ATCGCCTCAGGAGGAGTCAGGAACGGGTTGCAAGTTGCAAAATCCATAGCCCTAGGAGCATCGGCGGCAGGCCTTGCAAGGCCATTACTCAACCCTGCAATGAAAAGTCACCAAGCGGTGGAGAGAGCGATTCATGTCATCCACCAAGAATTGAGGACAGCGATGTTCCTGACAGGGTCGAAGACGATAAGAGATCTACAGTGCACACCATTGGTGATAGCTGGCGAAACCTATCACTGGCTAAGCCAAAGAGGATTCGACACAAAACTATATGCAAGAAGGAAGTGAAATGACCGTACTGCAAGAGGAGCTCCAAAGAATAGGAAGCCTCGTCGACAACCACATGGCGCCTCATCTGAGCCGGCGAGACCCCATACGCCTGTGGGAAGCTGCATATCACCTGCCGAAGGCCGGAGGAAAGAAACTTCGCCCCTTTCTTACAATCAATGTCTGCAAGGCTCTGGGAGGCAAAGAGGAGGACGCACTGCCCCCTGCAGTTGCGATCGAACTGATTCAGGCATTCTCGCTGGTTCATGACGACATAATCGACAGAGACAACACTCGAAGGGGTGCGCCAACAGTTCATAAGAAATGGGGGATCCCGACAGCGATTGTGGCAGGGGATCTCCTTCATATCAAAGCTTACGATGTGGTCACAAAGGCTGCGATGACGAATCCAAGACTGCTAAGAGTTCTTCCTAACGTCATCAATGAGATCAACGATTCCACTGTGAGGATATGTGAAGGACAGGAGTTGGATGAAGAGCTGGAGAAGGAGACACACCCGACCGAGAATGAATATCTCGAGATGATCTCAAAGAAGACGGCCTCTCTCTTTGAAGCTGCTACAACGGTCGGTGCGCTTGCAGCAGAATCGAATTCAGAGGCCTTGAAGTCGATGAGAAGCTTTGGCCACCTACTAGGCATGTCCTTCCAGATCGTGGATGACCTACTTGGTTTGACGGCTGATGAGAAAGAGCTGGGAAAACCTGTTGGAAGTGACATTCGAGAGGGTAAGAGAACCCTGCCGGTCGTATATACTCTTGCCAAGGGCTCGGCCCAAAAGAGAAAGATCATTCTCGAAACTCTTGGGAACAGAAAGGCATCTGCGAGACAGTATTCGACAGCAATCAAAGCGATGGCCTCAACCAGTGCATTAGACTACTCAAAGCGAAAAGCAGAAGGCTACGCGCAAGAAGCACGAAAGAAACTCCTGTCGTTGCCCGAATCGAATGAGAGAAAACTCCTTGACGAAGCCTTACAGTTCATCTTAGAAAGATCCTACTAGAGTTCTTGTCAGTACTTCTGCTTGAGCTGACTAACTGCTGCAATAGGTGATGCATACTCAGGTCGCGAACCTTCAGATACGGTTCAAGAACCCACAACAGATATACTCGCAATCTTCCAATAGTCTTGATTCGAGAACTGTCGACGTGATGAGATATTGAACAGAAGATCTGACATTTCAGGCTTCTACAAGCTGGCTCCTGAGCAGAGATTGAGAAAAGTACAGGAGTTTGCCAATCTAACGGATGAGGAAACCCGGCTACTCAGCTCAGGTCGGGCTCTCACCTTGACTCAAGCGGACCGGATGATTGAGAATGTCGTCGGGGTCTTTCAGATGCCCTTTGGAATCGCGACGAACTTCCTTGTCAACGGCAAGGACTACCTTGTACCGATGGTCATTGAAGAGCCGTCAGTTGTTGCAGCAGCCAGCAACGGCGCTAGGATGGCAAGGGTAAAAGGGGGATTCACTGCGTCAACAACTCCCCCGGTAATGATTGGGCAGATTCAAGTCACTGATCTACCTGATCCAAGAAACGCAGTTCTCAGAGTGCTGCTCGAAAAGGAGAAGATACTCACCAAGGCGAATGAGCAAGACCCAGTGCTAACATCGCTAGGCGGAGGGGCAAAGGACCTAGAGGCAAGGATGATAGAGACCAAGGCCGGGCAGATGGTTATTGTTGAGCTTCTGGTTGATTGCCGCGATGTCGCCGGTATGAACGCTGTTGACACTATGGTAGAAGCCGTTGCTCCTATGATAGAAGACATTGCAGGAGGAAGAGTCTACCTTCGGATAATCTCTAACCTTGCGACACGGAGACTTGCCAGAGCCAAATGTATCGTAGCCAGAGAAGCAGTGGGAGGAGACGAAATCGTTGAGGGCATCGTCAAAGCGCAGGCGTTCGCCGAAGCGGACATCTATCGGTGTACAACTCACAACAAGGGGATAATGAATGGAATCGCGGCAGTTGTCTTGGCAACCGGTAACGATCATCGCGCCATCGAGGCTGGAGCTCACGCATACGCCTGCCGAAACGGGCGGTATACGCCTTTGACAAGTTGGGAGAAGAACCATCAAGGAGACCTGGTCGGAACAATAGAGGTCCCTGTGGCAGTCGGCACAGTCGGAGGTGTTACAAAGTCCAGCCCACTTTTCCAGATAGCTCTCAAGATAATCGGCGCCAAGACATCCAGAGAGCTAGCCGAAGTCATAGCGTCAGTTGGTTTGGCCCAGAACTTGGCGGCCCTGCGGGCCTTAGTGGCTGAAGGAATTCAAAGGGGACACATGAAGCTTCACGCTCGACATGTGGCTATGAGTGCTGGCGCCACAGGCCAGCTGATTGATCTGGTCGCAGCTAAGATGATTGACGAGGGAAAGATCCGAGAGGATCGTGCAAGGGAACTGGTTGGGCAACTTTCGAACTGAGTATGAGGCCACCTAGGACTCAAGGTCGCCCTTCGTCTCTGCTCTCCTTATCTTCGGAAGAACCTCCTTCTCCATCCAGTCTGAGATCGTATTGTGTAGTTTTTGATAGTACTTCTTTGTCTCATGTTTGATGAGGCCGAGATTCTCCATTTTGTTCAAATACCGCCATTTCATGCTTCGAGATATCTTATCTCCCATCAGTCGGTCAATGTCCAACCTCTTGAAAACCCTTGGCAGGCGAGCGAAAGTGCCCACTATCTCGTGAGGAAAAGCCGTTATAGCATCCTTCGAGAGCTTGCGCCTCCCACGAGAACTGCCCTTTTCGGAGGTTTTCTCCTTCATTCGGTCTAGCTTCCGTATAATCGAAGGCTGGAACCCATAAAATGCTTTTGGAAGGCCCGGAACAAAGGATCATGACGATAGGGCGATGAATGACCACGATAACTCCAACTCGTCTTAAATAGCAATTCCAAAACAGTAGGCATTGGAACAGATACTCGCAGTATGTGAAGCGATGCTAGCAGATAGCTCCCGCAGTTCAGGAAGAGATCACTTGAGAAACGAAAAAGTTGACCCTCTAACAGAGACCACGAAATACTATAACTTGATTCGGAAGCTAAGTTTTCCGTCGCTAAGAAGAGTGCTTGCTGAGATACCTCTCACGGCTGCGATCGTCTGTGGTATTGCCTTCTCGCTATCAACCTTCGCCATCGGCGACTTCGCCTTTGGTTGCTTCATCGGAGCCCTCGTCTTTGCAGTTCCCTCGATTTTGGTTGAGACCGCGTTGGGGAGATTCGTACTGAAGGATGATCCTCTCTTCTATCTTAGACGATGTCTGGCCCTTTCACTTGTCGTGAACCTAGTATGGATGACCTTTCTCTTGATAGGCAGTATTCTTCCCAAAACCATTCTGGGCTTTCCGCAGGAGCCTTTTCTTCTAGGGATGCTTTGCGCATACTCACTGAGGGCTCTCGCAATCTTCTCTCTTTCTCAACGCAGTCTTTCAAGAAAACTCGCTGCTACTCTTGCTCAACCTTTAGGATGTGTGGCCGTTGCCTTACCGCTTCTCGGACTACCCCCTGCTCAGACAGTTCTTCTATTCGCCGTTGCCGCAGCGGTTTCACCGGCTCTACTATACCCTCTGATGTCGCTCATTGAAAGAAGAGGAAGCAAGGCAATCGGCGTCTCTATAATGAACCTCTTCAGAGCATTCCTAGCGGTATTTCTTGACCTGAAGAACCAGCCTTTGGAGAGATACTTGGAGGAACTTGGCATTGTCGGAAATATAGGCGTGAGTGTTCTGACATTCAAGACAATAAGCTCTCGCACAGCGAAGGCCATCATTGTTGTACCGAACTTCCATCCGGGCCCTTTCTTAAACGTAGGCAGTAGCGTCCTTCCAATGTTAATCCAGAACAGGATTGAGGACGAAACGAAGGCAGCGGTAATGGTCCCTCATGGGGTCTCGGGGCACGAGCATAACGTAGTGTCGCAATCAGAGAATCAGAAAGTTGTTCAGCATGTAAGTAACCTGCTTGGAAAAGGCCAACGGTCGACAACGGCGTCGAGAATGATTCGCTCATCGATTGGAAGCGCCAGCGCCACGTGCCAAGCATTTGGAGAATGCGCACTGGTCACCCTCACAACTTCGCCAAGGGACATGGAAGACATACCGTTAAACGTGTCATCTGGTCTTCGCATGGATCTTCTCGGCTTTGACCATCTGGTGTTGATAGACAGTCACAACTGTATAGACGAATTGAAACCTATGACTTCCCAAGATTCTGACGATCTCATGTCATCTGGAAGACGAGCGATGCAACAGACAAAGCGAGAAGAGCAGCGACCCTTCAGAGTTGGAGCAAGCAAGTTGAAACTGACAGAATTCACTCTGGACCAGGGCATAGGCCCTTGTGGTCTCTCAGCAATACTCATTGAGACAGATGCTTCTCTCTCGGGATACGTTACGATCGACGGCAACAACATGAAGGCAGGCCTGCGAGAGGAGATTCTCGAAATGTTGAAGTGGATGGGCATCAGTGAGGCTGAGGTAATGACAACAGACACGCATATGGTCAGTGGTAGAGTTTCGACGAAGCTGGGTTACCACCCCATTGGCGAAGCCATCAGTAAAGATGTGCTTATGTCGCGTGTCGAATCAGCGATTCGGCATGCTCTTGAGGATTTGGAGGATTCAGAGGCTGAGTGGAACTCTTCAGATGTCTCGGTCAAGACCCTTGGAAGAGAAACCTTCACCACTCTCACGAAACTCACTCAAGAGATGTCAAACTTGGTAGCTTACTGGGTGCTTGCCATAGTGTTCATTCCGGTTCTACTTGGGATAGCTCTGCTCAGATGAAACCAGCAAGAGTACATTCACGATGCCTTCTCCGGGAGCGTCAACCGGCTGTCGCCGAGCAAGGGTTTTTGACTCGGCTTGATAATAGTTGAGCAAGCGCCACCGGAGAATTCGCGGAACACCAAAACTAGAGATGAGGGAACCTGATATCTGACTTGGCCCAATCCCAACAGTTGATGAGGAGGGCTTCTCACCATGAGTTCAATTGACGAAATCGGCTCGATAATCCGCCGGGCGGCCTTACTCAATGCTGTGAAACACGGAGGGAGGGCCGAAACAGGAGCGGTGATGGGAAGGATTCTAGCCGAGAGGCCAGACCTAAGGTCCGTGATCAAGGAACTGGCCGGACTCTGTAACAAAACAGTCAAGGAAATCAACCAGCTGTCGTTATCGGATCAGAGAAGAATCCTCGAAGAAACCTGGCCTGGGACACTGACAGAAGCAAAGCAAAGAGAGAGAAGAATGCTACCTCCGCTTCCAAATGCGGAGAAATATGCTCACGTGGTAACGCGATTTTCCCCGAACCCCGATTGTGTTCTTCACATTGGCTCTACGAGGGCCATAATTCTGTGTCACGAGTACGCTCGCATGTATGATGGTAGATTCGTGCTTCGCTTTGAAGACACTGACCCTCGTCTGAAAAGGCCGAAACTGGAATTCTATGATCTTATTGAGGAAGACATATTGTGGCTGGGCTGTAAGTGGGACGAGAAGGTCATCCAGAGTGACAGAATGCATCTCTACTATGAATGGGCGGAGAGACTTCTGGAGACAAGTGGGGCATATGTGTGCACGTGCAATAGGGAGGCCTTCAGAGCATTGGCCCTGGCGTCGAAGCCATGTCCGGACAGAGACCTTGAGCCCTCAGAGCAACTGGCTCGATGGGAAAAGATGCTTGATGGAACGTACACTGAGAAAGAGGCGCTGGTACGAGTCAAGACAGATCTTGACCATCCGAACCCCGCCGTAAGAGACTGGCCTGCTCTGAGAATAATCGACACAGAGGGGACGCCGCATCCAAGAGTAGGCAGCAAGTACAGAATATGGCCTCTCTACAATATGGCTTGCGGAGTAGATGACCATCTGCTCGGAATCTCCCACATAATCCGCGGCAAGGAACACCTGACGAATGAGGTTCGTCAGAGATTCATGTATAAGAACCTGGGGTGGACGTATCCGGAAACGTTGCATTACGGAAGATTGAAAGTCATTGGAGCAGAGCTTAGCAAATCAAGGATATTGAGACTTGTGCAAGAAAGGGCGGTTTCTGGGTTCACTGATCCTAGACTTGCCACATTATCAGCGCTTAGAAGAAGAGGCATTGCACCCGAGACCTTGAGACTCTTGATCATGGAGATCGGGCCGAGACCTGTCGATGCGACTTTGAGTTGGGAGAACATCTACGCGATCAACAGAAAGGTGATTGACGACAAAGCAGATCGGTTCTTCTTCTTGGAGGATCCGGTCCAGATGACCATCGGAGGAGTCCCTAAGACATATGTCTCCAACCCAGCCCTTCATCCTGATCACCCGGAGAGAGGAACCCGTCGCCTAGAAGTCAAGCCCTCAGGCAGAAAAGCAAACCTTTTAATCTCTTCCAGCGACGCGCGGAAACTTGGTGAAGGAAGGTTCATTCGGTTGATGGAGTTGTTCAACATCGATGTTCTTTCAGTGAAAGGCGATCTTGTTGAAGCCAAGTTCAGAAGCGATTCGTATGAAGATGCGCGAAAGACTGGAGCTCCGCTGCTCCAGTGGCTACCCCCGACAGACAACATCGATGTCAGCTTGACAATGACCGATGGAGAAGTGATGCAAGGACTGGGGGAGAAAGCACTCTTCCATGCCGGCGTTGGTGAAGTAGTCCAGCTTGTTAGGGTAGGATTCGGGAGGATCGATAGCAGGTCCTCCAACCGCGTGGAGATCTTCTTTGCACATGGTTGAAGATCTTCCAACCGAAACGGGGCTGGATGTCGGCATCGAAACATTCATTAAAAAGAGGCTTTGCGCATAAGGTAAGCTTGAAGCGTATGCGGGTGAAAAAATGCCCAAGGCTTTGTATATGAAGTTTGAGGTTCCCAAGGAAATCAGTGAGAAAGCTTACCAACTAGTACAAGTCGCGAGAGATTCAGGTAAGTTGAGGAAGGGAACTAATGAGACAACAAAGGCCGTGGAAAGAGGAGTAGCGAAGCTAGTTCTGATAGCAGAAGATGTTGACCCTCCTCAAATCGTCGCTCATCTTCCAATACTCTGCGACGAGAGGAAGATACCATATCTATTCGTTCCGAGCAAGCTTGATCTCGGAAAGTCCTCAGGGATCGATGTTGGGTCCGCTGCAATAAGCATCGTCGAGCCGGGTGATGCCGCCGCTACTCTCGCCGAGCTCTTGAAAGCAGTAGACCATCTGAGGAAATCCGGTGAAGGAAAGAAATGAGCGCGAGGCAGAAGGCGGAAGAGCAGTTCATTCCTGCAGAAGTCACACAAATAATTGCCAGAACCGGAGTCACAGGTGAAGTAATTCAAGTCAGAGTGAGAGTCCTAGAAGGACGAGACAAGGGCAGAATAATAACCAGAAACGTGAAGGGCCCTGTCCGACTGGAAGACGTCCTTATGCTTAGAGAAACGGAAAGGGAAGCAAAGAAGATCAAGTAGTAAAGATGAAACTCAATGCCTCGGATGTTTCGGTGCTCCTTCTGTGGAAAGGAGTTTCGCCCAGCGACCGGATCGATGTACGTAAGAAATGATGGGGCGATTCTGTATTTCTGTTCCAGCAAGTGTAGGAAAAGCGAGCTGAAGCTTGGGCGCGATCCAAGGAAGCTAAAGTGGACCATCTACCATGGAAAGAAGGAGAGAGGAAGATGACTCATGCATCTTCTCCTCTTGGAAATGGTCATTGAATAGTTGGCGAGATCTGCACAACCAAGAAGCTCTTAGTTCTGCCCGCTCTGGCGGCCGAACCTGGATCGAAAGGAAAACATGCACTCGAGACGACATTTAATGTCGTTCGCGTGTCAGGGGTCTCATGACTGCTGTCAAGTGTGAGTGATAGGTATGCCTTGAGCTGTTGGGTATCGTGAATAGACGGATCAGGACAGCAATTAAGTTCTTAAGAATCATCTCGAATGAATACCGCTCCGGATGAGATAGAAGACAACAACGGAGGAGATTTCATGCCGATCCGGCAGCCCATAGTTGTCGTGCTAGGGCATGTTGATTCGGGCAAGACCACCCTGCTGGATAAGATAAGAGGAACTGCGGTTCAGCTTCGAGAGGTTGGGGGGATAGTCCCTTAAGGGAGCCTAGACCCAGCATATCGGAGCGAGCTACTTCCCAGCTGATACCATAAGGGAATTCTGCGGACCGCTTCTTGAGGAATTCCACTTCGACGTGAAGATCCCGGGACTCTTGGTCATCGATACTCCCGGCCATGAAGCCTTTGCGAATCTCAGAAGAAGAGGAGGCTCTGCCGCGGACATAGCGATCCTGATTGTGGATGTCATTCGGGGATTTGAAGTTCAGACACATGAATCGCTGAGCATCTTGAAGGCAAGAAAGACGCCTTTCCTCGTTGCGGTCAGTAAGATAGACAGCATAGCCGGGTGGAGAGCCAATCCCGGAATGGCCTTCGGAGAATCGTTTTCAAAGCAGGCTCCGGAGGTTCAGCAAGATCTGGACAATCGGCTTTATGCAATCATGGGAACGCTCTCAAGGCTTGGCTTCAGATCTGAGCGATATGACCGACTCAGAGGCTTCAGGGACACCGTCGCGATTATACCTACGAGCGGAAAGACAGGGGAAGGCATACCAGAGTTGATGGCACTGCTCGTAGGACTCACTCAGACGTTCATGAAAGACGAACTGGCAGTCACTTCTGGGCCAGGAAAAGGAGTTGTTCTTGAGATCAAAGAAGAACCCGGGATTGGCCTAACTGCGAACGTCATCCTCTATGATGGAATCATCCGAACTTCAGACATGATCGTCGTAGGCGGAAGAGAGGCACCAATCTCTACGAATGTGCGAGCCCTTCTGCTTCCCAAACCGCTGGATGAGATACGAGACCCTCGCAACAGATTTTCCAGCATGGAATGGGTCGGAGCGGCTGCTGGAATAAAGATAGTTGCACCGAATCTCGAAAGCGCACTTGCAGGCTCATCCCTGTTTGTCGTTCCGAAGGATGCAGATCTTCAGCCCCTTGTTGAAATGGTAAGAGACGAGTTTGAGACACTCAGGATCAAGACGGATATTGACGGGGTCATTCTGAAGACCGATACATTGGGATCGCTGGAGGCGCTCATAGCTCTCCTTGAAAGTTCGAATGTTGCAATACGTCTTGCAGATGTCGGCGACATATCGCGACGTGAGGTAGTCGAGGCCGAAGCGGTTCGGCTTCATGATCCTATCCTTGGAGTCATTCTTGGGTTCAATGTCAGGCTTCTGCCTGACGCTAAGGAGGAGATCACGAAGAAAGGAATCACAGTGTTTCAGAGTGATATCATCTACCGATTGATTGAAGACTACGTGACGTGGCGGGATCAGCAGAAGGCAGCTGGTTTGAAAGGCGAACTCGATCGACTTACGCTACCAGCGAAGATGCAAATCTTGTCTGGCTGTGTCTTCAGGCGTAGCAAGCCTGCTATAGTAGGAGTTGAAGTCCAGGCTGGAAGAATACGACCCAAGTATCGTCTGATGCTTGAAGACGGCAGATTCGTAGGAGAGATCCAGCGCATCCAAGACAAAGGGAAAGACATACACGAGGCCTCAGCCGGAGCGCAAGTTGCCATATCAATGGATGAGCCGACAGTAGGTAGACACATCCACGAAGGGGATACCCTGTACGTGGCTGTCCCTGAACAGCATGTGAAGATCCTCCTCACGAAGTTCAAAGAGGTTCTTGGCGCTGACGAAATTGATTTGTTGAACAAGCTCATTGAAACTATGAGAAAGCTCAATCCACTATGGGCGTTCTAGTTTTGCGAAGGTACTCACGATCTTGACAACATTAATATGTTTCTCGGGAAGCCTATTTACGGCCTCCGATTCAGAAACGAGGCAGAAGTCATGGCAAAGTTCAAGCTGATAGTCTCGAACCCGGAGACTGGCAAGGTTTCCATTCACGAACTGGAAGGACCCAAGGCGCAACCCTTGATTGGAAGAGCGATAGGAGAAGTCACTGATGGATCTATCGCAGGTATGGACAAGGTGAAACTGAAAATAACCGGAGGCAGTGACAAAGACGGAATCCCAATGCGGCCTGATGTCCACGGAGGAGGAAAAAAGTACACAGTTCTCTCTGGAGGAATAGGTTTCAAGCCAAGAACTTCAGGAGAAAGGCAGAGGAAACTTGTCAGAGGCAGAATGATCACAGACCAGACCTACCAGATTAATATGCGCGTGGTCAAAGAAGAGCAGCCAAAACTCACCTCAAGAAAGAAGACGGGAGCGTAACGTAATTGGACATGAAAATAACCAAGGATAGACGCAACCAGCTCTTCAATAGAAGAGAGATAGAGTTTGAAGTGGCACATACGAAAACTGGTACCCCAGACAGATTTTCGATAAGAAAGGCTTTGACTTCGAAGGCAAGCAGTAAACTCGAAAACGTCTACGTTCTGGAAGTACTGAGCGCCACAGGAACGAACAGAAGCGTAGGCAAGGCCGAAGTGTACGAAAGTGCTCAGATCGCCGAAAAGGTGCTGCCAAAGCATCTCTTGATTCGCAATATGCCTCCTGAGGAAAGAGAGAAAATCAAGCAGGCAGAAAAAGGGAAGAAGCCAGAGGAGAGGAAGACCGAAGAGAAGAAAGTCGAAGAGAAGAAAGAGAAGCCGCCACCAGAAAAACCTGAGAAAGAAGCGAAGAAAGGTAAATGATAGATGAGTGAACAGAAAGCCGAAAAGAGAGCTCCGGTAGCAAGACTCAGCAAGGTCTACGAATATGATTCCGAGAAAGGCGCAATCAAGTTTCGCAATCGAAAATGCCCTAGATGCGGCAACATAATGGCCTATCACAAAGCTCCTGTCAAACGGTACACATGCGGCTCATGTAGCTTCACGGACTTTGTGAAACAGTAAGAATTGACGTGAGGACGAGGCATGAAATCCTATTCTCTTGTCATCTGATTGACTATGAACATTACCTGTGATTTCTTCGCGGTGTCAACCCTGACGGCGACCATACCTTCACATGGTTGACCGTATACGACCAACGCATCCTGAGGAGCCAAGGCTATTGCGGCTAGTGTCAGCAAATCCTCCTCTCCCTTCACGATTAGCATAGAGTCTCGCTTTCGTAATGCCTCGCTGAGCGCTGCCCAAGCTGCCATCTCTATTGTTCCGGCCGGATTGCTCACCCGGAATATGTTTTCCCCCTTGACTCGAGGCCTCTCCGTCTGTTGCCTCAAGGTTCTGTTGTCGATGATGATGACATCAACAGGTATGGATGAGTCTACAAGAAGCTTTGAAACAAAATCTCCGACACAGACAATCTTCGAAGGCCTCATCGTCCTGACGATCCGCTTCAAACGCATAATGCTACTCTTGGGAGGTCCAGGTATTAACTCGCCAATGGGGGCCTTCAGCTTTTTTCTCAAGTCTTCAGGCAGTCTAAGTCTACGCAACTACCTCACTCTAATGGCGTACCGGCCAGGAGTCTTGATTCCCATCTTGCGGGCGACTTCTGATACTTCAGGTTCGACCACCACAAACAGCCCGACCCAGTCGTCGCTCAGGTTCGAAGACTTGCAGTTCGGGCATACTGGTCCGTTGCTGAGCATGTGGCAATTCTTACAGGCCTTCTCTGGCACCGCCTTTCTCACCTTTCGCTTTCTTCACGTCCTCTTTGATCCAATCAAGCTTTCCTAGGAATGGTTGGCGCATCGTTATTCCAATCTTTCCGCCTACTCCTCCTTTGGGAAAACTGACTGCTATCACTCTGGCCCTTACGAGGTCTCCTTTTGCCAATTTCCTTTGGCTCTCTTTTCCAGCTAGGACTCCATGTCGCTCGTCATAGGTGATGAAATCATCCATTACCTGAGAGATGTGAAGAAGAGCATCTTCTGCTCCGATCCTCACAAATGCGCCGAAATCTGTTATCTCTATCACCTCTCCCTCTACGACCTCGTGCATCTGAGGGTAGAATGTGAGAAGCTGGAAGGTCGCCTTATGATAGGTTGAGCCGTCTCCCGGAAGGACTTTCCCTACCGGATCAATTTGCACGTTCACGACAAGTACGACATAACCCAGTTCTTCGTCCACCATGTTCTCGTACTTGATCTTGATCTGTTCTATTGCAACCTTTTCAAGTGGTTTTCCAAACTTCTCAGGGGGGATCCTGACCGTATCTTCAACGGAAAACAGTCTGAACATACCTTCACATTTCCTTGATGTTCCACGCCCTTGTCAGATAAGCTTCACCTGTATGTAGGCTCGATACCTTCAATTGCGAGGCGCAAATCCTTTCTAACGTATATCACCGGCATATTAGCGTTCCTTAATCTCTTTCGAAGCTCAGCATCACCTGTGGCGACTATCCCGCCTTTTTCTCTGGCCACACGAGTGAGATATTCATCAGCGGATTCTCCTGGGGTTGGATTTCCCTGACTGGACTTGCATCTCTTGGCCAATCTGAGAGCCAACTCGGCGTGGCGTCCTCTCTGTGACCTTTCATGAGCGATCGCGGACAGCTCTGAAAGCACTATCTTGGGCGCAATGAATTCGATCTTGCCTTGTAGAATCGTTTCGATTTGGCGAAAGATGTCCACTCGCTTTTCAGCGGTTATCATGAGCATGTTGGTATCTAGGAACACTTTGAAAGTCAATAGCCCCACATGGTTAAGACTACTTTATCTTGCCTACGCCGATGAGCCTCCAGCTCTCGCCTATCCTTCTGCTGACAGCCACCTTGGAGCCTGGCTCAGCGCACACAGGCTTTCGGAGGGCCACATCTAACACATTTTCTCTTGCTGAGGTCACAACACCCGAAGTGACACTTGTTGCAACATTAAGTACCAACGCCTCATTTGTTTTGATCTTGTCGACAGCAATCATGTTCTCTGTTCCCACAGCCTTTTCGAACAACTGAACATCAAGAGTGAATTTCTCCAGAGATTCAGGAAGGGTCCCCACCTTTCCGACCACGTTTCCAACCAAGCCATCGGACTTTGTCAGTGACGGGTCAAGCGTGGTGCCCACTCCAATGAGTCCACCGCACTTGGCCTCTCTGAGAGATCCTCGCCCGGAATGGAGGCTTTGAATCGTTGTGACTATGGGTTGGTATCGCACCTTCCCGGCGGACCCAGATCCGATTCCCGGTCTAATCTCAATCTCCTCACCGACCTTGAAAACTCCCTCAACTATGGATCCTCCAATTACTCCCCCGACAAGGTCTTTTGCCTCTGTTCCAGGCCTGTTCACGTCAAATGATCGCAGCACAAACATCTTCGGATGTGCCGTCATATCTCTCTTCGGGGTCGGGACATGTTTCTCAAGTGCCTCAATGAGGACATCTATGTTTAGTTTGTGTTGAGCAGAAACCGGTATGATGGGAGCTTTGCTTGCTATGGTTCCCTTGACGAACTGTCTTATCTCTTTGAGGTTTTCCAATGCCCTGTCGCGGTCAACTATGTCTATCTTGTTCTGAACCACAACAAGGTTCTTCAGGCCGGCGATTTCGGCTGCAAGCAGGTGTTCTCGGTCTTGGGCTTGGGGGCACTTAGTATTGCTTGCGAGAACGAACATGGCTCCATCCATGAGGGCAGCGCCTGAGAGCATTGTAACCATAAGGCTATGATGACCCGGACAGTCCACGAAGCTCACAGACCGGAGGAACTTTGCTTCCGAGCCATGGGTTGGGCACTTTCGCTCGGTTGTGTAGCATCCCGGGGGCCTGCATTTCATGCACCTGTAAAATGTGGCATCAGCGTAGCCTACTCTTATCGTGATTCCTCTTCTCAGTTCTTCAGAATGCCTAGCAGTCCAGACACCTGTCAAGGCTTGGACCAAAGTGCTCTTACCGTTGTCCACGTGGCCTAGCGTGCCAATGTT
>Ga0209725_1001317_pt1 | contig 14119 bp, 14 predicted proteins | sample I18A1metaG_FD_184145 | JGI IMG/M metagenome (GOLD analysis project Ga0209725, IMG submission 184145) | Lake sediment bacterial and archeal communities from Gulf of Boni, Indonesia to study Microbial Dark Matter (Phase II) - ​I18A1 metaG... | ecosystem: Environmental > Aquatic > Freshwater > Lake... | reverse complement strand
CCATGAGCCCGAACAAGGAATTAGGGAAGAGGTTGAACAGAGAGATTACGTAGATTCCGAAGAACCAACAGAGCAAAAAATAGAACAGACAAAAAACAAGAGCTTAAGGATAAATATTCAAGGAGAAGATAGAGGCAATTTCATTCACGGGCTTGCCGTCGGCCTTGGGATTAGTTGCATTGCAACGTTCGTCATAGTGTGGATTTCATTGTTTTTCACTCCAAAGTTGCCAAATGCGGTGACATATGAGAATTTGCTTTCAATTTTCATTTACCCGCTCATCTACTTGCTGGCGGTGGGCCTAATCGCACTAACAGCAGGCATTGTCAGAGAATACTACGGCAAAAAAAACAAATTTTAGACAGATTTTTTTCTAATTCCGCGTATTTCTTGCGTATAATAGTTTAATAACCAACAGTCTTAAACTATGATTGTGTAAACTTATGTCCCACAAATTCAAGCAGCTTTTAGAAAAACTCTCAAGTGAAAAGGCTCCAGGTCCATCTCCATCATTTTCTATGTTCCACCTACTGCATGCAATAGAGCTTATATCGGAGAAAACAATTGGCCGCAGCAAGTTGGCTGAGAATCTAAAAGTCGGAGAAGGGGCTGTACGTACTATAATAAATCGATTAAAAGACGCTGATTTGGTTGTAACCTCCAAATCTGGTTGTAACCTCACAAATGAGGGCTTAAGGCTTTTGAGAGAATATAAATCAATTTTTAAGAAGAAAATTGAAATTGGAAAAAATGAGCTGACTCTTGCTAACCGCAGTTTTGCAATTCTAATCAAAGACCGTGGGCATAAGGTTAGATCAGGTGTGGAGCAACGTGATGCTGCAGTGATGGCTGGTGCAAAAGGTGCGACAACAATAATGTTCAAAGAAGGACGTTTAAAAATTCCCTCGGTGAGTGGCAATGTGGCTAAGGATTTTCCAAACGCGGCAAACCAGATAGTTAGGCTTCTGGAGCCAGAGGAAAATGATGTGATAATTATTGGAAGTGCTGACAGTTTGGGAAAAGCCGAATACGGCACTTTAGCAGCAGCGTGGACAGTTCTGAATGATTGCCGAGGAATGTAGGCGCGTATCTTTCATTAGTATGTGTATTTTTCTCCTCCGGCTAGGATGCGTTCTAGGGATGTGTTAAAGTTTATTATTCCCTCGTTTGTTTTTGCTGAAATTGGAGTTAGTAAAAATTTTAAACCAAGCTGATTGATTGCCCGCATCACGTTTCTGCTCAGCAAACGTTTTGTTCCCTCAAGTTTTTGCTCAATTGAGGTTTCTAAAGCCTTTGGGTTGGCTGACCAATCCACAATTTTGTCAACTTCTTCTTTTGGGAGCAAATCGCTTTTTGAGAGCAGATGAACTTGGGGTAGGAAGAAACGGTTGTAGACTGCTGTTGAAAGGAAAAGGTTTGAAACATAGTTAAGCGGGTTGACCGAGAAAACGGCGTCGAACAAATAGACTATGGCTTTTGGCTCTTTTGTAAGTTCAGTAGCAATATAGGGACCGCTTGCTCTAAAAGCAAATAACTCCATCTGTCCCGAAGTGTCAACCAAAACGATGTCTGACTTTAATTCCTCAATTTCCTTTGAAATTTGTTCAATTTCATCCGCAATCAAATCAGCAGCCATTATTAATGCGCCGTTTGGACCTAAACCATATTTTTCCATCAAATCTTCGACGTTCACATAATCACGAACATCCACATCAGGCGAATATGGAAGCGTTAACACTCCTGGGTCGAGGTTCACGACTGCGACATTTTGTTTGGATATTGACAACCATTTACTAAAGGCTGCTGTAAGCATTGATTTTCCAGATCCAGCGGTTCCTATAATGAAGACTATTAGCATCTTCTTTTCATCCCTATATTTCAACTGTGAAACGTGTTAAATATCAGCCATAATCGGCAAGTAAAAACTTTCCCTATTTGCTCGCTATAATACCCTCGTCTTTGGACGCTTTTTGCTGGCTCTCTGCGAAGCCTAACCCTCCCTTATATATAGGATTCTGGAGTGCGGTTCCACTATCTAATAAGCCTTTTAGAAAAGTGAAAGCAAAGAAGAGGAAGATGAAGAAGAATTTTCTCACGATGTTTTACATTCGAGAAAAATCAGGGATTGCAGAAGATATCTCTATTTTTAGTGCTGAAACTTTTTACTTTTAAGATGGGATTTCTGGTGGTTGCGGTTCTGGGATACTTGGTTGAGCTTGTCTTGACATGATAAACACGGTTATGCCAATACAGACTAAAATCGCAGTGATCACCAATAACAGCACGAAGAATGCGGATAAGATTGTTACAGTTTGAATTGTGCTGTCTGCTCCAGCGTAATCATTATTTCCAGACCAACTTGAACGAATATAGCATATGCCAGCGGCTTCTGTGTTCCAAGCGTACGTGAAATATCCATGATTCGTCGTGATTGTGTCTAAAACTATCCAAGGTGAATTGTTGATTTTGATGTAAATGGTAACGGTTCTGTTTTGCAATGGTGGTGAAAGTTGTCCAGAAAGTGTGACTGTGCCTCCTTGGATAAGGTATGTAGGTGAAATGATTAGCGATATTGTTGAAGATGCTAAGGTTTTGTAGCTTGCGGAAACCTGTCCATAAGTCGTTTGTTCACAGTTCTCAAGAGTAATTACTTGCGCTGGAGCATTTTTTAACTTGTCTGGGCATTCGCCAACTCTCCATCCATTTTGCCAATCTTCCCCTGTGACTTCAGCCACATAATAGTGGATATTATTGTGTGTTACGTAGTAGGCTGTTTCTCTTGCATCATGAGGCACATGTGGAAGGCTAACGCCGATGTTCATGTGAGCTTGGCTTTCATAGTACAGAAGCACAACGTCAAGCCCGTGAGCCTTCACAATTGAAGCTACAACATAGGAGAAAAGGTCGCAGTCTCCCTTGTTTTCCACGATTGTTTCTACAGGATACTTTGCTTGAGTCTCATTGTAAGGTATTTGATGCACAATCATAAGCACCCCATTTACGAAATCTTCATCATCTGTGTAAATTTCCAAGAGGCAGTCGGCAATAGGTCTTAAAGCATAGGGTGTAACAAACTTGGCGAATTCGCTGTTTGAATTTAGACTGTGGCTCTTTTCGATATAGTATTCGTAAAGCGATTGCTGAACTGTAATATTCAGCTTATAATACGTTGAACCGTCTGGTTTATCCAAAAGCTGATATGATTGGCTGCGGTTCTCTGAAAAGCCACTCGGAAGCAGACAAGAAATCGCAAGTAAAACAATTATCAGCAGGAAGGTCTTCGGTTTTCTCATAGAAAGTTTTGTTGTGAGTCCAATTTAAGGAATTTATGAAATGCTAATCAATGTTCTAAAACTTAATTCTTCCATTGTTTTTCTTGACAAGTTCTGATAGCTGAATTATTGCTTTTTCTAAACGTTTTTTGGCTGCTTTTGAGTTTTTTGCAGTTGTTGAAAAGTGGATTTCTAAATGTGGCTTTTTCTCCTCACCTTTTGGATGAGATTTTATGTAAACATATGGATTGTCATGCATCGTTTGATCAATTAAAGGAGCCAAAGTCGACTCCATAATGCTATCTGCGTATATGCTTGTCTCAAAAAACACAACATTTCCAGCCTCCTTCTTAAGCAACGGCGCAACAGACTCATCAAAAATAGCTTCCATCTCCGATGGAACACCAGGCAACGCTATTAAAAATGTTCCCTTAACGTTCAACATTATGCCTGGTGCCGTGCCAACAGGATTTGGCAATGGTTCTGCACTTTCCGGGAGCTTTGCCATTTTAACCCTAGCTGGTGTTAACTCAATCTTTTCAATTCTTCCTGCTTTGACGTAAGCTTCATATTTTTTCCTAACCATTTTCAAAGCTTTTTCATTAACTTCCAATTTGCAGTTTAGGGCTTTGGCTATTCCCTCTAAAGTTTTATCGTCAAAGGTTGGGCCTAGCCCGCCTGTTGTTATTATGAACCGAGGTTTCCGTTTTAGGGCTTCGAGTATAACCTTTGCAATTTCATCAACATTATCACCCACAACTGTTATTCGCTTAACCATTATTCCTAACGAGGTCGCACGTCTAGCCAGCCAATAGGCGTTTGTGTTTACTGTTTTGCCTATTAACAGTTCGTTGCCCACGCAGACTATTTCCATTTGCTGATTCAATTTTATACGTTTCCACCTTAAGCGTTAAAAAATAAAACACTTTGCCCTTTTTATGCTGTTTGCTAACTTACCGTCTAAAAACCTGGAGCATAGTTCTATTTTTTCTTGCTAAGCCACCATTTCAAGTATTCTTTTTTCCGCTTTTCCTGTTCTTCTTCCTTGGTTTCAAATGAAGGTCTCAGCTTTTCTCTCAGTTCCATCAGTTCCTGTTGTGTCACAGACAGCCCGCAACTTTTGCACACATAGTGTTTGGTGGCTAGCATGTATTGCATTTCGCCACCACATTCTGGGCAATATGGCATTTTAATCACTTTTTCTGTTTCTAGAAGTGAGTATGCTTTGAGAAATAGGTTTCGCTTGTTTTCTCGCTTACTCCTTTCTTCGCCATCTGAAGTTGTCTAGGGGTTAAGTGTCAAAACATAGATGAGTTCGTTCTCGCCTTCTGCAAACAAGTCCGCTAGGACTGCTACTTTCTTGAAACCGACTTTTTCATAGAGCTTCTTCGCTGGCTCATTATCATCGCCAGTGGTGACCAGTACTTTTCTTAGAGTGTGATTGTCTTTTGTAAAGAATTGTTTCATGCCTTCAATGATTGTTCGCAGAAGCTTTTCTCCTAGACCTCTACCTCTGAAGCCTTCGTCAATCCAAATATCAACGATTTCCGCTAAGCCATGATGTTTTTCTTCAACAACATTCCAGAATGCAGCACCTACAACTCTTTCCTCATCTTTGACAACTTTTATGTGATGGTAATCAAAGAAAGACTTCACAAACCAGCTAGCTTCCTTTCGATTGTGATACAAATGCGGCGAACTGTAGATTCCTATCAGATTGTCAATATCCTTGGTACTAGCATTCAACATCCTCATGTTCATGTTCCAGTATTTGTTATGAAGAGACCTTAAACTTATTCATCAATAACCTCTAAGCGCGCTGGTAAATTAGAAGTCTCTGCATGTCTCTCTGTTACAGTGGCTTCGATTTCATTCGATTTCGTTTGACCTTCTTACCGATCAGTTCAATCCAAACACCATTTGGGTCCCTGACAAACGCTAAAGTATATCCACTTTCATCCCAAGGCTGAATAGCTGAGGTCGCACCGCCAGTCAGTACCTTCTCGTAGCTTCTTCGGACATCCTTGCACCAGAACGCAAGGTGATCCAACTCTGAACCTTCCACATATTCCTCATAGAACTTCTTCCCAGGTGGGTAGTAGTTCAATTCCAACATCTGGTCAGAACCCTTGCTTTTGAACTGCACAAATATACCGCCTGCTCGCATTCTTCCCCTTCGTATTTCTTTCATACCCATCGTTCTCGTGTAGAATTCAATGGAGCTTTTCAAATCCCTAACTCTGATACCTGTGTATGTAAACTTCATTCGATTCTCGTCCTTACTGCAACAGAAGCCAAAGGTTTCTAATAAAGACCTCAATGCGTTTAATACAAAACTTCGCTGCTATTGCTGAGATGTTTCCGCCAGACTATTTACTTTCTTTACAGCTTCCAAGGCAACTTCAATCATCTTCTCGTCTGGCTTTCTCGTTGTTAAGTATTGAAGCCCCAAACCAGGTGCTAATAAGACTTTCATAATTCTTGACTTCTTATATCTATCGCTAAGCTTCAAAACTTCATAGGAAACGGCGGCAATCACAGGAATAAGAAGAACCCTATAGGCTAGCCTCATAAAGAACCCTAAATCTGGCATGATTGAAAAGAACAGAATACTAATTAAAGCAACGATGAATATGAAAGACGTTCCACATCTTGGATGAAATCGAGAAAATTCTTTGGCATTCGAAACGTTCAGCTCAACTCCAGCTTCGTAAGCATTTATAGCCGTGTGTTCTGCACCATGATATTGGAATACTCTTTTGAACTCTCCAACCAAAGATATGGATACTAAATACAGCAGTAAAATCGCAAGGCGAATTACACCTTCTGCGACATTAAAAACTACTCCTCCCCCAAGACCAAAGAGGTTAGTCAAGAAAAAGGGCAAAAGACTAAACAAACATATTGCCAAGACCAGAGCCACGACAACTGTTAGCACTATTTCTTTTGGGTTAATTTTTTCCTCTTCTTCCAGACTTGCATTTGCAGAAAAATAGAGCCCTTTAATGCCTATATACAGAGTTTCGAAGAGCGCCACAATGCCTCTCAGAAAAGGCAACCTCAAGACCTTGTGCCTTTCAGATACCGATTTTATTTCATCTACATTCGTCAGTATTTCGTCATTCGGCTGTCTAACACAAGTTACCATGTGCTTTTTGGAACGAATCATAACGCCTTCTATTACCGCTTGCCCGCCAAACGCTAGCGAAGGCTCTTCCTTTTCTTTGGTACCCAATCTCATATTTCATAAGGAGAATGCCAATCTAATATTCTTTTGCTGTTCCCATTTTTCCTGAAACCAGTGAACTGAATGCATTTAGGTTATGTAGTTTGTTAAATTTGATTCTCTAGCCAACTGAATGACCTTTTCCATCTCATCCCTCGTCAGTCTTCTACATAGTTCTGGAATTTCATATGCTCGCCATTCCGGTCTATATTGAAACATGACGTTAACCCTCGTTTCTGTGCCTAGTTTTTCAGCTATCCATTTTATGGTTGGTTTTGTGCAGCATTCTAGATGATTTGGCAAAACTAGTATACGTATTATGATTTCGCCGTATTTTTTTGCTTCCAAATGATTATACGTGCATACTTTCCAGTAGTTTGGGGCATCGGAAATTTTTTCCGCACATTCGCTTGGTCCATACTTAAAGTCTAACAGGTAAACATCGGCGAATCCGGCTAAGAGCTGGGCTGTTTCCGGACTGTAGTAAGTGTTTGAGTTCCAAACAACCGGAATATTGACGTTTACATGCTTGAAGGTTTTAAGCCATTGTTGCACCCATGGTGTTGGTTCTCCGCCAACAAGGTTTGCGTTCCTGCAGCCGTTCACGCGTAAGTGCTCAACTTCCTTTGCTAATTCTTCTGGCTTGTAGACTTCTCCCTTCTCCATCCATTGAGAAATCGTCCAGTTCTGACAGTGGTGGCAACGCATTGTGCAGCCCATTGTGAAAACGGTTCCAGAAGGCACCAGTTCAGGTTCCTCACCAACATGTTCAAAAATGCTTGAAACCGTTATTTCTGAACCGCATCTGCAATAGCCCACCTTACCTTCTAATCTGTTAATCCCGCATCTGCGAGTGCAGAAATGGCAACTGTGAAGAAGTCTGTTTGCGATTTCGATTTTTAAATCAAGATAAGATGTTTCTGGTTTTTGCATTTCTTTCAAATTTCTTTGCTTTGCATCAATTTCTCCTTCAATTTTGTAAAATTCTTGCGTAAGCCTTGTGTGTCTTTGCCAAAGCTCTTCCAAAGAATCGCTTTCGCTGAAATCTACCGGAACTTTTTTGGCTATTCTGAATTTTGCTGTTTTCTCATCTTGGGTAACAGCGAAGTATCTGGCCAAAGTTTTCTTTACCGTTTCATCGTTTAAAACTGCTGTAGCATCTGGACGGAGAAGTCTCCACATTCCAATCAATTTTACTCTATGTTGAGGGATTATTAAAACAAGCCGTATGGATAAGCGTATCCACTTGCATGCAATTTGCCTTTGATGGGAATCTCATGTCCACATACTGGACAGCGCATGTCCTTAGTTAAATTCCACTTTGTAATTTCAAAGCTGAAACGTTTAATCAGCAACTCATTGCAGTTTGGGCAATAAGTGTTTTCGCAAGTGTGTCCAGGTACATTTCCAATATAGACATAGTTTAACCCCTCACCTTTTGCGGTGGCATAGGCTTTTTCTAATGTTTCGATTGGAGTCGACGAAATTGTGGTCATTTTATAGTCTGGATGGAAGCGCAGTAAGTGGAAAGGTGTTTCTTTGCCCAGCGTATCTCTTATCCAAGCTGCAAGCTCCTTTATCCTCTCAATTGAGTCCCCGATTTTTGGTACAACCAGATTTGTGATTTCTATGTGAATGTCATTTCTCTTCATTTCCTTTAAGGACTCGTAGATTGGTTCGACTGATGGAACCGATGAAAAGGTTTTGTAAAATTCCGGGTCTCCGCCGCCTTTGAAGTCCACGGTTGCTGCGTCCAAATAGGGTGCTATAGTTTTTACGGCTTCTGGTGTCATGTACCCGTTAGTCACGAAAGTGTTGAAAAATCCTAATTGACGGGCAAGCTTAGCTGTATCATAAGCATATTCAAAAAATATCGTTGGTTCTGTATATGTGTAGCTTATCCCTTGACAACCATTATCTCTTACGGCTTTAACAACCTCTTCTGGAGAGAAATGTTTGCCAGTTATTTCTCCCTCTTGGCTTATCATCCAGTTGTCACAGAATTGACAGCGGAAGTTACAACCGGCTGTGGCAATAGACATAACCGAAGATCCTGGATTAAAATGTGAAAGCGGCTTCTTCTCTATAGGATCTACACATGCTGATATCGCCTTGGCATAAACAAGCGAAAAAAGCGTTCCTCCCTCATTTTTTCTTACTAAACAAAAGCCTGTTCCACCGTCACTTATGATGCACATTCTCCCACATAAGTTGCATTTGACCTTCTTATTCTCCAGTCTTTCGTAAAGCATTGCTTCATGCAATGATGGTGACATTTAATTTCCTCCTTTAAATTTCTAAGCTTTAAATTTTTGGTTCTGAGGCATGGTTTATTTATTTGCTGCTAGATCAGGTTTTTCCTTGATTTCAAAAACAAGTGGTGGAGAAGATGTCTTCACATCCAATTCTATGTTGAGAAGGTCTTCCAAAAAGCCAGCCCAAATATCAGTTTCGTTGATAAATGGTGTTTTTATGAGGATATATTTGTCTCTTAGGTAGAGGTCGCCAAATCCTTGTACTCTTAAGCGTTTAAAAACTTCCTGCCATTTTTCACGGCTTGCCGTCTGAATGCCAAGGGTTGCCTCCATAGAAACTTTTGCGGCTTCACCCATTTTTCTTCCTATTTCGCGCCATTTTTCTTCTGGAGTGTACTGGATGAGGATGTTGATGAGCTCCAAGTTTATGAAGGCTATGCGGCTTATGCCGCAGTAATACTCGCCGGGGAAACGCCAATCATAAATCATCATGCTTCTGTAAACGTCAAGCATTTTGGATATGAGGGGTTTTATGCCCGGCTCTTTTCCTTCCCGAATCAGGGAGTCAATGAATTCTCTTTCCTCTTTCTCCAGAATAATAGTTGTCCTTTTTGCTGATTCTTCATTTTTCTTGATCATTTCTTCGAGTTTTTTCTCTTTATCTTCTTGCATAGTTGTTATATCCTTCAGCATATTTTATATGCTTTTCTAACTTCATCCACAACCGAACAATTTTTAACAGAGTTATTAGACTTCTTATAATTGCCGATGAAGAACTTACTTGTCTGAAAAGATGATGCACCCTGGGGTATCTGAGGCAAAAACTCGATTTTCACTCAAGAAATAACTTTGCGCTTAATCAGATACCATATAAGCACTAAGCCAACTATGAAAAGAGCAAATCCAGAGGCCATCGAAACGACATAGTCCATTTTAAGAATTTTTAGAAATACTACATAAACTATGTAAGTTGGTCCAGCGAAGGTTAGAAAAACCGCCAATACTATCAAAAATGTTTTCCAGAATTTTGAACTCAAATCCAACCTGATAGAAATTCTACTTTTGCTCTTTTGCTTTTTCTCAGTCATGTGCCTCACGCTCCAATAATGATTCAAAGTTAGCGTTTTCTCTTATAACCCTTCCTTCACCTCATTACCCAGAGCTTTCATCAGAAACTTGAAAACGGAAAAACCTGCTCCACGGTCCGCCCTAAAGCCCGTTGTCGCACCCAGTAGACACACACCTTCCAAGCTGCGTTCTTTTGCAAGCCCCAGCATTAAGCCGGTAGCCCCCACAACTCTTCCTTTGCTGTATATTACTGCACCCTTTTCCATAAACTCAAGGGCGAGTCTAGGTGAAGTAGCAGCCACGTATACTTGCGTCTTCTCTTCTGTGATCGGAGCTCCACCAATTGTTACGATGAAGCTGCACCCCTGTTTTTCAACGAAATCCAGTATTTCACCACAGAGCATATAATGTGCAACAACATCATCAAAAGAAGGCTGTGTGTCACCGGTCATTATAATAAAATCGTTTTTCTCCATGGGCGCGGCGTAAAACTCGTATCTTGGCAAGCGGCAAATCCCCTTTGAATTAACTGAAACGTAATCCGGAAAAGAAGGCGAATACAATTCCGCAAAGGGTTTTGCCCCACAAAACTTTATCAAAAGGTGAGCCGCTATCTTCCCAACATTCCCAAAACCCGGAAGCCCTTGCACAAAAATCGGCTTCTCAAGAACAGGATTGAATATCTGAAGGAAATAAGGTTTATCCATTCTGCTTGCACCAAGCACGATAATATGCGTGTGATACTAAAATGTTTTTACAATAAAACACATTAATAAATGATAAGACTATATTTCCCAAAAAGATTTAAGAAAGCATGGATTCAGCATAAAAGCAGCGGGGTGGGGTAGCCAGATGGTGGTGGAACAAATGAGAAGGACTTGCATAGCATGTGGAAGAATCTTCACTCCCGACAAGTTTCATCCATACCAGAGGTTCTGCTCCAAACGCTGTAAATGGCGGTGGCACTCTAACAACGGACGGAAAAAAGAACGCTACCACAAACTTAGATTCAATGCATTAAACGCGCTTGGATCAAAATGCGCTATATGTGCACTCGATGATCCTTTCATGCTGACTATCGACCACATTAACGGAGATTGGAGAGGCGATCCATTCAACAGGAGAAACAAACGGGCCCTTTATAGGCATATACTTCAAAACCCTGAGAGAGCTAAAAAGCGCTTTCAGGTTCTATGTTGGAATCACAATGCTATGAAGAACCTCTATCCTAAAGAGTTCCTAAATCGTTACTCCACCACCAGGTAAAGATTAACCCGCTGGGCTCATAAGAGTGCCAGACACTCCGAGAGACCCAGAGATCGGTTGTTCAAAAGGAGGCGCATAACCTCCTGAAAATCAACCCCCCGCTACCATCAGCCTTTTATTGAATTGAAAAATGTGAGCGACTTAGAATTTTCTCTTATTAAGGTCGAAAAAAGAGCAAAATGAGAATCTTATTTTTGGGGTATCTAGAAGGAAAATCCGGTAAGGCGCTCGTCTCCCTTGTAAACCGTATTCCCATTGACAGCTGGGTTTTCAACCTCAAGCAGTGTTCGCCATAGCTTTGCCTCTAAGATTTTCTGTCGAAGTCTTTCTTTAACTTCTTTGATTAACTGATTTCTTTCTGATTCCCGCATTTTTGACAGGTCAATTTTTTTGGCGTTCTTTTTATTTTTTGCAATCATATTTGCGACACTCTCTGAGGTATTTATCGTATATCTTAATAAATCAGTTCTTTCAAGTTTCGGCATATGTCAAAAAATGACACATAAAAAAGGGGAAAGAGGTTTCTTGTTGTTTGCCTTTTTATGTTAATTTCCTTCCGCATCCACCGCGCGTGAAGATACCAATGAGTGTTTCAGAGTATATGCTTCCCGTTTTTAGGTCGTAATAGATTATGAAGCCAACTCCTCTAGCTTCAAGCGAGGCAGTTATAGTTAGCGTTTGTGTTCCATATGGCGCTAGGGTAAAGCTTGCTGGAGTCAGCGTGACTCCGTTAAGGGCTTTGAATCGTAAACCTCCAACATTCATTGTATAGTCTTGGCTTCCGGGTTCGTGTATGGTGATTATGGCTGTCCAATAGCCAATTGTTGGATCTTTGATAGTTAGTGTTTTTCCTTTAGCGGTTACTTGTCCACGGTTAGCTCCAGCTGGATCAGCGAGAGTTAGGTGAAGTTCATGTTCTCCTTCCCAGTTGAGAGACACTGTCAAGGTTATCATGTCAGGTGTTACTGGGATTAGCCAAGCATCATAGCCAAAGTATGTTCCATCAAATGAGTGCACTGTTCCCGAATAATGTCCTTCGAAACATTCTGTTTGGAATGATAGAATCATGGTTTGAACTTTTACCTCCCCAGGTATTTTGTTTGAAACTGTGAATGTTTTGCTTGTTCCTTTAGTTAGTTGAAGGTAATTTGGCGTGTTTATTGGTTCACCCTGCTTAAGAGTCACCTTTAGAGTCTCACTGAATATGTCTCCGAAGTATATGGCGTGGATTCCAACATACCAGTAGCCTAGATATAAGCAGGATGCTGACAGCAACTCCATGGTTGTTCCTGTTGTAGTGTACCAGTATTGTCCACCGCCACCAGGGCGTGTTATTGGAACGCTTGGAGCTAGAGATAATGCTTCAACTTCACCGTCAGGAGCTATTAGGTATACATCGAAGTCTGCATCTGGGTAAGTCCACTCAACTGTCAACATAATGTGTCCAAACGTGAATACTCGAACAGGTATGTAGAACCAGTCTCCAGATATGAAGGCTCTGGGTTCATTAACGATATTCGCCTCCAAATAGAATATCTGTCCGAGTTTTGCTGGAACAGTTACTACTACGGGTATGGTGATCTGGTCTCCATTGCAGGTTACCTTCACAAAGCCGCTGTAGCTGCCTGGAGCTGTTGTTTTTGGAACTGAAATTGTAGTAAACAGTTGGTTTCCTATGAAACTTGTTGATACCCAACTCCAGTCTACGAACTTGTAGAAGGTTATTTCCACGTCTACAGGCTGAACGGTCAGAGGATAACTGTTCCATATCCAAAGTACATAGCTTCCAGATGTTACTCTGGCGTCGAACCATTGAATGTTTGTGTGGGCATATGCATAGTTTATCATTATCCATCTTCCTTCCTCAATACGATAGAGCGCTGTGTTAAGGTGTATGTCTGTCCATTGGCTTCCATTGTACTCTTTAACCGGACATCCATACGCATATTCCACCGGAAACTTCACTCTAACATCGACAAACTCGGTTCCTTCTGGGATTTCGAAGCTTAAGAATGTGCCTGGATAAGGTACGGACAGATCTTCGAAAGTTATTGAGTCAAACATTTCAAGCTTAACCGCAGACACGCTATCGATATTTTCTGTGAATACCGAACGTGTTGTGTGGCTGCAACCTGCTGGAAGTATTCCAGTGTTTATTGCATCTGTATCAGAGTATGGGCGTTCACTTAGCGCGGCTAAAACAGCTTGCTCAGCGTCCACACGGCCGGCTCCTTGACGCGTTGCAGGATAGCCAATGTCCTTCGCCGTGTTCATCAAGATTTCTCTTACCCCTGCTGGTGATGGAGAAGCACCGTGAGCCTGTTTGTAAGCTTGGATGACTAGCGCGCCTACTCCAGCAGCGATTGGAGTAGCCATGCTTGTTCCACCGAACTGTAGCCACAGGTAGTATGGATAAGTATCCAGTGTGAAGCCCCAAGCTCCAATTGCACAAATATCTGGGTCTATCCTACCGTCTGCTGTTGGACCTCCGCTGCTCCAGAAGATTAGCTGGTCGTTCTCATAACCATCTGCATACCAAGTCGGCCAGTAGCCAAGCCACCAATATATAAATGAGTTCTCTGTTGAAGCCCCAACAGTGATGACGTCTTTGCCACAACCAGCTGAAGAAACTGAACCGAAGCCTTGGCTATTGCCCGCAGCAACAAAACACGCCACACCTTCTCTGGTGGCAGCGTCCAACGCTAAACATGTTGGATCGTTTCCATCGTTTGGAACTTCTAATCCTCCAAGGCTCATGCTGATTATGTCTGCTTCACTCTCAACAGCCCACTCGATTCCCTCGATTATCCATGAGTCCCATCCCCAACCTTCGTCTGTCATGACTTTGCCTCCAATGACTTTAGCGCCGGGAGCAACGCCTAAAACTTTGAAGTATATGTCGGGCACGCCTAAATCCCAATCTATGATGCCTTGTGCCGCTACGCAACCCGTGCAGGCTGTTCCATGTCCATAGCCGTCGTGTGGAAACACATCCTCCTCGCTTGTGAACACTTTATAGTCTATGACAACGC
>Ga0209725_1001316_pt1 | contig 14132 bp, 15 predicted proteins | sample I18A1metaG_FD_184145 | JGI IMG/M metagenome (GOLD analysis project Ga0209725, IMG submission 184145) | Lake sediment bacterial and archeal communities from Gulf of Boni, Indonesia to study Microbial Dark Matter (Phase II) - ​I18A1 metaG... | ecosystem: Environmental > Aquatic > Freshwater > Lake... | reverse complement strand
TGAACAAGTACTTCGGCCAGATCGGTGTCAAGACCGAAACTGAGAGCGAGATCTACGAGCAAGTGGTGAGGACGCCTGTCGACCAAGACTAGTACAATGATCCCACACGAGAGAATAGGCGCCGTCCTAGGAAAGGACGGCACCACCAAAGCTCAAATTGAAAGCGCCTTCAAAGTGAAGCTCACGGTCAGCAGCGACTCCGGAACGATCGAAGTCACTCCCTCGCAGGATAATGATGACCCGTCAACAATACTGAGAGCGAGAGACGTTGTTACCGCTGTGGGAAGAGGTTTCTCCCCTGATCGAGCTATGGCGCTGACTGATGATAACACGGTTCTTGATGTAATAGACCTTCACGAACTCTTTGGGAAGAGTGAAAGCGACATCAACCGAGTCAAAGGAAGGGTAATCGGCAGCGAAGGAAAGATGAGACGGCTCCTAGAGGAAATGACCGAAGCAAAAGTCTCCGTCTACGGCTCAACGATATCAATGATTGGAGAATTCGAATCGGTCTCCGCTGCAAGACAGGCAATCGAGATGCTGCTCAAGGGAAAACAGCACTCATCTGTGTACAAATTCCTTAGAAGGACAAAGAGCGAGACCAAGAAGAGAAAGACGTTGGAACTATGGGAGAAGCCGCCCCGATGAGCCCTCCCGCCTTGAGAAAGGGTACTGACGCGAAAGACACAGTTCTCCGGCGGGTGACTTTGCGATGAAAGCGGCTGAGGTTTTCCAAGAGATCTCCCCTGCCGACTTCTTCTACAGAAACCGGGACATCGCGGGATTCACCAATCCAACGCGGGCTATCTATTCAACGATACGAGAACTGGTTGAGAATTCTCTTGACGCGTGCGAGGTGCACGGGATTCCTCCGGATATCTACATGAGAATTTCACATGAGTCCGGACCTGCCGACGGACCCGGCGTATATCGCATAAGAGTTGCAGACAACGGGATAGGCGTACCGTCGAAACTCATCCCCTCCGCATTCGGTCAGGTCCTCTTCGGATCGAAGTACAAGCTTCGTCAGACGCGAGGACAGTTCGGCCTAGGCGGCAAGATGGCCATACTATACGGGCAGATAACGACCCACTCAGAGGCCGTCGTGATCTCAAGCACAGGGCCAACGAAGATCCACGAGCTGAGACTTCGAATAGATATCCAACATAATCAGCCCGAGAAAATCAAGGAAATCACGCATCCCAATCCAGACCGATGGCATGGCACCATAGTCGAATTCTCAACAGAAGCAGACTACACGAGGGCCATGCCGAAAATACTTGACTACCTCAAGGAAAGTGGAATCGTCGCGCCTTACGCTAACCTAACCTTCGTTGATCCCAGAGGAAGGCTGTACAAGTTCGAGCGAGCGACTACCCAAATGCCCGAGCCCCCGAAGGAGACAACGCTTCATCCCCATGGAGTCGACGTCGAGACGATGAAAAGAATAATCGATGTCACGGAGGCCCGGTCACTTCACGCCTTCATGAAAATGCACTTCCAGCGGGTAGGGGACACTACCGCGCGCCGGTTTCTTGAGTATGTGGGGATCCCGGCCAAGAAGAACCCCAAGAAGATGACAAACGAGGAAGTCGTCGGCCTCGTCAACGCAATGAAGAACTTTGAGGACTTCCTGCCGCCAGACTCCAGCTGCCTCTCTCCACTCGGCGAGGAACTGCTGAGGGCGGGGATTGGGAAGGAGCTGGCACCCGAGTATGTGGAGGTCTACCAACGTAAACCCTCAGCCTACTCTGGATTTCCGTTCATTGTCGAGGTCGGAATAGCCTACGGCGGCCAAATCCCTAGCACCGGCGGAATAGTACTATATAGGTTCGCAAACAAGATTCCGCTGCTCTTCGACGAGGCAAGCGATGTCTCGTGGAAGGTCGTCAACTCGCTGGTTGATTGGAGACATTACAAGGTTCTTCCAGACATGCCCATTGCAGTCTTTGTTCACCTGTGCTCCACAAAGGTCCCCTACAAGACCGTCGGCAAGGAATTCATCGCAGATCGACCTGATGTCGAAAGGGAGATCCTTAACGCCGTACGAGAGGTGGCGAGACGCCTCTCGGTTTTCCTCTCTCGAAAGCATACTATCGAAAGGCAGAGGAAACGACTCGATGTCTTCGCGAAATACCTGCCCAAGATAGCTGCGTTCTCGACCAAACTGGCCGGGAAGAAGAAGGAACCTGACGTTAAACCGTTACTTAGGAGCGTTTCGAAATATGAAGAGAAAGAAGAAGAGAATAGCGGAAAAACAGGCAAAGAAGACGAGTCTGATTAGGGAGAAGAAAGAAAAAGTCCTGTCCACACTGCATGGACTAGGCGAGCAACTTTACACGCAGATGACGCAGCGCCAGTTCCCATGGATAAAAATGCCGAATCGATCCATCTACAACATACGCTACGACCAAAGCCTACGACAGTACATCCTTGGCGAAAAGAGCGTCAAGCGTAGCTCAAGGAACATCAAACACGTTCGGCCGCTGACTCAGCTCGTGTGGACAGCCTCCTTCGTTGACGAGCTGAAGCACCAAGACAGGACGTCAACGCTCAGGGACGTTTTCTACTCAGCGCAAGCGTATGACATGAACTTCACGGACCAGACCGAGAGCGACAACATCATCACTGATCTGGAGACCGTGATCGGGCAGTCACGAGAGGACTTCAATGTCTTCCCAGAAGAGCGGTCAGCAATCTTCGGTAACTTGGTGGTAGAGTATACTGTACCAGGCTATGAAGGAAAGCGGCTCAATCTCTCCTCACACCCAGACGGAATGATGATAGGCCCGGCACTTACGAATGCCGAGTTCGTTGAATGCAAAGCGGACAAGATAATCGCTATAGAGAAGGGCGGACTTTTCACACGTTTCGTCGAGGAGAAAGTTCACGACAAATACAAAGCGATTCTGGTGCACACGGCGGGCCAAGCTCCAAGGGCGACCCGATCACTCATCAGAAGGCTCAGCCAAGAGCTGAAGCTACCAGTCTACATTTTCTGTGACGCGGACCCCTGGGGAATGCATATCGCGATGGTCATAATCTCCGGTTCAGCCAATGCGGCGCACCTGCGTGATCTCAACACACCTGACGCGAAGTGGGCCGGAGTTTGGGCATCGGATATCGTCGATTACGATCTTCCGAGCGACAAACTGACGGATCTTGACATAAAGCGACTGTACGAGCTTCAGAAAGACCCACGATACGATGGAGAGCTCTGGAAGAGGGAGATCGAGACGTTCCTGAAAGTCAAGAAGAAAGCGGAACAGGAAGCCTTCAGTCGATACGGACTCGCCTACATCGTAGATGAATACCTTCCCGCCAAGCTAGAGAAGATGGAAAAGTACTAGATGTGAACGCTCTTTATCTGCTTGACTCGACCGAAGTGGACGCCAGAAGTAACAATCGACGAAAACCTGTTAATGACTGTGGCTGGCAGGCAAATAGCATCACGAGGTCTTGGTCATAACGACGCATCAGTGACGGGAACCTTCGCATGAAGAGCATGGCTTGGCTCTCCCCGGCGGATGTCCGCGCTTGAGCTGCAGGTAAGAACAGGGGTGTTGCGCACCCTTGTTTTCAATGCGCACTGTAGGCCCGACCCCCTCCCTATGGGATGGGGTACCCTGAACGCGCGATCGCTACTGGACTTTGCTCATCAAACTATGGTGTAATACACCATGTATCACCCCCTGATTTTCGTCTGCTCGCGCAGCCGGAATTGGAGCCGCTGGACTGAGGCCGCCTACCGCCCCAGGCTTCCGCAACCCGAATCATAACCGGATCCTGCGACCAGTTCTGGAGGTTTCTCCTCGTTTTCCGGGAAGAATTAGCAGCCAGTTCTAATGAATCGACCCCCGATGGGATAGAATTACGGCCCGGCCTTTTTCGATCTCCTTACGTGCCCGTTCGATCTACTTTCTCTCAGACGCAATTGGCCGTTCTTGGGGCAGGAGCTCTGCTCGCAGGCGAAGAAGTTAGATCTTCACATCGTCAAGTTCGGTGAAGTTCCGTCTTCGTGACCGCTATCGGTCCTACCTGGGAAGTTCTAGGCGCTAGGCGGGGGCTGTTGCTTCTTCTCCTCTTTCTTCTTAGCCTTCCTCACCATTCGGGGCTTGCCCATTCAAGATTCACCGTTTAGAGAGTTTGGACAGGTATCTTATAGCCTTGAGCCCATGCCGGGACTCAGATCTTTGCTAGAGCGTTCTTGATTTCGTCGTAGCTCGGCTCTTTACCGGGGTCCTCGGAGACCCATCTGTAGCGGACCGTGCCCCTGTCGTCCAGCACGAATACGGACCGCTTTGCCGCTGTGTATCCTCTCAGTCCCGCGAAATCGTTGTGGTACACGTCAAACCTCTTCACAGTCTCTCTTGTGTAGTCGCTCAGGACAGGGAACTCTAGCTTGTTTCCCTCAGCGAAGGCCTTGTTCGTGAATGGGTCGTTGACACTTATGGCCACGACTTGCGCATTGAGGCTGTTGAAAGCGTCCATTGAGTCCCTTAAGGTGCACATCTCCCTCGTACAAACGCTTGTAAACGCGCCCGGAAAGAACGCTAGAACAGTCTTCTTTCCTAGGAATTCTCGCAGAGCCCGCTGTTTTCTGTTCTGATCGTGCAGCTGGAAATCGGGCGGCTTCTGTCCTACTTCGATTGACAATGTGCTAGCCCGCGCTCTCTATGAAAAACCACGCAGAGATAACCCTACCGCACGAGATATCATAGAGAGTTGATGCTCAACTAGGCAAAAGGGCAGACGATGCCGTCAAGGATAACGAAACGCTTACGAGCTACGCCGCGCAGACGGACAACTGGCAACTCTCGACCCTAGGCTTACACATTGCAGAAAACAGATCTCATCGCTGATCCAAAGGACCAGGCCTGTCGAAGCTGTACGCTTACTTCGATCTCGGTAACAGGTGCCCTGTGCACGTAGGCCAGGAACTCGGCTTCAAGGTAGCCCCAAAGGAGCGCGAACCCACCTATTCACGATGAAGGTCAAGATCACCCTCTAGTGGGCGAGGCTCTACGGCGAGGAGTATAGATCGCAACCATTCCTTTCCAGACTTCCTCGTAGGCCCGACTCATCGTGTCTATAAGCGGACGGCTGTTCGTCCAGAACCCAACATCCGACCCCGTTTCTAGGCTATCGTCATCCGGAATCCGTTGATAGTATAGGAGGTTATCGTGATCAGCTATCAGAATACGGGCAGGACCAAGAGCCTCTGAATGCCTAAGTTCGGCAACTGGCAGCAAAATCTTTGCGCTTCTGATATTGTCCTTGGTGATAGGCGCGATTATGCGTATCCGAACGTTCCGCCCTCGAAGCGCTCCTAGCTCTTGCAACCGGTGGGCCGCAAGGAGCTCGATCCCTTTCCCCGTTGTCCAGAAGTCTACGGTTTGTCGAGAGCCTTGCAGGATCTCTGACATCTTGTGACGTACCTCCACTCGGTCCTTTAAGATCGTCAATTCCTCCTCAGTTTTTCCGGCTCTGATGGCCTCCAGCCGGGCAAGCGCCGGAGTTGCACTACTCCACATCTCGTTGAAGTACGCACGCAGAGTTCGAACATACGCCCGACTGCTTATCCACAGTGCTACCTGCTCAGGTCCCTGACCAACTGGTTCTTCGGCACCACCGATACCGAAAAGTGCCTCCGCGTCGTCTATGATTGATACTTTGGGCACGGGCCGGCGGGTCAAGTCCAAGTGTCGGAACGAGATCGAGTTCTGAAACTTCTCGACAATCCTGGCCGTAGAAGCATCGATCTCAGTGACTATCCGTGTCTTGCGGCCTCGTTTCGCGAGCGCCGAGAGAGTCTCGAGAACCGTGAGAACGCCTCCCGCAGCGAGGTCTGACGGTCCCATGATCGAATCGATCTGAAGCTTCGAACTCTCGCACATGAAGAGAAGCTTTTGCCGTATTCTCGTTCTTCCTTCGAGGACTTGGAATCTTTCGAACGCCGGCGACGTCGTCTCGACACTTAGGCTGTCAAACTCTCGCTCTAAGACGACGGCTCGCTCCTGAAGAGCAGCAATCTTGCTCTTGCTTTCCGCAACGAGTACGTCCAGACACTGCGAGAAGGCCGCAGCCTGGAATCTTACCGGTTGCTCCAAACTTCCCTCGATAAGCCCCCTCCTCTGGAGGTTTCTGAGAATTCGATAGGTTTCGGTTCGGTTCAGCTTGAGGGCCCGAGCGACCACGCTTGCCCTTTCGGCTCCCCGTTTAGCTAGGAAGGTAACGACTTTGGCTTCGTTCCTGCTCAGTCCGTAGTCGGTGAGCTGGGTCACGATCTCTTCCATGGTTCGGGTCGCCTGGTGTGAAAGGCTCATTGTATCACTGCGGTCTGTGTCTGTTACACAAGCGACATGCTCGTCAATATAAGTCACCCCACCGCCACAGGCCGCCAAGGCGAAATTTAGAATGCCGATTGATCCCGAATTCTTGAAGATGCCAGTAGTTCAGAGCCATGAAGGTCATGAGGTCCGAGGAACCGTTCAGCCGCCTAAGAAGCTCGGAATACACGGAAAGCTGGTCGGGGTGGACTTCGACATCTGCATCGCAGACGGGATCTGCATTTCAGTGTGCCCCGTCAACGTCTTCGACTGGCTAGAGACGCCCGATTGTGAGACCCCCAACGCGAGCGGACAAGCAATCCTGGCCGCCAAAAAGGCGGACCCGATCAGAGAGAAGGACTGCATATTCTGTCGCGCGTGTGAGATTCAGTGCCCTGTAACCGCGATCAAGATCACTGAACCCTAACCCTTCGATAACAGAATCACCACATCGAACCTCATCTCTTTCCTCATTTTCGCGCGCACCCGATCCTCCATTACCCCAGTCGCAAGCACTAGGTTTAGCAACGCGCAAGATATTTATCGCGACGGCCCAGGAGGAAAACGAACCGGTGGATCCTTCTCCAAGCATTCCCGCGTTTGTGGCCACGGTCGTTGCGGTTACCGCCTCGGGAGCCCTAATGCCTGGGCCGCTCTTTACGGCGACCGTTCTTCAGGGAACCAAGGGCGGAGCAAAGTCAGGCTTAATGATATCTGTAGGCCATACGCTCGTGGAACTTCCCCTTGCCTTGCTGATCGGGCTCGGAATCTCGGGCCTAATGAGTTTTCCGGGACTATCCGTAACCGTCGGTTTGACCGGGGGATCCGCGTTAATAGTGTTTGGCGTTCTCCAAGCCAGAGAGGCCATTCGCCTCCCCACAACTCTGGAGCCAATCGAAGTCAGCAAATTCAGCAAAAGGGCACTGATGATCGGCGTTGGATTCACCGGCCTCAACCCATACTTCATTGTGTGGTGGTTCACAGTCGGTCTTGGACTGATTGCCCAAGCGGTTGAGCTGGGAGCTCTCTTGGGTGTTGTACTCATGTACGTTGCGCACGTTTGGATGGACTTCGCTTTCCTAACGGGCTGTGCCTACCTTTCCGCAAGAGGAAAGACACTCGTGGGAACGAGAGGATACAAATACCTACTTATCGCCTTGGCCGTGCTTCTCATCTACTTTGGAGTCAGTTTCATCGCAAGAGGCGCGTTCCAATTCAATATGCCACCGTAGATACTCAGGCTTCAGCTCGTTGCTTTCCTCGTATGAGGGCGTCCAAGAATCGCGGAACTGAATCAGATGTGTGTAGAGCTGGGTGGGTCCGACCCTTGGATAGGCGACGGCCAACTTCCTCAGGTGTGTCACACCCCTCTCATGATGTCCGACATCTCCGTGTCGCGCTCACGTATCTTCGGTGCACTAGGCCACCAACCGAGTTTGGGTTCAACCGTCTTGGACGACCTGGTTGCAACCCATGGCCCAGATCCAGGAAAAGCTGAAACTTGCTTTTCGGGAGAGGGAAAGATGATGATCAGAGCATGGGGATACAGTTGGCTGCTCCGTTCTGCCGCATTGCTGATCCTGGAGTTGGGTTCACCGTAGGCAACGTTTTCGAATTCAACATCATTCCTTGAACCACGCGCGCACTTGCCGCACGCTGCTTGGACCTGAGCCCTCAAATAAGCTGCCGATCATATCCTGTTTCTTGGGAAGTAGGCATTGCGGTTCCGTTCAGGCCCCGAAACGCTCGTCGTCGCCGGGAGTCTCTTAGCATTGGCTCTGGCGTCTTGGTGGGTAACCATCTTTCAAGTGGGGTCCATGATGGGTATGCCTACTCTGCCTGTAGACCTTACGGCAATGACTTTCTTTGGTATCTCTTGGACTGTCGGGATGATGGCGATGATGTTACCCACAGCAATGCCACTGATGTTGATCTTCTTTCGTTCCGCGAGAGGAGCGACTTCTGAGATTCGGCTTGGCGGTGGTCCGACCATTGGCAAGGCTTTCCTATTCATTGCTTCTTACATTGGGATTTGGGTAGGAACGGGAGTCTTATTCTATCTCGGGGTTGCTATAGCCTCCACCCTAGTCTGGCCGGGTCTGTCTGCTTTCCTCGCCTCGCGATTCGGAGCCGGTGTGGCGCTTCTGCTGGTGGGGGTCTATCAGATCTCGCCTGTCAAGGGCGAATGCGTCAGCAAATGCCATCCCTCGAACTTTTTGTTTCAGCACTATCGGAGCGGGAGGCTTGGCGCCCTGAAAATGGGCCTGGTCTATGCGAAATACTGTGTCGGCTGCTGTTGGGTTATGATGGTCTTCCTTCTGCTAGTAGCGGCCATGGGCGTTGGCTGGATGGCGCTGTTTGCTTTCCTAATTTTCGCGGAGAGAACGGTCTTCCATGGGCCTTGGGTCTCAAGGATTATTGGCATCGCATTTGTCGTAATAGGCATCATTTTGGTAAAGACGGGTTAGCGTTCCTTGTGGACGTAAAGAGCCAACCTTATGAAAGGATCTGGAAGTAAATATGTCATAGGGAATATTTATGGCGGAGAAATGGAGCATAAAGGGCGACTGGATAAGCTCCTGCAACTGCGAGCCTGGCTGCGCTTGCCTATTCTTCTCCGATCCGACGAAGGGCCATTGCGACGCCGTCGACACAATACACATCACGAAAGGGAATTACGGGAATCTAAAACTAGACGGATTAAGCATCGCGCTGCTCGCGAGGGCTCCCGGAAACTTCTGGAAAGGAAACTGGACCGCCGCATTGTACATTGACGAAAAAGCGGACTCACGCCAAAGGGAAGCGTTAACGACGATCATGTCCGGGAAGGCGGGAGGCCCCACGGCGCTCATCGCCTCGCTGATCGCGACAATGAAAGGGACCAAGTACGTGCCGATCAACTTCAGCTTGAAAGACCTGACCATCAACATCCCCGGAGTTTTCGAGTTCAAGGGCGAACCCGTCCTAGGCGGCGATAAGAAAGAACCCGTGATGGTAGCCAACCATCCTCTGTCTCCAGTCTTCGGCATCGCCAGCATCGGCAAGGCCGTGAGAAGCCGCTTCAGTGACTACGGGTTTGAGATTGACAACACAGGCAAAGACGTGAACTGGGCAGCGGCGGACATGTCCGGACCGTAAGATCTCCGGAGAATAGCTACGGTCGCCCATGTCGTTTGCGGGAATATTGAATGGGCTAGCGGCATCGATCGCGCTTTCCGTCTAGGCGGCGCGGCCGTTGAGCCCATACCTCCTTTTTTAGACGGGTCCCGTCACAGCCGGCGCGTATAAGCGAAAGCTCGGACGGCATACCACGCGCGGGAATATGGGTCTATCAGACGCAAGCTCTGGCGTAACCCTCACCACGGCGATGCATAATTTGTGCGAGGGCTCCGCGCGGCATCATTCATGGCTCGCGCTGCCAGTCCACTAGTCGACATCGGGTTCAATCGTCTTGTCGGACGTGGTGGTGAACACGTCGCCGCCTAGGTGCAGCAAGGGCTGGAACTGCTTGACATCGTAGAGTCCCCGAAAAGCGTCATTGCGCGCGTACGCCGCAATCACATTGCCTATAACGAGCGCGTGATCGCCTCTCCGGATTGTCTCCGCGACCCTGCACTCGACGTGGGCAACGCATTCGTTTACAATAGGAGCAGCTACTCGTCTTGCTCTTCCCGCGGTCAGGCCCGTCTCCTTGAACTTGTCCACGTCCTTCCCAGACCTCTTACCACAGTAGAGGACCTGAGGTGCTAGATCGAAAGCGGCGATATTCACAACAAATTCTCGCGTCTGTTTAAGGAGCGCGTATGAATGGCGTTCGGGACGAATGGAGAAAACTAGCATAGGCGGGTTCAAGCTTAGGGGCATAATCCACGCAATTGCCAGCATGTTTGCTTGACCAGTCTTCCCCCGACATGTGACGAGAGTCGCATTGAATGGATGCAGGAGACGAGAGAAATCGGGAAGTGCAACGTCTATTGTAGACATGCTCGCACTACTCACATTCTATGATCTCTTGACCGTCCTCGCCCGGGCTGCTATCAATCGCTTTGTCAGCAAGGCCGCTTTCGTTAGCGGAAGCGTCCGCTGGGCCGTAACCAAGATGAAACCGTCTTTCAGGTAGAGGATGACCGCCATCAACTTCTCGTGGACAAGGATAGAGTATTCGGGTTCGCCGAAGAACACCGCTCTTGCCTCCGCTGACTCATGGGCGATCAGCTGCGAGATGAGTTGCGGCGTTTTTTCTAGAGGTTCGATAGGCTCCACTTCTGCGCGCATCCCGCCCTCAAGTATCCTCCCCTCGCTGTCGACAACCGCGGCAAACCTGATTCTCCTGTCAAACTGTATCGCAGAATCATAGACTCCGGCCAAAACACACCACAGATCAACCCGCTCTCGTTCCGCAGCGTAAAACAGTTGTGGGTGAAGATACTAATTCATCAATAGTCGAGAGAGGAATCCTGACTGGAGGCACGGGAGAGATTGGTCGAGAACCCCAAGAGAGATCGTAGAGCATTCATCATTGTTCCCAGTGCTGTATTGGCCGTTGTCGGGGGTTTCTTGTCCCTGGGTTACGTGGCGAGCATCCTTTTCCGGATTCCGTTGCAGCTCGGGCTTTCACTTCCCATCAGACTGTTCGGTGTCGCTCTTGTCACTGGAGCCGTTGGCATTTGGATCTGGCTCTTCCAGTACCGACGACCTACGGACGTGCTGATCTCAACATACGCGACGTTCTCGAAACTCATGCGAAGAGTTGAGTTGAAACAGGGTCTTGGGAGAAAGGAACGTCTTGTTGTTCTAGGTCCCTACAAACTGGTTAGGCATCCAATGTATCTGGCGGTTCTCCTCTCGCTCGTGGGCTGGGGCCTACTGCTCGACTTGACATTCATTCTTCTTGCCGGCCTAGTCGCATTACTGTGGTTGAACTTCGTGGTCATGCCATACGAGGAAAAAGAGCTCCTCGCTCTATTCGGCGGAGACTATGAAGAGTACATGACGCGAGTCCGCAGAATTCTCCCAGTTCCCCGCCGTTCAAAGGGCGTGCAGGAGCAGAAGAACGTCACTTCCTAGGACTTGTCTAAGACTGGTCTGAAAGCTTAAGCATCACGGGCCGTCGTATGAGGCCGGCACGCATCTGAACTGAGCGACAGGTCCTCAGTTCTTGGCAAACTCTTCTGGGCTCTGCTTCTCGAAGAGCCCTCGGTAATGTCCAGTTCCCACGGTTCGTTGAAGAATGAGTTGGCAGACTGCGGTGCCGGGGAAGATCTCGAGAGGCGACGGGCCGAAGTTGCTCAGCTCTAGGACTTGATGGTTTGAGATTCCTGGTTGAACGAAGCTTGCAGAGATATGAACGAGCAGACCAAGCCGGGAGAAGCGGCTGCGCCCTTCGAGCCATCCACAGATGTTGTCTGGGAGCGTTATCTTCTCCTCGGTTATGCCCAGGACCGTCTCGCCAGGACTCAGCTGGATGGCTGAGCCACGTGGAACGCGGATCCCTCTGGTCGCCCTCTTGAAGTCTGTGAGGTCTGTGACGGGTATGCTCTTGTGAGGCGACTGGAAAACCCGAAACGCGTTTGCTAAGTGCAGGTCGATCGAGGCGGCTCTGACACGCCCGCGTCTGAAGGGCTCAATCTTGACGCTTCCAGCCTTGATCTCTCGGAGGATCTCACTCCTGGCAAGAACGCTCACGCCTGATGCCCCGGTTCGTCTGAACTCTTGATGGTTATTGAGGTATTTCAAAGAAACTCGTTCAATCGCTGAGTCAATTCGCGTCGGCTGACAGAAGCCTCTTTTGGTAAGATAGCGACCGTGGGACGCATGGAATTCACATACGAAAGGAGACTCGCACGGCTCCATTCTCCGCTGATGAACTTCGCACTTGATGAGCAGATAGTGGAGCACAGGCGGGATCCCCTGACCGGTCGAAGGAGTATCGTGCTGAAAGGCAGGCGCCAATACGTCAACCGATACTTCCAGACAGACGAGGAATCGCTCCTCACGACTGCCAACGGGACGCGCGAGAGTTGCCCCTTCTGCCCGCAAAAGGCTGAAACCTCCACCCCGAGGTTTCCCGCAGATCTGGTTCGGGAAGGAGTCCTCCGGGTCGGAGAAGCGAGGACCTTTCCCAGTCTCTTTGCACACTCCGAATTCAACGCGGTTACCGTCATTACGAATAGCCATTATGTCAGGCCGAGGGAGCTCACGACTGAGATACTATCTGATGCGCTGGAGGCCTCGGTGCGATACCTCCTGCTTGTGTATGAGAAGAACTCTCGCGTCAAGTACGGAGGGGTGTTGGTGAACTGCCTGCCGCCAGCCGGATCGACGATGATGCATCCTCACATGCAGACGCTGGCGAGCGATCAACCATTCAATATGCTGACGGAAGTTGACGTGAAGGCGCGAGAATACTGGAACGCGAACGGCTCGAGTTACTGGAAAGATCTCATTGCCGAGGAGAAAAGGCGCAAGGAACGCTATCTCGGCTCACTCGGAGTTTCGGATTGGATCGCGGCATACTCCCCAACGGGTTCCGACGAGGCTTGGGGCGTCGCATGCGACATCTCTGACCTCACACGCACTTCCAGAAGCACGCTGTCGAGTTTGGCTGACGGCCTCTCGCGGGTACTGAGGTTCTACGACGATCAAGGCATTCGAAGCTTCAACGTGGTCGTGTTCTCCTCCCCGTTTGGTTCAGAGTCTCCCCACGGTTCTGTCATTCTGAAGATCGCTTCGAGGTACGGGTTCCAGAGCCATAATGTGAACGATATATGGGGGCTTCGATATTTCCTAGATGAAAGCGAGACCTTCGACTCGCCTGAGGATGTCGCTCTAGACATACGCAAGTACTTCGCTTGATCAATGGGATCTCTCCACGCTTTTCTGAGCTACAGAAGAAACAAAAGTACGCCCCGAGAGGCATCCTAGTTCCACGATCGAATGATTGCGGAGAGCGCCGAAACTTGAGCAGGGCTCAAAATGAGCCGGACACCGAGTCTCCCCAAGAACTGGGGTTCAAGAATGTCACGAACCTCGGAATCGTGAGCCTATTCACCGATGTCTCAACTGAGATGATCCTCGGCGTTCTCCCTTACTTTGTTGTCGTCGAACTCGGTGCGACTAAAGCACTACTCGGCCTAATGGAGGGCGCCGCGGAATTCCTGAACAACCTTTTCCGCGTCTTCTCAGGGATGATCTCAGATCGTCTTGGCCGCCGCAAATCTCTCGTTTTGCTCGGGTACGGATTGTCGACTCTCGCCAAACCCCTGTTCGCCGTTGCGACGAGCTGGACGCAAGCGCTCTCCGTGAGACTAGCTGACAGGGTAGGGAAAGGAATCAGGACTTCCCCGCGAGATGCGCTCATCAGCGAATCTGTGAGAGAGGCGCGAAGTGGCACTGCGTTTGGCCTACACCGGTCCATCGATCAGGTTGGCGCTATCCTTGGGCCGATCCTCGCCTTCCTACTGCTCCCGCTCCTCGGAACAAGAGGGCTGTTCTGGGTGTCTTTCATTCCAGGAGCTTTAGCGGTCTTTGTCCTGGCGTTTTTCGTTCGAGATCGGAAGGGACCCGGCGTGCCCACGAGCGTATTCAGGAATGCGAGAGAGGCTATCACAAGACCGTTCGGGCTATTTCTGATTGTAATGGGCGTTTTCGCGCTTGGTGCCTACAACTTCTCATTCGTGTTGGTCAAGGCCAGCGCGCTGGGTATCGACGAGAAGACGATCCCTCTGGTGTACGCCACCTTGAACGTAGCGACCGTAGTGGCTGGCTTGCCGTCAGGAGTGCTCGCTGACAGGTATGGAAAGG
>Ga0209725_1001315_pt1 | contig 14138 bp, 12 predicted proteins | sample I18A1metaG_FD_184145 | JGI IMG/M metagenome (GOLD analysis project Ga0209725, IMG submission 184145) | Lake sediment bacterial and archeal communities from Gulf of Boni, Indonesia to study Microbial Dark Matter (Phase II) - ​I18A1 metaG... | ecosystem: Environmental > Aquatic > Freshwater > Lake... | reverse complement strand
ATATCCAAAGTATTGTTCTGAAGACAGTCGCCCCATTCCTATTCACGACCATGCGCAAAGAAATAGTTGGCGCCCTGGGCGGGATTCGAAGTCGCGGATCAGTCTTCGTGCTGATCTCCCGCGTCGATGGCGTGACAGGCCATCATCCTGGACCGCTGAACGACCAGGGCGTCTTCGTTGTCAGCGGGCATGTCAACCCAAGAGCGGCAGATTAAACGTTTTTGGGTCGCGTGCGTGCGAATCAGCAGATTCGCGGCACCGGGTCGCCCAGCGGTTTTGCAAGTATTCTTCTACCGCCGACCAAGGTTTCGACAGCGACAAGGTTGAATTCATCTGTGGCGCGTCCGATGATCTCAGCCTCTGCGCCAAGGTGCGTGCCTTTCAGAGCTGCGAGAACTTGTTCAGCCTTCTCGGGGACGACCGCCAGTGCAACCTTTCCTTCGTTGCCGATCTCCAATGGATCGAGACCTAGCATCTCGCATGCAGCTCTTACTCCTGCGTGGACGGGTATCTTCTCCTCACGGATGAGAATCCCGACCTTTGACTTCTCGGACCATTCGTTCAGTAGGTTTGCAAGTCCTCCTCGCGTCGGGTCCTTCATGCTCACCACGCCTCCGACCTCGAGTGCTCTTGCGATCATGTGATTCAAAGGCGCGGTGTCTGATTGAATCTTTGTCTCAAACCCGTATCCTTCCCGAGCCGAAAGGACGGCTATTCCATGACTACCGATAGCGCCCGAGAGGACGATTTCGTCGCCTGCTCGTATGTTGGAATCAAGCAACCATTTTGCGTCGCACTCTCGAAACTTCCTGACCTCTTTGAGGTTGCTGTCAAGAAGCGGGCTTCTGCGCCCGAGGCCTGAAGAGTTTACAATGAACCTGTCGAGCGCGCCGCGCTCCACTACTTTGGTGTCACCGGTTATCACAGCCACGCCAGCCTCCTTGCAGGCCTCATTCATGCTTGAGAGTATGCGCTCAAGGTCTGACAGTGGAAAGCCTTCTTCGAAGACGAATCCAGCGGCAAGCGCAACCGGCTCCGCTCCCAGTACAGAAATGTCATTTACGGTCCCGGCAACCGCCAATCTTCCAATATCTCCTCCCGGAAAGAATAGTGGCTTTACAGTGTAGGAGTCTGACTTCAGAACGATTCCGTCGATGACGGCTGCGTCATCCAGAGCCTCGAGCGGGACCTCGGCTGTGCTTCCTCCGAGGTGTTTGAGTATGTATCGTTTTATCAGCGCGTCCATTGCGGAGCCGCCGGCGCCGTGTGCCATCGACACATACTCGCCAGTCAAGAAGGATCACTTCAGAAAGATCAGATTCTGAACGGCCTACTTTGCAACTCGGATCAGGTATTCACAGAAGGCGTCGTCGTGCACAACGCATTTCGTTTGATCTGCGTGCGCTTTCCCGACGGTTCCTTTCAGCAGGGTTTCCATCAGCCCGTCGTCGAGCTTCTCGCAAATGAGGTCGGGGTATTCTTTTGCAAGCTCGAAGAAGACACAGTTGTGCATTCGGAAACGTATCTTCTTCGAGTCATATTCGATGATCTCCGGAACTGCGCCGACTTCGGAGAGATGTTCTTGGACAACATACTTCTTGAGTGCTTCGAGATCCCAATGCGCGACGTTGTTCTGTCTCGTTATCTCCCTTGCTAGGTTCGCGCCCAAGTTTCGGCCGATTTGCTTGAGGGCGTCCCCCGCCCTGTCCCTTCCGAGGCTTTCAACTAGTCCTCGCACTAGACTGCGGGAAAGCAACTCATACTGTCTCTTGGGGTACTGGATCGACATCGGTTTCTGTGTCGACCGGTACCTGAGCACCGGTCTTCCAATCCTCCGGCGCTCTTCGCCGTGCTCTTCGATGAGCCCGATTCTCTTCAACATGTTAACGTGATGTCTAACGGTTATCGTCTTCAAGGACACTTCTCGTGAAAGTTCCTCTATGCTCATGGGTTTGCGGGATAGAAGATCGAGTATCTGAAGCCTCGATCGGCTCGACATGGCTTTTCCGAGTTCAGTCGCGCTCATCAGAAATCCTTCATTTGGAGTATTATGTGATAACTATAGCCAATAGATATAGACCCCACATATAGTCTCCGCGCTGTCTCAATAGTATTTACACGCACGCGTTGTAACCGACAATTCCGTAGGCCTGTGCGTCCTCAACAACCTCATAACGCGGGCATGCCGATTGGCTTTCGTGTAGGTCGTTCGTCATGACGCACACCGTGCAAGGCGAGCCCGGAGAGATCTTTGACATCGAGCTAGACGAGAACCTCAAACAAGCCAACGACCTCATAGCCGATGAGAACCGGAGACAGCTACAGAAGCACGGCATACACGCGGTAGACGTGATGGGCTCTGTGGGATCAGGAAAGACATCTCTCATCGAGCAGCTTGTGCGGCTATTGAGAGATCGATATCGAATGGCCGCCTTCAAAGGCGACCTAACATCTAAGATCGACTCAGAGCGCATAGCAAGCCTCGGAATCCAAACCGTACAGATCAACACTGGCAGGGAATGTCACCTAGACGCGAACCTTGTGAGGAAGGCGCTTGCAAAAATTGACTTGAACGCGCTTGACCTGATCTTCATCGAGAACGTTGGAAACCTAATCTGCCCTGCGGACTTTGCACTCGGCTCGGACAAGAGAATCGTCGTCGTTAGCGTGACAGAGGGGCCCTACATGGTCGTGAAGCATCCTTTCATATTCGCTGACGCTGACGTGGCTGTAATCAACAAGATAGACCTCGCTCCTCAAATGAACGTGGACACGAACAAGTTGAGCAACGACGTACGCGGCATCAATGCGAAGACATCCGTCGTCCTTACTAATTGTAGAACCGGCGAGGGCGTACGCGAGGTTGCGTCGGCATTAGGAATCAAACCCAATCCATGAGTCAATGTTGACGGTCTATGCATGAGTTCTCCAGGACGAGCCAGATCGTCGAGGCCGTCTTGACCGAGGCAGAGAAGCAGCATGCCCTGAAGGTCATCGAGGTCGAAGTTGAGATCGGCGATCTAACGTTCCTCGGCCTCGAGCAAGTCAGGTTCGCATACAAGATCCTCACCGACAAGACGATCGCGAGTAACTCGAAACTGACGATCAAACAGACACCGGGAAGGGGCAAGTGTGACAGTTGCGGCTATGACGGGCCACTATCCTATCTCGATGATCCGCAATTCCATCTTTCGGTTCCGACGTTCAATTGCCCCCGGTGCGGAAAGCCCCTTTCAATATCAGCCGGCCGCGAATGTATCATAAAGCGAATTCGCATTAAGAAATGACGAAGATCAGCTCGACGTAGCTTAAATGTCTCGTACCCTTCAAGGGAAACCATGGTCTCGCCGAAAGAAGAGCTCAGAGCTTTCTTTGATCCTCGCTCGGTGGCGGTGGTCGGAGCGTCGCCTATAGCTCACAAAGTTGGCAACATCATTGTTCATAATCTCATAGAGAACAAGGAGAGGGGACTTCTCAAGGCCGAGCTCTTCCCCGTCAACCCGAGATACCCTACAATCTTGGGGCAGAAGTGCTACCCGTCTCTGCGTGATCTGCCTCAAGACCTTGAAACACTGGTCGTTGTTATTCCTGCTGAAGGGGTTCCGCAGGTTATTGAGGAGGGCGCTTCGAAGAACGCAAAGGCCGCCATTGTAATCTCTTCTGGTTTCCGCGAGGTCGGCAACACTGAACTCGACGAGAGACTTACCAAGGCAGGAAAAGAATCCGGTATCAGGATAATTGGACCCAACTGTCTGGGAATATACGACCCATACTCAGGAATGGACACGCTCTTCCTACCAGAGGTCAAGATGCTCTCTAGCGGTAGAGAAGTTGTGGCGACCCCTCGCCCGCTTCCGGGATACATCTCTCTGATCAGTCAGAGCGGAGGATTCGGAGTCGCCGCGCTCGACTACATGGCCGGAAGCATGATGGGGGTACGCGCCTTCGTCAGCCTGGGTAACAGGTGTGATGTGGACGAGCATGAGCTACTCGCCTTCTTCCGGCAAGACGAGAAAACGCGCGTTGTGCTACTTTACCTAGAAGGACTCAAAGGAGGACGCGAATTCCTCAACGCCGCCCGTCAGTTCACAAGATCGAAACCCATTGTTGCTCTGAAGTCCGGAAGGACGGAAGCAGGCGCACGCGCAGCAGCTTCACACACCGCCGCTTTGGCGGGAGTCGACAAGATCTACGATGCGGCATTCACTCAATCCGGAGTTGTGAGAGCGCAGACGCTGGAAGAGTTCTTTGACATGGGCAGAGCTCTACAGTTCCAAAAGCCAGCTCCTGGAAATCGCATGTCTATCGTAACGAACGCGGGAGGGCCAGGAATAATCGCTGCTGACACCTGCATCGAATCCGGGCTGAGAGTTGACCGCCTATCGGAAGCCACTCTAGGAAAGCTCAATGCCATGAAGGCAAGAGGCGAACTGCTTCAGATAATGACGGGAGCGAACCCCATCGACCTTTCTGGGCAGGGAACGAGCGAGATGTTCGCAAAGGTCCTGCGCATCCTGATTGAAGCCCAAGAAGTGGACGGAGTCATCGTAATGCCGTTTCATCAGGCGCCGCCAATCCTTGACGATGCCGTCGAATCGATCGCTGAAACCCACAAAGGCCACCTGAAACCGATCCTTGCATGCGATGTAGGAGGAACCGAAATGGCTGAGGAGTTCCGCGCACGGTTTGAGAAGTACGGCATTCCAGCCTACGAGACGCCTGAGAGAGCGGCAAGGGCCATGTATGCGCTTGCGAAGTATGGCCGATATCTTCAATCCGTGGCAAGACCTACCGTAGAGCAATGAGAGGTCGGTCTAGGTTTCCCACGGCTACAGTTCCGACGGACTTCGTCAGTCTTCCTCTACAAGGAGTAAGGGGATCGTTAGGAGCACGGACCTGCAATGCGTTCTTTTCGGGACAGGGACTATCTGATCACGCCCGAAACTTTCATCTTTGCGGTTATTGGGAACACTCATCCAGCGGACCGAGCCATAGCGTATCTGAAGTACGTCCCGGATGAGCGCGGGAAGTGGGGGCGCGGTCGGTCGCGATACCGCCGAGCTCTCCAGCACTATAATGTTCCCTCCGTGATGGATTCTATGCGTTTTCTCCGCACGAACGCTCCTCAATACATCTACGAATCGACTGTACATGGCATTACCCTACCAGCGGTGCCCACGGATCGAATCGTTGAGCATCTCCGTCCTGAGGAAAGGCTACTTCAGTTGCAGAGTGCGCAACAACGCGACGAGCTTGAGGAAAGGGCTCTCAGACTGGCTGAGTTGATCTCGCAAGATGCGGGCGTGCCAACGGAGGGTCTGGGCGTGACTGGATCGCTGCTTCCGCGAATACATGACCCTGCGTTCTCTGACATTGATCTAGTAGTCTACGGATTCGACAATGCCGTTCGCGTCAGAAGCTGTCTTCAGAGGCTAAGGCAATTTTCCTCGGGCACTGTTCAAAGACTCACGGGAGCGTCTGAAGAGAAGTGGATTGCCGAAAGGCTTAACTCGACTCCGCTGAGACGGCAGAGTGTCATCGATTTGCTTGCTCGGAAATGGAACATCGGGCTGTTTGACGGGACAGAATTCTCAGTCCATGCTGTTCACACAGAGATCGAAATCAGCGGCCGCTACGGCGATGAACGCTATGTTTCGCTCGGGATCGTTGACGCCACCGCCAAGGTAAAGGATAGCAACGAGAGCCTATTCATGCCGGCCATTTACAGGGTTGAGGAAGTCGAGATCAAGGGAAATCTCCAAACGCTCGCCGTAGATCAGATAGTCAGTTTCGAGGGACTTTATGCCGATGTAGCTTCGCAAGGTGAAACAGTCTCATGCAGAGGGAAGCTTGAGAGAGTCGAGTCATCGTCGGGCATTCGGCACAGAATCGTCGTGGGCTCACCCGAGGCTGAAGGAACAGACTATCTCTTACCCATGTAATGTGCCGCCTTAGCTCCGATAGACGCCGTGGTTGGGTGACCGTACCGGTGGTGCCTGCGTTTTCGCCGCTTTGACCACCGCCTGCTCGACGGCGTCGCGCACGATGTAGCCCGACTTGTGTAGGATCGTGTCTTTCAGCTCAGAGTCGATCTCCATGCTTGCCGTGCAAGGATATCCATGATGGGCCTTCGAGATGACTTGTTCTAGGCCTTCGAGGTCGTCCGCCGCCGACCACTTGATCTGCTGGGCTACGTACCAAGTCGAGCCACACGGCGCGCTTCTAACGACCCGCACTTCAGAAATTAGGTTGCAGGCAAGGGACACCTCAATGACGGGTCTACCAATCTGATACCTTCGGACGAAAGCTTCCACTAGACCGCCTGCGCTCGTGTCTAGGTCGCAGAATGGTTTTGGAAAGGCGGATTCAATTCCGAGTCCGCCGAGCGAGTGCCGCAGCTCACTCTGCAAGCTGGGCGGACACCATTTAGGGTCCTCGATCGGGACTATTGCCGCCCTTGCGTGAGCTGTCTGGGCAAGCGTAGGCAAAGCGGCCAGAAGGTCGGGATGCAGCCCGATCGCAAGTAGCAGGTCCACGTGCGGAAGGAATCTCGGAAGGTACTCTTCGGGGTCGTCAATCACGTCAGGGAGGTCGTTTGAGACCCTGAATGCTCCGCAGACATCGGGAGCAAAGCAACTGTACTTCACTCTGCAGCTTGCGCACGCAAGGTCGCACGCCCTGCAGAAGTCCGGGAGATTGACCATGTTTCCTATGACTTTCTCGCCGAAATCGTCTGCGTAGAGGACGAAGAGTCTCAAGGCGGTCGACCGGATCTTGTGCGAATGCCTGAGGAAGGCTGTCCGCTATACTGTATAGGCGGAAGCCTGATATCTTATGATCGAGCCTATAATAACGCCATGGTAATTACCGAATCGCCATCAACCGCCGACAGAGAAGGCTCCGATTTTGAGGCCTTGGCGCATGTCTACAAGATTCTTGGGAATCCGACTAGGCTGAGGATATTGTCTGCTCTGGAGTCCGGCTCGCTCAGCTTCACCGAATTGATGCGAGCACTGGATCTGAATCCCAAAACTCTCAGCAGCGGTCTGAACATGATGGGGAAGTCGAACCTAGTCCGGAAGTCCTATCCGCACCAAGTGTATGTCATCACGCCCCTTGGCCGCAGAATCATCCGTGAACAAGTTCTTGCTCTTCAGGAATCGTTGCAACCAATGCCAGGGTTTGAGAGGAGGCCCAAGTGATGGACGGGGTTCCTGCAAGGATCTCAGTGAAGCAACTGGAGACAAGCCTCGCTTCGGTGAGGGGTCTCGAGGTCGTTCTCGGGAAGATCGTGACCGACGATTGGGACGAGAAGATGGGTCCAACCCCGTACCCGTCCGTGACAACATTGAGGTCTTGGGACCATCGCCTTCTTGAGAGGTATGAGCCCTTCTATTCACCGCTCTGTGACATGTGCTGTCTCTGTACGTACGGCAAGTGTGATCTGACGGCTGGCAAGAAGGGCGCGTGCGGTATTGACATTCGCACACAGCAGGGCAAGATTGTCCTGATAGCCTGTCTCATGGGCGCCGCAGCCCATGCGACACACGCTAGGCACATGCTTGACTACCTCATCAAGAAACGTGGCAGTGATCATCCGATCAACCTTGGCGAAGAAGTAATCCTTGAAGCCCCAATAATCAGAACGGTCGCCGGCATACGGCCAAAGATGCTGGGAGATCTAGAGGAGGTAGTGGACTACGTAACCTCGCAGATAGCTCAACTTCTGTCCGCGACGGCGACAGGGCAGGAGAGCAACTACCTCGACTATGAATCAAAGGCTCTGCACGCAGGAATGCTTGACAACGTTGCGTTGGAAATCTCAGACATCGCCCAGATTTCCGGTTTGAACTTTCCCAAGGGGGATCCGAATGCCGCTCTGATAGAGATCGGCATGGGCGCCGTGGACAAATCGAAGCCAGTAATTCTCTGCGTCGGGCACAATGTGGCGCCTGGAGCGGAGACGATTGATTTCCTCGAGAAGGAAGGTCTCTACGGTCAAGTCGAGATCGCGGGCATATGTTGCACGGCCCACGATCTTGCTCGATATAGGTCCGGCGCGAAGATTGTCGGTCCGCTCTCAAAACAGCTAATGTTCGTGAAGTCAGGCGTCGCGGATGTTATGATCGTTGACCAAGAGTGTGTTCGCGCAGACATCGTGGAGGAAGCACAGAAGGTCGGAACGCGCGTCATCACGACAATAGACCAAATCTGCGCGGGCCTTCCGGACATGACTTCGGCTCCAGCGCAATCTGTCATCGAGGAGTTCACAAGCGGGAAAGAACGCGCCGTGCTTGTTCGCGACCCGGCGAAGGTGGCTCAGATCGCTGTCAAGACGGCGCTTTCGATCGCTCCAGCCCGGCGTAAGCAGACTGTTCTGAAGGACGGAGAGGTCTTGGCCGCCGCCACCAAGTGCTCGCTATGCCATGACTGCAGAAGGGCATGTCCGAACGATCTTGAGATCGACATCGCGGTCAACGAGTCACGCAGCGGGTCCTTGCAGAAGCTTGCGTTGCTGTACGATTTCTGCATGAACTGCGGGAGGTGCGTCAGCGCCTGTGCGAGGCACATTCCAATCGTGGATCTACTTGAGCTTGCGAGCCGCGAGAGGATCAAGAGTGAACGATTCAAAGTCAGGGCCGGCCGCGGGCCGATTCTCGACACCGAGATCCGAAACGTGGGACGCCCCATCGTAATGGGCGAGATCCCAGGCGTCATCGCATTCGTGGGATGCTCGAACTATCCAAACGGAGGAAAGGAGCTTGCCGAGATGGCAGATGAGTTCGCAAGACGAAGATTCATCGTCGTCGCATCCGGCTGCTCTGCCATGGACATGGCCCGATACAGCGACGAGAACGGGCAATCGCTGTATGAGAAGTACCCCGGGGACTTCGACGCCGGGTGCATAGCAAATGTTGGCTCATGCGTCGCTAACGCGCACATAATCGGCGCAGCCGTCAAGATTGCTAACATCTTCGCGAAGAGACCTTTGAGAGCGAACTTCGAGGAGATCGCCGACTACATTCTCAACAGAGTCGGAGCCGTTGCGATTGCCTGGGGAGCTCAGCACCAGAAAGCCGCCTCCATCGGAACTGGCGTAAACAGGCTTGGGGTTCCTGTCATACTCGGGCCTCATGGCGCCAAATATCGCCGAGCGTATCTGGGGCGGTCAGACATCGACGGGCGATGGATGGCCCACGACGTGAGAACTGGTCGGCCGATCTACGTGGGGCCGGCACCGGAGCATCTTGTGTATGTTGCAGAAACCAAGGAAGAGGCGATGATCCTGGCCGCAAGGCTCGTCATGCGTCCCAGCGACACCAGCAAGGGCAGACTGATCAAACTCTCAAACTACATAGACCTCCACCGAAAGCTCTTCGGAAAGATGCCTGAGGACTTCCACCTCTTCGTGAGAACCGAGACAGATCTCCCTCTGGGAATGAAGGATGAGCTACTCGCAATCATGAAGGAGCAGGGATGGAAGCCCAAGGAGATACCGGAACTCGGATCGACGATCGTAGACCGTCTCGTGCCAAGGAAGGTGTAGTGTCTGATGGCATTGGCGATTCCGTGGCAGACCGGAAACATAGTGGGGCCGAAGAACGCGTTGGTCCTGACGCCTGAACACTCTCCGCGTCTGTTGAAAGCTGCAAAGAGACCCCTCATCGTAGTTGGAGCCCACGCGACCAAGCCCTCCGTTGGCCTCCCCGACCTCACAGAGTACGTCCTCCGTCTTGCAGGAGTCATGAAGGCTCAGGTTGCAGCATCTCCCGCGATCCAATCGCAATTCAACAACTCAGGCAAGACACAGGTGTTCGGCCTCGGGCTCGAGGACCTTATCAATCGCCTAAAGGACAAGCAGTGGAAAGGCTTCGACGGCAAGGGCGCTTACGATTACGTTCTCTTGATCGGGGGAGTCTACTACTTCGAATCTCAGATGCTGGCTACGCTGAAGCATTTTGCTCCACATATCAGGACGGTGTCCCTTGACCGATTCTACCAACCGAATGCGACTTTTTCGTTCCCCAGCATGGACGTCGACAAGTGGAGAGACGGACTGAGCATGATGATCAAGGATCTAGGAGGAAGAGACTAGCTTGGCAGAGAAGAGATGCGATCCGAGTGAGCTTCGGGCCGAAGCGCAACCGCTGCTTGACCAGACCAAGTTCCCGATGGAAATCGGGGAAATGTATGAAGGTGAACGGATTCGCAAGCCAGATCTCTACGCGGAATTCGGCGGAGTTGACATCCCGAACAAGTTCGAGCTTGTTCTCGTGAAGCCGATGTCGGAGGTGCATGACGGTAAAGTGGAAGTGGTGGGACCAGACCTTCCGCAGCTTCAAGTTGGAGGCGCCTATCCCCTTGGCCTTCTGATCCAAGTTGCCGGCAGCAAGCTTGACAAGGACATCGAAGGCGTCCTCGAAAGACGCGTCCACTACTTCACGAACTACATTGAAGGAGTGATGCACGTAAACCAGAGAACAGATGTCTGGGTGCGCGTTTCGAAGAAATCATTTGACAAGGGGATGAAGTCCCTCGCGTGGGTGGGCCGGGCACTCATACTGCTATTCAAACGGAGCCTCCCAATTGTGGAGAAGATCCAAATCACATTCTTCACGGATCCCAACAAGGTCGAGGACTATCTTCGAGAAGCAATCAAAGTCTACAATGCGCGAGACGAGAGAGCCCGTGGGCTGACCGAGGAAGAGGTTGACGACTTCTACAGTTGTGTTCTCTGTCAGTCGTTCGCTCCATCCCATGTTTGCATCATCACACCCAACAGGATGGGCGGCTGCGGCTCCATAAGCTGGTTCGACGCACGCGCATCGGCGAATGTGGATCCAAAGGGACCCAACTTCCCCGTGAAGAAGGGAGAATGCCTTGATCCTGTAAAAGGCATCTACACCGGCGTGAACAAGATCGTCCAAGACAGGTCGCTCGGCGCTGTTCAGCAGATCTCGCTTCACAGTCTCTTCGATCACCCCCACACTTCCTGCGGGTGCTTCGAATCAATCGCGTTCTACGTTCCCGAAGTAGATGGCGTCGCGATCGTCCACAGAGACTTCAAAGGCCCAACGGTGAATGGGCTGACATTCTCGACGATGGCCGGCCATACGAGCGGTGGAACGCAGAACGAGGGGTTCCTCGGCATGGCGATCGAGTACATGCGATCAACGAAGTTCATTCAAGCGGACGGCGGTTGGGAACGGGTCGTGTGGATGCCTCAACAGATCAAGGACCGCTTAGGACAGGCGATTGCGGCCGAGATGCGTGATCTGATCGCGACTGAGAACGACGCGAAGACCGCCGGCGAACTAAAAGAATTCCTGAAGTCAAGGAACCATCCTGTCGTCCAAAGATGGGCGGAGCTCGAGAAAGCGGAAGAGAAGGCCGTAGCGGAAGCCGGCCGAGAAGTTGCTCCTGAAACGCTGCCTACGCTCATCCCGGCCGGACTCGAGATCCCGGCGGTCGGCGGCGGCTTCAGAATCATCCTCAAGAACGCCAAGATTACGGCTGAGCGAGTCATCATAAAGCGAGAGGAGTCTAAGAAGTGACGGCGATGTCCGAGCGGGATCCCAGCGACCTAACGAAGAGACTCCTCGAGCTGGCCGAGAAGTTCGGTCAGATCGAACTTGAAAATGTGCAAATGGCCGTGGAGGAACTGACACTGCAGCTGAATCCGACCATCACAGGAGCGATGCGCGGTATCGCGGCACTTCAACCTCCCACTGCCAGACCTCTGGAGAAGCTACTCGAGGCGGAGTTTGTCAAGCCGCTTGAGGTCTATCCGGGTCAAGTCGCCGAGGTACAGCTCGGTGCAACGAGAGAGGAGGGGGGCACTCGCTCCGCAACTATCAGGATTGGAGGTGCAAAGGTTCCTCCATTCTACAGTTTCGAAGGGTCGAACCCCAACAGGCCAGCATTCGCGATGGATGTCTTCGACATGCCCCTGACGCTTCCCAAAGCGGTCAGGCAACACTACGAGGGCGTGATGGACGATCCCGCAGCTTGGGCAAGGAAGTCAGTTCGAGAGTTCAATGCGGACATCATCTCGTTTAACCTCATCAGCACCGATCCAGGGTTGAAGAATACTACCGTGGAAGACGCTGCCCAGACAGTTCGTGACGTACTCAAAGCAGTCGACGTGCCCGTGATAGTCGGGGGTTCGGGTAACAAGCAGAAGGATCCTGTTGTCCTCGAGAAAGCTGCCGAGGCAGCGCACGGTGAGCGATGTCTCCTCAACTCAGTCTCGACCGACACCGACTACAAGAGAGTCGTCAGAGCCGCGCTCGAACACGGGCATTCGGTCGTCGCCTTCACGCCGATGGACATCAACAACCAGAAGAAACTCAATCGGCTACTCTTGGATACTGGCTTGCCGAAGGATAGACTGGTTATCGACCCGACAACGGGCGCTCTCGGCTACGGAATTGAGTACTCAATCAGCCTCCTCGAGCGCATAAGACTTGCAGCCCTCAAAGGCGATCCGGAGCTTCAGATGCCCATCCTCTCCGCGGCGAGTAACGCATGGGGAGCTAGGGAAGCTTGGATGAAGTCCGACGAGCTAGGCCCAAGAGAGTACCGCGGCCCGCTGTGGGAAACAACCACTGGCCTAGCTATGTTGATGTCAGGGGCAGACCTCTTCATGGTCAGCCACCCCGCCACGGTCAGGGTTCTCAAGGGACTAGTCGACGGCCTCTTCGGAATTGGCGAAACGGATCAGAAGATCGAGGATTGGATAACTGCGATCGAGTGAGTAGTCAAATGACTGAGAAAGCCACCCTGCTAACCGTCTACAAACTTCTGCCCCAAACCAACTGCGGCGAATGCGGCGAGGTCAACTGCATGACATTCGCCTCAAGCCTACTAGAAAGAAAGAAGACGGTCAGGGACTGTACGCCGCTCTTCCAAGATGTCAAGTACAAAGCCCAAGCGGCAAAGCTGGTAGAACTTGTTGCACCTCCGGTCCACGAGATAACACTCGGCGTTGGCGAGAGGGCGATCAAGATCGGAGGCAAGCAGGTCATGTACCGTCATGACCTGACCTATCACAACCCTACCGCGATCGCGATAGATGTGAGCGACAAGCTCGGCGACGCCGAGATCATCGAGCGAGTCACTCGAGCTGAGATGTTTCAGTTCACGCACATAGGCGAGAAACTGAGACTGGACGCTCATGCCGTCAGGGCAGCTTCGGGAGACCCGCAAAGATTTGCCCAAGCCGTCGCATTAGTCGCCAAGAACTCAGCTCTGCCGCTGATTCTCTGCTCGCTGGATCCGGCAGCCCTCAGGCTTGCTGTGGAACAGAAGGGCGTCTACGAGAGGAGGCCCATGCTCTACGCCGCAACAAAGGAAAACTGGAAGGACGTTGGAGCGCTTGCGAAACAGTACTCGTGTCCGCTTGTCGCGTTTTCGCCGGGCGACCTGTCCGGGTTGAAAGCGCTTGCAAAGACACTTCGCGCGATGGGGGACGAGGAGATTGTTTTAGACCCTGGGCTATGGACGCAGGGTTCGCTTCTAAAGAGCTCCATTGAGAATCTGGAAATGCTGAGGAGATCGGCGATTCAGAAGGAGGACAAAGACCTCGCTTATCCGATCATGGCGGTGCCGGCTGTGGCATGGATAGGCGAAACACCCGATCCAAAGGCAGCAGCGTACCGAGAATCCTACATAACCAGTATGCTACTCACACGTTTCGCAGACATCGTCATAATGCACTCACTTGATGTTTGGGCTCTTCTTCCGGTTGTGACCCTAAGGCAGGGAGTGTACACTGATCCGAGAAAACCCGTTGCGGTTGAGACCGGGCTCAAGGCGCTCGGCAACCCGAACGAAGCATCGCCGGTCCTGTTGACTACAAATTTCGCGCTGACCTACTACACCGTCGCCAATGACCTTGAGGCCACCGGTGTGACTTGCCACCTACTAGTCCTGAATACTGAGGGCTTGTCTGTGGAATCATCTGTTGCCGGAGGACAATTCAACGCGGCTGGGGTAAGAGACTTGGTCGCCTCCAGCAATGTGGAAAGCAAGACGAAGCATCGGAAGCTCGTTATCCCCGGTATGGCGGCTCGTCTAAGCGGAGAGATAGAAGACCTCACGAAATGGGAAGTCATGGTGGGCCCGAAGGACTCATC
>Ga0209725_1001314_pt1 | contig 14143 bp, 11 predicted proteins | sample I18A1metaG_FD_184145 | JGI IMG/M metagenome (GOLD analysis project Ga0209725, IMG submission 184145) | Lake sediment bacterial and archeal communities from Gulf of Boni, Indonesia to study Microbial Dark Matter (Phase II) - ​I18A1 metaG... | ecosystem: Environmental > Aquatic > Freshwater > Lake... | reverse complement strand
CAGGAAAGCGGACTGGGGGAGGGGGGGCAACGCTGCCGACGGGAGGCTGGCCGGGCGCAGTTGCTCTGCGGAAGTTTGCGGCGAGAGCCGCAACTGCGCCTGGGGCGAAGTGCGCGTGTCGATGGCACAGCCGACCAGCAGCAGGGTCGATAGCAGGCAGGTGATGCCGCACGATAGTCCGCGACTTTTCATCATCTGCGCAAAATACACCCGTTGCGGCGCGGAAGTCAATTTACTCAGTGTCGAAACGGGATTCCTCCCCCCAGAAACGTTCTTCGAGTTCGCCGAGCAGGGGAACGAACGTCGAACGGTCGCGGGCGCTGACCGGAATGGCCTCGTAGCGGCGGCACAGGGCGGTGACGACCATCGACTCCACCAGATCGATTTTGTTGAACACCAGCAGGCGCGGAATCTCATGCAAGTCCAGCTCGCGCAGGATGCGCTCCACCGCGCGAATCTGCTCCTCGCAGCGCGGGTTGCCGATATCGACGACATGCAGCAGCAGATGGGCGTCCTCGAGCTCTTCGAGGGTGGCCTTGAACGCCCCCATCAGGCTTTTCGGCAGCTGCCGGATGAAGCCGACCGTGTCGGTGATGATCACCTCGCGCTCCCGGGGGAAACGCAAGCGCCGGGTGGATGTGTCGAGAGTGGCGAAGAGCAGGTCCTCGGTGAAGACCTCGCTTTGGGTCAGGGCGTTCAGCAGGGTCGATTTGCCGGCATTGGTGTAGCCGACGATGGAGACGATCGGGATGCCGGCGCTGATCCGACGCTGGCGGCGCTGACGGCGTTGACGGCCCAGATCGTCGAGTTGTTTTTCCAGGCGGGCGATGCGGTCATGGATGCGGCGGCGGTCGATTTCCAGTTTGGTCTCGCCGGGGCCGCGTCCGCCGATCCCCCCCATCAGCCGGGACATGGCGGTTCCCTTGCCGGTCAGGCGGGGGAGGATGTAGCGGAGTTGCGCCAGCTCGACCTGGACCTTGCCGTCGAGGGTGTGGGCTCTTCGGGCGAAGATGTCGAGAATCAACTGGCTGCGGTCGATGACCTTGATCTCGGTGAGCGCGGAGATGGCCCGCACCTGCGCGGGGGTAAGATCCTGGTCGAAGATGAGCAGGGTGGCGCCCTGCTGCAGGGCGCGAATCACCACTTCCTTGAGCTTGCCTTCGCCCATCAGGGTCCGCGGATTCATCTGCCGGGGTCGCTGCATGACCCGGTCGAGGACGACCACGTCCGCTGTGCGTGCCAGTTCGGTCAGCTCGTCCAGGGCATCCTCCGCCTCCTGGCGCGGCATCTGGGTTACCGAGATCAGGATCGCCTTCTCGCGCCGGTCGGCCAGGTCGACGGTTGCGGCGCGGGTGCGCTCCAGTTCGCTGTCGAGTGCACCGATGAAGGTCGCGAAATGGAGGGCGAGGGCGTGAACCGAGGGTGCGTAGAGGGTTTCGGCCAGGCGTCCGTCCGGCCCCGGCGGGACCAGGTGGGCGTAATGAACCGCTCCCGGCGCACCGTCGCTGCCGACCGCGATCGCAGCCATCAGGTCGAGACGCAGAAGGGCCAGATCGTTGTGGTCGTCCTGGGTGAGGGGCTCGCCCTTGAGATGGGTGTGGATACAGCGCAGGCCGCGCAGTCCGCTGCGCCCGAGAGCATGGTCGGTCAGGTCGGGGAGCACGACCTCCCGGTCATTGCCGACCACCACATGCAGGACCTCCCCCTGGCGATCGAGAACCAGCGCCAGTTGCCGGCGCAGTTCACGGGACAGCACGGCAATCTCCCGGGCGAGTTCCGGAGTGATCACGACATCCGGCGGGACATGCCGGCGCGTCAGGCGCTCAAGCGTCTTGATCTGGCTCGAACGCAGTCCGGACAGATTGCCGTGAATCATAGCGGTCGTCGCAAGGGCTGAGGCGCAAGGAGCGAGGCGTCGAATCCGAAACAAAAGGCTCCCCTTACCGGGGAGCCTTTGCCGTCGCTGAAGTCTGCGGGGTGAGGCATCAAATTAGGCGCTGACCGTGATGTTGAAGCCGCCGTCGACGTAGTGGATCTCGCCCGTGACGCCGGAAGCCAGGTCGGAGAGGAAGTAGAGGGCCGATTTGCCCACCTCTTCCTGGGTGACAGTGCGGCGCAGCGGGGCGTAATCGTCCATCAGCTTGATCTTGGCCTTGAAATCACCGACCGCCGAAGCCGCCAGGGTACGGATCGGCCCGGCGGAGATGGCATTGACCCGGATCTTCTTCTCGCCGAGTTCTGCTGCCAGATAGCGCACCGAGGCTTCCAGGGCCGCCTTGGCTACCCCCATCACGTTGTAGCCGGGGATGGCACGTTCGGCGCCGAGGTAGCTCATGGTGACGATGCTGCCGCCATCGGCCATCAGCGGCACGGCATAGCGGCTGACGGCGACCAGCGAATAGGCACTGATATCCATGGCCAGCATGAAGCCTTCACGGCTGGTCTGGGTGAAAGGGTTCTTCAGGTCCTCGCGGTTGGCGAAGGCCACCGAATGCACCACAAAGTCGATCTTCCCCCAGGCCTTCTCGATGGCGGCAAAGGTGGCGGCAATCTGCTCGTCGCTGGCGACGTCGCACGGCAGGATCAGGGTCGAACCGAGCGATTCGGCCAGAGGCCGCACGCGTTTTTCCAGGGCTTCGTTCAGGTAGGTGAAACCGAGGGTCGCCCCGGCGGCATGCAGCTGCTGGGCAATCCCCCAGGCGATGCTCATATCGTTGGCGACACCGAAGATGATGCCGCGTTTGCCGGCCATCAAGCCCATGAGAAGATCTCCTTCATCAAGTTGATTAAAGTCGTTGTGGTAGAATAATCAGGAATAAATAGCAGATCGAACAAGGCAACGCAAGTGTGGGCTGGTGCCAGCGCCGGCACGTCTATCTGGAGGCGACCAGTTCCTCGCGGATCCGCTTGAGCAGTTCGTCGGCGGTCTTGAAGCCGGGCATCACCAGGCCGTTGGGCAGGACCAGGGTCGGGGTCGATTGAATGCCGAGATCGTTGACCAGCGCCAGGGTCTGATCGACAACCTTGGTGCTGCACAGCGGAGGCGGAACCGGCTTGCCGGCAAAGCTCAGTTCGAGAAACTCCATGGATTTGGCGCAGACGATGCTTTTCGCGGTGGTATAGGCGTTGGGGTGCATTTTCAGCGGGAACATCTTGATCAGGAAGGCGATGTCGGAATCGCGGCGCACCACTTCCTGCAGTTCGACATGCAGTTGCTTACAGTAGGGGCATTCCGGGTCGGTGAAGACCACAACTCTGGTTTTCGCAGTTTTGCTCCCCAGCACGAGGGCGTCGTCCAGGGGGATGCGCTTCATGTCGATCCTGTTCATGCGGGCATGGCGCTCCTGGGTGACGTCGCCACGGTCGGCCAGGCGAATCATGCTTCCGGAGAAAACGTATTTTTTGGAGAAATCGACATAGACGGGAATTTTCTTCTCCCCCTTCTCGATTTCGACCAGCCACATTCCCGGAATCTCGGCGAACTCCACCTTGTTGACCTTGTCGACCAGCCCGCCGAGAATTTTGCCGGCCTCCTTGGCATCGAGACTGTGGCAGCTGTTGCAGGTGCCGGTGCCGCAGCCGTCTTTGGTGAAGGCGCTGGCGGGGAGGGGGAGGATGCAGGCGATAAGTAGCAGGGAGATGGTAACCGGCAGCAGGCGTAGCATCGGGAAAAGCTCCTTGTCTCTTGTTCTGGTTTGCTCTGGCAATATTATGCATAGAATGCCACAAGCGGTCGCTCCGGCGCAATGTGATGCGCGTGTTACGGTTGATAAAAGCCTTGACAGCCGGATGTTTCTTTTGCTTAACTCACGGGGCAATTGAGTTTAAAGGCTGTGAAAAGGAGTAGTAGGGGCCCCCTCCTGCTGGAGAGAGCCGGTGGTTGGTGCGAACCGGTGCGGGAGATCCTGAACTCGCCTTGGAGCCGCGGAGGTGAACGGAGATCCGTCTCCCGCTAGCCTCTGCCGTAAGCCGGCGTCAACGGTCAAACAAGGTCCGTCGCAGCAAAAAAGCAGCGGTGGGCGAAGCAGGGTGGTACCGCGAAGCATTCAGCTCTCGCCCCTGTCCGGGGCGGGAGTTTTTTTATTTTTACAGGCAGTCACAACCCCTTCAACGGAGGAAATGACGATGAGCAAAGCCAAAGAGCAGGCCAAATTGATCAAGATTTTCGACACCACCCTGCGTGACGGTGAACAATCTCCCGGCGCGAGCATGAACATCGAGGAGAAGCTGCGCATTGCCCATCAGCTGGAAAAGATGAATGTCGATGTCATCGAGGCCGGCTTCCCGATCGCCTCGGAGGGCGATTTCGAGGCGGTCAAGAAGGTGGCGCAGACGATCAAGGGGCCGGAGATCGCCGGGCTTTGCCGGGCCAACGACATGGATATCGACCGCGGCTGGGAGGCGCTCAAGTATGCCGGTGAGCGCGGACGGATCCACACCTTCATCGCGACCTCCGACATCCACATGAAGTACAAGCTGAAGATGAGCGAGCAGCAGGTGATCGACACCGCGGTGAAGGCGGTCAAGCGGGCGGCCGGCTATACTCCCAACGTCGAATTCTCGGCCGAGGACGCGGTGCGCACCCGCCTGCCGTTCCTGGCCAAGGTGGTGCAGGCGGTCATCGAGGCCGGTGCCAGGACGGTGAACATTCCGGACACCGTCGGCTACACCATCCCGTCGGAGTACTTCAATATCATCCGTTATCTCAAGGAGAATGTGCCAAATATCGAAAAAGCCGTGATTTCCGTGCATTGCCACAATGATCTCGGCCTTTCGGTGGCCAACTCGCTGGCGGCGATCCAGGCCGGTGCCGGTCAGGTGGAATGCACCATCAACGGGATCGGTGAACGTGCCGGCAATTGCTCGCTTGAAGAAGTGGTGATGACGCTGCGCACCCGCCACGACATCCTGCCGTTCCGCACCAATGTCAATACCGAGCACATTTACGCGGCCAGCAGACTGCTGACGACCATCACCGGCATCGTGGTACAGCCGAACAAGGCGATCGTCGGCGCCAACGCCTTTGCCCACGAGGCGGGGATTCACCAGCACGGGGTGCTGATGGAGAAGAGCACCTACGAGATCATGACTCCCGAGTCGATCGGCCTGAACACCAACAAACTGGTCCTCGGCAAGCACTCCGGCCGGCACGCCTTCATCGCGCGGCTCAAGGAGCTTGGCTATGAGCTTTCCAAGGAGGATATCGAGAAGGCCTTCGTCCGCTTCAAGGCGCTGGCCGACCTCAAGAAGGAGATTTTCGACGAGGACCTCGACGCCATCGTGGCCGATGAGGTCGTCCGCATCCCCGAGGTCATCAAGCTGGTGCAGATGAACGTCTCCTCCGGTTCCTTCGCGGCGCCGACGGCGACAGTCGCCTTGGAGATCAACGGCAAGGTCAAGAAGACCGCGGTGATCGGCGACGGCCCGGTGGATGCCACTTTCAAGGCCATTAAAAAACTGACCAAGATGGAGCCGAAACTCCTGCACTTCGGCCTCGGCTCGATCACCGGCGGCACCGATGCTCTCGGCGAGTGCACCGTGCGTCTGGAGGTCAACGGCCGCGAGGTGCTGGGGCAGGGGGCGCATTCCGATGTCATCGTCGCCAGCGCCAAGGCGTTCATCAACGCCCTGAACAAGGGGATGGCCAAGATCAAGAAGAATCCGCACCAGCTTTGAGCGGGCTCGAGGCTCGTGGCCCGAGGCCCGGGGTTTATCCCTGCCCCTCGGACCCCGGTCCCTTAACCTGAATTTGTAAGGAGAGATACGTAAATGGGTCAGACTACAGCAGAAAAGATTTTCGCCGCGCATCTGCGTGACGAGCCGTTCCCCGGGGCCAAGGTGCTCAATCTCGACCGGGTCTTCTGTCATGAGATCACCACCCCGGTGGCGATTGCCGACCTTGAGTGGCGTGGCAAGGACCGTGTGTTTGATGCGAGCAAGATCAAGGCGGTCATCGATCACGTCACCCCGGCCAAGGACAGCAAGACCGCGCTGCAGGCCAAGATGCTGCGCGACTGGGCGCATCGTCACAACATCAAGGACTTTTTCGATGTCGGCCGCAACGGCGTGTGTCACGCCATCTTTCCGGAGAAGGGCTATGTCCGCCCTGGGTTCACGGTGATCATGGGCGACTCGCACACCTGCACCCACGGGGCGTTCGGCGCGTTCGCCGCCGGCGTGGGGACGACCGACCTGGAAGTCGGCATCCTCAAGGGAGTGTGCGCCTTCCGTGAACCGACGACAATCCGCGTCAACCTGACCGGCACTCTGCAGCAGGGGGTGGTGGCCAAGGATGTGATTCTCTTCGTCATCGGCCAGTTGGGCGTCAACGGCGCCACTGACCGCGTCATCGAATTCCACGGCCCGGTCGTCGAGGCGATGAGCATGGATGCGCGCATGACCCTGTGCAATATGGCGATCGAAGCCGGTGGCACCTGTGGCATCTGCCAGCCGGACATGACCACGGTCGACTACCTGTGGCCCTTCGTCCAGGAGGAATTTGCCAGCAAGGAGGCGGCTCTGGCCGAATATTCGCGCTGGTGCGCCGATGCCGACGCCAATTACGAAAAGGTTTTGAATTTCGATGTTTCGGTCCTTGAGCCTCAGGTAACTTATGGCTTCAAGCCCGACTGCGTCAAAGCGGTCAAGGAGATGGTCGGGACCAGGGTCGACCAGGTCTACATCGGTACCTGCACCAACGGCCGCATCGAGGACCTGCGCCAGGCCGCAGAGGTTCTGAAGGGGCGCAGGATTGCCGACTCGGTGCGCGGCATCGTTTCGCCGGCGACGCCGAAGATCTTTCAGGAAGCCCTCAACGAAGGGATCATCCAGATTTTCATGGACGCCGGCTTCTGCGTGACCAATCCGACCTGCGGCGCCTGCCTCGGCATGAGCAATGGCGTGCTGGCCGAAGGGGAGGTGTGCGCCTCGACCAGCAACCGCAACTTCAACGGGCGCATGGGCAAGGGTGGCATGGTCCACCTGATGAGCCCGGCTTCGGCCGCGGCCGCGGCCATTACCGGGGTCATCACCGACGCCCGGACACTGTGATTTGATCACGTAGGGGCGGGGTCTCCCCGCTCAGGGCGCGGAAACCGCGCCCCTACATGAATCCCATACGGAGAAGCCAAATGAAAAAAACCTTCGGCGGACCGGCGATCTTCCTCGACCGCTCCGACATCAACACCGACGAGATCATCCCGGCCAAGTACTTGACCGAGGTGACCAAGGAAGCCCTCAAGCCTTATTGCCTGGAAGACCTTAAACTGGAAGGGTTCGACCCCAAGGGAGAGGAGCTGAAGCAGGCCCGGGTGGTCGTGACCCGCGCCAATTTTGGCTGCGGTTCCTCGCGTGAGCACGCTCCCTGGGTGTTCGAGGTCAACAACATCCACACCATCATCGCCGAAAGCTACGCGCGCATCTTCCGCCAGAACATGTTCAACTGCGGGATGCTTGCCATTGAACTGTCGCCGGCCGACATCCAGAAGCTCTTCGACCTCGAGGAGGCGGCGGCCGGCAAGATCGAGATCGAAGTGCATCTCGACCGCCAGGAAGTCGTGGCGAATACGGGCGCCGGTGCCGAAACGTTCCGCTTCGAAATCAGCCCGTTCGACAAGGCCCTGGTGCAGGCCGGTGGCTGGGTCGATTACGCTGACGCCCGTTATTGAGTTTCGGTATTAATAGGCCTGCGCAATCTTGAACGCTTGCATTAAATAGCAAGCTGTAAGGGGCCGGTTTCCCGGCCCTTTTGCGTTTTGATCAGAGATCCGCAAGCCGGCTGCCGGGTCGCAGGTCGCGGACCTCGGGCCAGGCATTGTCCTTGACAAGAATGGCTAAATATTTTAGATAGTTAATCTTTAGGGTCTGTCGGCTTCACGATTTGCTCCCGAAGGGGTTTTCATGATTCTGTTGCCACGCGGCAACCCGGTAAAGGAAAAGGTCAATCCCGGCAAGGTTTCCCTGCCGGAGGCGCTCGACAAGCTGCGTCAGGGGAAGTTTACCGGCTACCTGCGCTTCGATTTTCCGGCGGCGACCGGTATTTTCCTTTTCGAGGGTGGCCGTTTCGTCGATGCCCTGTTCGAATCCGCCCACGACAGCCTGTTGGCGCGCCAGGCCATTTCCCGCATCTTCAGCGAAGCCCTCAAGCTCAATGGATTGCTGAGCATCTACCGGCTCTCTGCGGAGTTGGCCACGCTTCTGCACGGCGTATTGCATGGTGAACTCCTGCACCAGGGCCAGGAGTTGGAGTTGCTCAATGTGCGCGCCCTGCTCAAGCGGCTGCGCGACGATCAACTGGATGGCTGCCTGCGCATTTATGGCGGGGAACGGGTGGCCCTGATCTTTTACCGTGGGGGGCATCCGGCAGGGTTCTTTCACGAAGGGGCCGCCGATGTGGAGCGCACGGCTGACGTTTCGCGTTCGGTTGCCAGGGAGACCGGGGCCAAGATCGATGTGCTGGCTGCCCAGGGACAGGCGGACAAACAGCTTGCCGATCTGTGGGAGACGGAAAACCTTGCGGAACTCTGGCAGGCGGCCATCGGTGAAAGGCAGGCGGTTGCGACCGCCTCAAACGCGCCGGCCAGGCCCGCCGGGCCGGTTACGGATGCAGAACGGAAGGCCTTGCTGCTCGGTGCAGTGCGCAAGGTAGCGCAAAAGTATCTGGGCGCCTTCGGTGCCTCGTTGGCCGAAAAGGAATTTGCCGGGCTGGCGCAGGGGCCATTCGAGCCGGGGCGAATTACTGCTTTTTTCGCCAGCCTCGCCCAGGCCGCCGAGTTGGTCATCGAAACGGACAAGGTTCAGGCAATGCTGGCCGAAATGAAGCAGGAGGCCCGGCTTGTGCTGGCCAACAAGTGATTTTCCCGGGCGGCGCTTCTGGCCGCCTTTTTTTTGAAGGAGATTCCCATGCGTTCGCCTCTTGTCGAGCGACTGCTGCGCAATGCTCTCGAAGAAGACATCGGCTCCGGGGACATCACCACCGCGGCGACAGTTCCCCCCGGGACAGTCGCCCGCGCCGAACTGGTCGCCAAGGAGGATTTTGTCCTGGCCGGGATCGACGTGGCTCGCCAGGTCTTCGCCCTGGTTGACCCGCAGATCGCTTTCGAGGGGTTGATCGCCGATGGGCAGGCGGTACGGCGTGGCGAGGTGATCGCCTGGCTCAAGGGCGACGCTGCCGGTCTGCTGCAGGGGGAGCGGGTGGCACTCAACCTGCTGCAGCGTCTCAGCGGGGTGGCGACCCTGACGGCGCGCTTTGTCAAGGAGGTTGCCGGGACGGACGCAACCATTGTCGATACCCGCAAAACCACGCCGGGGCTGCGCACCCTGGAGAAGTACGCGGTGCGCGTCGGCGGCGGCGGCAACCACCGCATGGCACTCTATGACGGGGTTCTGATCAAGGAGAATCACGTGGTCGCGGCCGGCGGGATTACGAACGCCGTGAGCCGTGCCCGGGTGAGGGCGCCGCACACCGTCAAGATAGAAGTGGAAGTGCGTGATCTCGACGAGGTGAAGGAGGCGCTGGCCGCCGGTGCCGATATCCTGTTACTCGACAACATGGATCTGCAGCAGCTTACGGCGGCGGTCGACCTGGTGGGAGGTCGCGCGGTGACCGAAGCCTCGGGCGGGGTCAATCTGGAAACGGTGCGGGCCATCGCCGAGACCGGGGTCAATCTGATCTCGGTCGGTGCCCTGACCCATTCCTATCGTTCCGTCGACATCTCCATGCTCTTTAACTGATCCGGACGGCGAACTCGGCCCATGACTGTCAGCCCCGCGCGGGAAACCATCCTCCGGCTGTTCCACCAGTCCCCGGACGGCTACGTGTCGGGGGTACGCCTGAGCGAGGTTCTGGGCGTGTCGCGCAACGCCGTCTGGAAGCAGATCGGCCAGTTGCGCCAGCTGGGCTACCTGATCGAGGCGATCCCTTCACGCGGTTATCGGCTGCGGGAAACTCCCGATCTGCCGCTGGCCGAAGAGCTGCGTATCGGTTTGAACACCCGAGTGGTCGGGCGCGATCTTCACTACCTGAAAGAAACCGATTCCACCAACCGGCAGGCCTATGCCCTGGGGGAAGCCGGCGCCGGAGAAGGGGTGGTGGTGATCGCCGACCGGCAGACTGCCGGCAAGGGGCGCATGGGGAGAATCTGGGTGTCGCCGCCGGCCGTCAACCTGTACCTCTCCGTACTGTTGCGTCCGCCGCTGCCGCCTCATGCCGCTCCGCAGCTGACCTTCGTCTCAACCGTGGCGGTGAGTCGGGCCATTGCGGCGGTCAGCGGCCTGCAGCCGATTCACAAATGGCCCAACGATGTCCTGGTCGACGGCTGCAAGGTGGCCGGTCTGCTCAACGAGATGAGCGCCGAAGTCGACCGGATTCGCTTCGTGGTTCTCGGCATCGGCGTCAATCTGAACATGACCGCCGATCAGTTCCCCGCCGATCTGCGCATGCCGGCCACATCGCTGCGGCTGGCCGGCGGGGTGGCGGTCTCAAGAGCGGCCTTTGCCAGGGAGCTTTTGCAGCAACTCGACAAGCTGTATGCCGACTACCTGAATTTCGGTTTGGCCCCGATTCTGGCCGAATGGGAATCCCGTTGCGACCTGATCGGCAGGCAGGTCGAAGTCGATGAGGCCGGCAGCGGCCTGGTGCGTGGCCGGGTCAGCGGAATCGACCGTGACGGCGCCCTGCTGCTGGAACTGGCTGACGGTTCCACGGCGCGGATTCTGGCGGGGGATGTTAAGGTTGTTGCTACGTGATCCGTGGTCCGGAAAACCCGAAAAGAAACCGAGCAGGATGAAGCAATGCTTTTGCTGCCAACGGATCACGCTTCACTGATCACGCTTCACGGAATTTTATGCTCTTAGCCATCGACATCGGCAATACCAACACGGTGCTCGGTCTCTTCCGGGGCGGCGAACTGCTGCACACCTGGCGTTTGTGCACCGACCGGACCAGGACCGCCGATGAGTGGGCACTGGCGGTGCATGGGGTGTTCACGATGGCCGGCCTGCAGACGCTGGCTGTCGATGACATCGTCATCGTCAGCGTGGTCCCCGCGGTGCTTCCGGCAATCGAATCGCTGGCCCGCAGTCACTTCGGGTGCGCCCCGCTGGTGGTTGGCCCGCAGACGGAGACCGGGATGCCGGTTCGATACGACAACCCGAGGGACGTCGGCGCCGACCGGATCGTCAATGCCGTCGCGGCCTATGCCCGTAAGGGGCAAAGTCTGATCGTCATCGATTTCGGCACGGCGACCACCTTTGATGTGGTCAGCGCTGCCGGCGAATATCTTGGCGGCGCGATCGCCCCGGGCCTGGGGATTTCTGCGGAAGCCCTGAGCCGGCGGGCCAGCAAGTTGCCGCGGGTGGAAATCACACCGCCTCCGGCAGCGGTCGCCACCAACACGGTGCACAGCATGCAGGCAGGGATTTTCTTCGGTTATGTCGGGCTGGTTGACGGAATCCTCGCGCGCATGTTCGACGAGCTGCCCGAGCCCCCGTGTGTGCTCGCTACCGGCGGTTTGGCCGGCCTGGTTGCCCCCTATAGTCGCTATGTCAAGGAAGTCGCTCCGGATTTGACCCTGGAGGGGCTGCGGATTATTTTCGAGCACAATAAACAGCGCCAGGAGAGAGTGCAGAGCGTTTAGCTGATCATTGCGGTACATATCCCATCAGTCACGAAGAAAGGAGAGAACATGCTGAACTTCGAAACGGTCAAGGTACGCAACGTGGGGATCGTGGGACAGGGTGACGCAGGGAAGACCTCGCTGGTCGAGGCGATCCTCTTCAATACCGGGATGACCGACCGTCTCGGCAAGGTCGATGACGGATCCTCCAACATGGACTTCGAGCCGGAGGAAGTGCGCCGCAAGATTACCATCACCTCCAAGCTGCATCACTGCGAGTGGCTGGAGCATGACCTGCATATCGTCGACACCCCTGGCTACACCAATTTCCTCCACGACACCCGCAGCTGCATGCGTGTGCTCGGCGGCGTGGTCCTGATGGTGTCGGCAGTGGACGGCGTCAAGGCGCAGACCCAGACGATCTGGAAATGGGCCGAGGAGTTCGAAAACCCGCGGATCGTCTTCGTCAACAAGCTCGACCGCGAGCGCTCCGATTTCCTCAAGACGGTCGATGACCTGGAAAAATCGCTCAGGGCCAAGGCGGTCGCGGTCAACATGCCCCTCGGCCAGGAAGCCAATTTCAAGGGGATCATCGACCTGGTGCGTTTCAAGGCCAGGGTGTTCCAGTTCGACGAGAAAGGGACCTACCAGGAGACCGACATCCCGGCCGAATACCTCGACGAAGCCAAGCGGCTGCGGACCCTGATGCTGGAAGCCTGCGCCGATACCGACGATGCCCTGATGGAGAAGTACCTGGAGACCGAGGAGCTGGAGCTCGAGGAGGTTCTCAAGGCACTGCGCGAAGGGACGCTGACGGGGCGCTTCATCCCAGTGATGTGCGGCAGTGCCTCGAAGAACATCGGCATCCGCCAGTTGCTCGACTACATGGTCAAGTGCCTGCCGTCGCCGATCGATCGCGGTACCCAGCACGGCACCAACCCGAAGACCGGCGAACAGGAATCCCGCGCCGCCGATCGCAACGAACCGTTCTCGGCCATGGTCTTCAAGACCATCAGCGACCCGTTCACGGGCAAACTCACCCTGTTCCGGGTCTATTCCGGGGTGGTCAAGTCCGACTCCACCGTATACAACCCCAACAAGGACACCAGCGAGCGGCTCGGCCAGATTCTCATCCCCGAAGGGAAGAAGTACAAGCCGGTCGGCGAGGCGGTCACCGGCGATATCGTCGCCGTGGCCAAGCTCAAGGAGACGACCACCGGTGACACGCTCTGCGATGGGGCCAAGCCGATCGTCTATGCCAATCCCGCGGTCCAGAAGCCGGTCATCTCTTTCGCCCTGGCACCGAAAAGCAAGGGGGACGAAGACAAGATCTTCTCCGGCCTGCAGCGTCTGACCGAGGAGGACCCGGCCCTGACCATCCAGCGCGACGACGAGACCAAGGAGATGATCATCTCCGGGATGGGGCAGGTTCACGTCGAGGTTGCGGTGGAGAAGCTCAAGCGCAAGTTCGGTGTCGAGGTGATTCTCAAGGAGCCGAAGGTTCCCTATCGCGAGACGATCAAGAAGAAGGTCGAGCAGCACTACCGGCACAAGAAGCAGTCCGGCGGGCGCGGCCAGTTCGCCGACGTGCACATCCGGCTGGAGCCGCTGCCGCGCGGCAGCGGCTACGAATTCGTCGATGCCATCGTCGGCGGCGTGGTGCCGCGTCAGTACATCCCGGCGGTCGATAAGGGGATTCACGAGTCGATGCGCAAGGGGTGGCTGGGTGGTTTCCCCGTGCAGGATTTCCGGGTAACGTTGTATGATGGTCAATATCATTCGGTCGATTCGTCGGAGATGGCTTTCAAGATTGCCGGGTCGATGGCCTTCAAAAAGGCCAGCGAAGCGGCCAACCCGGTGCTGCTCGAGCCGGTGATGATTATGGAAATCACGGTTCCTGACGACTGCGTCGGTGATGTGATTGGTGACATGAACTCGCGGCGCGGGCGCGTCCTTGGTGTTGATCCCCAGGGGTCCAACCAGGTGGTCAAGGTCCAGGTGCCGATGGCCGAGGTGCTCAAATATGCGCCTGAACTGCGCTCGATGACCTCCGACCGCGGTCTGTTCACCATGGAGTTCGACCACTACGACGAGGTGCCGTCGCACCTGACCGCGAAACTGCTCGAAGGCTTCAAGCGCGAAGCCTTGGAAGATTAGCAAACAGAAGGCGAGGAGAACGACGATGGCCGACAAGGATGAATTCAAGTTCGACGATGACGACACCTTCCCGGAAACGGATTTGAGCAGTGCCTTCTCCGAGGGGGAACAGACGGCTCCGTACGAGCCTGAATACCCGATGACCATCAAGAAGGCCGGGAGTTCCAGAACCCGTATCCTGCTGCTGGTGCTGCTGCTGGTGATCGCCGGAGCCGGTGCGGGCTACTATTTCCTGATGATGGAGGAACCGGCGCCACCGCCGCCACCGCCGAAGCAAGTGGTGGCCGCGCCCAAGCCGGCCCCGGCCCCGGTTCCGGTGCCGCCTCCTCCGGCCACACCGGCGGTGCCCGCGCCGGCCCCCGCCCCGGCCA
>Ga0209725_1001313_pt1 | contig 14162 bp, 13 predicted proteins | sample I18A1metaG_FD_184145 | JGI IMG/M metagenome (GOLD analysis project Ga0209725, IMG submission 184145) | Lake sediment bacterial and archeal communities from Gulf of Boni, Indonesia to study Microbial Dark Matter (Phase II) - ​I18A1 metaG... | ecosystem: Environmental > Aquatic > Freshwater > Lake... | reverse complement strand
GCCAAGATCAAGCCTCCTAGGATAAAGGAAGCATTCGGATGGCTTGAATGCAAGATGGAGAAACACTTCTGGATAGCAGACCACATATGGATTGTAGGAAAGATATTGGCAAGCGATGTAAAGGACGATTACATGGAAGAGGTCATCAACGTGAAGAAAGCAAAGCCCCTAAATCACATATATGGAGAGTACTTCGTGACAGAGATGGAAAAAAGAAAATTCAAGAGAGCATAAGCACACAGATTCGAACCAAGAACATCCGATTTTCTGGTCCTACCAACTCAAATGAAGTCAAGAACACGTTTCTTGCCAGCTATAGTGGCGACCTCAGCTTTTTTGCCTCAAAAGCATATCCTAATTTTACTATAGACCTATTGAAACTCCCAAGCGACTAGGCAATACTGAACCTCTCGTAGATCTCCTCAACTTCTTCTGTTAAATTGAATTTCTTGGCACGTTTACGCAAGTAGCTCCAATCGATCTCCTTGAATCGACGAGAAACTATTCGCTCCAGATCCTTGTAGTCTTGAGGTTCTCCACTTGCGATCTTCATCACAATCAGGTCCTCCAAGGATATGCACCATATCTTTCCTCTACCTGGCAGAAGCTTCTCTTCACGCCTCCTATCCAGAACATCAGGATCCCAACTGAAACCCTTCGGGTTAAGCGCTAGGTCAATGATCGTCCTATTCCGCAAGTCTATGAACCTCAAGGACGCAATGCTCTTCAACTCCTCCACCGTAGGGCGACTAGAGGACAACAGAAAGTCTTCTCTCTCTATTCCTTCAAGAAATTCTGCGAACCTACCAACAAAGACTCTGGGATCAACTGCGAAGTCCAAATCCTGCGTAAACCTTGGTTCACCATAGAATCCTACGGGTATACCTCCGATCATCACATAGTCGATACCCAGTCCACCGAGGACCTTTAGGAACCTTCCGGCGCTGATCTTGAGCCTTTTCAGTTGAGGAAAACGCTCAGCCAAAACCTATGACGACCTTGAAAACTGACCGAGTTCAAGAACTCTCTCTAATGAAGCATGAAAACTGAGTCCTGATCTTTCCACAGCCACACTCTCAGTCCTGAGTCTCTCGACCTCTCTTCTATCCAATGAGTTGAGCCATCTGAAGAAGTTGGCCTTCCTCCGAGCCTCAGCGCTGTCAACCGGACCCAGATACCGTCTACGAACATTCCTCGTCTCAGGATCGTATGAGCACAGATAATAATATGAAGCATTGCTAGAACCACGCTTCTCCACTCTAACGAAGCCCACTATTTAACCGACCCTCCCGGCTTATGCCTCAGCAGCGAGGGATACTCTATGCACAATTGTTGTGCATATAAATCTATATATAGAGATTAGAGCCGGATTTGAAGAACACCTTGAGCAGAGGGTGGAAACATCGTTTTGCTAGGACCCTCTCCTAACTCAGGCTATTCTAAGGACTAGGCTTTTGGCTAGAAGTAGGGGTGGAGCGGAACTACCGCAACGTGGCCATAATGGTGGACGCTAATTTATGGAAAGCCTTATCTAGCCACGTGAATCCTAATTCGTGACTGAGGAAATTGCTATGTCTGAAGAAAAAGTTTCCAGACGTGGATACGTGAAGTACGTTGGTGGCATTGTCGTCGTTGCGGTTGTTGCCGCTGCAGGATACGGCATATATGAGGTTACGAAACCTCCTCCAACAACCCCTACGCCTACACCGACACCAACTCCTACGCCAACACCAACTCCAACTCCCAAAAAGAAAGTGACGGTCGAGATTCAATGGGTGGCTTGCCCAGAAGCCGACATGTCAACGAATACGGTAAAGTACTGGAACGAGCGCTACGCGGACAAGACGGGCATTGAGGTGAAGCAGACAATTCTAAGCTTCATGGGCTACTTTGATAAGCTGACAGCGCAAATGGTATCCGGTACACCGACACCTGACATGCCAGAAGCTTGGAGCTACTATACGGGCATGTACTCACCATATCTGGACCCCCTAAACGACTACTTCAAGGATCCCGAGCTGTTCTCCTCACCTGACGGCGAACCCTACAAGTTCGAGGATATGGATCCAGCAAGCATCGAAGGTGGAAGTTATCTTGGCAAGATATACTTCCTTTGGCACTCAAACGTCCACCTAGTGCTAATATATAGGAAGGATTTGATCCCGAAGCCGCCGGAAACATGGGAAGAGTTTCTAAAGATTGCTAGAGCCAATACAAAGAGTGTGAACCCGGCTTCAAAGACCACTTACGGTGCCGCAGTTGCGGGCCGCGGTCCGGTAGATACCACAAGTTGGAAGACTTGGCTTTCATGCTACTGGGCATACGGAGGGACTTACTTCAAGCCTGGCACACTTGAACCGCACTTTGATAGCGAGGCAGGTCTGAAAGCTGCGGAGGTCTGGGCCACTATGTATCGAGAGAAACTTGTACCTCCAGACGTAACCACCTACGCCTTCCTAGAGCTTATGGCTGCCATGCAGTCTGGCGAGATTGCTATGATCTTAGACTGGCAACCTGTATTCGTGACCTTGGCTGATCCGGAACAATCTCCACTTGTACACGATAAAGTTGAGATGGCGCCCTCACCTGGCGTACAGCAACCCGGCGGAAAAGTTCTCAAATGCCCATACAGAGGAGGAAACGTCATAGGCATAAACGTCAAATCCAAGTACAAACGGGAATGCTTCAAGTACCTGAGTTGGTACCTATGGGGAGAAGGCATGTGGCGAGATGTAGAACAAGGCAACACTCCAGCGAACCTTAAGCCTTACCAAGACCCAACGACCGTTGAGAAATATCCTTGGATCAAGAAAATGGTTGAGATGCAGCTACATCAGATTGGGAGACCTGAGCCAGCCTACATAGAGTTGCCTACGGTGCAAGGGATCGGGGCAGGAGCGATTTCAAGTCTTCTATCAGGCTTAGACCCGAAAGAAACGGTAGCCATGATCCAGCGTGAAGCTTATAACCTCTTGAAAGCTGCAGGGCGTTTCTAGAAATATGAACACGTGAACCCTCCCGAATCTTTTTTTGGGGAGGAAAATCAAGAGCGGAAGACCGTACAATAAAAGTGCAAGGTAGCCTTGAAGCGCATTTCTCCGATAGATCTTAGATACGTTCTAGTTTTGCCTGTCGTGTTGCTCCTTCTCATATTTACTATATACCCTTTCATATTCCAGATCTATTTGAGCTTCACCGGGGCTTCAATCCGAAACTACATGACAGCCCCACTTATCGGTTTGCAAAACTACAGCACCCTTTTAGTAAATCCGGGTCACTTCTGGTCTACAATGAGAGTTACTGTATTGTTCGTGGCGATTGTAGTTTCAGCTGAACTTCTCCTTGGATTGGCTATGGCTCTGCTGGTCTTTCCTCTAACCAGTGGCGTGAGAACCATTGTCACTCTTTTAGTCTTGCCGATGCTTGCTACTCCAGTCTTCCTAGGAGCGATCGGAAGGCTTGTTTTTCACAGTATCGTAGGTGTAGTTCCATACTATTTTAAGGCAGTCGGTCTTCCAGCGCCAATGATGAGCGATCCTGCTCATGCGTTGCTTGCAGTAGCAATACTTGACATTTGGCAATGGACACCTTTCATGTTTTTGATTTCGCATGCAGGCCTTCAAGCGATTCCGACAGAAGTACTGGACGCTGCGCAAGTGGATGGGGCAAGCGGGTTGAACCAGCTTAGATACGTAATCTTGCCGCTTCTGAGACTTGTACTCAGCGTTGCTATAATTTTTAGAACGATGGACGCTTTCAAGACATTCGATATACCATACATATTGAGTGAGGGTGGACCCGGCGCCCCTGTCGGTGCTACCACAACTGTAAGCGTGCTAACATACAAGCTCATGCTCACTTACGATCAGTTCGGTCAGGCAGCGGCTTTAGTCGTATTGTTGTTAGTGGTAATGAACCTTACGATAAACCGATTGAGTAAGTATCTGTTGGGGCGATGAAATCTGAGATTCAATCTCGACCAAAAGACGATCAACGCTGTGAAGACAGGCCTGCGGTACATATGTGTATTTGTCTTTGTTGCAGTAATGGTCCTTCCTTTGCTATGGATTTTTCTAACATCTATCAAGACGAATCCTCAGGCCGCCGCTGTCCCTCCTCTGTGGATCTTCGAACCAGACTGGACGCACTACCAAGGGATACTCTTTTCAACAAAGTTCAATCTTAGAAACGCGTTCATAAACAGCTTAATAGTTACATTTGGTACCACGGGAATGTCTCTACTTTTCAGCTTCCCCGCGGCTTACAGCATCTCTAGGTTTAATACAGGAGGAAAGAACCTAGCCTACTGGATCCTGTCATTCAGAATGCTTCCGCCCGTTGTGTTCATAATTCCAATGTTCGTTGTGTTCTTTACTCTGAACCTCTTGGACACGCATATCGGACTGATTATTCTATATATGATCTTCAACGTTCCGTTTGCCGTTTGGATACTGAAGAGCTTCATCGACGAGCTGCCAAGTGACTTCGAGGAGGCTGCCATGGTAGACGGATGTACAAGGATTGGTGCGATGGTTCGGGTCGCGTTACCACTAACCATTCCAGGTATAGTGACAGCCGCTATTATGTGCTTCTTCTTTTCATTTAACGAATTTCTTTTTGCTTACGTATTCACCTCAGAAAGAGCCATAACGATGCCGGCTATGGCTGCTGTATTTATAACCCAGTACACATGGCTTTGGGCCGACTTATGCGCCTCAATGATTTTGATGATGATGCCGATGGTTGTCTTCGCTTTTGTCATACAGAAGAGGCTCGTGAGGGGGTTAACTATGGGAGCTCTGAAAGGTTAGCTCCCATTTCACGCTAGCATTTATCGTAGATATGGGAGAATTCAAAAAATGGTAGGAGGATATGGCGAAAAGATCCTTCGTGTGAATCTTTCCAACGGCAGGATCTCTAGCGAAAGAACAAGCGATCTACTACAGAAAGAGTTTCTAGGCGGAAGAGGTTTCGGATCAAAGGTTCTTTATGACGAGGTACCGGCGGGTATTGACGCGTTTGATGAAAGAAATAAGGTAGTTATCGGCATCGGTCCTCTAACCGGAACGGAGGTCCCGTCTTGCAGCAGGTTTGCCGTCGTAACAAAGTCTCCACTGACTGGAGGATGCACTCAGACTATGTCCGGCGGGTACTGGCCCGCTGAGTTGAAGAAGGCCGGATACGACGCGATCATCATAGAAGGCGTTGCTTCCGATCCAACCTATTTATGGATAAGAGACGAGCATGCGGAGTTGAAAAGCGCCAAGAAGATGTGGGGTCTCTGGACAGTAGACGCTGAGAGGCTCATAAAGGAAGAAATTGCCGATCATCGAGCTAGAGTTGTCTCGATAGGTCCTGCTGGAGAGAACTTGGTCAGGTACGCATGCGTAGTAGCAGACATGACCGCGCCGAGGCCGGGACAAGCTGCTAGAGGCGGTGCTGGAGCTGTGATGGGGTCGAAGAAGCTCAAGGCGATCGTTGTCAGTGGTTCTGGAGAGGTCAAGGTCTCCGACCCTATCTTGCTTAAAGAAGCCATAAAAGAAATAATCACTGCCCAAAGAGAGAGATTTAAAGGAAAGGTTTCTCCAACCGGAATGAGTCGCCACGGCACGCTCGGAGGATTGCCAGTCATCAATGAACTCGGTATTTTCCCAACGAGAAACTTCCAGACTGGGGTCTTTGATGGCACAAGCAACATAGAAGGCGAGAAAGTAGATATTGACCATTTGGTTAAGCACACTGCATGCTATAGGTGCCCAATAGCATGTTCTAAACTGAGATTGGCTAAGAGCAGACCGTTTTCCGGATATCTTACTGACGGACCCGAGTACGAGTCAGCTTGGGCATTCGGCCCTCAATGCGCAAATCCGGACCCAGACGTTCTCATTGTAGCCGATTTCTATTGCGATCGACTTGGAGTGGACACGATCTCAACAGGAAACGTGATTGGATTCGCGATGGAATTGTATGAAAAAGGTCTAATCGATGTTAAGCAAGCTGACGAGTTAACATTGAACTGGGGTAATGGTAGGGCGATTATTGAACTTGTCAAGAAGATCGCGTACAAGGACGGTTTTGGCAGTATTCTGTCCGAAGGGGTGAAAAGAGCAGCTGAGACATTAGGAAAAGGCTCAGAACAGTTTGCAATGCATTCAAAGGGCTTAGAGTTACCAGCTTATGATGGCAGAGGGGCTCAGGCTCACGGACTTGGGCTCGCCACCTCCAATAGAGGAGGCTGCCATGAGAGAGGCTTCGCTACTCAAGAGCTGTTTGGGATACCGTACTGGGTAGACAGATTCTCGATTGACGGGAAAGGTCAACTTGCTAAACATAATCAAGACAGGACGGCTACATACGACTCTTTGGTTACTTGCGTGTTCTCAATATTTATGACTGATGTTGAGCCGTACGCGAAGGCTTTGCTGGCAGTTACTGGAATTGATGAATTCGCCAAAATTGAAAACCTGATGACTATTGGGGAAAGAATATGGAATATCGAAAAGGCGTTCAACGTACGAGAAGGGTTCTCGAGAAAAGATGATAAGGTTCCAGACAGAATGACGACTGAGCCGATGCCTGAGGGACCTTGTAAAGGGCATGTGCTACACCTTGACACGCTCCTCGATCAGTACTATGAAGCAAGAGGATGGAATAAGAAGACGAGTTACCCGACGCGTGATAAGTTGGAGTCGCTAGGTCTCGCGAATATAGCAAACGACTTAGAGAGACTTGGCCGTATTGGCTGACAGATTACGTCGAGAAGCTTCGCTATTAGAAACTATATCCTCTCTGTGTAGACTTAGAAAGTGAAGCGCCGAATTGCGGTTTGTTATGAATATCGATTCTATTTAGTTTGACTAAGCTTATTACATGTTGCAAGGTCACTATTCTCGGTGAGTGTTTGTTGCGATTCGGTGTCGCCACGCCTAACTGCTGTGAAGTCTTACTCTATCCTCTAGGCTTTGCGTCGCATGAATCCATGGTGAAGATCGCCCAGAAGGCTGAGAAACTGGGCTACGACTCAGTCTGGGCTAATGATCACATGACAACTCAAGACTATGTGAAACAGCTGTCGCCTCAACCTCCGAACTATTTTGAACCTCTGGTGAGCCTTTCTTTCATAGCTGAAGCGACAAGCCGGATTAGGCTCGGTACGAGTGTTGTAGTTCTTCCCTTAAGGAACCCTGTCGTTGTAGCCAAGCAAGTTGCAACGCTTGACACTCTATCTGGAGGAAGAATGATACTTGGTGTGGGAGCTGGTGCGTACAAAGAGGAGTTTGAAGCGTTGAATCCTTCGACTCCAACGAAGGCGAGAGCAACAATAATGGATGAATCAGTTCATGCTTTGAAGAAATTGTTCACGGAAACTAGATCGACTTTCAATGGAAAATATGTGAAGTTCTCCGGGGTTGAAATGTATCCGAAACCGGTGCAAAAACCTTTGCCGCTGTGGATGGGGGGTAACTCACTTAATGGCATCAGAAGAACAGCTGAAGTGGGAACTGGGTGGAGCCCAGCTATACTTTCACCGAGAGAGATTGAAGAGGGAGTTGCCAGACTAAGAAACTACGCTATGAAGCTTGGAAGAGGAGATTTCCAATTTGAAGTAGCACCACAATACACAGTGTGTATCGCCAAGACAGAGGATGAAGCCGTTGAGAAATTCAAGGACTCGTTGGCGTATAAGCATCTTGTATCGCTCCAGAAATCAACTTTAAGGGCGCAATCAATCGAGTCCTTTATGGATAGAAATTTAATAGGAACACCAGACCGAATCGCGAAGAAGATAGAGGAACTTAAACAAGCAGGAGCAACATACTTGCCGGACCTCGTGATACCCGCGAACAGCCTGGAGGAGATGTTGGACTCTATGGAGATGTTCGCAAATGAAGTCATGCCAAGATTCTTGTAGATTGCAGATATGATGATAGCCCTTGCCACTTGAATCGAAGCATGAACCCTCTCTACGACGTTGCAAACGGTCTTCTTGAGTGCCGTATAGTAAAATTGAAACAGATTACAAAACAGACTTGATGAGGAGCGCGGCTTGGTCAGCACCGAGAGATTGATTGAAGAGGTACTTCAGCTCGAACAAAGCCCGGAGAACGAGGCGAGGATAGAAAAATGGAGGAGCTTTCTCAAAACTGGGGAGGGCATACCTATTGTGGTCTTCGCCGAGGAAACTTACTGGGCTGCAGCCTTGGGCTACAACCTTCCAGCATACTACAGAGATCCTGTGCTATTTCTCCGAGCTCAACTCATGACAAAGCTTTACGCCTTTAGGAAATTTCAGGACTGGAGCATACTTTCAAGAGACATCTCTTTATATTTCGGCACGGGATTCGTTCAGACCTTATTCGGTCAAAGAGCTGTAATACGCGAAATGAGACCGCTTTCCGCCGATGATTCAAAACCACTCGTTAGAAAGGAGCAAGACTTGGACTTCCTCAAGTATCCAGACTTCTACAAGAGTGGGCTGATGCCGCGCGCTCACAGCTTCTACCGCAAGATCACCAAGATAACCGGAGGCAAACTAAAGGTAGTCTTCCCTCAGTGGCTCTCTGGACCGTGGGCAGTAGCATGGCATTTGAGAGGCATGCTGGAGTTGATGAAGGACACGATAAGGAACCCTGCGCTAGTTCACAAGCTTATGCGTTTCGCCGTAGATGCCCGCATACAGTGGGAGGAAGAGAGAATTCGTTTTGCGGGAGACATAGGTGCAAGCGCCTTTTCAACTCCTCTGCTTCCCTACGATAGCCCTAGGTCCGAGGGCACCTTGGGATCGGACGAAGTAAGCTGCGCCTTGATCTCGCCCAGAGGCTACGAAGAGTTCATCTTCCCCTATGAGAAAGAGCTGGCCTCACGCTATGATAGGGTGTACTATCATAGTTGTGGGCAACTCACTCCGATACTACACAAAATAAGAGAACTCCCCAATCTCTACAAAATCGAGATCTGCAGAACAGGAAAGACAGATCTCGAGACTGCCAAGAGAGAACTTCCCCGAGATATCATCTTGCAGCTGGCCATGGAACCTATGGGTGATGTGTTGCTAGCGAGCAAATCAAAAGTAGAAAAGGCGCTTCAAGATCTGCGAGCGAAGTCGGGAGGCTCCCGCGTAGAGATCTGGCTCGAAGGGATCAACTACTTTTCACCTCTAGGCATAGGTGGGATAGAGAAGAAGGTAAGGGACTGGCTGAGCGTCGCAAACAAGGTTCTTCAGAATTGAAGTAGACTTCCTTCATACGGAAGATGATCGTTAAGGGCCTGATTAGCGGCTATCTGAATTCACGTCTTCTTGACCTAGAGACCGAATCAAGGCGCTTTGAAGAGGGTGCGACTCTCCATGAAGTCTTCATCAAGAGATCGATTATGAAGATTTTGGAGGGGATACAAGGAGACCGCGACTACCTTGGCTATTGGGACCGCAACGAGTTCAACGATTGGATACAAGCTTATAAGACGCTCGATAGACGCTAAGCTTCAATGAGGTCTCTTTAGTGAAGTTCGGAGTGCATCTGCCCAACTGTTGTGAGGTTCTTGTCTACCCTCCCGGCTTCGCCTCTCATGATTCAATGGTGAAGATAGCTGAGGAGGCTGAGAGTCTCGGCTACGACTCGATATGGGCAAACGATCACATGACAACTCAAAGATATGTGAAAGAGCTTTCGCCTACAATGCCAAACTATTTCGAACCGTTGGTAACGCTTTCGCTCTTAGCTGAAGCTACTCGTCATATTCGGCTGGGCACAAGCATGGTTGTCCTTCCGATGCGAAACCCGGTTGTTCTAGCGAAGCAGGCTGCGACGTTGGACGTTCTTTCAGGAGGACGGCTGATCTTGGGATTAGGTCTGGGTGCCTATCCAGAGGAGTTTGAAGCTCTGAATCCGGGTGTACCTGCAGCAGCTAGGTCGAAGATCATGGATGAGTCTGTGCACGCTGTCCATAGGCTACTGACTCAACACAAAGTAAGCTTCGAAGGCAAGTACGTTAAATTCAAAGATGTTGAGATGTATCCGAAGCCGCTCCAGAAACCTTTCCCAATCTGGATAGGAGGTAACTCGACGCACGGCATAAGGAGAACCGCGGAGATCGGAACAGGATGGAGCCCCGCGATGCTACTACCTGAAGAAATCAGGAATGGAGTAGAGCAGCTTGCAGTCTATGCTGAGAAGGAGAGTAGAAAAGAAGATCGCTTCGAGGTAGCTCCTCAGTATATGGCTATAGTTGATAAGACAAAAGCAGCTGCCCTTAAGAGATTTGAGGGTTCTCTTGCGTACAAGCATTTGGTATCTCTTCAAAGGACGACTCTGAAGCACCAGACGGTGGAGTCCTTCATCGAAAGAAATCTCATAGGGACAGCTAGTGAAGTAGTTGAGAAGTTGAATCAACTTGAGAAGGCCGGGGTTACCTATATGCCAGCCATCGTGTTTCCAGCGAAAGATCTCAACGAGCTTACAGCAGCGATGAGACTCTTTGGGGAAGAAATTATGCCTTCGTTCTAGTGAAGACAAATTGCAGAGAACAAAACTGGCTGGATCTTTGTCTGGAAACGATCTTGAAATAGCGGAAAATGATAGTCGGACTGAAGCTGCGAACTAGGGCTTGAAGTCGTATGCTTTCCTCAAGAATTCCAGTAGGGCATTCCATTCGGGATCTATCGTATCCAGTTGCGGCAGGATCTTTCTTGTGGCCTCGGGGTCCTTCAATCCTCCAGAAGTTACTACACACACTATTCTCTCGTCTGAGTCCAGTTGACCATATTCCCGCATCTTTCGAGCTCCGGCTATAGATGCCGCTGATGAGGGTTCGACATACAGCCCTTCTAAAGCAGCCAGTTCTAACTGCGCTTTCATAATCTCTTCATCTGTCACCGTGATTGATGCGCCTCCGCTGGCTCTAACGGCTTTTAGGGCTTGGAAGGTAGCAATGCTGCTTCCTATTGAGAATGCAACAGTCGGTTTCACTTGCACTTTCTCAACGTAGTTCAGTTTCTTCCTTAATGCATTGTCCAATGGGCCTCCAGCAGAAGGCTCAACAGCTATCATCGTCGGCTCTCCCGTTGAAATCCCTAGAGATCGAAGTTCGATAATTCCTTTCCAAGTACCGTATAGTCCGTCTCCTCCTCCAAAGGGCACGAATATCTTACTTGGCGCTTCCCATCCGAGTTGCTCACAGATCTCGTAACCGATTGTCTTGTACCCTTCAACTCCGTATGGATTGCCGGTTGGCATGGGTAGCGTGTACGACCCAGTTGGATACCAGTTGAATTCTTTCACGCATCGCTCCATTAATTTCCATCGACCTTCCGCCGTGCTGACTGGAACGACTTTAGCTCCGTACGACTGCATCAAAGTCAGGAACGTGGCAGGAGTAAAGCCCATAGTGAAGATAACACAGTCTAGCCCAGCTCTTGATGCGTACGCGGCTGTAGCTGCCCCATGGTTGCCTGACGAGGAAACCGTCACCGTTCTAACGCCGAATTCCAGCCCTTTCGAGATCGCCACTGAGCAGTAACGGTCCTTGAATGACCATGTGGGATTTCTCGACTCATCCTTTACATACAGGTTCTTGAGGCCCATTTCTCTTGAGAAACGTTTGCACTTGACTAAGGGAGTTCCTCCCTCACGCAGTGAGACTATACTTTGATCCTTTTCTACTGGTAGCAGTTCTCGGTACTTCCAGACGCTTGGCTCGCGCTTCCCGAGTGCTTCCCGATTCAAAATATCTTTGATCCTCTCGTATTCGTATGTGACGGTGACGTTTGCGATCAATTTGTCGTTCCTGCATTTGGGACATCCTTCAAACATCTTCCCTAGCGGAAAACTGGCTCGGCAGTTTGTGCATTCCAGCTCTTTTGCAAAGCTCACTGTGAGCACCTCAAGGCTTAATTTGGTACAATTCTCGACCAAGGGTCGTGAGGGGTTCGTAGCCCGTGCGTGTTACAAGTATCATGTCTTCGGAGTGAACCCCACCAAACCCGAGTTCGTAGTAGGGAGCCTCTATATCCAGAACCATCCCTTCAATGAGAGTTCCTGCAGTTGTAGGCGCTATCAAAGGAGGATCGTAAAGTTCGATGCCTATTCCGTGACCGCAGTGATGTCTTCTGAAGTTTGGGATTCCTGACTTCCTAACTCTTTTGACAGCGGCCTCGAATATCTCGGAGATCTTTACTCCCGCCCGAATAGTGTCCAGCGCCGCCATTTCTCCTTCGAGTTGCGCCTTGTAGTAGTTTTGTTCTTTTTCCGTTGGGATACCCATGACCGCGGTTCGAGCGACATCTGAGAAATAGTAGTGATACTGGCAACCTACATCGAATCTAATCAGGTCCGCTTGTCTAAGTTTCCTCTTAGATGGTTGCTGTATGTTTTGAAGGTAACTATCCTCTCCTACACTTATGCTGGTGAAGACGGGTATTCCATGCTCTTTCACAATCTCACTATTGAAAATCTGTACCAGCTCAGTACCTGTCATTCCTCCTTTCGCGGAGTCAATGGTCAACGCGATCGCTTGTTCTGTGATTTTGGCAGCGCGTCGCAATAGTTCAATTTCTCTTGGCGTTTTAACCATTCGGATCTCTCTGATCATGTCATAAGCGGGGGTAATCTTCCCATTCGGCAAATTCTTGGCGAACTCTTCAAATTGATACCTAGTAACACCCATTTCATCTAGTCCTATCGTCTTAGATTCGAAACCTTTTTCGATCAAGATTTCAGAAAGCAAGTCAATAGGCTTTTTTGGTTTTGACTTTCGCAAATGTTCTTTGATCATTTGGGTTGATTTAGGCAGAACCCTACGAGGAGGGCTTTCTATATAGAACGTTCCGTAGCATCTGACATCTTTGATCCATGACAGTTCCAGCGATACGAGGTCTGGATATTCGCCTATTGGAACTATCAAGAACGGATCAACGCTCTTCTCTCTCGGCAAGCCGGCGATGACGTTTGATCTCAAATACTGGTGGCCTAGAGCGCGAAAATCACTAAGATATGTTACGTCCTCTGGGGTCGTTGCAATCAGAATGTCAAGTCCTTTTTTCTCCATAATCGATAGCGCTCTTTCGCGGTTCAAAAGCACTTGAAACATCACTCTCCTAACATCGTCGTTCAATCTTCCTTAGAGTCGTGGCTTGCACAATATCTCTTTAACTTTAAGGTCGAATAGAGCATGAACGTTTGCAGGTCTAACCACTATGGCTGTGTCGCATCCTCTGCTACTTCCAGCGATCGCGATGGAATCTTCATCCGTCCTTATGAGGCCGGCGTCCGCTGCCATCAAAGATATCTCGCATGCAACCTTCATCCCTTCACCGAAAATCCTGAGAACATTCGCCATAATCTCGTCGACTTGCATCGTATCGAACTTCTTCCTTACGGCACGACCTGCGCCGCCGAAGGCATGAGTAGTTGTAAGTATCTTCCCTCCATACTTCATGATGTCCCTCCGATTCTCTTCAGTGAGTTCTTGCGTATTTGGGCTCTTGAAGCCTGTGACGTGAGTGACAACGACTAGGTTATATCCTTTGAAGAGCTTCGCTGCTTTAACCCCTGTTTCACCTCGCGTAGACGCGACAACTATGCTTTTGATCTTCGCTTCCTCAGCTCTCTCCTTAGCTATCTTCAACACGTGATCCGTGTTATTCTCCCCAACCTCAGAAAAGTACACTATCTTCCGCGTTTCAAGCGGCAATCGATTTACCTCCAACAGTTGAAGCTAATAACTACGTTTCAACCCAATTTTAAGCTTAGGCTTTCTGTGACCTATCTTCACTAGGGATTGCGAAAGTAGCTAAGAGAGAAAGTAGGGAGAAGAAGCCCATAAGGTTGAAGAGTTTTCTTTCAGAACGGCAGCGCCGATGTTTTTGTCAATGGTCCTATCTGCATAATATTATGCGTTTGGGTGCATAAGCTCAAATAGTCTGATTGGTGGGGCTGGCCGGATTTGAACCGGCGATCACGTGGGTTCTCGAAAGGTTTGTTTCCCAAGCCACGTAGCTTGTCTCGGTTTAGCATTGTTCGCGTAGACCAGGTTAGCCGCATACATCTGTTAGCTTCCAGCTTGCTAACTCAGTATGCTCTAGCCCACAGCCCCTCCACTAGGCAGAGTGGATAAGCCTATAGAAATTTAAGTCTTCTCTGCCTACCGTTGGGGAGAAGCCTACC
>Ga0209725_1001312_pt1 | contig 14163 bp, 12 predicted proteins | sample I18A1metaG_FD_184145 | JGI IMG/M metagenome (GOLD analysis project Ga0209725, IMG submission 184145) | Lake sediment bacterial and archeal communities from Gulf of Boni, Indonesia to study Microbial Dark Matter (Phase II) - ​I18A1 metaG... | ecosystem: Environmental > Aquatic > Freshwater > Lake... | reverse complement strand
GAACGTCGTGAGCCATCTCAGGCCATGGTAAGGCTTAAGACAAGAACCTGCCATTAGAGAGAGGACTTCGGCAAAGCATTTCCGTGCTTTGAAATGCGGAGGTGAACAATGAATGAGCGAAAACACGACGCCTTCAGAAGCGGAAAGACGAGCAAGACCAAGAGAGCCAATCCCTCCGGACACGATCTTCGTTGGGAAGAAGCCTGTAATGAGCTATGCGACGGCTGTGATGATGCATTTTCAGACAGGTGCTAAGGAGCTTACAGTCAAGGCAAGAGGACGAGCCATAAGCAGAGCGGTAGACGTTGTGGAGGTTGTGTCTCGAAGGTTCTTTGCAGGAAAGCTGAATGTCAAGGACATAACGATCGGAACAGAACCCGTTGGCGAAGGCGACGACATTAGAAATGTGTCAACAATAGAGATCAGGGTACAGAAGTTGGACTAAGCAGAGCAGCGTGGCAACCGATCTTTTTTCATGCCCCAATTCTTGAAGAAACATGTTAGCGTAAACCAACGAGATGGCAAATGATTTTGTAGACAGAGCCCGTACAAGATGACGATAAGGACTTTTGCTGGCATCTTAGTGATCGTTGTGGGCTGCGGACAGGAAGGAATCGCCGGAACACCATATGCTTGCGGCTCTTGTGCCCTTGCGTCAACACAGTTGAGGTCCCTTCTAACTAACAGAGAAGTCGTTCGAAGTCTAGGCATAGTATTGAATCCCGAATCTCCTCTTCTCTGCTGTTCTCTTCAGGCTGAGTGGAATCGATGCCTTCCCGGACATTGTGTGTTGGAATCTTTCAGGGACAAGGGTGACATATGCAAATCAGAGAGAGGATCAGGGAGTGATGCCTATGGTCAAGAGTCGACCAGGCTAAGACAGAGTCGAGAGAGGGTATATCATTCTTAAAAGCGCTTGTGGCCTATTGTGGAGTATCGGTGATTGGATGGATCGCGTCACAACGGGCATAGCTGGTCTTGACGAGCTTCTGGGAGGCGGTATCCCTAGAGGGAGATCTGTATTGGTGGTTGGTAGTCCAGGTTCTGGCAAAACCACGCTGGCGATGCAGTTCCTCCGCTTTGGAGCTGTATCGGATGAAAGAGGCTTGTTCGTTACAATGGATGAATCACCTGACCAAATCAAGGAGAATCTTTCGGGCTTTCGCTGGGATCTGGACAAATTGGAGCGAGAGGGGAGACTCTTCTTCGCGGACGCAACACCGATCAGGCGTGTCAGAACGAAGATTGCCGACTACAGTGAGCGGACAATGTTGCCCAATGTGACGGAAGTTTTCCCGGAGTTAACCTTGAAGGATCTCATTCGGACTGTAGGCAAAGTCGTGGACGAGGAGAAAATACAGAGAATAGTTGTCGATCCGGTTACTTCAATCATGCTGAGATACGAGAAGGCCTCAAGCAGAAGAAAGGCGATGCTGATGCTGTTCGATGCCTTGGCAACCACTGGGTGTTCTTCTCTTGTCACGACGGAGCTTAGAACAGCCATGCTCTACAGAAAGTTTCAGATCGAGGAGTTTCTGTCTCAAGGAGTCATACTGCTTCATACACGCCTTCATGAGGGCAACGTTGTTAGGGCAATGCAGATAGAAAAGATGAGGGGGATTTCACACGACATGCAGTGGAGGCCCTATCAGATCACGACAGAAGGAATCGAGGTGTTTCCTAGGGATCGTGTGTTTCGCTAGGATGCACGCCCAAGAAGTGTCTATTTGCGACTGTAGAAAACAATGCCTTGAGGAGCCTCAACTGAGAATTCTACCCATTTCTCGGAGTGCTTTCTGCCACGAATCTTCTTTACTCGTAATCGTCTGGAAGGGATCCCTCTCCGCTCGAATGTCTCCAATTCGATGATACAGTCCGACAGTCCCTCCAGTCTGGACATGGTGTCGCTATCCAAACCGGTTCCAACAGAAAAGTAAAAACTTCCCCCCTGTCCCTTGATCCTGGCCCCAATGGAATGCACAAATGTCAACATAGGATCCGGCTTGAGTGAGGCAAACAGCGGCGCGAGAGAGTCGAAGAAGAATGTGGTGCCTTCCCCGAGAGCGTTCGCTGCACTTGAGATTTGCATTCCTAGTCCCGTGAGATCTGTTAGAACCTGGATCCTGTACCTCTCTGACGAAGCTTTTCCTGCTGTACCAGAGTAGCAATCAATGAATGCAAGTTGCTTCCCTCCGAATCTGGAGACATCCAAGCCCAATTGCCTCATGTCCTCACTAATCTTTCCAGGAAAATCGTTGTTTGCAATGAATACACAGGCTCCTCCCTTGCTCAGCTGATCGTACATCAGCTTTTGCATAAGCACAGTCTTTCCTGATCCTGGGTTTCCTATGATCATGACCGCTGCCTCAGTGGGAATTTCTCCACCGAGAAAATCGTTTAGGAATTCGAATGGTACTGGTCTGGGCTTCTGTCGGTATCTGGAGAGCAGCAAGGCAGATGTTGCCAGTACTCCGGCTAGAACGGCGGTCCCGTAGTAAAACCACATCGGAATCACGTATAAGGTCACTGCATATCTTGTAGGCTGAGATAGAGCAATGATCCGCGTGAGAAGCTGCGATGAATCGTAGGCGAAAAGAAGGGTGTAGTTTCCCTTGGGCATCTGAGAAAAGACCAGCAATCCGTCTGGCCGAGTTCTATCCGACGCGATTACTCCCTTTTCAGTAACCAAGTTGACTTTCGCTTGCGATAGTGGGATACCGAACGGATCTTGGACCGAAATCGTAAGATCGTATACCTCGCACCTAAGAGTCAGTTGTGTATCTGCCGTGAGACTGATATTGCTTGTCTCGTTCACAATGCTCTCCTTCCAGTAGACCCACAAATCGTATGGGCCAGTTCCTTCTGTTGAGGGAAGAGTGGCCGCGACGAAGCCTGCATCACCAGTGGTTCCAGTCCAGACCCTTGCCCCCTTCTGAGTTACAGTAACATTCGCTCCTCTCATCTCGCGATCTAGGGGATCTCTTGCAGTTAGGCCCATTATGTAGTAGTATCTTTCGACAAAGTGAATCGCTAACTGGCTTGGTGTACGATTGTCGTCCCAATGGAGAAAGACAGGAAACCTTGCACTCTTGACCAAGACCTGCAAGACTAGCATTGACTTGGCGGAAATGGTCCTAATGACCGGCCCGACCGCAAAGACATGAGGTTCCCCCTTCAACTCCAGTTCGACCAGTACAGGCGCCTCGATACCGCACACGTGTAGTGTTCTTCCCTCATTCGTGACCTCCACTAGAGTCGCGTTGATAACGGCGATGCCAGAACCGGCGGCTCTGAGCCAGAGTCTGAATGTGACTGTGCCGCCTATTCTTACGAGTCGACCAAGTTGTGGATGAAGCATGAAAGCAATTGTCTCTGTCAGAGATGACCATCTTTGGAGGCCGTAGGGGGGATCTGTGCTTAGGATTCTTCCTCCGGGCACATCACTGAGATGTCCTGTATGAAGATAGAAGACAGTAGGCTCTGCTGTCGCTTGCTGTGAAGATACCTTGGACAGCAGCACCAAATAGGCTACGCACAACGCGAGAACGAATAGCACATGCCTCAGCCTAACCTTATCTCTCATGATGCGTGTCACCATATCTGCATGAGCGCAAAAGCGTTCTTCCGACTTCAGTCATGATTTCATTGGAACCTTTGGCTGATGTCTTCATGTAGATCGAGTCTTCTATCTTGACAACAGTCAGCAGAAATGCCACTGCCCATACCATGAACATTATTTCTCCAGCAGACTCATGGAAGGCTATCGCCTTGCTAATCCCTTCAGTCGCCACGTAGTAAGATACTAGGTAGATGCGAGACAGATTGATAGAAAATGTTCCCAAAGCCCCAGCGGCCGAGTACAGCGCCTTCCTGTAGCGGGGGGCATCGATCTTAGCGATCAAAACGGTGATTATCACAAAGAAGATTATCATGCTGTGAACTCCTACACATGGCCAGAAGAAATCTAATGCTCCTTTGAACCACTGGATTCCCTCTCTCGTCACGAAAATGAAAAGCCTCGATGACTCAGGTTGCCAGATCGCCTTTATTCCTGAGATATTCAGAAGAGAGATGACGATCGGCACGATCACATGAACGATTGCTTGCATGGGGCCTAGTGAAGCGTAGGGGAAAGAGGCATCAAGAAGGAATATTATGGCCATCCCCAACAGATATGCTATTGGCGTTATCATCTTGACGAGTTTCGAAGGCCCGTAGGCAGAAAGATAAACCACCAAGAGATATGAGGCAAATGCCAGATGCTCCCACATAGATACCCAGCTGAACATCTTCGGCATTTCAGGCATACCCAGCCACGTGCCCGCCTTCGCGATCAAGTCGTTAAGGCCCATAAAAAAAACAGCAACGTAGTACGACGCGAGAAGGGAAGCCGCGAAGAGCCACCTAATAACGATTCTCTTATCCAATTTCATCTGTAACTCCGCCCTTCCGTCGTACCATTCCAGTACTACGAAGAATGCGGCAAACAGCAGACCGCTTCGTCCTTCATTCCAACCTGAGATGAAGCTGCTTGGAGCGATTACCCATAGGATTATGACCGGGATCAGGCTCATAAGGAGAAATCCAAGACCGCTCGGTAGGGCCCCTTTCTTCTTTTCGAAACGGTTGGCAAGATTACGGTAAGCGGAATAGATTACAGACATTCTTTCCTCGCTCTTTCTGGAAGCATCGCGGCGCCAATTGGCGTACGATCATGGTTGCAAGTGTCATGCAGACGGGTGGGCTTAGCCCTAGGGCCACCCCATTCCCGCGAACTTAGTGTACGTGTTGATTCGGCTCATCACGCTCTCTGTCTCTCTCTATTCTTCTGATGTAGTCTATTGTAAAGCATGAGAGGGCAAAAATCAAGACGACCAGTTTGCTGGAAAACACGACGTTTATGGGATAGGGGTTGTTGGGCCAAGGGTTTACAATGACATCAGGGTTTTGTAAACCCTGAACTGCCAGAGCAGCAGACCACAGAACAATGTGGTAGACTATTTCAAACCCGCTGCCCATCGCGAACAGCCAGGCAGATATATACACCACACTAATCCCCCGCGAAGGCATTTCCATGAACCGTCCCCTCGTAGATATGGAGTTGAGGCCAAAAGCATAAGATAGGAAGAACAGAAAGCAAAAGAGCGTCATGGGCTTCATGTATATCCCAGGAAGAACGTAGACCTCCATAGAGACCAGTGCGTCTCCCACAACATATGGTGGTGTTGCCTTCAAAGTGTTTGCCAACAGCACCGCGATCGCGGCCGCCCCAGATAGCCACGAGAGAGAAGTCATGAGATATCGTTCTGAAACAATTGCCCGGAGCATGCTTGAGATCTCTTGTGCAAGGATCGCAGGCTCATGCTCGTCGACGGGATTCGAGTCTTCCAAGACTGCCCACCTCACGGCAAGTTCAATCGACAATGCGGTATTAATGCTTGATGGAACATGCAATGGAAGTTTGCAGCCCGAGTTCCGACCATAGCTCCCAATCATCTGACACGTATTTCTTGGAAGAAACCCGCAGACTCGCCGGGAAAGCCTTTCGTTGCACCTACTAGAAGAATCAAGGCTACCTCTGAGGGGAGGAGCCAGCCTGCCTCTGAGTAGTACTTCCCTATTCGTACCTCGCGATGCGACCATTGGTTGAGAGGTGTGCTGACTATCACAATCCTGTGCAGTCCAATCTGGTAGACCTCATTGGGTTGATCTGTGAAGATGATCCACAGCATGTTGGTTCCGTCGTTGATCTCCACTCCGAAGACATTCTTCGGATGCCCCGAATCAGGGTAGCGTCCATGCAAGAAGGTTGGGTACACCCACATCTCTAGAACGCCTTCCAGAATTTGTCTTGTGGCTCTCCCGCGAAGATTCTGTCTAACGTGTACAGTCGCCCATGCGTAGGCATCGCCTGCGCCGTCCTGATACACATGCAGCCCTAGGCAAACCTGTTCTTCGATAGTGTCTCGTCGTATGAAGCCTCGATCGTTCGGTCCAATCAGCAAGGACACTTCCCACATTAGGGGCTTCATGAGTTTCAGCACGGGATCGGTCGTCCAGTACTTGAATCTTGGATTTGCTATTGCTGGAGATTCCGGAGTGACTCCGTATAGTCGCGTGAAGAGAACGGCAATCATACTTATGCAAATGAGCATTGAAACCGGAGCGAAGAATCTCCTAACTGTCTCTTTCATTCGTGGTTCCTCCGTTCAAGATACATGACAAGCACTTCTGCCACCATTACCGGTATCCAATACATGAAGTAGTTCTGGAGGGCCCTATGAGAGAACCACATCGTCACAGCTGGAAAGACCCAAATCAAGTGCTTCAGCTTGTCAAAGTACACGAAGTAGTTGGCGACCAACGCCAAGAAGAGTGTGGCTGTGGTTCCCAAGTAGAACGTAGGCGGAAGAGGTGTGATCTCCGCCTGTGTCAGCATTGATAACCCTTGGCTGAGTAGTGCCAGCTCGCCTGAGGCTGGTATCAATATCCCTGAGAACCATGCCCCTGTGTCCTTAGCAATGAAGAGAAGATTCGGCAAGGTAAAGCTAATGGCCATCGCCCCCAAGAACTTCAGCACGTTTGAGGCTTTCACTATCAAGCTTCCCTCTTTGAGGTTGAGCATCCTGATGATCATGAATGGAGCGACGATCCAAGGTATCTGCTTCACGGCGCTTGCGATTCCATAGAAGATTCCGCTACGAAATGGGTTGTTCATGGATAGAGCGGTCCATACCATAGGGAGCACCCACAGGAAATCTGTGACAGACCCGGCGTTGAAGTCAATGGCGAGGTCTGCGCTGACAAAGATGGGAAGCAGCACAATAGGTCTCAGTTCCTTGGGCGCGTTGCAGTAGAGAGTGACCGCCGTGGCTATCTCGAACAGAAAGATGATCCACCTCATGTCCTCAAGTCCGACCGCAACGAATGGGACGAAGGCAAGGAAGTGGAGTGCAGGATAAGCAAGGTTTGTCGATATGTCCCCCGATGGAGTTAGGGTGATATAGAGCGGATCAACCTTGAATCTGGACAGAGCATCTTGGAGGTCGAGTGGATAGGGGTTTAGTCCTTTCTCAACGAACAGGTCGGCAGCGTAGTGAGTGAACGCCAATGCGTCAGTTCTGTACGCACCTCTATAGTGGATCTGGAACAAGACGTACGCGCTGATAAGCATGACAATTATGAGCGATATCGGAATGAAATCTCTCAGCTTTTCAGCATGCCTCGGGCTGGAAAATGCCAAGGCTAGCGATGCGAAAGCGATTGCGTATACTACGAGGCAGTATCCGACCACTTCTGGGTTTGACTCGATTTGCCCGCGTACCCAAGTCTGGAACCCCTCGTAGAGGCAAAAACTGCCTGTTGATAGATATCCAATTCTGAGAATTACCTCTTCGCTTGTTGTGAAAGGCGGGTCGCTTGAAATGGTCAGTGTTCAGCCCTCCTACTAGAGACTCTTCTTCTGGCAACATCGAATCCTATGAGCAACAGCAGAGCTGCCAGTGTAACCGCCGACAGATAGTACACGCTGAGATCGACAGGCTTATGGTACAGTTTGATTTCTGTGACTCCAACCGGAACTCTTATCGTCATGAATCCCTCTGAATCTTTCTCGATATCGAGTGGAACACCGGCTGAGACTGCACGCCAAGTGGGAAAGTACGCTTCTTTGATGACTACCGTGGAACTGCCCCGAAGATCTAGCTTCAATGTAAGGACATCTGGGCTATCACGCCTTAGGACTACCTTTCCTGTGTCTGGGGGAACCAGTTCTGCCATGTCAATCGGTTCTGATGAACGATAGACCGTGATCGCACCATCCTTGTACGAGAATTGCGCATCCAATTTGAAGTTGGTTTCGTTGAAAAGATTCAATCTTACATCTTCGTCAACCTTTCCCACGATAACCCACCTAATTGCGAAGAGCCTTGATTTGAGCGTCAGATCCCTCCAAATCCTTGTTCTGTTCGGGGACTCAGGTTCTGCCGGTCCGACCGGTCCCGCGGACTCAAGGTCTAGAATCCTATAGTCGTTTATTTCGAGTAGACGTTTCAGCAACTTGTCTTGCGGGTACCACCCGTCGATCAAGGGCTTGTTGGTGTAATACGGGAGCACGTATATCCAGAGCGGACACCTGATTGCCAGGACCCTAGCGTATGTAGGATCAGACCTGAAATAGGTGATCAGCCCAGGCGGAATGCTCGTGTTTGTGACGGGATAGGGAAGAAATTCGCTAACGTTGTGAGTTGCGGCGTACCATATCTTGACAGAGCCGCCGGATACGATGATTCCTATCAAGAGGACAGGGAGAAACCAATGTCTCCTAGTCAAGAAGCGAGTTCTGGTCGCAAGCAGTTGTTTGAGCCCTTTTGCAGCAAGGATGCTCATCGGTATACTTAGATAAAGCCAGAATCGATGAACATCAAGGGCCCTCCAAATCGAGGACAGTGGCGGAACAACTACAAGCGGCAATGCATAACTTCCGAGACTTAGCCAGAAGAACGCCACAAACGGTACTCGCACGAAGTCCATTTGCAGACCTTGATCTGAACCCGATCTGCCGCTTCGCCACACTGCATAGGAGAGAGTCAGAAGCGAAAGCACAACAATACTCTGCCCAAGAATCCACATAGATGTCGTGCCGCTCTTTTCTCCTAATTCAAACAGCGCCATTCCGGTCAGCATGAAGCCTACCGTGACTGGAAGGAATCGTCTGTTGAGCTTGGAGTCCAGAGAGTGCCTCCAGAGCGCGAATAGTGCCAGACCGGTATGGGCTGCTCCGAAGGCGTATGTGACGACGTTCAGTGAGAAGTAGCTCAACCTGATGAACGGGAACTCAACATTGCGGTTGTAGAATGGATTGCCCAGCAGCTGACCGGAAGCCATGATGAAAGGAAAGGCCCAGAACGATGACACCGAGAATCCAACAAGAAGAGCAATCGTTGTGATAATCATAGAGTGCGCAAGAGCATGCGGCCTTTGACTGTTCAAACCTTTTGTGAGAGCCAGCAGAAGCCCGAACAAGGCAGTGCAAAGTGCTGAGAGATGATGGGTGAGGATTGTTATGCCAAAGAGAGCTCCTGAAGAAGCCAAGAAGAGCAGTCTACGCTTGCCCGCCAGTGCTCGAGACAACGCTATCATGAACATGCAGACAAGGGGAAGTGAGACGATGCTCGGGAATCTGTCATAGAACATGTAGTTTTCTACTATAGTCGGAGAGAAAGAAAAAAGAAAGGCTGCTAGAACTCCCTCCCTCTTGTCGAAGCCTGCGCTACGCGCAAGATAGTATACTGCCACAGGCCCTAAGATAAGGAATGCCGAGTCCACCAACTTGTATGCTAGGACCGGACCCAAATCGATCAATGAGACGGCAAAAGTGAAGTAGTAGCTTAGCGGTGGATAGAGAAGGAAAAGAGTGGCTCCACCGTACCAATCTGGATTCCATTGAGGAATGTAAGCGTTCTCTTGGTAAGACTTAGACATAAGCATGATTCGAAATAAGTGGCTGGTAGAGTCCACTCCAAGGGGCAATCCGTCCAGAAAGCGAATGGCTACCATCGTAAGATTAACAACCACGGCCGCCCCTATTGCGAATCTGGTCAGTTTGAGAAAGGTTCTCTCAGCGACGGGTTCACCCATTTCTCTCGATCCCCCAGTCGTGAATCAGACCCTGTTAAGGAATACTCGATTAAACTCACATCCGAGATCAGGTGGGATGGAAAGTCTGCTGATCGCCACCTTCGCACGCTTAGGCTTTCGCCTTCTTGTTGGGATGACCGGGCCTAGGAGAACCATGACAAGTATGACGATTAGTGTCAGGACGACAATTGACGTCGGCGAAATCTCCCATCTTCTGAAGAATGAATCCATCATGATGTATCTCCTAACGTGCCTCGTGTGCCCGGTCCCGGAGAGAGTCTCCTCCCAGATCACATATTCCGCTTCGAGATTTGCGAGCTGAAAGGTTGTTATGCCCTGGCCAGCCAACATCAGCCAAACATAGCCGGTGATCGTGCCCATATCGGCCTCGAATACTATATCTGCGTACATCTCCGTCTGGTCAAAATCGTCTCTTTGCTTATTGAAGGCCACGATGTCTCCTGTCTTCTTAACGGTCAGATTGTACAGGATATCGTACCAAGCACTCTTCCCAACGCTGATCTCATCATCGCTGTCATTTCCTTTTAGCCATCCATATGCGAGTATGTACTTGAAACGGATGCCGTTGGTGTTGTTTCCGACCTCGTCGTCAAACATTATCCTTGCCCAATCCGCTGTAGATCTCATGACTACTCTAACTGGCGGGGTTTCGCGCCAGCCTGCGCCATCGGTAGCGAGTTCTCTCGTCAGACCCTCGGCGTTACGAGTTAAGGTGGCATGCAATACGATGATACTCGTCGCGAGAAGAGTGCAGTTGACCATTGCTGCTACTATTCTCGAAATCTCTGGACGGCTCATTTGATCCAACGAAGTTTGGATGGGCTTGGTCATTCTAATAAAACCGACTGATCAAACGTAGGCACTAGGTCAGTGTGGGGTAACGCTTTAACGGATGATAGAGACAGTACTCTAGCACTTTGGGGCTCTAGGGGAACCTGCGAGAAGTGGCTTCCATCTGCCATGCTGAAATGATCCGGCATTTGTGTAGGGAAATTGCGTCGGATTCCAATGTGACTGCTATTTGCCTGTATGGCTCGCAAGCAGGTGGCTATGCGAAGGCTGGCAGCGACTTCGACATTCTCCTAGTCCTCGAAGGCTACCGAAAGGGCGCCGGGTTCTATCATAGGAAGATAAATCAGATCTATGCGGCTATCCTTGCTGTGGAAAGAGAACTTCTCGAGCTTGACGCGAAGAATGGAAGCCTAGGAGAGTTCCTGTGCACTCGGCTACTGGGCCCCTACGTGTCGTTAGAAAATCCCAGTTACCTTAGGGCGACAGAGATTCTGACAAAGAGAAGAGTCACCGAGGAGGAACTCAGAGATCTCGTCGTAGAGTACGGCGAGATCTCACGTGGGTTGGTCATAGATCCAACGTATCTCGCTCTCTCCAGATTACGCAAGAGGGCAAGGCTCTATCCTGCTCTTCTCGACAGCTATTCTAATATGCTCCGGAGCGACCTGAAAGAGGTCAATCTGAGACTCATCTTAGCAGGTTATCGAGTCGTACTGGAAGATCTTCAGAAGGCCGGGCTGATCAGATCTGAGGGTCATAGGTTCGCCCTGGAAGAGGCGTTCATAGACGACATTCTCTCCCGTAGATCTTTTGGGAGGGTCATCAATGTTGTTGAAATGAGCAGGAGGGCATTCTATTCGTACCTAGCCTATGGCCGTACCCGAGGACATGACTTCGAGAGAATCCTGGACGAATTGGGGTCGGCTTTGCAGAGGGGTCTTCAGCTAGGAGCCTTGACTGAGAAGCCTGAGGATCCAAGGAGCTATTTGTTTCTCAAGACATCGACGGGAACGATTGAATTGAATGAAAGGTCTTCTATTGTTGATGTTGCCCTGAAACTCCGACCTGATGCCAAAGTAGCGATTACGCCGCTTGCCGGAGTGCTGAACGATGTTTATCTGGTATCTGTCGATCAGGAGCAGCTGGTGGCAAAGAAGTATACTGATTGGTTCAGTCTCAAGTGGTTCACCATCAATTTGGTCACTCTTGGCACAAAGAAATTCTCTGTCATGGGAAGCTCTCGACTTGCAAACGAATACGGGATGAACAGGATTCTTTCCGCAGAAGGCATCTCCGTGCCTGACGTAATTCATGTAAGCATTCCGGATCGGATTCTCATGGAAAGATACATCCCGGGGAGAAACGTCGTAAGTCTGGTCAAGCTGGCATGCTCCTCGGATCAGCTCTCAGCCGGCGATTACGAGCTTGCGTCTCACATCGGAAGAGCTGTGGCGAAAATTCATTCCATTGGTGTCACGATTGGTGATTCAAAGCCAGAGAACTTCGTGCTTTCACCTGACAAGAAAGTCTATTCACTCGATCTTGAACAGGCCAGCAAGAGAGGAGACAAGGCGTGGGATGTGTCGGAGTTACTGTTCTATTCGGGACACTATTCTCCTCTGATGACCCAAGGGCTGAGTCAATTCATAGACGGGTTCGTAGAGGGCTACTCTGAAATTGGAGAACGCAGTGTACTGAGACGTGCCGCTGGAGTAGGCTACATCAAGGTATTCTCAATATGGACTGCTCCTCCTGTGATGTATAAAATAGCAGAGAGGCTTCGCAGAGCATAGAACGATGCTGACGACAAGGCGGTGGCTTAGAGCCATATGAAGAAACGCTGAACTTGTTCGGTGTCAAGAATGGCGCGCTTAAGAGAACCTCTGATGCTCGTGATATTCGACCTCGATGGAACGTTAACTAGGGTAGAGAGTACGTGGCAATACGTTCATGAGAAACTAGGAACATGGCAAGCCGGGAAACTATCTGCAGATGATTATTGGGCGGGAAAAATCAACTATCTGAGATGGGCGGAGCTTGATTCTTGCATGTGGCGCGGTGTGAAGTTGGCCAGACTAAGATCAATCGTCAACTCAATTCCATACGTTGATGGCGCGAGAGAGACGATTGCAGAGTTAAGGAGAAGAGAGAAACTCTCAGGCATAGTCAGCGCGGGTATATCCCTGCTTTGTGACAAAGTGCGCAAGGAATTGGGCATGGATTTTGCTGTAGCCAATGACCTTCACGTCTTTCGGGGAGAGATGACAGGCGGCGTCACAGTGAACGTGTCTCTAGAGGAGAAAGCCTCGGTAATGAAGAGGGTGGCAGAACGTTTGGAACTCTCTCTTAGTGAGTGTGCTGTAGTAGGCGATAATAGCTTCGACCTACCAAGCGAGGCAGGGCTGAGAATCGCCTTCAACCCGAAAGACCCGAAGATCACGAAGGAATGCGATGTCGTAGTCAGAGGCACTGATATTCGGGGTATTCTTCCACATATACTGTGAATGGTGCAAGACTTCCGTGTCATCAGTCGCCGCCAGGGCCGCCGTCAGACTGACCAACGTTGTGGATGCCGCATTCAATCATTGAACATCTATTCGACTTCGTCGCACTTGACAATTGCAAGTTTTTCAGACTCAGAGTTTTAGCACAGTATTTTAGAAGCCACCCCCATCATAGTGGGGCTTAACCGACCTAGCAAACCATGGTTCGATCAAGGAAGGAAGGAGTCATGGAAGCGCAGCTCGTTGAACATCAGTTACAGTGTCAAGGCTTGAACTGCCGTATCAGGGCTAACGGAAGTCAAGTGACAGTTTCATGGTTGGTTCCTCCGGCAGAGACAAAGATCCCTATGTCTCAGCTGAGGGCAGTTGAGCTGGCGGTCAGCAGCATCTTTCCTCCTATACTACTATCTCTGTCAAGTGCCGTCTTCCTTGTCGCTGTATGGTGGTTCGCAGGCGGTGGCTCATGGCCTGTGATTCTTCATGAGACATACAGATCAGTCTGTTCATGGGCTATTCTCGGAGCTGTGCTTGGAATGACTGTAGCAGCGTATTGTTGGATTTTCGGAAGCATGAGAATAATCACTGTCGACGATCATAAGGGAGTTGTAATCCGAATGGTGCCAAGACGCTCAGGTGAAAGGTTTGTCGATGCTTTAAGGCACACGATGCAGTTGAAAGAGAAATGACAACGGTAAGAGAAGGCGACTTCGTGCTCCTCTATTTGAATGAGAAAAGAAGGTGGCTTGTCCGCGCAAAAGAAGGGATGGAGTTTCACACGCACAAAGGAATCGTGAAGCTGGGGGAGATCATCGGAAAGCCCTTCGGAAGTTCCATAAGAAGCTCTCTAGATTTTGAATTTCATGTTCTGCCCCCTACTATAGGAGACCACATTGTCAATATTCGGAGGCCGACCCAGATACTCTATGACAAGGACATCGCACTAGTGTTGTTCAGGCTAGGACTTCGGTCAGGGAGTTTTGTTGTTGAAGCAGGCACAGGAAGCGGCGCCATGACTGCTGCTCTGGCCAGTGCAGTTAGACCAGAGGGGCACGTTTACAGCTATGAGATCAGACGTGAATTCGTCGAAATCGCAACCAAGAACTTGACGAAGATGGGGTTGGAAACCTATGTCACAATCAAGAACAATGATGCCAAACTTGGCTTTGATGAGGAGAGCGTCGATGCGGCTTTCATCGATCTTGAAGAC
>Ga0209725_1001310_pt1 | contig 14177 bp, 12 predicted proteins | sample I18A1metaG_FD_184145 | JGI IMG/M metagenome (GOLD analysis project Ga0209725, IMG submission 184145) | Lake sediment bacterial and archeal communities from Gulf of Boni, Indonesia to study Microbial Dark Matter (Phase II) - ​I18A1 metaG... | ecosystem: Environmental > Aquatic > Freshwater > Lake... | reverse complement strand
TTCTCAGGGTACCCCAGCCTTGAAAAGCTAATGTATGACAAGGACAGAGCTACGCATCCAGTAATGGGATTCAGAGTGCCTAGGCTGTGGATGCCCCCGTATCTGCAGATCGCTCTCGACATACCTGACGTCGCCAGAACCAAGACGATTTTGGGTCAACTTCCCAGGAGCGACCGAATAATCCTCGAAGCCGGGACACCTCTGATCAAGAAATATGGAACCCGCGTCATCCATGACCTTCGCGAGATAGTGAAGGATGTCTTCATCATCGCTGACCTCAAAACATTGGATGTGGGTCAGGTTGAAGTGGATCTGGCATATGAAGAGACGGCAGATGCAGTTGTGGCTTCCGGCTTGGCCTCCAAGGAGACTCTTGACAAGTTCATCTATGAAGCAAAGAGGCTGGGCATATACGCCTTCGTCGACATGATGGATGTTGGGAATCCACTTGAAACCCTGCGGTCTCTCGAGGAGCTTCCAGACGTTGTGATCATTCACAGAGGCATAGATGAGGAACATGGTGGCCTGACTAGGTGGGAGTTAATGCGTGAGATCAAGAACACCTTTGCTGAGAAGAAGATTCTGATAGCTGTGGCCGGCGGAATAGATCCAAGCACAGCACCGAAGGCATTGGAGTCAGGCGCCGACATACTGATTGTGGGGAGATACATCACACAATCAAGAGACATTGAGAGAGCGGCTAGAGAGTTCCTGAAGCTGCTGGGCCTCGACATGGATTTGTACCGGGTGCATGTAGAATAGATATGGTTGGGCGGACCCATCACTAGACGGCACGAAGATCACGTTCCAGGCGGTAATCCTCAGGACCGATCGGGGCTAGACTGAGGGCACGGTCATTGCCCATTCGCAGAATGCGAGAGGTAGAACATGACCGGCTCGGACGTAGGCATAACATACATCCGACCTTGCGTAACTGAAGCGGGAAAGATATCGGCTGAGGCTCATCTGGGCCATAGAGACGCGGAACGCGGCAGCTCGACGCCCGAGTTCTTTGACCCGGCAATGCTATGCTGGACTCTCAATGGCTCTCAGATCTTCAACAATGTCAAGTGTTCAGAGAAACTTGGGATCGCAAAAGTCGAGATGAACGGCATGACGATTGTCGTCTCCAAGGGCGGTCGTATCAATGTCCGAAAAGCAAATGATGAAGATGATGCGCTCAAAGCAACTCGACTCGTATCGAAAATAGCTTGGCCAGCGATGATCTGCTCTAGATGCGGCAAATCAGTTTCGGAGTGTATGGCAGGGCTCTGTTCTCGATGCAAAGATGCCAGCTGCCCACTACTGCTTAAGGGCCCGCCTGATCCTACGCGGGCAACGCTCCGAGTTCGAGAGGCAAGAACCGCTGCAGAGATCCTCACAGAGTTCGAAGCAAGTAGGCAACTAGAAGTGAAGGAAGCCAAACGAAATCTTGGCGAGGCCCTACAGATCCTGAAGGGTTTGGCACCTTCTAATGCGTCAGCTAGCTCGTTCAATAGCGTTGAAGGCACCGTATATGGAAAACTCGAGGCGGCAAAGCTGCTGGGTCAGAAGCTTGTCGCTCAGAGTCGAAGGCAGATGGATGCCTCTGCAGGTGTCGCACTCATAGGAACCGCTATGGCACTGGAGAAGCTGGCTCGTACCGTCATGTCCTTGGGCAGATTGATCCGATCGCCTTCAGATTCCCGTCGGGTTGAGACAATGTGGCGCATTGTGACTTGTGGCTATGAGGATTTGTGGCGAAGTGATCCCGCGAGAGTTCAGGAGCTTGCGAAATCTCGCTCTCTGCTCAAAAGGACTCTTCGGCGAGCCAGGGGAAGGGGCGGAAGAGAAGGCCTGCCGAAAAGCTTGGAGACGATGGCTGAAGCAGGTCTCCGCTTAGTGGAGATTGCTTCTATGCGCCTAGCGGTGTAGAGAGCGATTCCGTCAATAGCCGAATTTCTCGACTTTCATCAGCCTGCTCATGAGTATCGGCATCAGGTTTACGGCGAACAGTGTTCCCAAGTTTCCTGTTGCCGCTGTCCTCTCCGAGAATGATGCCACATTGCTTGCATCAAAGTCAGGTCCGGCGATGAGAATCGGTATAGGGTCTGCGGAATGATCCTTGACGGCGACCGGGGTCGCATGGTCAGAAGTGAATACCACATAGTGAATGTTGAGGTCGAGTGATTTCAGGTTCTCTCCTATCGCTTCGTCGATCTTCTCTATTGTCCAGACCTTCTGATCGAAGTCTCCTCTGTGGCTTGCGATGTCAGGTGCTTTGATGTGAAGGAAGATTAGGTCGTTCTCCCTGAGAGCTGATGCGGCAGCCTTCGCCATAGCCTTGAAGTCAGAATCCAACCCGTCTGTCGCGCCCTCAACATCTATTAGGCGCATGCCGGCGAGGCTGCAGATGCCTCGCACAACAGGGACAACGGCTATACACGCTGCCTTGATGGAGTATTTTGCGGTTAGTGGCTCGATGGGCTGAATCTTCCCTGCCCCTCGTGAGAGAATTATGTTTACTGCTGGGATGCCTCTCTTAATTCTCTCCGCGTTGACCGGGTGGCTCTTGAGTACTTGATGCGACTTTTCAGTGAATTCGTTCAGGATTTCCGCAGTGAACCTGCTCTCTTCTTTGTCGTCCTTAGGCTTGGATGTTTGCACAGCTTTGTTCTCTTCGTGAGGATCCGTGTCGGTGACTCTGTGAGACAGCTTCCCTCCACTCAGGATCAGAACGGCCCGATGCGCAACAGTCGGCACGAATTCAAATGAAACGTCTCGAGCACTCAGATCGATCTCATTGAGAACTTTTGCGAACTCTTCTCTACCTTCAGGATTCCATCCCGCACGCCTGTCCTTGACGATCATCTTCTCATCCACGGTTGCAAAGTTGCATCGGAGAGCAATATCGCCCGTGTTCATGTCTATTCCAGCGCCAACTGCCTCCAACCCGCCGCGTCCGTTGTAGGAGTCATACGGATTGTATCCGAGAAGGGCAAGATGAGCGACATCGCTTCCGGGCGTGACTCCAGGTCCTACAGGATGCATCAAGCCTACGGACGCGGTTCTGGCAAGCTTGTCGATGTTGGGCTTCTTGGCCACGGACAAGGGGGTTTGGAATCTCCGCGCACGGAGCGGCCTGTCGCCCATCCCGTCGCACACTATGATCATCACCCTGCTCTGCGTGCCCATGTACCTTCACGCCCCGCTCTTGCATTGAGCCCCCCTGATTCGTACATCGTTAGTAATAACTTGTACGGAACTCAGGCCCGTATGCGTCACTGACGGTCATCGGTTCTGAAAAGTGAGCTTATGGAACAGTTTTATACACAATGCGCCTGAACACGTTTCACAGTGGTCTGAATATGCTGGACTTCACGTTTACCGAGGAGCAGGAGCTTTTCAGACGGACCGTCAGAGAATTCTGTCAGAAGAAGATAGCTCCAGTACTGAGGGATATGGAAGAGAAGAAGCGCATTCCTAACGATGTCATCAGGGGCATGGCTGAACTAGGCCTGATGGGCGTCACAGCCTCAACGGAATTCGGAGGGGCTCAGGCAGACCCGATACTGGCAGGGATCGCGGGAGAGGAGATTGGCCGCGCGGACATAACCTGCGCTACGGCGGTCTTCTATCTTGTCCCAGCCTCGTGGGGCCACATTCTAAACACTTACGGGAGTAGGGAAACGAAGCAGAAGGTCTTCCCAAGCCTCTGCAAGGGTCGATCGTTTCTTGGGATAGCGACTACAGAGCCCGAGGTCGGCTCGGACCTCGCAAACATGAGGACGGTTGCCAGGCGTGTCGGCGACGAGTATGTGATCAACGGCGAGAAGATGTACATTAGCGGGGTAAGGGAGGTCGTGGAGCAACTTGACGAAGGCGGAGGGTTCCTTACCCTTGTCAAGACTGCCCCGGAAAAGGGGACGAGAGGCATGAGTTTCCTCTACGTTCCTCTCAGGGGCACCCCTGGGATTAGCCCCACTTTGCTTGATGAGATGGGGAGACGTGGCATCTCAACTGGCGGCTTCAAGATGGACAACGTTCGCGTACCAGCCTCAAACCTTGTGGGTGAAGAGAACAGGGGGTTCTACATGGCAATGGAAGGCTTCGACTACGCGAGAGCAATAATCTCAGTCGTGTGCGCAGGAGCAGCCATTTCCGCGCTGGAGCAAGGCATGGAATACATCAAGCAGAGGAAAGCCTTTGGCCAACCGATAGGGAGATTTGAGGGCGTGCAATTCAAACTTGCAGAAAACTACGCAAAGATGGATGCTGCACGGCTCCTTGGATACAGAGCGCTTTGGATGCTGGGAAAGGAGATCAAAGAAAAGAAGTACTCCAGGTTCGAAGTGTCGAAGGCCGCAGCGGAGGCAAAGATGCTCGCGCCTGAGTGGGCGTTCGAGACGTTGAACGATGTCTTACAATGGTACGGTGCATACGGATACACTACGGAGTGCCCAATAGAGGCGGGCCTGAGAGGAGCCAGGTCTTATTTGTGGGCGGAGGGGTCGAACGAGATCATGAAGATCATAGTAGCACGCGAGCTCCTCGGCAAGGAATTCGTGGCGTACAGGTAAATCGCGAACTACCGTCGTTTCCGATCCTGTCGGTTTCTAGATCTCTGGCGGAGTGCCTTGTCAGCGCCGGGATGATCTGGTGTACAAGCTCGAACTATACTTCAAGGCTGATGCAGAATATAACCTCAACTTGGAAGCCATAAGGCAACAAGTACGTTTGATCGCGGCCAAGTGGGAGATGGAGACTGAGGAGTTTGACATCAATCAAGTGTCGACCGAGCACGTGCGTAGGTTGATCGATGACCTTCGAAGCATTCCTCCCCAGATGAGGGGCCGGATAGTGAGTTCAAGAGGAAAGGTGCTGCCCCTCTCAGGATCTAAACAGCTGAACGTTCGAAATACACCGGTGTTGGTTCTCAGAGAGAATGCACGCGCGATAGGAGTGTTTCCTCATCTTCTTGGAACTGCCTATTTCGACCTGCAATCTTCGCTAGATAGGATCTGGAATTCAGGGCCGAGAGAATACGTTCAGGACCGCGGCCTATTGGAGAACCCGATTGTGCAAATATTGGCTGACGATCCAGCTCTTATTGAGAATGGCATGAAGTTCGTGGGATCAGACGTCAAGTTGCCAGCTGGGTCAGTGGACCTTGTTCTTCAAGATCGAAAAGGTACAGATATTGTAGTCGAAGTGGAGACGAAGGCACGAGATGATGCTGTTGGGCAAGTGTTGAGGCTGGCGCGAAGCTACACGGAGCAAGCGAACAGGAAACTCATCAGGAAAATGATTGTCTGCGCAGATTTCGAGCCAGGTATTCCATTAGCATGCAGAGAGGCCGGGATCGACCTGTTCAGACTCACCTTCCAGAGGGCGGACGCATCCTAGCTAGTTCCTACTTATGAGTTCTGGCGGGCCTCCGACTCTGCTCCTAATTACAGGGCCAACACATAGTTCTTTGATTGATCGCTCAAGCATGTCTGCATATCTTCCGAGCGTGTTCACAAAGACAGAGGGACCCGTATCCATTGAGTACCAACACGGTATGCCGTCCTCTCTCAATCGTAGCACCTCTCTTAGAACCGTCAATGTTTGCGGCTCCCAGAGAACCATCCTCGATTCAGCTGTCATCGTAATCGCATGAAGGTTGAGTGTGTCCTCCTCGGCCAACTTGCAGACAGTCGCCACGTCTCTTCTTGACAAGGCCTCTCTCATGGCGGCGATCATGGAGTCAATGTACTGGAGCCTTGCGGAGAAGAGAGGTGAAGTGACTACGTCTCTGTGCGCCTCATCGGTTCCTACTAGTGAAGGAACGGGAACAATTACCATTTCTAGGTCCAAGTTACCAGGGGCAGCTATCTGCTCGGCATAGGATCTCCCCTGTTTGTCCGCGTACCATACAGCAAATCCGCCAGCGAGGCTTCTTGTCGCTGACCCTGCTCCCAGCCTAACGGCTTCGGATAAGGAAATCGAATCAAGTTCTAGGTTCAATGCATGACTCGCCGCGATACCGATAGACGCGAAAGCAGACGCTGAGAACCCAAGTCCCTTTCCCGTCGTCAAACTGTTGGTCGACGTGACCCGAGCGTATACTCTTCGACCCTTTCCTGCTCTGAGGGAGTCAAGGACTCTCTGGACCCTCCTTTTCTCGGTCTCACTTGCAGTTCTTTTGTTGATCTCAACGACATCGTCAGAAAGGTCCTCATCAAATTCGACTGTGGTCAAGGTTTCAAGTCCTTCAATGCAGACTGAGATCGAATCGTGAAAGGGAAGTCGTCGCTCCACATTTCTCAATCCGTGATACTTTATCAGTCCTTGTATCGGGTGTGCAAGTGCGGTCGCTTTCAGAGTCATGTTTCTGCTCCATGCCCAAGTTGTTCATGAGTCTTGAATTAACTTATGTGGTTTAGCTTCAGCCCTCTTATGGATGGAGGTGTAGCTCCGATCAGGGGTAACTCTGACATCACGTTGGCGCCTTCGGACAGTGCAAGGTTCGCTGCATTGGCGATGCCAGCCCGGGAGACAACGGTTTTCAGATAGAATTCTGTTATGATCGTCTATGTCGTGTTCACATAGGCTTCAAGTAGTCAGTATTCACGGCTTCTTGGGAGCCAATGATAATTCGTTCATATACACAGCTGATCTTGGATACCCTGACTTCTTCAAGCTTCCCTTTGACTCTGACCCTTTCACCATTCCGAGCGATGTCAGCGTAGAGTCCCTCGTAGCTGACTATTTCGCGCAGGTCTCTTGTTTTCTCGCCTTGTAGCCATCTCACGTCATCTACAGAATATACTGCGGGCATGAACATAGAGTCAGATGAATCTGCAACAGTTGCTTCGACTTCGGTCAGCCCTATGGGGACGTATTCTTTGTCCCCGTACATCTCCAAGACCTCGCTCTCGAGTCTTACCGGGTGCACTGAGAAGCACGTGCCGAATGCCTCGCCTCTGTTCCATTTGCGTTTGTATATTTCTATTGCTTCTTGTCTGGTAAGACTGTAAAAGGTGATCTTTTCTTGAAGAAGATCTTCCAGAGTCTTGCCGCTCATTCTTCGGATCGCACCCGTGTTCTCCTCTAACAGCCTCGAAAGGGTGTCCTTCATCCTCAGGCTTTGATCCCTTCCGTAGACCACAAGATCCATGTCTGAGAACTCTCTGTGGGCACCCATCAAGACGGAGCCAGTTACGCCGAAGCTTCCGATCGGAATGTCTGCCATCTCAGACAGCTCTCTGGTTAGCTTGACTACTTTCCTCTCGAGAGTGTCCTTCTGATCGTCTTTGAGAAGCTGTTCAAGTCTCGTTTCAGGCTTGAGGTGCCCTCTGATCGTTTCATGCGGAACAGCCGAGAACGTCAAGCCAAGAACAGTTGAATGAAACATATACTCCGGATGCTGCAACTCAAGAAACTCGAACGTTCGCGCCAAGTCTTGCATCGTGTAGTGCTTCAGAGCCCTGTCATACGTTCTCAATCCAGAGCCCCATATACCTGTCTCAGACGGAACGTACTTGAGGTACGCAATAACCCGGTCATCGGGGTGGATGTTGCCGACAACGGCGAAGTAGAAGCCCTCACGCGTTTCGAGATAGTCTCGGTCTCTGAATCCTCGCATCTTAGCCCCCTCGAACAATGAATTGATCGTCCCGACTTTCCCCCACGACGAGCCGGAAATATTCAGCGGCTGAACCCACAACTCTCTCGAGACGCCCCTTCGCAATTATCCTCTCACCCGACTTCGCCTGCTCGCAGAAGCGTCCTCTGAACGAAGCGATCTCAGAAGGATTGATGTTCTTGGGACCCATGATGACTCGCGTGCAGTTGATCAAGTATCTGCACGGTGTGAAGGGGCCGCCTGAGTCATCTGTGACCAGTGCCTCTACCGCTGCGTGGCAAACTGGAAAGTATGTGTTGTCGCCATAGCTTTCGGATAGTTCGCCAGGATGCCTGACACACCTAACAAAATAGTCAGCGTCCCTGAATATTCCTTGAAGTGACTTCCGTTCTTCATGCCGTACAAAGTCCCGTAAGCTCATGCTTCTAGACATGAGTCGTGATTCGCGGAGCCTCCACAGTTCTGAAGCTTTGTACCGCCTGACCGGTCCGTCTTCATTATGAAGAGTATGTAGAGCTTCCGCAACTTTGGCACCGGAGTTTCCTCCGTACACGACTAGATCAATGTCAGATGCGCGGGTGTGCAAGCCAACCAAGACCGAACCTGATATCCCGAAGTCCTCGATTGGGAGGCCTGTTGCTGCCCTAAGAAGATCGAGAAACTCTAGGCTTCTTGTTTCTAGATGGTCTATCAAGGAGGATTGAGTTATTTGCCGGACCTTTTCACGTGGGTCGTAGTATTTCAAAATCCTGCTTCTAGGGACCCCCTGCATCTCTCGATTGAAAACCGCATCGAAGTAGAGGTAGCTCGGGTAGAGTTGGGCTAGAACGATTCTTCGCTCATCGAGGTCATAGACCTTCCGAAATCTCAAGCCCTGACGTTGCCTTTCGCCAGTCGGATCGGGCAAGTACCTCACGTACGCAACAACGCGGTCGGGAGGGTGGAGCAGCCCCTTGACATCGAAGATGAGTGAATCCGCTGCCTCGACAAAGTCCCCTTCAAGGGGTTGGCGGGGAAACGGGCAGCTAATCATTTCCGTTCATTTGTGCGTGGTACATCGGTAGTTTGGCTTCTTGGAATTCGAATGTTGTCACTTGGAGATAAGTGATCTTCCTTTGCCAAGGAGCCTGAGTACGGCGCTTCCGATCAGCGTGCTTACTACTGTCATGATGCTTCTTTCTATGGCCATAATCACGAGCGCACCCATGAACAAGGCGGCCAGTCCCGTGAATGGTAGTCTGGGAATTCCTAGCTTCACCCAGAACATGCCGAGGCTTGCCACTGCGTCTAGCACACTTCGTAGCGGAACAACCCAACCCACCGCATAGATGAAAATCAGGTTTCCTGCCATGCTATCAGCCATCAGGGCCGAAAAGGAGCACACTCCAATTCCAAAAAGGATGCGAAGCCTTGAGGCGCTCTCTAGAAAGGCTACAATCTCGTCTCGAAAGATGGCAACAATAAGCGTTGCGCTCCAATGCAAGATCGGGTAGAACGGTGCCTCCAACCCGATCGGCGCAAGGTACCACGATGCATTGAGAACGCCGAGAACTGTGAAGGCCAGTTTCCAGTTGAAGATCTTCTCGCTCGATCCAAGTGCCCCTGCCACCATAGCTGCTAGGACACCGGGAGGTACCATCAGAAGTCCCAGTAGTGTAGACGGGGGGATCAACCACGATACGGAGTTTCCAACAAGAACAGCTAATGCCCCGATCTTTGCTCCGAGTAAGATTCCGATGAGTGGGTAGAGTATGACTGAGAGCTCTATCTTGGCGCCAGGGGCTCCGATGATGGGTATCCCCGGAAGCCGAGTGACCATGACGATAAGTGCCGCAAACACTGAGATGAGCGCTACCTGCTTCGTCGTGAGCACAAATCTCAATTCATGCCACCGCGAACGATAGAGTGTAAGCTTTTACCTTGTATAGTAAAAATCTACCAACCGTCGCATATATAAGACTACACACTTACACCTTCACTGGGCGAGTTTTCCGTGGAGGAGTTGTGGCCCTACGTTCTTCCACTTCCGAAGAGGCCCTTCGATCAGTACAAAGTTCTTCTCTCTGCTTTCAGCTCAGATCTATCGCTGGAGATTCTGAGACGGGCCTCGTCCGAGAAGCCGGTCTTTCAAAATGAACTCCTCCGGAGCCTTCCTTACTCAGGCAAAACAATCCTTGGGTGCCTGGGCAAACTCGTCTCGTCAGGCGTCTTCGAAAGCGGAATGGAAAGGAAGAAATCGAAGGGAAAGTCGGTCTGGGTCAAATGGTACAAGCCAACTACTCTCGGACGATGGTTCGCGCTTCTTCTGCATCCTCCAAAGAAGGTTTCTGTCACTGAGGCGAGAGCGCTGCTGAGCCAGATCTTTGAGGAGTACTCAATGAACATATCGAAGCTTTCCACCCGGTTAGGCCTGAGCGGGAGTTCGCTTCTCTCAAAGTATTACAGCGCTTTCATCAACGAAGTTGTTGAAGAGCATAGAGCGGCAAACCGCGACCTAGATATTATCGTTTTCGGGTCGATGGCAATGGATCAGGTAGTGCCCCTCCGAGACTTCACCCTGGAAGAAACCACTGCCGTGGAGAACATTGACCACTACCCTGGTGGATCAGGCGCAACGGTTGCCGTGGGGCTCTCTCGACTGGGGTTGCGGGTGGGCCTCGCGGGAAAAGTAGGATGCGATCCGTGGGGGCAAATGCTTGTCGAGGATATTGTGAAGGAGAATGTAGATCTATCATTACTTGTACCCTCGCCAGGATTAGGGACTCTTAGAACGATCGTCTTGATTGCAAAGGGTGGTGAGAAACGAATGGTTGTTCCAACGACCAACGTGGCGATCTCCTTAGATTCCCCTTCCGAGATCGAATGGAGAATGATCGAGAAAGCGTCAGCGATCTACGTGGGTGAGGTGTTCCTCGAACTCGCTGAGTTCATTGCTGGATATGCAAAATCTAGGGGTCAGCAAGTCTTCCACAGGCTTTTGACTCCGTTCGCGAGACTAGGAGTTGAGAAGCTTACCGGAGTTCTCAGAAGCTCCAAAGTCTCTCTTATGAATGAGGAGGGGTGGAGAAGGCTCTGCACAGCTTCACCGAACCTGTCTGATCCAAGGGATCTGCTCCAATTCGGCCCAGGCGTCGTGATTGTCACTAGAAACAGAGGAGGGTGCTCCATATACACCAAAGAAAAGACGATTGAGGTCAAGGCGCCAGTTGTCAGCGCGGTCGATAGTACAGGGGCGGGTGACGCTTTCGCCGCGGCTTTCACAAAGCTTATTCTCGATGGAAAGTCTGTTGAGGAGGCCGCTCGTTATGCTTCGACTGCCGCCGCTATTTCGACTACGAAGTGGGGAGCTTGGGCTTCAATGCCGACCCACGACGAGATATCTCAACTTATGACCGCTCATAAATAGCACCTGAAACGTTGATATGGGATCATCCGTAAGTTTCAAGCAGCCTGTCTGATACCCCCGTTGTAGAATACGTCCGCTTCGATGAGAGATCTTCCGAACAATTACTAGAGGCCGGTGCTTGATCGTATTCAGGTATTCATAAGTGACCTCAGTCAGGCCAACTCCAAATCTCTCAGCCATGTCCCAAGCAGTCCTGCCTGAGCCTGAGCCTCTCGCCTTGTTCGCAAGAGCTGCCGCCCGCAGCGCTTCCTCTACACTCAGAGGCGTTCCGGCCATGGCGATTGGTGTGGATCTGGGGCGCAGTCGAAAGGCTCTGCCGAGGATGTATGCTATGACACTGAGCGGTAGTATGCCTTGCAACGCGTCTTGTCTAGGAGAGATATGGATAGTTCGCCATGTGTAGGTCTTGTCCGAATCGACGATCAGAACTGTCATGGCAACTGCATTGTCCTTCTGGAGTGCTTCTAGGATATTTTGTGCAATCAGCTCTGCGTTCTCGAGAGGGAGCGAGGCATACGAATACGGAACATTGCTGACGTCGATTCCTCCCTCGGACCCATGCCTCAAAGATTGGAGCGGGCCAGAGTAGCTCAATGCCAGCTGTTTGTGCGCAGCCCCCTCCTGCAACGGATATGATCGAAGCCTACTTGCGGCTACGCTGGAAAGGTTGCAGATACGCGACAGGAACTGGCCCCAAACGATTCTCATCCAGATTCGTGCAAGAAGTCTCGCAGCAAGACGAGGCCTGACCTTCGCCTCATCAACTATTCGCCCCATCGCTATTGACAGCGCCTTCTCAGAGACGACGACTACGTCGCCGGCTCGAATATTTCCTCTAAGCAAATGAGAGATCGTCATAAGATAATCATGCCCGGGCCTCCAGTACTCTGTAGGGACAACGATCGTGATGTACCTGTTTGCCAAAGCTTGTAGCCCGCGATGCCGAAGGCGACATCAAGCCTTTCAATGATCTAATGGGCTTTTTCAGGGATTCGCACCGAAGGCTTTCCAGAGGTGGGAGAAGGGGACGAATATGCCGCAGGGAGAGTCAGAGACGTCTCGCAAGGACTCAGTACAGCTTGACGGGTAGCCCCCATGTTCAGTTTCTATGTCACGGGGCCGTGTTTCGTCCACTCAGGGGCATGCGCGTCAGTAATCGAGTCAGCTCTTGGAACGTATGGCTTGATGTCTACTATAGGCGAACCCTCAAAGGCGTCAAGCCCCTTGACTGTTAGAACACATCCTTCGAGTCTTGTCAGCTTGGTTACGCATAGGCATATGGGATTTGGGCGAGAAGGGCTCCTGCATGCGAAGACGCCAACCTTCATCTTCACTTCGTGTCTCTTTGGGAAGACCTGGAGGACGCTTCTATCTTCCATATTGTCGCGGAGATGCGCCCAGTAGAGGATGAATATGTGGGAGAAGTCCTCTATTCCTTTGAGTGCGCTACAATACTGTGAGAAGACCCTTACCTTAGCCTCTTCTTCTCCGGCTCTTTCCACAACTCCAACAAATTGCAGCTCTCCCCTCTGTTCTATGCTCAGCAACATTCACCTCGCAGAATTACTTAGTCCGCAAATCTGAGAGTGTGGTTCCAATCCTTCCTAGAGCTTCGCCGAGATTCTCCATCGAATTCGCGCAGGAGAGCCTAAGATGCCCCTCTCCACGTTCCCCAAACGCTAAGCCCGGTGCCGTGGATACATGCGCTTTCTCCAAGAGCAGCGTTGCAATCTCGTCCGATGAGTGACTGAACTCAGAGAAATCCGGAAAGAGATAGAACGCACCCCTCGGTTTGACGCACGGAACCCTCATGCTTTCAAGTCCATGAAACATCAAGTCGACCCGTTTCTTGTACTGATCGACCATAGCCTTGACACAGTCTTGTGGACCTCTAAGCGCCTCAAGAGCAGCGACTTGAGCGAAAGAGGTTGAGCAGGTGTTCAGATACAGGTTCAGTTTGGCCATCTCTCTGACGATCTCTTCATTTGTGATGGCATAACCAACGCGCCAGCCTGTCATGGCGTAGGTCTTTGAGAACGAATTCACTAGGATAGTTCTATCCTTCATCTCAGAGATAGACATTGCCGATATGTGCTGACCGTTGTAGATCAGCTTCTCATACACTTCGTCGGACAGGACAAGCAGGTTCTCTTCAGTAGCGATCTTGGCGAGAGTTTCAAGCTCACGCCGATCGAGAATCGACCCTGTCGGATTATTGGGTGAGTTGATCACTACCATCTTCGACCTGCTGGAGATCTTGGACCTAAGGTCATCGAAATCGATCCTAAAGTCTTCCTCCTCCAAAAGCCTGAAGCGGACAGGCACTCCCTGAGCCATCTTTATGCTAGGCCCATATGGCCAAGACGGGTCAGAGATCAGGACTTCATCTCCCGGATCTAACAGCGCCATCATAGCAAGCGTGATTGCACAGCTGCCCCCATCCGTGACCAAGACTTCCCTTCTGGGATCAACATCAACCCCAGCTTCCCTCTTGGTTTTCTCCGCGATGGCCTCGCGAAGAGGAAGAATCCCCGTGCTCGATGTATAGTGGGTGAACCCATTGTCCAAGGCCCTCTTCGCGGCATCTTTGATGTGTTTCGGTGTGTCGAAGTCTGGCTCTCCAACCTCCAGTCGGATAACGTCTTTCATCCCGCGAGCCTTTTCGAAGACAGCCATGATACCGGATGGCTCCAGCGACTTCGTCATGGCCGACAACCAGCCTCTTGACGAATTGCCCACGTTGATTACCTCCACTCAGTCAAGCTAGCTGCGCCAAGATTGCGCACTAGAGATATTAGAGTATGCACAATGGCGAACAAGGGTGTCAAGTATGGCGGAACCTACTGGCCTCGTCGAGGAACGAGATGACCTCAGACTCTTTGACAAGCCGGAATGTGGCCATCAACGCTTTTAGTCGTCTTCACGAATATGCTTGTTGGGCCCGTGGTCTAGGCGGTCGGAGAGGTTTCTGAGCCATGAGAAGGCCGGGATAACCAGGATATGACGCTGGCCTCCGAAGTCAGTAGTCGCGGGTTCAAATCCCGCCGGGCCCGTACAATTTCTTCGAAATTGAACTGCCTGCTATCAATGGGTCTTAAGACTTGCAAGGTCTGAGATTAGGGCGTTAAGGGATTGGTTGCGTGTTTTCGCCAAGTTCCTGAG
>Ga0209725_1001309_pt1 | contig 14192 bp, 6 predicted proteins | sample I18A1metaG_FD_184145 | JGI IMG/M metagenome (GOLD analysis project Ga0209725, IMG submission 184145) | Lake sediment bacterial and archeal communities from Gulf of Boni, Indonesia to study Microbial Dark Matter (Phase II) - ​I18A1 metaG... | ecosystem: Environmental > Aquatic > Freshwater > Lake... | reverse complement strand
ATTTTCTAGGCTTCAACATATGCTTCTTCGCCGCCTTGATGCTATCCGGTCGATTCTTGAGCCGAATAGCCGGAAAACATGCGCTCAGGCGGCTCCTTCTGATCTTCTCGCTAATCCTTCTATTCACGATGGCTATTCCCGAAAGAGCAGTTGCCACTCTCATTATTGAGAGATCCTTGCCCACCACGGACCCTTCCGCAAGGGTGCCTTTCGGGATCGATGTCGCCATCAACAGTAGCTTTGTCGTGTTTGCTGAGAAGCACGCGGGCATGATCGGCTTCATGGCCACAGGTCAGTGCGTTCTAAATGCGCGGGCCGGATACGTAAACCCAAACACGACTTTGGCTGAGTTTCGGCTTCCGGGTGCTGATTGGCGGACTGCTGAGCCTCGTGATGTTCAACTTGGCAACTATACCCTGCAGACGGCCGGCGTTAACGAACCGGCTGCTCAATACCACAGAGAGAGCATGGTTTGGTTTACAGAATTCGTAAGAAACCGAATCGGCGTATTGAACCTTACCAACGGACAGATATCCGAATGGAACGTTCCGACTCCAAACAGCGGCCCGATGAACTTGGCAATCGATCCCTACAACGGAAGCATATGGTTTACCGAATACCAAGCGAACAGGATCGGGAAGTTCTTCTTCCACCGTCCGAACAATCGCTGGACGTTTGTGGAGTACAGCCTCCCAACTCCGAACAGCTACCCGACCGACATCGCAGTCGACCCGAACTATCGGTGGGTGACGGCACCCTTTCCTCCTCACGAACGGGGTAATCACACATACATCTGGTTCACAATGCAAGGCGCCGACAAGATAGGTCGGCTGGACAGTCAGACTGGGCGAATAGATGAATATTCGACTAGGGGGACTCCTTGGGGGATAATTGTTGATCAAGAGGCGTTTGTCTGGTTTACACAGAAACTTGGAGATAGGCTGGCCAAGCTCAATCCTTGGACCGGAGTCATAACTGAGATCCCTCTTCCAGTTCACTCGCCAGGGAACGAACCTCTTTACTTAGCAAATGATACAGATCGTTGCATATGGTTCACTGAGAGTGCGTCGAATAGGATTGGGAGATACATCCCCGGATCCAATGTGTTTCAAGAGTTCGTGATTCCGACGGACAACTCAAAGCCTCATGGAATAACTGTGACGCCAAGGCTTTGGTCAGGCGCAGTTGGGCCCGGTGTTTATCCGGAGCATGTGGGGAGAATCAACGTTTTCTTCACGGAGGAGGTAGGAAACAAGATTGGAAAGATCGCGCTCCTCCTTGGACCTTGGACAGCGACCACGACAGTCGGGTGGGCATCTTCGGCAAGTACAACGACATCTTTAGCGACGACGCTATCTACAGCAGCAACATCGACCTCTGTGACGAGTACGACAAGCGGAACGGAAATAGCCACCAGGATCGCAACTTCTCAGTCGCCCGCCTTGATAAACGCGACTAAAACTCTCACCGACACAATCACAATCCTTCAAACCTCGACAACGAGTACGTGGACAAAGACAACAACATCTACCAGTATGACGACCACAACATCCACGAGTACATCGGTTACCACTACAACTTCGACAACTTTGACGACGACAACATTGACCTCAACCTTGACAACAACTTCTTCCTCCACAACGACGACAACTACAACTACGAGTACGACCTATACTTCCACTAGCTATTCGCCGACCATTACAACCCCAACAACATTCAGCACAACATCAACATATCTTACAACGACAACAACAACGACAACGCCAACTATATCTCTGACATCACAAGTGCTCATTGTCACTACAACGACGACCACAGCCGTAGTGACGACAACCCCAGCTGCAAGGGCCTGCGTAATTGCGTCCGTAGCGTATGGCTCAGAGTTGGCGCCAGAGGTTCAATTCCTTAGAGAGTTCAGGGATGGAGCGGTGGTGTCGACGTTTGCTGGAGCCCAATTCATGCACGCTTTCAACGCCTTCTACTACTCATTCAGTCCGAAGGTCGCAGAGCTAGCCGCAGGAAGTCCACTCCTTCAAGCGATCGTACGAGCCCTGATCTATCCGCTCGTAGCTTCACTTCGCTTGGCGGCAGGTGTCGGACAATTCTATCCTCAAGCTTCGCAACTGATGATCGTGATTGCGGGAGTCATTGCCAGTAGCCTAGTTGGCGTGGCATACGTCTCACCAGTAGTGATTCTGCTGAAAGTGTTTCGTAGAAAAGTGAAGGCCTTGGGAGGTGTTTGAGTTGGAGCCCATAATTGGCTTTGCAGGCTTTAACTTGTGTATGATCCTAGTCCTATTCGTTGCGAGAAGATTGAGGCACGGGACGGCAAAGCTGTGGCTTAGAGGCATTGGCTTGGCGGTCTCTGCAGTATTCTTGGTAGGCTTGTTGGTCACCCCGGTTAGCGCCGCTGTGATCGCAGAGTATTGGCATGGACCCAACCCTGCCCGCCCATGGGAGATCGCCTGCGATGTTTCAGCAAACCGAGCGTTCTATACCGCACAGATGAGCAACCGGATAGGTCTGGTCGAGTGGGGTGCAGGAAAGTTCACTGAGTGGACTATTCCGACGGCTGGCTCTATGCCTTGGGGGGTCACGCTGGGCCCTGAGATATTCACCGACATGGGCACATTCGTTTGGTTCACCGAGAACGTTGGAAACAAGATAGGACGTCTAAATCCGATCACGGGAGAATTCGTTGAGTGGCAAACGCCAGATACGACTGTTCCGGCATCCGCTCCGCGAGACATAGCCATCGACAGGCCGAGGCTAACTGTTTGGTACACGGAGTTTGAAGGCAGGCGAATAGGAAAGCTGAAGTATGAGTCGGGGGATGTTTGGCGAATGACTAGGTACCCAATCCCAGGCAACCTCCAACCCAATCACATTATAGTTGACGCGGACGGAATAGTCTGGTTCACAGCCTTGCCCAGTCATGTTGGAAGATTCAATCCTTGGAAGGGAGAATTCACGATGTACACGGTCCCGGATGCGCCAAACGGCATAGCATATGACAAGGATGGTTTCATCTGGTTCACGTCCATAGGTGGAAACATGATCTGCAGGCTTGACTGGTGGAAGAACCAGACTGTGGGTTGGACGATACCTACCAGTGGATCTAGTCCAGCCCAGTTGGTCGTCGACCAAGACTACAATGTCTGGTTTACGGAATTCGCTACGGCCAAGATAGGCAAGTTTGTTCCCGGCACAGCTAATTTCTATGAATACCCCACACCGAGTCCCGGCAGTCAGCCATACGGGATCTGCATCCATTCCACTGACACAATAGTCTTTACCGAGGCGCAGACCAATAGGCTTGGGAGACTATTCCAACCGGCGTGGATGGCTGGAGGAGTAGACACGAAGACGACGACTGTGGACTTTGTCAGCCATGCAGCTCCAACAACGATAACGACAGCTACGCTGACAACCTCATCAAGGACAACGGTAGCCTCAACCGTCCCAGTACCGGCAACTGCGTTCACAACCTCAACCTCCACAGCTTGGTCGACTACAAGCTCAACGATCACTGAGACCAAGTCCGTCCTGTACACTAGTTCAACAACAACGAGAACGGAGACATCAACGAGCACAACCATAACCACGACGACGACCTCAACGACCACTTCGAGGACTTCGACAACAACTGAGACATCCACGACAACGACAACTACGTCGACGACGGGCACATCAACCACTACGGAGACATCCTCGTCCACGACGACAGTGACCTATCCGACGACAATGTTCTCGCCAACCATCACTAGCGTGACCGTCACGTCATGGACATCGACATCGACAAGCATCACCCACTCGACGACGCAAACAGCTACAACTTCGACCTCGACTGCACTAGTGACCTACTTGACAACTGTAACCGTTACGCCGACAGTGCGCCGATGCATAATCGCATCAGCGGCTCATGGGTCAGAACTGGCTCCGGAAGTGCAGTTCCTCAGGATGTTCAGAGACCAATCGGTTGAATCAACGTTCGCAGGAAGCGCTTTCATGAAGGCGTTCAACGCCTTCTACTACTCATTCAGCCCCGCAGTAGCCTCGACCATGATACAGAGTCCCATTCTGCAAGAGGCGGTCAAGCTACTTCTCTACCCGCTTGTAGCAGTGCTTCGTTCAGCATCGACGATGTTCAATGCATTAGCCCTCGCGCCGGAACTGGCCGTTACTGTCTCAGGACTTGTGGCGTCAGCACTTATCGGAGTAATGTACCTCTCTCCGCTCGCGACGATTGCATGCCTACGGTCAAGAAGGGGAAGGAGAAAAGACTAGGCGCACTGAAGGATCGCGCGTGTGGTTTGATTGTGGTCAGCGACTTGGCTTGTGCTCTTCAACGCAAGCCTGATCTCACTTCTCTTCATCCACAAGCGCGTTAGGATTACCCGCCTTCGAGCGCGGACACTGCTCGCTGCGATCGCTCTCGTTAGCCTAGTAGCGCTGATGCTTCCTCCCGTCCGAGGAGTGATCGTCTACGAGTACGGGCTAGCTGGGACACCGGTCCCTTGGGGAATAACCATGGACAGGGGCGGTGCCATTTGGTTCACGGAGCAGGGCGCCAACAGGATTGCCCAGTTAGGTGTGGAGTATCAGATACCTACCCCTGGCTGTGTTCCTTGGGCGATAGCTGCAAGCAAGGATGAGGAAGACATCTGGTTCACTGAGGAAACGGCCGGTAAGATAGCAAGATTCGTACCATCAGAGAAGAAGTTCTACGAATGGTTCCTGCCCAATCCGGCCGAGTCTCCGAGACCTCGAGGCATAGCCATGAACATAACAAAGATGTCAACAACCAATAAGACACCGAGGTACGATGTCTGGTTCACGGAGTATGGCAGGAGTCGCATCGGCCACTTGTACGGGAATGAGACACATGGCGCAATTCACATCAGATTCTCATTCTACACGATACCAGGTGTAACGGACGCTCAACCTCTTTGCATAGCTATGAGTCCAATTGACCGTTCTATCTGGTTCACGGAATATAGGACGAACAGGATTAGCTCCATTAAGGTGCTGGAGAATGGGTCAGCGTTGTTTAGGCACTACGCCACAGGAGGCGACAGTGGACTATGGGGAATCGCTGTAGACCCAGATGGCCTTGTATGGGTTGCGGAAAGCAAAAGGAACTGCTTAGGAAGATTGAACCCGGTCTCCGGAGAATATGTAACATTTGCAGTTCCAACACAGAACTCCGAACCTCACGAACTAGTACTAGAGGCAACAACAACTCCACCATACAGAGTACTAAACGTATGGTTCACTGAATTCAACGGTGACAAGATAGGTAGATATGACCCTGGAATGAACGTATTCTTCCAGTACCCGATCATTTCAACAGGCGGGAAACCTCATGGCATCGCGATCACTGGGCCCTACGGAACAGTATACTTCACCGAGCCGTTTGCCCAAAAAATCGGAGCAATATATGGCTGGTATGCTCCTCCCCGCTGGACGACCACGACGGTAGGAACAATAACCTCAGCTGCCACCACAAGTATGACGCTGGCAACAAGCCGAGCTGGCACGACCTCTACCATAGCTTCCTACAGCGCGGCGACAAATACAACAGCCGCAATTGCGGCCTCCGTGACTTCAGTGACGGCGACATATACCTTCACGAGTAGCATGCTCCAAATGACAAGCACGAGCATCTTCAGCTGGACATTGACTTCTCGGTCAACGTCCTATAGTACCACATCCACGACCACTACCGCGACACAGACAATCATCAGCGTTTCAACCCTTCGAACAACAACATCCACGACCGCTACCTATACATCCGTGAGTGTCCAGACAAGTAGCTCAACAACCTCAAGGACAAGCACTATTGTCGTCGTTTCAACATCTCTCACAACAACTACACTTACTGCAACGTCAACCTCAAACTACCCGACCGTAACGCTCACGCTGGCAAATACCTCTTTCATGGCAACGACGACGTTCTCACCAACCGTAACGACAACCTCTGTCCAAACCTCAATAGTCCCCACGACCTCGACTGGGGCCTCAATCCTCACAACCACCACTACGACAACAACAACCATTGCTGTGACCAGGCCATGCATAGTTGCATCTGCAGCACATGGATCTGAGCTCGCTCCGGAAGTTCAGTTCCTCAGAGAGCTCAGGGATCGCACAGTCATGTCCACATTCGCAGGCACACAGTTCATGCGCATCTTCAACAACTTCTACTACTCATTCAGTCCCGCCGTTGCTGAACTTGTTAGGACAAGCCCATATCTAGCGACTGCGGCAAGAGTCCTCATATCTCCACTTCTAATATCTCTGCGTGTTGCAGCGTTGGTCCTTCCAATGCTGCCTGCAGACCCTGAAGTAGGAGTCTCGTTTATGGGCATCTTGGCTAGTTGCCTCATTGGAACAGCGAGCCTAACGCCAGCGTTCGTTGCAGTCAGCACGCTGAGGAGGAAATTGAGGCTTCTCAAGAAGTGACTGACATGGAACCAACCTTGTGTCTCATCGGATTCACGATCTGTGCGCTTATCGTGTCATTCTGTCGTCCGGGCGCCGTGAGAAGCCGCCCGCTTAGGAGCATAGTCAGAAAGGCCACCAGTATCCTTACGATCTTGCTTCTTGGAGCGTTGATGTTTAATCCGATTCAGGCAACAACAGTCACCGAGTACCTGATACCGGGGAACCCAGGACTCTGGGATCTCAGCGTCAACGGCACCAGCACGAATGGTGGTGTTGTTGTTTTCACGGAAAGCGCTAGCAACAACGTTGGCTACCTATTCCTATCCAACAGTTCGGTGCGGCAGATCCCGGTGCCGACTCCAAACAGCTTCCCAATGGGAATCACGCTAGTTCCGAGTACGGGCCCTAATTCATGGACAAATGCCACTCATAGTGTGAGCGCAGTCTTCACTGAAAGTTACGGGAACAAGATCGGAGTAATGGCGAATAACAATACTCGTAGGATCGCAGAATATGCAGTGCCAACTCCAGGAAGCGGTCTCAGAAAGATCGTCTATGATCCTATTCGCAATGTGGTATGGTTCACTGAGTATGCTGCAGGAAAGCTTGGAAACTTTTGCTTCACCGTGACTAGTCCTAGCGTGCACGGCGGAAGGTTCGGTGAGCTTCTCCTCCCAGGAGCAGGAGCAGACTCGAATCCCATAGGGATTGCCATAGGCACCAATTTGACGGCACCGGAGAACGGACGGCCGTATATCTGGGTCGCAGACTTTGGTAGGAAGAGCATAGTGAGAGTCTGGCCGGAAAAGGGCGCATGTAGATCGTATTATGTTGATCCTTTCAGTCCTTGGGATGTCGCAGTGGATGCCGACGGTTTTGTGTGGTTTACAGCTCAGAGGCTCGGAACCAACGTAAACGTAATTGGCCGACTGGATCCTGTTGCGTATGAGCAGAACAAGTGGGCGCTCACACTGTTCTCAATTCCTACGCCCAACTGTGAGGTCCGCGACATCGAAATAGATCGGAAAGGCAACATATGGTTCACGGAGTATTCCGACTACGCGAGCAAGATAGGAAGGTATTCTCCGCTGACTAACACGTTCTCTGAATATCAGATCATCACGTCGACTGCAAAGCCGCAAGGACTGGCCATCTATACAGAGACGGGTGGCACTGTGAACGTATGGTTCACAGAATATGCCGGGCGGAGGATAGGAAGGATCAGGCAGCCCGAGGGTCCAACGGTTTCGACGACTGTATATTCGATAAGCTCCGCGGTGACGACATCGTCTACTGCGACCACAACATTCAACGGGACGCGACCAATGACTACGGGGGTGTCCACGGTGTACTACCCCACGACACCCTCAACCGCAACAAACACCACGGCCACAACTACGAGCTCCACAATTGCTGACACGCTGAGCGTTGTTGTGACTTCGTCCACGTACTGGACCTTAACATACACCTACACAACAAGCACGTCTTGGACGACAACGACCACGACCTACACGCTGACCACAGCTTCCTTGGAGACCACATCGACAACCACGTCCACAACCTTTACACAGGTATCAACCTCTTGGGAAAGCGTCACCACGCTTACAACCGCCACCGTCGTGTCCATATCGTGGTTCTCAGAGACCACGTCGACGACAACTAGTGCAACAGAGGTGTCAACGATCTTCTCGCCGACCGTGACCGTGCCGACAACGACAACAACTCGAACAACGACAACAGCGTACTCTCCAACTGTGACATTGACCTCCACCAGCCTCACAGGGACGACAACAACCACAACATCAACCACAGCCACGACAACAACCTCCTACTCGCCTACAGTGACTCTAACGTCGACGACCACCAGCTTCACGACCTTCCTACCCATACGCCCATGCATAATCGCCTCAGCAGCATATGGTTCGGAGCTTGCGCCAGAAGTTCAGTCGCTGCGAACGTTCCGAGACTGGAGAGTCCTATCGACCTTCGCTGGAACCCGGTTCATGAAGGCCTTCAATGCCTTCTACTACTCGTTCAGCCCAACGGTTGCATCGACGGTTGCCTCATCACCAATCGCAACTGCTCTGGTGCGAATCTTACTTTACCCGTTGATATGGATCCTTCAGGTATCGTCGATGATCTTCGACACACTCGCCTTTGCTCCGGAACTGGGAATGGTAACGGCAGGATTGTTTGCAGGCGCTCTGCTAGGCATTGTTTACGTCGCGCCTCCAGTTGTGGGAGCCAGATGCCTGATCAAGAGGAGGAGGGATGCTAGGAGAGCGCTGGTACGAGCCCGGTTTTGGCGGCTAGTGCAAAGATAGATGCGATTGATGTCGTCCGGAGTTGTCTCAGTGAGAAGAGAGAGGCCGTTTTCTGGAATACTGGTGGGAGTTATCGTTTGCTCACTTGTTCTTGGGCATGTGAAGATAGCTCAAGGAACCGATGTGAATCCTTCTGATGGAATTGTGAGAGGAGTCTGGAGGATAGTAGACAGCCCATTTCATGTAAAGAGAGACATAGCAGTTCCGACAGACGAGAGCCTAACCATAGAGCCAGGTGTGACCGTCTATTTCGATGGCTATTACGGGCTCACTGTGCAGGGGAGGCTGGTTGCCTCTGGGACACATGGAAACCGCATCACGTTCTCCTGGAAAGACGGGGGAACAGATCGCGACAAGTGGCTAGGAATCTACATCTACAGCACCACTAGGGCAAGCAGCATCACTTACTGCGTCATAATGAATGCCATAACCGCGATCGGCGTGTATGGATCCCTCAACAACGTACTAACCTTCAATACCATACGATACAACACTGGTGGAATTTTCATGGTCTCCGCTGAAGGAACCACAGTCACTGACAACGAGATATACGAAAACTCAGATTACGGGATTAGCCTATCGCAAGGATGCAAGCGTAACGAGATTTCTCGAAACACTGTGTACAAGATTGGAAGACCACTAGATGGCTTGATGCTGAGTGCGGCGGACTCGAGAGCCGGCTGGCTACCAGCTCTCCTTCCCGACGCAATTTACAATGTCTTTAGTTTGCGCACAGACTTGCCCTTGAGCGTCGAAGGAACCGCTTGCATTAAGGTGGAAGCTTTGACCACCGCAACTCCGTTGTGGTATTTTGATGCTCAAGGGTCATGGGACCTCTCGGGCATGATCTACATCAACTTCTACGCTCTAAGAAAGTATGCCACAGGCAGTGGAGGGTCAGGATTCTTCCAAATCTGGGAAGGACCAAGATGGAGGTCATGGGATACCATCACATGGCCTGGCGGGACATACTTGCAACCGGTCCTGATAAGACTCAACGTTTGGACCTCTCAGTCACCTGCGCCCCCTGACACTACGAAGATAGATAGGTTGCGGTTCGGGGTGAGTGGAACGCAGAGTGGCGATACGGCGTGGGTCGACTTTGTTACCTCGGTAGGATCTGTCAGAGGCGAAGGCATAAGGCTCACGGGCTCATCCGGAACGGTGAATGTCGATAACAAGATCAAGGACAACACAATACGTGACTGTCATTTCTCTGGGATATCTCTCGATCATGTCGAAAACATCGAGATTTCTGGCAATCTCGTCTACGCGAACTGTCAAAAAGGCTATAATCTTACTGGCGGAGGCATTCTTCTTCGACAAGTGAATGACCGACTTCTCACATACGAGAATAAGAACGTATTGATCAGTAACAACAGGCTGCACACCGCATATCGAAGTGGGACCGGCATCTTCATTCAGAACGGAACAGATGTCCGAATAACCTCCAATGACATATATCTAAATTCCTACGCAGGAATAGTAGCCGCGCCAGGAGCCAACCTTATTCAAGCCCATTACAATGACATAAGAAACAACGGGAAGGCCCAAGCCATAGACGATGGCACAACCAACAGATGGGACGATGCCTCGCGGGGAAACTATTGGTCGGACTATACTGGCTCAGATAGGGACAACAATGGAATAGGCGACAGCCCATATGTATTGAATGGGACCAAGATAAGCAAGGACAACTTCCCACTGATGAGCCCCACGCTCTTTATCGCAAAAACATACACATCTAGCACCACTCTTACAAGTACAAGAATCTCAACCAGCTACATCTTGACCACGACCGGTATCGAAACAACACGCACCACGGTTACCACCACGCTCCACGTAACATCGCCTAGCTACATCTGGACCGCCTCAACTGGCACGACATCCGTGATGCACGATACGCTTACAACAAGCACAAGCACTACTGTGACGACCGTCACAACCTCCACATCTCTAGCAACCACTTCCCTGACCTCATCCACTACCACTACCGTGACGACAACCTTAGTTCACACGGTGACACCGCGGAGATGCTTCATAGCATCCGCAGCATACGGGTCAGAGCTGGTGCCCGAAGTCCAACGCCTAAGGGAGTTCCGCGACACAGCCATCATCTCCAGCTTCTCGGGCGCCAGCTTCATGAGGCTATTTGACTCCTTCTACTACTCATTCAGCCCGTCCATCGCAAATGCAGTATCTTCATCTCCTACTCTTGCAGGAATGGTCCGCGTCACACTTTATCCTCTCATTGAGATATTGCGCTTCGCTTCAGTCGTCGGTGCTGTCTCGGAGCTGGGAGTTGTCGCTGCCGGGTCAACAGCAAGCGCACTTGTCGGTGCTGTCTACGGCGCTCCTATTCTGATTGTATCGTATATGCTCGGAAGATTGAGACGGCGAGGGATCTTCTCTGGAGGCTCTGAACGATTTGTACGCCCTGCAAGGGTCTTGGCGGGCGGTCGCTATTGGCTTCTGCAGCTTCGCAACTATTCGCTCACAAAGAAGGCAGTGGCACGGGCATTGCCGCGATTGCATGTTGCGCGTCGTCCATGGTGAGAGGAGGCCTCGCGATGAAGTGGCTGTCAAGAATAACGATCTTGGCCTTAACTATCTGGATTCTTCTAGGCGCACTACCCGGGGCACCCACTGTTCGCGGAAAGGAAATTGGCCCGGGACAGGAGATTCAGACTGGCGTTTGGAGGGTCACAGATAGCCCGATCTACGTGAACGTGGATATTATCGTTCCGGTGGACCAGATGCTGAGAATCGAGCCAGGCGTCACCGTCTACTTCGAGCAGGACAAGGAAATGGTCGTTCGCGGGGAGTTAGTTGCAGAGGGAACCGCTGGCAGCAGGATCAGTTTTGTGTACAGGGGGGGAGGGACCGGACGCGCCAACTGGAAAGGAATAAGGCTTCAAAGCGTGACACAGCCAAGCATAATAAGCTACTGCATAATCAGCAACGCACGAAACGCCCTATGGATCTATGGATCGCTCAACAACATCATTGCATCGAACACAATCAGGTACAACACCGCAGGCATACTCGTTGAAGCAGCTCAGGGAAACACAATGTCTGGCAATGAAATCTATGAGAACAGAGATTGGGGCATTTCAGTCAAGGGAGGATGCCAGAGGATAGTCATTTTCGGCAACTCGATCTACAAGACAGAGGGAGATGCCATCGTTCTAGGAGGCGGCCCACCGTTCAATATTGACATCAAGATCAGGGACAACGCGATCCAAGACAACTATGGCGCTGGCATAAACGCATCGTTCACTGAGGCCATGGATGTGGCCAGCAACCTGATCTACCATAATTGGAAGTTTCCTCCGTTAAGATGGCGTCTCTTCGGAGGGAACATACTGCTTACCAACACATCTCACATCGGCCGGCTTGAGTACTTCAACAAGGACGTAACTATCTACAACAATAGAATCCACTCCGCGGTTCAAAACGGATCAGGCATCTATATCGGAAACGCGACGAACGTTCGAATCACATACAATGACATACACCTGAACGAAGGAGCCGGTGTGAATGCCACGGGAGGCTCAAGACTTTGTCAGGTTCACCACAACAACCTCAGGAACAACGGCTACTCAAGACAGGCATGGGATGGTGGAACCAACAACTATTGGGACGACGGATCGAGCGGTAACTATTGGTCCTCATACAAAGGGAACGATACGAACAACGACGGAGTTGGTGACACTTCCTACCAACTTGGGGGACCAAAGAACAGTAGAGACAATTTCCCCCTTGTCAATCCGTTGCTCTTCTTGGTCACTACCACCTCGGCCTCGGCCACATCGACGAGAATGGTCATCCTAACGAGCTACCTATCTACGACAACGAAGACAGAGACCTCGCCGACACTTGCAACAGTCACCTCCTATGCCACATGGACCAGTTACACTTGGACTGTGTCGACGACAAGCACGATGACTGTATACTCAATACTTCCTACAACAACCACCACAACGACGACAACGAGTTCAACCTCAACATGGTTGACAACGACATCATCAACCTCATCCGTTACGACCACTGTAACAACGACTCTGACGGTCGCTACGACACCCGGAAGATGCCTCATAGCCTCGGCTGCACATGGATCGGACCTCGCACCCCAAGTCCAATTCCTAAGAGACTTCAGGGACAGCGAGATATTGAACGCCTTTGCTGGAGCCCAGTTCATGAGAGTTTTCAACGAGTTCTACTACTCCTTCAGCCCCTCCTTCGCGGAATTGATATCGGCAAGCGATAGTGCCAAGGCCACCATGAGGGTCCTACTGGCCCCACTACTTGGCTCACTCAGTCTCGGACAAGCCGTATGCCACACCTGCCCGCCTCAATCAGAGCTTGGAGTACTCATGACAGGCTTAGTCTCAAGCTCACTTCTCGGGCTTCTATACACGTCGCCCATTATCGCCCTCAGCACAGTCAAGGCAAATGACAAGCGGAAGAGAAGTGGAGTGTCGTTGAGGCCTTTAGCTTTGGTCTGGCTGGGTTCACTTTTGGCCCTTGGCATGTCATACGTGTTTCTCTACTTCGGTCAGACAAGCATCGCAGAGTTCGTAGCGATGGTTTCAACGGGAACATTGGTTTTGAGCACGATGATTATCTCCCCTCTACTTCTGTTGAAACTGATTCGAAGATTGCTGTCACAAGTCCGTTCTCCTTAAGAAAGTCCGATTAGAACGATCGGAGCGACGCATACGAAGGTAACAGTCAGCTAGTCAGACGTTCTCGCCAACAAGAGTGACCCGCGCCCTTTCTCAGGGTGAGCCAGCCTTCACGAAGCAGTATCTCGCCCAAGAAGGCCAACTCTCTGACCTAGGAGGCTCAAAGGCTACCTTCAAATTCAATCCGATCCTTAGATCCTTCAGATCGGTTCTGATCATCCCTGGGAGCTTGGCACCCTCAGTGAGTTGGACTATGCCGACCGCATAGGGTACAGATGACTGAAAGGCTGGCGCAGCCACGTGCACCACTGAGTATGTCAGAAGCTCTCCGGTTCCCTTCAACTCTTCCCATCGCATATCCCTTGAGCCACATTTCGGGCAGAGAGCTCTGGGCGGAACTAGAATCGTTCTACACGATTTGCATCTTGCGCCCATCAACTTCTTCTGCGCGCAGAATCTGTAGAAACTCTCAAGAGTCAGAGACGATTCCGAGCCCATGTCAATCTCGCCTCCTGAAGATGTGAACCACTCCAGTCGACCCTGAGCCACCAATATTGTGAGTCAAGCCTATGCTCGCATCCTCGACCTGCCGCTGTCCAGCCTGCCCGGTCAATTGAAGGTAGATCTCGCACGCTTGAGCGGCCCCTGTCGCTCCTACAGGATGCCCCTTTGCCTTAAGGCCGCCACTCGTGTTGACGGGAATTCTTTCGCCTAGGCGTGTTTTCCCTTCTTC
>Ga0209725_1001306_pt1 | contig 14219 bp, 13 predicted proteins | sample I18A1metaG_FD_184145 | JGI IMG/M metagenome (GOLD analysis project Ga0209725, IMG submission 184145) | Lake sediment bacterial and archeal communities from Gulf of Boni, Indonesia to study Microbial Dark Matter (Phase II) - ​I18A1 metaG... | ecosystem: Environmental > Aquatic > Freshwater > Lake... | reverse complement strand
GTCGACCTCTGAGACATCCAGCGTGGACGCGTCTTGTACTGTCATGTCGAGGACCGAGTCGGGAGGGACCTCACTACAGAACCACCTGAGGGCCTTCGTGCTGGGGTCTCTTAACGCGTCTTCGTACGTCTTCCCTGCAGACTTCTCTGAAGCCGCAAGACACGTGATCCTGAACCAGGGGTGATTCCGGAGCGCGAGGATGAATTGCTGGCCTACTATGCCGGTTGCCCCGACAACCGCTGCGTCAAGCTTGGCAGTCGGCCTTTCTTCGCGGTTAGCTGCTGGACCTATCATCATATCTATCTCCAATCAAGACGAGAGCCAAAAGCGAGTGGATCCCGGGAAATCCCGAGAAGAGACCGCGGCTCTTGGCTCTCAGCATGTGCTCTGCATCGTCGTCGTAGTGGCTGTCGCAGAGGTGCGCAGAGCCTGAGAGTCCAAGGCAGAGCCTCGCCGTTTCTGCGCGGTCTTCTAAGTCTATAAGCCTTGCCTACACATTCGACTGATATTCTCGCGTCCCATTGGCATCAATGTGATAAGGTGAGGTCTCAACGGTGAAGTTCCGACTCGCATTCGTGGGGTTCGGCAAAGTCGCGCAGGGCCTAACTGAACTTCTTGTTAGGAAGCATGACCAGCTGAAGCGCGACTATGGATTCGACTACAGGATCGTCGCCGTCGCGGACACAGTCAAGGGATCTGTCATGAACAAGCGCGGCCTAGATGCTGAGAGACTCCTCTCCCTAGCTAGGACAGAGGGCTCTGTCAGAGCCTATCCGAGAGGGTCTAAGGGCCTCTCGAGCATTGAGACGATCAAGAAGGCTGACGCGAACGTTCTGGTCGAGACGACTTGGACGAACCTTTCGGACGGCGAGCCTGGGCTGACTCACATCAAGACGGCTCTGACCGAGGGCCTCCATGTTGTGACGACAAACAAGGGTCCGTTTGCGCTCGCGTACCATGAGCTAGTCGCCCTCGCCGAACGGAGACGACGCCAACTCAAGTTTGAGGGGACGGTCCTTAGCGGAACTCCGGCGATCAGCCTCGCCACTGAGACCTTAGCTGGCTCGACGATCAATTCAATACGCGGCATATTGAACGGCACAACGAACTACATTCTCGGCGAGATGGAAGGCGGCCGAACCTACGAAGAGGCTTTGCGAGCAGCCCAAGAACGTGGCTACGCTGAAGAGGATCCGAGCGGAGACGTGGAGGGCTGGGATGCTGCTGCAAAGATCACCATCCTTGCAAACGCCGCGATGGATGGCAAGCTGAAGCTAGCTGACGTGCATAGGGAAGGAATCGTTGGAATTACGGCGAGCGACGTTCGTGACGCTGTCTCGGCTGGAAAGAGAATCAAACTCGTCGCAGCGGCCTGTGTGGAAAACGGGAAGGTCACAGCGCAGGTGACTCGCGAGAGGTTGCCCGAAACCGACCCACTCTCGCGCATACCTGGCGTGATGAACGCCGTGATCATATCGACTGATGTGCAGCCCGATATCGTCGTAGTCGGACCCGGAGCGGGTGCAGATTCAGCAGGATATGCACTCCTCAGCGATCTGCTCGCCATTGATCGAGTCTTGAACAGGTAGAGTGACTGGCAACGGAGCGGCGACAGTTTGCCGGAGCTCGGAATCGTTGTCAGAGAATGATAGCTTCTTGTGGCAGGAGATCTTGAAGGGTCGCCTTGAACATGTCATCCATGTTGCCACGGAGATTCAGGAGTCTGGGAAGCCTCCCAACGGATCCAACGTACCTGCCTCTGATCACGAGCGCCCCTCTGAGCTGTCGGATTTCCTCCGCAGCCTCTAACCCAGCCTGAACGGATGCTTCTACATCGTTTCCGGCTACGGCATTACAGATGCCCGTGGCGGAAGCGTCAGCAAGTGCTGCGGTATTGGCCACTGCTACAGCGGCATCGGCTTCCCCGAAGCTGAACGCATGGCTGACAGATGCTGAGCTTGTTCCTATGCCGATTGGAAAGTCCTCGGCTTCCAAGCGGAATCCGACGCGGCTTGATAACGGTGAATCTCCAGCGTAGATTGCGACGTTCAGCGGTCGTGTAGACTTTGCAGCTATCTCTCCTCCATTCTCGACGAGACAGATCGACGCTCCGCACGCGAGCATTTCTTCGAGAGCGAGGTCAGCGATCGCCCCTGGAACAGCAGCAAAAGGCCCAACCCCCGCGACTTGCGCCGCGTCGGCGGCAAGCCTGATGACTCGTGGAGCTTCTTCCTCGACTTCGACGGGAATTAGAGACCGCAGGAATATGCGATGTCGTCTGAGGTATTCTTCGAGCAGGGCTCTGTTAGAGAGGACTGACTTTGTGGCGCCGCTGATCGCACCAAGCAAATTGCTGACGAGGAGAAGGTTTGACTGTTTGATGACTCGCCTAGCTCTAAATAGGCCTCTGTGGAGCTGTGTTGGCGTGCCAACAACAGACAACAGCTGTCCTCCCCCGTCGTCGCTACGCAGCTACAGCGATCTTATTGCCCTGACAGGGCAGGCGTCGACGCAGATGAGACACCTGATGCATTTCTCCTCGTCAAGCTCAACGGTCCAGTCGACATGCAGTCTTATTGCGCCCACTGGGCAAGGGGAGACGCACGCGCCGCATGAGGTGCATCTGTTGTAGTCGATACTGACAGCGGTCGGGATCTTCTCGACGTTGACTCCTGCCGCCTCGAAGAGGGAGATGGCGTCTTGGAGCTGCTTTCCTCTGGCCGGAACATCTACGACTACTTCGCCCGTTTTGGCCGTCACTTTGGCCTCCAGTATGTTCACCAGCAGTCCTGTCTTGTGGACGACTTCCGAGAGCACTGGGACGCTGACCTTTTCATGCGGGTACACCAGTCGAAGCTTCAACGAGAGAACACCTCCCTACGTTTAGCAAGGTCGCGCGCCGTTACTATGCCGATCACGCGGTTCTCGCGATCCACGACAGGCAGGCCAGAGATATTCTTCTGAGTCATCTTCAGGGCTACAATGTCCAGTGTATCGTTCTCGAGGGCGGTTATCACGTTCGTCGTCATTACTTCGCTGATCGCTGCCTTGCCTTGAGCGACTGCGTTCGCTATGTCCCAAGACGTGACAATTCCGACTAGCTTGTTTTCGTGGTTGGTTAGGGGCAGGTGGTCTATGCCCTTCGAAACAAGGATGTCGGCAGCCGCGTTGACGGTGTGCCCTACACTGGCAGTTGTGACCTTGGAGGTCATTACGTCTCTGACTCTCGGCTCGGTTCGGCTCACTTCCAGAGGCTTGAACTCCCTATGAGTGGGTAGCAGTTCAGCTGGCCTCGAGAGGGTGAAAGCTGCTTCTAAGATCCAACGCTTGAGCGTCTCAGCGATCTCTCCGGCGTACTTGAAGCTTGAGAGGGGAGAGGCGCGGGTCTTTCGGTCGTTAAAGTAGACTTCTCCTGATTTCAGTTCAGCGTATGACGTTTTCTTGACTGTCGGCCTGTTGCGCGAAGGGACGCCATAGTCAATGATGTTCGTGTGTATCTGGTCATCTGCTAGCGCGGCTGATTGGGCGACTCTCAGATTGACGATTGGTATTGGGATTCCTAGGCCGACATAGAGACTGGTTCCGTACTTATGGAACGTGGCGCCTCTCAGGTATCGCGGATTCATCTTCTTCAAGTCGCCACGAACCATTATCGTGCCGAACTGAGTCTGTGGACTGTGCTGCGTGCCTTCACCGACAACATACCCGACAGTCCCGCCGAGGAAGATCCTAGTTCCGATGCCTATTGTCTCAAACCCTTTGTCCTTGTACAGAGGGCTTAGCTGACCGGCGCCGCTGTAGGTTACATTTCCGAAGTTCGGCAGGAGTGTTCCCATGTACGTGTAGAGGATCCTGTCAGTGCTGTTTGTGGCGGCGTTGTAGTGTTCGTATGCGTTTCTAGGATTGACCAGGATCGCTTGGTTCAGGTCCTCCAGTCTAAGGATTGTCTGTATGGATTTCCTCGGATAACAGTCGGTTCCGTAGGCCCCGGCCCGCAGAGCGATCTCCTTGCCGCTGACCAGGTCCTCGATCACGTGCCCACCTCCATACTCGAGCCCTCTCGACTCGCTCATCGCCGTCGCGCCGATGTATGCGTCCACAGCCGCCAGTCCCTTGTACGCTGGAACATCGTTTAACCAGCAGGTTGACATCTTGATTGGCGGTTCCGAATGTCCGAAGTTCAGAAACGCGCCCGAGCTGCACATGGCGCCGAATGTTCCTGTTGTTACCACATCAACTTCTTTGGCAGCTGCCTCCAATCCGCTCTGGGCGGCGTGCGCGACGAACTCATCAGCCGTGAGAACGACTGCATCGCCGCGCTTGATCTTCGCGTTGATCTCCTCGTACGTTCTAAGAGACTCCGATCCAGCTTGTTCAGCCATGTTCTCGACCAGTTTGTGAAGCAGCCGAGGATATGCTTCAGCGATTAATGCGTTGTTGAACAGACTATTCCTATAGGAATAGGGAATCAGGGCCGAATCTCTGAGATACTGATGCGTCGGCTATGAGGTTCCTTGTGCTCGATGCCTGGGTCACACGCAGGAAAACCATGAATCGCTATGGCTAGAGGGAATCATGAGCGCTTCGGGAGCGAAGGTTGTTTTCTCTGCCGAAACGCGGAGAGCCGTTCCAAGAAGTCTTTCGTGCCGCCCTGTGCTACCAGTCGTTGCCGCTCTCTTTCAAGCTGTGTTTCCAATGTCGGAAATAGCGCTGAGTTGACAAGCGCCTTGGCACCACCGAGAGCAGTCGTCGGCGCCTGGGCCAGCCGAGTTGACACCTCCACAGCTCGTTCGTGCAGCTTGTCGTCTGGCACGACCTCGTGGACAAACCCTAGGGCCAGTGCTTCCTTTGCGCCGAGTACCGGGTCAAGTAGCAGAAGTTCCGTTGCCTTCGCCGCCCCGACGATGCTAGGCACGAAGACGGTCCATCCTCCGTCTGGAACCAGGCCGATGGAGGTGTAGGCTTGCTTGAATTTGGCGCTCTCGGCTGCAATACGGAAGTCGCAGGCCACAGCCAAGCTCATGCCCGCGCCTCCGGCTGGACCGTTGACCGCAGCCACGACCGGTTTCTCCATTGATCGAATATCGGTGATGGCGCGATGCAGGGGCACCGTCAAGTCTCGGAAGAAGTGGCGAGGGTCTCCTCCTGCTTGGATGTGCTGCCAAGCTGCTTTCATGTCTCCTCCGGCGCAGAAACCGCGACCAGCGCCGGTGATGATTACGGCCCGAATCCTGTCATCGTCCTTGCACACTTGGATTGCGCCAGCCAACGCCTCAGTCATGGAGAGGTTGAGGGCGTTGAGCACTTCAGGCCGGTCAAGCGTGATTGTGGCTACGGCGTCAGATACGTTCAATCGCACGGGTTGATCTGTCATTTCGTTGTTTCCCGCAACGGGTTCACGTGCAACGCATATGAGGCTTCGCTCTCCTATGCGGTCTGAGACATCAGAATGTTCAAAGGGCGCCCGGTAGGAGACGAGTCGTATAGATAGAACAGGAACCGAACCGTGGTTGGAGGGCCCTGTGTAGGGGTAGCTCGTCGTGGGTGTCGCAAATTCGAACGTGATTTTGTGTGTGCCACATGGATGGTGCGCGACGACGACAAAAATACGCCTCTCCCGCTCCTGATGTCTCCTGCTCTTTGGGAGAATTTCGGCTCCGCCGAAAGGATTGAGCGAGCGGGGCAAGCAGCAGGGTCTCGGTTATGCCTGTTAGATGGAAGCGATCCTCGTCCATGTCTCTTAGGTTTGAGAGGAACGGTGACTGCAGGCAGAAAGAGAAAGAAGCGCATGGTCTTGTGGACGCAGGTGAAGACGACTGACAGGCCCATTTCTCAAGAAGGAGGACAAGGGTGAGATTCGTATCATGGGGAGTCGACGGGCTGCGATCGACGTAGTAGCCTTCTGCGATGAGCTTGATCAGCTGATTGGCCCGATAGTCGCTGAAGTCATGATCAGCCAGTGCAGGTTCCGCATGGGAAAGCAGGACGCCGCGAGACTCTGCAACGAGAAGTCGCAGGCCACAGTTCGAGAGATAGTTGACTTGCTCGTCGAGTCGGAGCGCCTTTCGGGAATAGGCTCGACAAGAGTCACAGTCCCCGAGAATCCTGAACAGCCCGTCGAGATCGAGGTGTCAACCCCATGCGTAACCAAGACCTCCGGCGCGGCCAAGTTTTTCATCTTCGGATACTGGTCCGGAGCGCTGAGCGTCTTGATGAAGAGGGAGATGAAGACAGCGAACGTAATATACGACGAACAGGCGGACATGGTGAGATGCCAAATCGTCCCGAGATGATACTGTACGATGCAGAGTAGATTCACTTTTGGAATATTGATAGCCATTCTTCTGGCCATTCTGTACGCAGTATTGCAGTCACAAGGCTTTCTCCTCGTTGAGGCAACAGACGCCGCATTCGTACTCGTTTCTGGAGGCGCTTCCGTTCTCGCCCTGCTGGTCGTTCTCAAATGGGGGTTTCGCGGCAAGCTCGGTGCGGTCAATGCAGGGCTATTCCTTGTCGCATTCTCATGGTTCCTCGGAGAAACAATCTGGACGATCTACGAGCTCATCCTAGAAACGCCTGTTCCTTACCCTTCACTGGCTGATATGTTCTACCTTGCAGGTTATGTTCCGGCAATACTGGGCGTGACACACTTTCTATCGGTTTTCAGAAAAGGTCTCAGCGAACTCAGGCTAATCCTTGCCTCGCTTTCCGGTTTGCTCATTATTGGTCTGACGTATGTCTACTTGCTGAATCCCTTGATGGTGAGTCAGACTGATCTCATAACGAAAGCGTTCGATATTGCCTATCCAAGTCTCGACGCCATTCTGCTGATTCTGGCAATTGCGATGATCCTTATCTTTGAGGGAGCAACTTTGGCTACGCCTTGGGTCTGGATCTCTCTCGGCCTTTTCTTGACCGCATTGGCTGACATATCATTCAGTTTGGGGACCCTCCAAGGTTGGTACTACTCGGGGCATCCGATCGAACTACTCTGGCTATGGGGCTACCTCAGTCTTGCGCTGGGTTTCGACAGCCAGAGAAAAGGGCTTGGATTCAAAGTCTGACAGCATCCGGCGCTTCTCACTGACTTACGATAGCAAGCCACGACAGTAACCTTCGCGATCAAGAATTGGTACGGATTGGGCCGCAGATCAACACCTGTAATCCACAACAATCCCATCCTCACCGTCCCACATGACCTACCCATCTACGATGTCTGGAAAGTCGAGTTCATAACGCACTACATGCCAAGAGGCGTATTGGACGCAACGGACCGAATGAAATGCGTTCAGGAATGACAAGCCCGTCGTCGTCGGGCGTGGGCGTCCGGATTTGGATTCGCTTTTTGTGTGTGGATGAGCTGCTACAGGCGCCCGAATTTGAACCGTTGATTTCTCCTATGCGCGTACCAAGCGGAAGAAACTCTCAGAATACGGCTTCATAAGCGGAGCCGACTGCCATATGTTTCCATAGACAGGCGATTTTTCTGTCCAATTGTCGATAGTATTCGTCTGCACGCCATAGAAGGTCCTGTAGTTTCCCGAGGTCGATGCTTGGCCTCCATCGCTTGTATGCCTGTAGCGTCCGCCGCATTATCATGCCTCGGGCATTGTAGCGGTCTGTCATCAGACGCTTGACGCCGGCGTCGGCTAAGGATTGCAAGCCATTTTCGAGGTTCTCCTCAGTCGCATAAGGGAGAATCGGGGCGATGAAGACCCACGTATCTATCCCTGCCTCATTCAGTCTTCTCAGCGCCTCGATTCGATCACTGACGCACGACGCGCGCGGCTCGAATATCTGCTGCGCGTCAGGGCTGAACGTTGTTATGGTGAATCCAACATCAATCCTACCTTTCATTCGCTCAAGTAGGTCAACGTCGCGAAGAACGAGGGTACTCTTCGTCAAGATGGAGACTGAGAACTTGTTGTGTCTGGACAGTAGCTCAATGACTCCTTGAGATAGCTCATACTTCTTCTCCAGAGGCTGATAGGGATCGCATACGCTGCTAAGCCACACTCTGCCTCCGGCGCGTCTCGGCAGCTCCTTGCCCAACACGTCGAGTAGGTTCACCTTCACATCCACGAAACTTCCCCAAGCGTCTTGGAGATGCCCTGAGAAGCGACGCATGAAGTTGGCATAGCAATAGAGGCAGCCGTGCTGGCAACCAGTGTATGGATTGATGGTATAATCATAAGATGAGACTCCGGTCTTTGAGAGAGCGGTCTTGCACAGCTTCTCGGCAACCTTCAGTCTGCTCTCCAAAGACCCCAGCGCCGCCACCTCGACGACGATCAGAGAGCAATTTAGGTGTATGCAAACGAATTATGGCTTCGAGTGAGGAAGTGAGCCTTCTGAGGACTTCCGAGTACCTGCTTGAGAGACTCGCAGACCATGACGTGGATCATATCTTCGGAATTCCAGGCGATTATGTCGTTCCGTTCTTCGCTGACGCCGAGAAAAGCGGTGTCCGCGTGGTTACCACGACCCACGAGCCGAGCGCTGGTTATGCAGCTGACGCGTACGCTCGAACAAGAGGACTGGGCGTGGCGGTGGCGACCTGGGGCGTTGGCGCACTGAACATGTTGAACGCGGCCGCTCAAGCATTCGCCGAGCGGTCGCCAGTCCTGTTCATCTCGGGAGCCCCGGAGGCAAAGGGGAGAACCCTCGACCGGCTGCTCCACCACGAGGTCAAGGACTGGGATAGTCAGCTTCGAGTGTACAAGGAAGTTACCTGTACCTCGGCCAATTTGACAGACCAACCCAAAGTGTGTGAGCAGATAGACGCCGTATTGGATGAAGTCGTGAGGCTGAAGAGGCCTGGGTACATCGAGATTCCGCGGGACATCTCGAAGAGCGATGTCGAGAAACGAACCACAGTAAAGAGAACTGCGAGTAGAAGCCCAGAGTTTCACGATCTACTGAGTAGGGTCACGGCGCAGGTTGTTCAGCTCATCAACCAGAGTAAGAGCCCAGTGATATATGCCGGCGTGGAGATAGAGAGGTTCAATCTGAGGAGCGAACTGATCAGGTTCGCGAAGAAGGCCAGCCTTCCCGTCACGACTTCTCTTCTCGGAAAGAGCGCCTTTCCCGAAACGCACCCAAACTTTGCGGGAATCTACATGGGCGCCGTCGGCTCGCAGACGGCGAGGACCCTAGTTGAGAACTCCGACTGCGTCCTGATGCTTGGAGGGTTCATGACGGATCTTGACAGCGGCCTCTTCACCATGAGAGTCCTCGATGAGAACCTCATCATGGCAGATGCAAGCCACGTTCGAGTGCGCGGGGAAACATACCCGGACATAACTCTGCCTGATCTGATTCAGTCCTTGCTCTTGAGCCCCGGCTTCAGACCGCGGAGTCTACCTCTTCGACAAGCGGAGACGAAAGCAACAGCGGCCGCGAGCAATGAGTTGACAAGTCAGACGATCATCGAGGAACTGAACAATTTCGTAGGGGACGACATGATCGCCGTGGCAGATGTTGGAGACTGTCTCTTCTCCTGCGTCGACCTGCAGGTGAACAGGTTCGTCGCCCCTGCCTTCTACGCAAGCATGGGGTTCGGCGTCCCCGCGGGGATCGGCGCGATGCTCGCCGACCCAACACGCAGGCCAGTCATTCTAGTTGGGGACGGAGGCTTCCAAATGACCGGAGTGGAAGTGAGCACCGCAAGGAAGCTGCACCAGAATCCCATAGTGATCGTGTTCGATGACGGATACTATGGAACACTTCGAAACATCGGCCCAGACCTGAAGAGCTTTGAACTCGCTCGGTGGGAGTACGCCGCTCTTGCGAGGGCTCTAGGGTGTGACGGCAGCCCAGTTATGACTCCCGCGGAACTGAGGAATTCACTGGGCGTGGCGTTGGAATCAAAACTTCCCTACGTGATAGATGCGAAGATAACCGGAAGACCGTCCCAGTTTCTGCAGCGCGTAACGGAGCTGATATCAAAGAAGACTAGAGAGAACCCCGCCTGAGAAGCTTGAACCTGCTGAGCTTTCGCGAAATCCTGAGACCACTCACTCTATCCTTTCGTTCTGATAATCTTGCGAATCTTTGACTCTATGTGGCAGCAGGTCCTGTCTATTCTTTTGATGATAACACTAATGTCGTAGTCTCATTTTCGCCGCCGCGGAGGACGATCTCCCATGACCAGTGTCATTACGGCTTTCTGCACGTGCAGTCGGTTCTCAGCCTCTTCGAAGTACAAGGAATAGTCGGCGTTGTCGATGACGTCATCACTGACTTCTTGGCCGCGGTCCGCCGGGCCGCAATGCATGTACTTCCCTTTGTTGGTGAGATCCATTAGCTCCTGAGTGCAGATCCAGTCCTTGAACTTGTCTTGGTATGCGGTGGCCCCTACCTTGTCCGGGGAGCTTCTGTGCGGAGGGAAGAAGCCCTTCGGGGACCACGCCTTCGGATACACAATATCAGCGTTCTCAAAGGCGGCCTTCATATCATTCACGACGGTGAGCGTCCCCCCGTACCTGTCCGCGTTTGCCTTTGCCGCGTCGAGGACGACATCCTCCAACTCGAAGCCTTTCGGGTGCGCCAGTACGACGTCCATTCCCAGCTGTGTTCCGATGAGGACCTCGCTTTGCGGAACAGCGAGCGGTTTCAGCCCTCCTGAGTAGGCGTAGGATACGACGAGTTCCTTTCCCTTCAGCTTCGGGGAGGCACGCCTCATTGCTTGGGCGTCCGCCAGCGCCTGGAAAGGATGGTACATGTCGTCTTCCATGTTGAGGACGGGGATGGTTGCGTGCTTGGCAAACTCTTGGATGACCCTATGGCCTCGTCCTATGATCCATTTCGCCGCGTCACCGTAGATCCGGATCGCGATAGCGTCGCCGTACCTGCTTAGCACTCTGCCAACGTCAGAGATGGCCTCCGTCTGATAGGCCACCATGTCCTCTGGGAGCGCGGGCGTGTAGACGTCTTGTGGGCTTAGAAAATGTGCGTGGCCGCCGAGCTGATACATGCCTGCTTCGAACGAATTTCTGGTTCTCAGTGATCTATTGTAGAAGAGCATGAACAGCGTCTTGCCACGTAGATGGTGATGCTTCTTGCGCGCCCAGAACTCTTTCCTCAGGGTGTCAGCCGCGTCCAACACAAGCTTGATCTCTTCTTGTGAGAAGTCGTTCGTGTTGAGGAAGTCTTTTCCTTTCCATAGGCCTACAAAGGAAACCAAGTCTCACATCACTCGATTCTAGGAAACATGCTTGACCTCCCAGGTGTACTTATGGATAGCCCCACCAGCTCGGCGATTATGTCAGCTTAGACGACAAGCAAGAATCTCCGGAGAAGCGCCCGACCAGCACTGCGTGAACTTCGCGCTTGTCCTAGGAGGTGGACGTCGCTTCGCCGGCAGAACGGTGACCGCTATTTCTCGACTGCGACATCTATGTAGGCTTCGGCGTCGTAGAGGATGCCTTCCAGCCCTCTGTGACGTCCACTCTTGACTACAACTCTCGGCCCCGACATTTTGCGTGCAAGATAGATGATCCGTTTGCCAATTATCCCGTCGCCTTCATCAGTGAGAACGGTCATTCCAGCGGGCTCCTGGATCTTCTTATCCTTCCCTTCTCGATCATGCGTTTCACAGTCTCCAAGGTCGATCTGAGATCCAAGCCCAATGCCTCGGCGATTTCGCTGGCGAAATGCGGCCCTGGATGCTTCGTCAGATAACTCTCAATGAGTCTCTCAGCGTCCTTACGTGAGAGGTCTCGTACGCTGACCGGCTCGGCTTCTCTCAGTTTGTCTCTGACTGCCTCTCGAGCGAAATCGGCTGCGCTCCTGAACAGGCCCGCCCGTATCATGTCTTGGATCCTTTCGTGCTCCACTCTGGTCAGTCTTACAGCAATCTGGTAGGCCTGCTCATGTTCTGTCTTGGCCAAAGCTTGCGCGCCTCGATTTGGTACCATTTGGTATACGAGTTGAGCGCCGGCGGGATACTTAAGCCGCTCGATGTGCCCCTCTGAAGTGCCACCTAGAGCTTCTTTAGAACAATCTAAACAAGAAAGACCGACAACAATTCGCTGCACTTTCGAGGAGCAGTAATGGATCAGCTCTCTCCTCGGTGCCTGGAAGCGCTTTGCGTTATCGAAGACTACGACGGTTTGTAGAAGATCATGAGCGACGCATAGATCAGGTAGGGGATGCTGACAGTCATTATCAGCGCTGATGAGATCGGCAGACTGCTCACCAGTGAGCCGGCAACGGACGGCCCGACCATGGCGCCCACAAAGCCGATATTCTGGATTATTCCGGTTGCAGTTCCGATCTGTGAATCATCCACACTCACCTGAGCCAGCGCCGACAGAAGACTCCAAAACGTGTTCGTGACAAACCCAGCTAAGACAAGAAACGTCACCGTCAGCCAGAATCCGCCGGGGCGCGCAAGAAACAGGAAGGTCAACGCCGCGGACATGGAGGAGGCTAGGAGCGTTGCTCGTTTGCCGCCTATCCTGTCGAAGAGATATCCCATCGACATGACGCCGACGGCTCCGACCGCAATCGCGAGACCGAAGAAGAATCCGGCCTGTTCCGGCGGCATCGATAGCTCGCCGCGCATGAAGGTCGGTGTCCAAGAAACGAATGCAAGGAACGCCAGATCTGCAAGGAACATGGCGGCGCCTATGATCGGGATATTGCGTTGCCGGAGAAGGCTTAGCCTAGATGACATTGTTGCGGGCGAGCTTCTAGTCTGCGCGTGCTCCGGCGGAACTCTCAGCGAGAAGAGCACGAGCGTCGCAACGAAGACGCCTATGCCACCCATCACAGCGAAGGGCGTTCTCCATCCTGATGTGGCAAGGAGTGTGCTTGTGAGCACGGGCCCTACGAAACCGCCGATGTTGTAGAGGCCGCTTATGGCTCCGGTTCCAAGCCCACGCGACCTGGGGATCAAACGCCCGACGACTGAATAGGTAGGGGGTATCATGAGGCCGCTTCCCAGACCGTTGACCACCACCAATGCCAGAAACATGCCGTAGCCGTGCGATGTCAATATGCCCAGCAAACCCGCGGAATAAAGGACGAGTCCGGTCATCATTACACGCTTCTCGTCCAGGCGGTCGGAGAGGTATCCGGCGAGTCCAGTTGTTGCTGTAGCGGCTGCGAGCGAGACTGAGACCAGCGCCCCCGCTTGGCCCGCATTGAGGTGGAATTCGCCGCTGATCTCGGGAAGCGCGACGCCAATTGAGAAACGGAACAGAGCGTACAGAAAAGATGGCAACAGACTCAGGAAGATCGAGCCCCCTATTGCCACGCGATGTTGCTGGGACATTTTGGGTCATCCATATTGGCGGACGTAGTTCTTGTGCACGTGACGCTGCGCTGTGAGACACACCGTAAGGCGAGTACTATGCTTCCTTGAGTCGCCTTCTGTTGAATGTGTCGACTGCGGCTTGCACGGTCAAGAAGATCTCCTCCTCTCCGATCTTCTCCACCAAGCCTGACTGCCGGGCGAAGTCAAGAACGGGTTTGTGCAGATCAGCAAACATGACCTCTATCCCCTCCTTGCGAAATTCGTCTAGAAACTTTCCGAGAATCTCCGCGCTTGTGATGTCGAGGCTGTCGTTCGCGTGCATGTCGATGAGAACAGTCCTAGCCGGCGGATGGGTTTGTCTGAGAAGTTCTTTGAAACGATCTCGGACGTACCTGCAATTGTAGTAAAGCAACGGGGAAGTCAACCTCAAGATCAAGAGGCCAGGGATCTGCTTGGCTTCTGGGTGACGAGTAATGTCTCTGTAAGCTCCGACGGCGCCTGGAACCTCTCCCAGCACTGATACGCGTGGTCTGCTCGAGCGAGCAAGGACAAGGATCAGGGAAAGGATGATGGCGATCAGGAGACCTCTCAGAAGACCGAGCGTGATAACGCCCACCAAAGCTGCCATTCCAAGAAGGAATTCTTGTCGTTGCAGGCGGTAGAAGAGCTTCAAGTCTCGGAGTCTTATGAGACCTCTGACCGCATTGATGATCAGTGCCGCGAGGATCGCCTCTGGAAGATTGTAGAACAGTGATGTAAGGGCCGCAACTGTGAAGAGAGCCAAGACAGCCGCGAGAATGGCTGAGAGCTGTGTCTCTGCGCCTGCCTTCTCGTTCACGGCCGTGCTAGATGTGCTTCCGCCAGCAACATAGCCGCCGAGCAGACCTGACCCGATATTCGCGATAGAGAAGGCAAAGAGGTCCTGATTTGGCCTTGTTTCATACCCATGCTTCTCAGC
>Ga0209725_1001305_pt1 | contig 14227 bp, 12 predicted proteins | sample I18A1metaG_FD_184145 | JGI IMG/M metagenome (GOLD analysis project Ga0209725, IMG submission 184145) | Lake sediment bacterial and archeal communities from Gulf of Boni, Indonesia to study Microbial Dark Matter (Phase II) - ​I18A1 metaG... | ecosystem: Environmental > Aquatic > Freshwater > Lake... | reverse complement strand
TAGCTGCATTGAGAAGAAAGCCACCACCAGTACTGTGAGAATTGACACTCCGGTCAGACGTTGACTGGCCGTCAAGTAAATCTACCAACGGAACTGCTTAGGAGACATCTATTTAACCCGTTCCCCCGTAGTCTACCCCATAGAAATGTTGTGTGGATCCCGAAGTAACGGCTCAAGCGATCTCACACCTGAGCCCGCAACCAGTACGGCTATTACTATTCTCAGAATATCAGATGTGCCAAGCCTCCCGCGGGCCAAGTGAAACAACATCGTCACCAGAAGTAAGTTCAACAACAGGGCTAAAAGTTGACCGAATTCCGGAAAAGCATCAGAGATCGTGACGTACATCAGAGATGAGCTTAGTGTGCTTACAGTCACTCCTGCCACTCCATACCATTGTTTCAAGGTCAGACTCACGTGGTCATCCTCACCAAGTTTGCGCTCTAGGGTCTTGCAGATGCAAGAAGCACCAAGACCTGTAGGTACGGCTATTGGGGCAACGAAGAATACCCGCCAGAGGTATCCTCCGTCTGAAAACCCTAGGGAGGTCGCGAGGACAGAAGCAATTGATGTGACGCACAGCCATGACAATAGGAAATGACTTAGTCTGCCGTGACTGTGTACTGCAGCTAAGATGCCCACGATCGCCACGACCATCGATATGGGAGTGAGAAATGGACTCCACATGGTGGCGAAGTATTCGATCGCATTGGGGAAAGCCAGTATGGTCTTGGGATCAGCCAAACTAACTGAGTAAAGACTGAGAGCACTTGCGACGCGCAACCCTTGGGATGTTTGTAACGTCAACAGAGACATAGAGACAACCATCAATCCTAGAAGATCAAAGACCGTACAGAATAACAATTGACGACGCGAGAACTTTCGTCCATGAAGCCGACTCAGCAGGTACAGGTTGATGACAGCTGCAAAGGGCCCCCAGCTCCATGGGTGAATGAATAGTATCGATAGGGAGGACAGCGATCCTATGATCGCGACGCCGACCATATCGATCTTTGGGTCTTTCACAAGAACCCATAAAGCGACTACCCAGATGGCTAGAGCGAGCCAATTGGCGAGTATTGAAGTGAAGATTCCAATAGTCGTAGGTATCCACATGATGCTTGCGATTCCAGCCATCAGTGACTCGTATCTACCCAGCCCAAATGCACTAGCCAGAGCGAATGTGGCTATCGCGGTAAGCGCTGTAAGAACCATCGGAGTGTATCTGAGAATCGTCTGAGAGGAGAAACCCGTCATCTTCATAGATCCAAGAAGGAGAATCAGAAATCCGGATTGATGTTCTTTCAGCGCCTGTTCGAATCCCGCTAGGCCATTCATGCCCGCCAATCCATCCAATGGGTCCTTGTATCTCCAGTAGACATCAGTTCCGACAAGCCACGTCGGCCCATGCCAGTAGTAAGGATAGTATCCCACCAATACACTCAAGCCGAATAGGAGAAGAATGGCCAACAACGCTGTCCATGTTTTCCCTGCACCAATTCTGAGAATACTTGATTCCACGCTTCTGTGCTTACCAGCAATCTTGCTTTTCAAGAACCGTAGCGCCGGAGCCCACAACCAAGAGAAGAGAAATGCTGCGTACAACCAAGGAGATATTGAAGACGCTGCGTAAGAAAGCTTCAACTCCAGAACGGCAGCCCGCCTACCTATCTCATTACTCGGGCTGAACCCGGTCACAATCCAATAGATGAGAGCTGGCCACTCAATCAACAGCACCAAGCTCAGTAGATGAACAACTATCAGAGTTAGGATTCGCTTCTTTGACAAAGAGGAATGAAAACCCGCTTTGTAGATCGTTTTCGCAGTCAGAGTTAGAGCATGACTAGTGAGAATTACTATTGCCGCCAGATGTATCAAGCCGCAGATTAGTAATGCTAACCCCGCCGCCAAAGTGGATATCGGGACCCATTCTCTCAAGTCCAGCTGACGGTGAATAATCATAAGGATCGCCAGTGCCAAGAATGCTAGAAGCGTAGAGAACCACAACACGTACAAGTCCTTTTGCTGAGACATGAATGCGGCCTGGATTATGGTAGCGTGGTAATAGTGAACCGAGACCTGTAGGCGATCAAGCAACACTAGGACGACAAAGAATATGCTTGCGGCCATAGATGCGAGCAGTACGTAGAGTATGGGCAATGAAAGTCGCGTTCTATGCTCCATTACCTTGTCACTACTGAAAGGCAAGCCGATCTCAAGCCATGAGGCGGGAATTGAGAGAATGATCGGGTGAGTGAATGGTTGAACTGTGCACACGAAGCGGCATATCGAGGAGTCTATTCAACGTATCTCGCCTCGTTGCCTACAAGCAGATTCGTCAACACCAGATGCCTAAAGCACTCCTAGCCCCAGATAGAGGATGAAATTCCTCTCAACAAGCCAGCCTGCAACCCGAGGAGCCCAATCAAACAAGCCTCTGCCCTCAAATTCAAGCTTCAACTCTTCGGCTCTCATCTCTCCGGCCTTCCATATGCGCATAGAACGATCCTCAAGCAACTTCAAGACAATGCATAAAACCCGCGCCATCAACTTCAAGTTCACTAAGCCTCCACGAACCTTGACTACCCACAAGGCACATCTGAAAAGGCCCCGATCAACAGGTGATAGCCTACGCCAATTGCCATTTCGCATGCCCTTCCTCCTAACGGCCAACAAGCCTGAGCGATCCAAGTTAGGAAAGGATTTGAACCACTCTTTGCCAGCGAACGTCGCGCTCGAATACTTGTTGCCGGGCATGGAAATCTCCGCCCGATCTCCAGAGAAAGACGCGTATAAAAGGATGTGTTTGCCCGCTTGCGGACTTCAAAGAGATTCTAAAGGAGCAAAGTGCCGTGACTATGCGTCGGATTGGATACCGACTCTGACATAGTCTTCCTCTATTCTGTGGACGGCTGAACGGCATCAACTGATCTGTTGGTTCAGGTTACCTAAGCCACATTCCGTAGCAGATATGCCAAACCACGGATCCCCACTTCTTTGACCACTCCGTCATTGATTTGATCGAGCCTTAGGCCCTTGGCTCCTGTCTGAGAACTTGGGAATCCTATTTGCTCAGAAACGTGAACAGCTCCGGGCTATCCAGAAAAGATGTCAGTAGACTTGATTTCTTCTCAACGAAAACCTGAGGCTCAGCCACCATCGTGCGAACCTTAGGTAACTCGGAATAGTGATCGTTCCTTATCAGCCGCCCGCCCTCCAGTAGATAGTACGCGGCCCCCCTCCTGTTCTTGAATCGGTCATATGTCTGGAGACAATCTCGTGAGATAAGGTTGCCTACCACTAATGTGCTTGAAGAGGTGTTAATCACAACGTGACCACAATTTGGAGGAACCGTGACTACGTCACCCTCATATGCTGTTATCAAGGACACATCAACCACTTCTTCACCTCGGTACCTCTGAACGAGGAAACGTGCTTCTCCCTCAAGCACCTCAAAGACCTCTGGATGCGTCCACTCTCCTATGCTCGGCAAGTGGTCGTGCCCTATTGTCTTCACATATTCCTTCCCGAGCATCAATGGTGGCATGACGGTCGCGTCATACCTTACGCCATGCTTCGAAAGGATTTCTCTTCCTCTCTCTCCCACGCCCAGGTCCCTGTAGACTTCGTATACTGGCAATTCCGGATTCATACCTCTGCACGAGCTAACATCGTAGAGGATTGGCTCAAGATCCTCAAACCTTCGAATCACAGGGCGATCACTGATGAGCAAACTTGGCGGCAGAACTCTTCTCGTACCACGTGTCTCAGAGAATGACATCACGCTTTGTGATCTTCTGCCCACAATCGGTTCTATCTTCATCCGCCGCACTCCTCCTTCCCTTCAAGCTTCTGCAAATCTCCGGGCGCACTGGCCCTGTACTGATCTAGCCAGCTCAACTCAACACAGTCAGTCCTTTCACTCATCTGGACGCCGCCTTGGCATATCTCAGTACGGCCGCGATTCCCCCAAAACCTTTGAGGAGTTGCTGGCCTTCCTCTGTCTCTGCCGATATTACCTCGACATCCACGCCCTTGCTCTCGCCGATCTCAGCGAATTCTTCAAGCAAATCTTTCTTCTCGACCTCAAGTGTGGCGTTGTTACATCTGCTGCACTGAGATGACGACACATCTTGCTCTAGCCGGGCCATCTCTTGAGGAAGGATGAGTCGATCCTCCGTGGATCCACAGAAATGACACTTGATGGTAACATGAGTGATGTCAAGCTTCTCTGAGAGAAGTAGAACGCTGACAAGTCCAGCATCCAACGCCCTGCGAGTCTCACCTTCACCGTAAGTGGCCAGACCCGTGTCATGTCCCACCTCGTACAGAAACCGTTGTACAAGCCTCTTCTCCTCGGAGTAGCGGACTCCGCGAAGGATCTCAGGCGCCTTTTCTAGAACTTCGTCGATACCGTTGTCGCCGACGTAAGCGGTGTCAACGGTTGCCACAATCTTCTTCTTAAGCTCGTAATTCAAGTAATCTCCGTCTTCGAAATCGTATTTCGAAGGACCCGGTCCGCCGACGATCAGGCCCCTCAGATCCGGCACCTGTGAAAGGATCTCGTTGGCATGACCTCCCACCCGCTTGTAGTACTGGTTCACTTCGGCCTCTCTCAGCCTCTCGAACCTACGTGCCGATTGTCCTCCGGCCCTGTGCTTTCCTGGAATCCCTGAGGTCATCTCCTTAACGACGTTTATCTGCCTGCCCCTCAGGGTCGCTATCAGAGTGTCGTTTCCGTCAATCAGGATGATTCCGAATGTGTCCTTCTCTCTGAGGATCTCGAGGAGAGGCTCGATATGAAACCTGTTGTCGCATCGATACAGATAGACGCGGATGGGCTCCGGCGGCTCAAGGACATACGTCTCCATTCGCTCTGTTCCAGGCCCGTTCTGAGGAATGGCTCCGCAGAAAACAGCCAGGCCGTTTGGTGGAGGATGCTTGAAAAGCTTCAGACGTTGCATCGTCTTCTCAATAGCGTCGAGAACGTTCTTCCTCGTAGTTCTTGACTTTATGTTCGAAGCTGTTCCATATTCCTCACGAAGTTGACCTATGACCTCGTGAATCTGCCTGTCAGGAGGGACATACAGAGTGATGAGCTCAGTCCCACGGCCCTCCTTTGAGGCCAATTGATCCAGCGTCCGCTTCAATCTGAATCTTGAAACTGAATCTTGTGACTGAGCCTGCAAAGCAGACGCCTCACACGCCTACCCGAACTCAGTTATATAAGCAGATTGCCCCGACAATATCAAGAGAGGAGCCACCAAGTGAAGGTTGTCATCAAGATCGGCGGTTTCCTGTTTGGAGACAAACTTGACGATAGCCGAGTCAATGCTTATGCACGAGTATTGAAGGATGTCCGCAGAGAAGGTCTAGGCATCGTCGTCGTCACTGGAGGAGGAGAAACCGCCCGGAAGTACATAGTGGCCGCAAGAGCACAGGACGCAAACGAGGCGCAATGCGACCAGATAGGCATCCATGCAGCACGCCTAAACGCGAGGCTACTGATATCTGCACTTGGAGAAGACGCGTTCCCCGAAGTTCCTGAAACCGTAGAAGAACTAGGCAGGTACTTTTTGACAGGAAGGATCGTGGCGATGGGGGGGCTTCAGCCAGCCCACTCAACAGATGCTGTTGCCGCCATAGCTGCGGAGTCGATCAATGCGAAAGTATTCATCAAGACGACCGATGCCCCAGGCGTCTGCACAAAAGACCCAAGAAAACACCCTGACGCCAAGAAGCTCGACACGATAGGCGTCCGAGAACTATTCGAGATGCTTTCTGCGAATTCCATTGCTGCCGGAGGATACCGACTGATAGATCCAGTCGCGCTCAGGGTGATCGAGAGATCCAGAATACTTACTTGGATCGTTCCTGGAGATGACCCTGCAAACATAAAGAGAGCTCTGAGAGAGGAAACTGTTGGAACCAAGGTGGTTCCCTAGCTACGACAGTTCTCACAGACAACTGTACGTGTGACCTAGACGAAGGACGAAGCAGACTACTGTCGGAGAACGCGTAACCTACTGCTCTCCATCTTTAGAACAGAGCGGCCTTCAACCAGTGATTCTGGTCTAGGCCTTTCCTTTCTGATTATGAATGCAACGAAGACAGCGACGGTTGCTGCAATCGCCGTCAAGATGACGAAGAAAGCCGTGACCATGCCGTAGTCGCTGCTCCACGATGCGACTACCATGTGTGGTCCATCCATTAAGATTGTAGCTTTCGGAGTGTTCGCGACGGAGTCTCCGGTCCAGCCACCAAAGACGTACCTTCCTCCCAAAAAGCCAAAAGGAGGTTCCATGGGTATCTCAGAGGGAACAGAGAACTCAGCCGTAGAACCTTCGTCATACCAGCCTTCTCCATTTGGAGTTCCATGCTTCGTCTCAACAGTCAAGTAGTGCTGCGGCCTCCAAGTGGCGGTCATAGTCTTCGGGCCATCCATGACGAGACTGACTGTGTTCGTTGTCCCGGTCGTCGCCCCCTGCCATCCCAAAAACACCAACCTAGACTTCTTCTCCACTGTGCCTGAAGGTGACAGGGCTGTTACAGATACGCTTGTCCCACTATCCAACCATTGCGTTGACTTGTCGACTTGGCCACCCTTGGGGTCAATTGTGAGTAGAAACTGGGTCTTCCAAGTTGCAGTCACCTTTTTTGGAGCGTTCATCGTGACCGTGCCTGTCGCGGAACTGCCGGTGTAGTCTCCCGTCCAAGAGGTGAACATGTGCCGGACTCCCTCGCCCCCGGTCACAAGTGAGGTCACTGAGAATGCGGCTGTTTGATCCTTGTCATACCATCCTCCTCCGGAAGCCTGCACGTAGGCGGAGTTGACAATGAGCATGTACTGCGCCACCCACAAGGCCTCGATGATCTTGGGCGAATCCATGTAGACGAGATTCACGGAACTGCCGGCACTATCTTGTAGCTGTGTGCCAATCCATTTGTCGAATCTGTATCTTGTTCCGGTACCTTCTTCGATCGGAGTAGCAATGGCAACGCGTGCCCAGCTTCCAGCAAGATACCAGCCCGTGCCCTCGGGGCTTCCTCTCTCAGACCTCACATATAGAAAGAACAACAGATCGTATCTGAACGTGACAGTTGTGGTCATCGTCACGGTATAGGAGTTCACTCCGCAGAAGAATGCCACACCGCTGTAACCGTATGGCCCCCAAAAAGGTCCTGGGTACGAATAGTATGGATGTCCGTAGTACGGGTACCCATCAGGTACGTGTCGGTCTACCGAGACAGTGCTTGGGTACATGGCTTGGAAAGTCCATGTTCCTTCCCCATAGATTGTCGTCGCCATGGTTCCGTTAACATAGATCTTGGTTCCAACGTTTGGGTAGAGTCCAGCAGTCTTCACTGTGACATAGTACCAACCGACAGCTTGAGTCGGTTCTGTCTCGGAGCACGCCGCCGTACTCAGAATAACCACTAACAACAACAGGTGGACAGATCTGAGTTCTCTCAACCGGTTCGCCCGCCACGATCCTCGCAGTAGAGACTCTGTTTCTTCCACTTTTCACCTTTTCGCATCAATCATCCATAGGCACCCCCTAGGTCAAACACTAGGCCGTTTCAATGAAGCACAAAGCGCATGGCCTAGCAAACTTAAGAGAGCAAGTACGGTAATGCTAAGAGCCAAGATGGTTGAAGGTTTTGCTGCTGCGCGATTACCTCTGGGAGCTATAACGACCAATGGAGCATGCGGCAGACAGGATCTCAAAGTACGCTCGCCAAGTGAGGTCTCAAATCTCTCGCAACGAGAGATTCTTGAGGATCTACGAAAGGACGAGTGCTAGAGTCGGACGTGCAAAAGGCTACATACATTCACATAGAATTAGGTTAGAACAGGCGTTCGAGGAGGAACTCTCAACTTTACAGAGATTCTTTCAACAGATGACCTTCCTGAGTCTAGCGCTTGCTTTCATGTTCGGGCTGATATTGGGGGGAATCATGAGCTCAGTCCCGGCGGCTTTCATCATATTGACATTGGCGTTGGGCTTTCCTGTTGCCATCGCCTACGGTAGCGCTAATGGGCTTTCCCCGCCTCTCTCCACGGCCACCGCAATCTTGGTGAACTGTTTCATGTCCTATGCCGTGCTAAGGGTGATTCGGATAGTGGAATCGAATCCGCGTGTCGCTCCTTTTGTGAATAGGATCAGATCCAAATATGCGAGCACCTCACAGCGCCTTCTATCACATGCCGGTCGGTTTGGAGTCGCAGGAACGCTGGCTATATTCGCTTTTCTTATAGGTTGGTGGGTGTCTGCGTTGGTGGCTTACATCTTGGATGTTGAGCTCGGAACGGCCATGAAGGGGATATTCGTCGGAACACTCATTGGGGGTCTCACATCTCTGGCGATATATCAGGGATTGCTCATTGCCGTGCCGAATCCCGGAATAGTCTCGCTCATATTCATTACAATCTTCATTGTCTCTGCCTACCTGACGCGAAGAGCTAGTCGACGAAAGAAAGCGTGAGCACTCGACAGCAGCTGACGCAGGTTTCGCTTCCATGTGGATGATCTGCGTACAATTCTTAAATGTGATAAGCATCACCTCTACAGGTTGATCCATCTTGGCGAGGAAGATAGTTGAGAGTATTCTGAAAGGATTTCGCCAGTCGTTTGCTGAGACTCTACACGAAGCCGTAATGGATACGTTAGGAAGAATCATACGTGGCTTTCTGAGAAGACTCGCCATGGCGCTGCTTGGCACTCTTCTTGTCGTCTTTGGCGCTGCACTTCTTTGCGTAGGTTTGGTTAGATTCCTTGCTATCTTCCTCCAAGAATGGTTAGCTTGGATTGTCGTAGGCCTTCTCATGGCTGTTCTAGGAGTCGCCGTTCTTCTTTCGTCGATGCCTCGTAGGAGACATTAGCCACGAGACAGTTGTGCCTGCCTCCCTCATTAGGGTATGACCCTGCAGGAATTTACTCCGCGACCTGAACGTGGCCTACAGTTAGGCATGGCTCGAATCCAGATCAAGCGATACAAAAGGAAGTATCTATCCAAGGCGGTCTACCAGTGTACGAGCTACTTTGTCTATGTCGATAGAGAAGTTGCTGAGCGATTCATAGGAAAGGATCTTAGGATGATAGCGGAAGAGATGCGATCGTTTTTCGAGTCGTCAATCGAGCAGCGGTTGCTAAGACAGGTATTGAAACGTCATTCTTGCACGAATCAAAGACAGTGAACACTCTCTGCAAGGGTCTAGCTATCAATCTACGTGCGGCAAGCGCGCCGATCTGTGTCCCAAGAACCATGTCAGTGGCTGAAGCGACGGCAAAGTGTAATACCTTAACACACCATAGAAGGCTGGAAATCACGACGCCGAGTTGGATAATGCAGACGACAAAGTGTTGGAAAAATGGTTGCTCAGGAGAAGAAGGAAGGAGTTCAGCTGGAGACCAGACCCCTGCCGGACCCTGGTCGGGCGAGCATCAGAAGGATTCTTGGTCCGGGACTCCTCTTGGCCGCTCTCGGAGTTGGAATGGGAGAGACTTTCATGTGGCCAAGGCTCGTCATAGTGTTTGGACCTGACATAAGATGGATAGCTACTGTCGGTCTTCTGATACAGATCTTTGTTACGATGGAAATTGCAAGATGGACCTACTATACCGGAGAAAGCATATTCCAAGCAGGATACCGGTTGCATCCAGCAGTGACTTGGTACTTCTATGTTCTAGCGATAATGGTTTATGTATGGCCGGGTCACGTAGTCACGGGTTCTTCGGCCTTGGCATTGTTCTTGGGAACGGACTGGATGCCAATAGCTATCCTTAGCATAGTTTCGATAGCCCTCGTGCTGATTATCAGTCCCTACCAGGTGTACAAGACTGTAAAGACCATTCTTCTCGTTTCAATATCGCTGATGATGGCAGTATCACTCGCTGTCGCACTATTTGCAGGAACCCCGGCCATGTGGGGCGACGCTCTGTGCGGCACCGTTAGCTTCGGATGGGCGTCCCCAACAATGTACACGAAAGCTTGGCTACCTCTCATCATCGGCGCTATGGCCTTCATAGGACCCTCAGGGATGCAACAGATGTGGTATACACTCTGGGCTAGAGAAGAGGGTGTCGGAATGGCTGCGTACATGCCGAAGGTTACTGGGCTAATATTCGGCAAAGAGCAAAAATGGCGAGATCGAGGTTTCGCCTTCGACTGCGATCTTGGCGATGAATATGACAAGTGGAAGCGATGGAGAAAACTCAACATTCTTGATGCTTGGGTAAGCTTAGGGGTAATGACGTTCATTACCACTTTGTTCTTCACGATTCTCAGTATGTCTGCGGCGGAGGCGAGTCCGGCGGCAATGTCTGCCATCAAGGCGGGAAAAACTCTAGCCGCAATTGATGCCATCGCAACAGCTTTCACTTCTGTGAGCCAGGTCTTATACCCCTTGTGGTTCATCGTTATGTTTCTAGTTGGATGGAAGATGAGCTTCGGTATCTTTGATGCGTTTGCTAGAGCGCAGGCCGACATGACTCTCCAGCTTCTCAAGGTTTCAAGGGGGTTGGGGATCCGCAAGTGGTACTATGTCTGGGTTCTCACAGTCACTCTAGTAGGTATTGCTGCCACAGTGATAGGATCTCCAAAAGGACCTGTGTTTATGCTTGATGTTCTTGCCTTTCTGTCTCCACTAGCCATGGGCAGTTACTGTCTGCTTTTGCTACATGTGAACAGGAAGATGATGCCTCCAAGGCTAAGGATGTCTTGGGCTTCCACAATAGCCTTGGCGAGCGGCGCAGTGTTCTACCTTGGTTCACTGTTCTACTGCCTATTCGCCTTTGGGACTATTCCATCTGGTTAGTATCAGTCAACGTCTAAGCTAAGGGTATTCAGGCCAGATTGTACTTGCTTGCAAACTGTTCCGGGGTTATCGCACCACCGGCGAGATCAGCCACATCGTTGGCCAGCCCAAGTATATCCCCTACAGACATATTCGCGATTCTTTCCCATGCGAACTTCGTTTCGACTAGGTGAACTAGAATCGCCTCCTAGATGAGCACCTCTTCACCCTGCATTGTTTCACCTCCTGTGATGTTGCGATCGCACTGCCTGTATTCCTTGCAGGATTTCGTGCTATTGGGTTCGGGCTGAAAGCCCTGGTGCCCACCTGCGAGGCCACAAGAGTTCTGGCAGCGTCTTCGAAAGAGCTAAAAAAACAAGCTAGAGTGTACGCAGACAAGGTGTATGTGGTTGGAGATCAGCAAGAATATCTGCGTCGGTTGTACGCAGTGCATACCATGGTGTCCTGTCGCGGCAATTAGTATGACCAAGGAGAAAAGGGCAACTGTAGATCAGGAGAAGTGTGTAGAGTGCTGGGTGTGCTACAAGGTCTTTCAGTGCCCTGTTAGTGCTATGCAGCCAGCTGAACTCGTGTTTCCAAGAGACCTCATGTGGAACTTCGCGGTACCAACAAAGGACTGGGCCACGACAAGGATGGCTGGTAGAGGAACGGAAGAGGTGAAGACTAACGAAGTCACTGGCAGAGTCCGATGGGGAGAAGTAGGTCTCGCCCTAGACTTTGGCAGACCAGGCATCTCTACTTTGTTCGAGGATGTTGAGAAGGTCTTCATGGCTTTAGCCGCGCTGGGCGTGCATTTTGAGAGAGAGAACCCGCTCAACGCCTTGTTCAACGAGACCAAAGGAACGCTCAAAGATGGTCGCTTGAGAAAGATTCGTGTGCTGCAGCCAATCATAGAATGCAAGTTCAACATAGATCAGTTGGAAACCGTCTTGAGGACTTTGCAGGAGGTAGCTAAGAAGATAGACACCGTTGTTTCAGTAGGTCTAGCCAGCAGGGTCAGAGTAGATGGCACGATACCGCTATTCGAGACACTTGACAGGATGGGAATTCAATACAAGCCGAACATGAAGATCAATCTTGGTCTGGGTAGGCCACTATCCCCCGAGCGGGTACACGAGAAGGTGAATTGACGGAAATGACTCATACATTGCACAGAACTGGAGATCTTGGTTCGCTCAAGACGGACTACGTTGTACTAGTAATGTCTTGCCGAGGATTCAATGATGCTGGTGCGACACCGAAACTGGTGGAAGCACTTCAGACCTTGGCCAAATTCGACCCCATCAATATGGGTGACATGAAGACAGGCAGCATATGGGCAAGAGACTACAACTTCAAAAGAATCGTCGACAGCGCTACGGACACAAGCATCTTTCACGGCGTCTACAGAAATATCGAGACTGTAAAGAAGGTTGTCAAAGCCCTGAAGGAAGCTAACCTTGGAATGTCCGTGGTGGTAAGTGGGCTATATAACGAGGTTTCGGACATGGCCCGCGAAATAGGAGTGAAACCACACACCGTGTTCGCGTCAATTGGATTATGGGGCAAGACAAAGCTGCTGCCGGAGAGAGGTGAGGTGCTTGATATCATAACAATGTGTGGGCATGGAATGGTATCGAGACACCTCGTTACAAAGCTGGCTAAGGACGCACAGATCGGGAAGATCTCTAGCGATGAAGCTGCAAGGACCATGGCTAAGTGCTGCACCTGTGGCATCTTCAATGTCGAGAGATGCAAAGAACTCGTCGAGAAGATGACAAGAAAGCAGTAGGAAGATCTCGTTCCCCCGCGACTTACGATTGGGCCAAGTGGCAGTCGGCTGTACAGATAGTTTGCGGTAAAATCAATGCGATCTTTGCCATCTGTGGAATAGTGTACGGGCTCCTGATCTTTCTGAATCGGCGCGAGATTCAGATCTGCTAGAGAAACAATTCTTGCCGCTCCGAGCGGTTCAGTCCTCAGATTCTGCTTGCTCAGCAGTCGAAAGCGATATGAGAGGCGCCGGGCACGCTACTAGATCGGAAAACGGGAAGATCGAAAGTGATAGCACAACATTCACGACACAACCTGCGGAATGAATCCTCGCCTCCTCTTGTCCGCGCTTCCTGTCAAATACCTAGATCACTTATAGTCGGATCCTCGACGGTAAGACTCTGAACGACGATTTCTGCTTGCCCTCTCATCTCATGGCACGAGACAACTGCGCACACTCAGCATGTGAGGTACTTGCAAGGAAAGCTTTCGCAGCCATATCGGACTTTGTGAAGCTTGCGGGAGGCCTCGATGTCGCTATTGACGAAGCCCACAACCAGACAAGCTGGGCTTATGAGCGCTTCCAAGATAGCGAATCAATCTTTGCTGGAGCTTCTCACATATGAGAAAAGCCTTGAGAGTTCCTGATAGATTCGCAACGCTTCATTTTCCGTCCCCACTCCTTTGATCAGCATTCTGCCATTCCTGAACACGCTAACCTCCGAGCCGCCGTACCGGAAAGCAATCACGACGGCTGATCGTGCAAGAATGTCAAACCTTCTCTGTAGATCCTGTAGAGTTCTCCCAAAATCCAGATCGGCAGGCTTGACAGGGTTCACATTGATCGTTTCTCGTCCGCAGAGCCAAGCAAGTCGTTGGGTGATTTCAGGTTTTGGGCGGGCCTTGCCAAGGCATACGTTGCAGTTTTCTCTCCTGAAGATTTCGATCTTATCGAACTCCATTCTTCTGAAGTCGCAGACCAGAAGCTTTCCCTTCAATGTCCCTTCAATACCAGCGAGGAGCTTTATCGTCTCCATTGCCTGAATCGATCCGATAATGCCTGCTGTAGCGCCGAGAACTCCTCTCGTATCACAGCCCGCTAGGTTTCTGTCATCGATCGCCGGTAAGACGCATTCCAAGCATGGGGTTTCAGGTGGATGGAAGACCGATACGTTACCCTCCATCGCAATTGCTCCGCCGAACACGTAGGGTATGCCAAGCTGTGAGCAGGCAGAGTTTAGGATATATCTTGTCCGCATGTTGTCAAGGCCATCGAGGGCTACATCCGCGTTCCTGACTATCTGTTCGACATTCTCTTCTCTGAGGTTGTCAGATATGGGCAGAGCCTTGATGTCGGGATTGGCCTCCATCAGCCTTTTGGCAGCAACCTCTGCCTTCGGAAGTCTGAGATCCTGAACTGTAAAGAGAATCTGCCTGTGCAGATTGTGAAGTTCAACTGTATCTTGATCTACAACGACGAGTTCTCCAACGCCTGCCAACGCCAGATAGAGAGCAGATACAGATCCGATACCGCCAACGCCGACAACCACAGCTTTCGCGTCTCTGAGTTTGTCCTGGCCTTGTTTTCCGAGTTCCCTTAGGACTACTTGCCGGCTGTAGTACTCGACAGCATGTAAATCGATCCCGGACATGCTA
>Ga0209725_1001304_pt1 | contig 14236 bp, 15 predicted proteins | sample I18A1metaG_FD_184145 | JGI IMG/M metagenome (GOLD analysis project Ga0209725, IMG submission 184145) | Lake sediment bacterial and archeal communities from Gulf of Boni, Indonesia to study Microbial Dark Matter (Phase II) - ​I18A1 metaG... | ecosystem: Environmental > Aquatic > Freshwater > Lake... | reverse complement strand
CCTTCCGGGTTCGCGAATTCGAACTAGCGGGATACCGCTACGAGACTCCCGCCCGGAGCACCAACGGTCACTTCGACTCGACCACCTTAGGAATACTTGAGAGAATCAGAATCTTTACTTGCAGAACTCACCCGAACAGGAAGACCCGTTAACGTATTAATATCTGAAGATAGCCTTCTGACTTTCCGGTGTGACAGAATATGCCGTCGAATGAGTCCAGACCGGCTCTGCTGAAGGAAGTTGAAAGCAGATCTTCTGAGATAATTGGACTGGCCTCTGATCTTATCAAGATCCCAAGTGAAAACCCGCCGGGCGATGTTGACAAGATCACAGAATTCCTAAAGAAGTATCTTCGAGATGCAGGAGTCGAAGTCTCGGTAGTTGAGAGCGTCAAAGGCAAGCAGAACTTGTTGTGTCAGACCGGTTCTGACGAAGGTTCTCGAAGCCTTCTACTGAATGGCCACACGGATGTTGTACCGGCGGGCTCCAAAGAAGGCTGGAAATTCGACCCATTTGGTGGAGAGATCAAGGACGGGTATATCCATGGCAGGGGAGCATCAGATATGAAGGCTGGATTGGCTGGAATAGTCTTCGCTTTCACTTTGCTGCACCGTGAGCGCAAGGATTTGAATGGACTATTGAAACTGCAGCTCGTTCCAGACGAGGAGACAGGTGGCCTATATGGAACCAAGTGGCTGGCTGACGGAGGCTATGCTGATTCAACGGCAGCAGTTGTTGCTGAACCAACTGGTATCGAGGCAATAGACATTGGACAGAAAGGCATCTTTTGGTTGAAAGTCGAAGCGAAGGGAACCCCGGCGCATGGCAGCTTGGCTCCATACGTCGGAGACAACGCTATCCTGAGGGCAGCATCGGTCGCTAAGGAGCTCCAGGCGGTAACGCGAATACGAGCCAGACCGCCTAAGGACATTCGTCAGGTCATAGTTTCATCGAAGCGAGTCGCAGAGCAATTGATAGGAAAGAAGGGAATCGGCCGAATCCTGCAGTCACCGACAGTGAACATCGGCCTGATAAGTGGTGGCACAAAGGTCAACATGGTTCCTGACAGGTGCACCATCGATGTGGATGTTCGATTGCCGATCGGAGTCGGTGCTGATCAAGTCCTGAAGAGGGTACGCACCATCACAACCAAGCACAGTGCGGAAGTAGATGTGGTCAGCGAAAGCTCTCCGAACTATACAAGTCCGACCGAAGAGATCGTCAGGATACTTCGGCGGAATGCAGCAGAGGTAACAAGGAAGAGTGCAAGAGTCTTCGTGCAATGGGCATCGAGCGACGCTCGTTATTTGAGAGCGAGAGGAGTCCCAACAGCCCACTACGGACCGGCTCACCTAGAGGGGATTCATGGTTTCAATGAGAAAGTCCGAGCAGACGACGTAGTCGCCGCCGCGAAGGTATACGTTGCTACCGCATTGGACTATCTGAGCTGATGCAAGCTGCGTCTGACATAGCCTATACGAGCTTCAACACGTCTCGCAGAATGAAGGTGTAGTCAAACCATCCGTACAACATCCTTATCGCCACGATGGCAACGGTGAAGAGCCCTGAGATCGTGAGGAAGACATAGTCCTCGTGACCAAACTGAATCTTCTTTCTGAATGTCCTCTTCTTGGGGTTGTACGTGAAGGCCCTTGCCTCAACTGTTCTGGCCACATTCATTCCTCTCAAAATGGTCAGGTATATGCCGGGAACAACGACTGGAATGAATGAGATGCCTTTCTTAATCGGGTTCTTCACCTCGATTTGAGAGCCCCGTGACTTCTGCGCCTGTATCACCGTTGAGAACTGATTTATCATAAGCGGGACTGAGGAGAAGGCGATGCCAAGCGATGTCGCAATCTCCGGCGGCGATTTCATCTTCACCATAGCAATGAGAATCTCAGATATGGAGGTAGTGAAAGTAAGTAGCCTTGAAAGCCATATGAAGAGCACAAAACGGAACGCGCTTGTTATCCCGACCAAGGTTGTTTCGATCGTCACTGGTGCAATGCCCGGAAGCAGATAGAAGTAAACAGTGGCTCCTCGCGGAGGAATCACGAAGTAGTTCAGCACCAAGAACATTATGAAGACGGGCAGAAGCGCTTTAGTAATGCCCCAGAGCTTCGAAAGGGGAATACCACTCAGCCTGTACATCAGGACTATGACGCCCAGAAGACCGAGCATGATGATCGGGTCATAGACCACCATAATGAGAACAGTCACAAGTAGGAAGAACAGCACTTTTGTACGCGGATCTAGCTTGTGCATAAGGCTTTGGCCTTGGATATATTCGAATGCCATGCCTAACTCACCAGTTTGCTCTTCAGGTAGCCCAGCGCCTCGTCAACGGTGAGTATGTCCTTCCGAAGATTGTAGCGCGCACCCAGTTCCTTGAAGAGGAGAGTAATCATCGGAGGCTTGAGATGGGTCTTTTCTAGTTCATCATAGTGCAGAAAAACCTCGTGAGGAGAACCATCCAGTACTACTCCTCCGTCCTTCATGACTATGCAACGCTTGGCATACTCAGCGACGAGATCCATGTCGTGAGTGATGAAAATGATTGTCTTACCATGTTTGTCATGCAGCACCTTCATGAGCTCCATTATCTCCCTCCTTTTTCTCGGATCCTGACCTGTGGTAGGCTCATCCACTACCACAACTTGAGGCTCCATGACCAACACAGAGGCTATCGCCACTCTCTGTCTATCGCCCCTGCTCAGGGAGTAGGGCGCCTCTTTCAAAAGCGAGTCAATAAGAAGCATCTTTGCTACCGAGTTGATCCTTGATTCCCATTGATCTCTGGGAACTCTCAGGTTCTTCAGTCCGAAGCTCAGTTCTTGATGCACAGTTTTTGAGAAGAGCTGGCTGTCGGGATCTTGGAAGACGTATCCCACGTACCTTATGAGATCGTGAATAGGCGACTCACGAGAGTCTAGCCCGAACACCTTCACGATACCTTGAGTGGGCTTTAGCAGCCCATTCAGAAGCTTGACTAGGGTTGTCTTGCCTGACCCGTTCTGTCCAATGATTCCTACGAAATCCTCCTTGTAGAACTTGGCTGTGACATCTCGTACCGCCACCACTCCGCCGGGATATTGGAACGAAACATTCTCGACTTCTATGATAGGTTGACTTGTGATCTGTTGGGGTTCAGACTCTTTCTCTCGAAGCTCAACAATGGGCTCTTTCAAGGCCCGGAGGGGTTTGGAGAATACTTCCAAAGATTCGGATACAGTCAGAGGAACCTTCTCAATCGGAATGCCTGCCGCTTTAAGCTTGTGAGCAAGTAGTGAAACTTGAGGGGGCTGCAGGCCTCTCTCATATAGGAGAACTGCATCCTCCGCCAAGATCTCTCTGGGCGGACCTTCGAGCCGGATTTTCCCGTCTTCGATCATTACGATTCGATCGGCTATGTCTACCAGTTCCTGTAGCTTATGCTCCACAATTATGATCGTGTTTTCTTCTTCACGGGAGATCTTTCGAAGAAGAGCGAATATGTTGATCGTTCCAATAGGATCTAAGTTGGAGGTGGGCTCGTCAAGAACGAGTATTTCAGGCTTCATCGCGATCACTGAAGCCAATCCAACGGCTTGTTGTTGGCCTCCAGAGAGCGCGAACGGCGGCCTCTCTCTGAGCCCGTTCAGCTCCATGTAATTCAAGACCGAGTTGGTTCGTTGAGCTATCTCCTCGACGGGTATCCCGAGGTTCTCTGGTCCAAATGCCACCTCATCCTCTACTGTTGCAGAGATGAGTTGGCTTGACGGATCTTGAAAGAGCATGCCAGCCTTTGTCGAAAGATAGCCGGCTGATGCTTCTCTTACATCTTGCCCTAGAACTTTGACCTCTCCCTCCATTCTCCCCCCGTAGAAATGAGGGACGAGGCCGTTGAATGTGCTGCACAGTGTAGTCTTTCCGGCGCCAGTTGGACCAGTGATGAGTACTATCTCACCTCTCTCAACTTCAAGGTCGATTCCGTTGAGAGCTGGCTCAGTGGTACCTGGGTACGTGTACGTCAGACCTTTGCATGAAATAACAGGGGCTTTCGAGGTCATCTTATGCTACTCGCTCCGCTATACCTTTGCCATCCTCGACAGGCAACTGACTGTGCGTCCATTACTTCGTCTTCTTGTGAACGTAGTAGGCGGCGACTAGGGCTATGACCAAAATCACGACTGCTACAATATCGGCGCCTTCAATCTTCGCGAAGGGACGTCCGCCTTTCTGCCAGAGCTCTCTGATCAGCCAGAATACTACCAGCATCACTACTAGGCCGATGATTCCTATGATTGGCAATTTGCTCTTTGTCGCTTCGATCGAACTGGCTACCATGGAGCTTTCCCTTCTTTCCATCCGAAGAGCGATTGCAGTGCTGCTACGACGGCGGAGAAGATCACAATCTGATAGACTCCGTAGAATGCGTAGTACCATCCCATCGTGATAGGCCAGGTTGGGTAGAATGGGTAGAACCCTAGCAGCGAATTCGCGAAAACGAATAGAGGCGCTTCTACCGCGAACTGGAGAAACCACGTGATGACCCAGAACGCTGGCCATCGGACCTTCTGATTTGGTATCTTTAGAATCACGTACTTCCACACGTACGCCCAATAGATTCCCTTGACAGGCTGAAGGATCAGATCTACCTGCGGAAGCCCCGACGGGATCCCTCTAGCGATTCCGACGATAATTCCTACGATCGGCCCTGCTGCCATACCTGCAAGACATGGCATGAGCGCTCCTAGATCAACAACCAGCGGTGGAGCCAACGAAAACGCCAGACCACTCGCCCTGAATGCGAAAGCAGCTGCTCCGAATGCCGCGGCCAATCCTACGTGCCTACTCGTCAGCAACGGTTTCGAAGATTTCTCGGTCATTTTCGATCAGCATCTGCCCTTGACGACTTGTGTGTATTTATCGGTTTCGTTCTCTGCAAGCGTCTAAGCTGCGGATTCTTACAAAGAAGATTGGGACACAGGCAACGGTTATATTCAGTTTCGCGAGCGTGTTCTCTCGATTTCATGTACAACAAGTCTAGCCCGAGTAGGAAGAGAGACTACCTCCTTGTTTCCCTAGCCTCCTTTCTGAACTCCGTTGGATCGAACCTTCAGTCAAGCGTGTGGCCATTCTATCTTCAACTGTCAAGCGTCTCAGAGGCTACATATGGGCTCTTCAGCACGATAAGCAGTCTGGCAGGCATCGTCACAAGATCCGTTGGAGCACAGCTCAGCATTCGCGGAGAAAGTCTCACACTTGCAGTTGGAACTCTGGCGTCGACTTGTGCCATGCTTGTCTATGCACTTGCTCCTAGCCATGCCACTATCTTGCTCGGGATGATCCTCGCGTCGGTCTCCATGGCGCTGGTGATGATGGGACGAACCCTACTGATCCGAAGTTCGACATCATCTGAACGGCGTGCAACATCGTATGGGGTCGTTGGAACGCTGAGCAACATTGGGATGGTTACCGCAACCAATCTTGGAGTAGTGATGTTCGCTGCGCTCGGATACAGCCAACTATTCATAGTAGGAGCCGGAATATCCTCTCTCGCATTACTGACATCACTTACTCTTCCAAGGAAGAAAGCCATAGCCGCGGAAGGCTCGCTCCTTCCGCTCTCGATGCTGAGAAAGGCATCGCCAGCACTTCGGCGGTTCTATCTGGCAACCGCACTAGACTCATTCTCATGGGCAATAGCTTCACCTTTCTTTACGATTACTCCTGCTGTAGTCTTCTCCGCAACAAAAGAGCAGATCGCTCTGATGCACACTCTTATCTGGGGCACAGCGATCGCCACGAACATAATGGTTGCTTCAATTTCAGATAGGATAGGCTCGAGAAGAGGCATGATGGTCTTCTCGGAAGGATTGGGAGCCGCATGCTTCGCGCTCTATGTCCTAGCCCAGTCGATCTACCCGCTATACCTGTGTGCCATCCTCTTTGGGCTCGTTATCGTAACTTGGAGCCCCATAACATCAGCATACATCACCGAGATAGCGGGTCAAGGCGAGATCCATGAGGCCGTAGGAACATGGATGACGGTAACAGCAGTTGCTAGGATTCCCGGGCCCTTCATCGGCGGATTCCTTGCGGAGGCCTGGTATCCGAGAGCGCCGTACCTCGTTGCCCTACCTCTCGTTGCCGTGCTAGCGCTGATCATCGAAAGAACACTTATTGAACCAAAACATCTTGCCAGAGTATCACAGTAGACCTATCCGACATCAAGGCCTGCGGCCGCGTAAACTCCATCAACCATAGGAAGATCCGCAACATTACCAAGAAACATCCGAACGACTTTCTGCTTGACGCGAAATCCATATTCTCCAACGATACGATGTACCTCGGCATTTTCGGATGGAATTGTCAAACTGACCCGCTTCGACGGCAATTGGTCAAGCTCGGAAGCAAAGAGCTGCTCAGCCACTTCGAGATGTCTCACATCGCAGACCCATGGACCGATCTCAGCAGCTTCATTGGTGAAACTCTTTCCAGCGATGTATCCTAACACATCGGCTTCTCTCTGAGAAATGAATAGGTCAGGAAACTCTTTATGCAAGGCCTCAAGTAGTCGTCTCCTATTGCCGCGGAAATATCTACTATCGAATTCGGCAACTTCATCAAGGTCTTTTGGACGCCGTACTGAGGCTTTCGGAAGGCGTTCTCTCTTGACGCCTTCAATATGCTCAAAGTCACAATCATGCGTGAAGCCCATCTTCTCATAGAAGCCTACTGATTGGCTATAGGAGTACAGTCCTACGGTCCTCGCTCCTCGCCCGCGAGCATAGCCCACTGCGCGATTGAGAAGCGCCGCTCCAATCCCTTTCCCTCTAAGATCGGCTCGGACAACGAGGCTACCTATCCAAGCCAAGCTTCCATAGGAACTCACCAGAACCCACCCTGCCCTAGCTCCGCCGTGCTCAGCTACGAGAGAACCGCCAGGGAAAAGGCGAAACAACCGCTCTAAGTCGACAAGATCGTACTCCCAATGCTCCTGATTAGCCAGATCTAGGGCAAAATCGAAATCCGATTCCACCATAGGACGCACGTTCACGCTCAGACCAGATTCCTCTTATCGTTTCATCAGCAAGCTGTTGAGGCGACACGGCGCGCTTCTTCAATCAAGATGATGTTATCTAGCTCAAATGCTTAACCAGAACTCACTGTCTTCGACTACTCTCTTCATCTCTTCCTTTAACCGCTGGTAGTTCCTCAGCAAGGTCCTTGCGGTTTCTGTGAGCTCGGATCCACCGCCTCCCATCTTCCCGCCTCTCCTTGTCCGCAACATCGGTCGCCCTATCGCTGTCTGAACATCGGCAAGGCGATCCCACGCATGCTTGTACGATATCCCCGTCCTCTTAGCTGCTTCTGTGATCGAGCCATACCTGTCAACGGTATCCAAGAGAGTTGCGCCTCCTTCTCCGAGAACGTGCGTTTTTCCCTTTCTCAGCCAGACCTTGAAGGAAGGAGTGAGGACTTCCCTCTTCCGACTCAACTTGACCGAAATTGACTATCCTTCACTCATATTTATATGGAGACCCGACGTATTCGAGTGAATATTTCGGATATGATTACAATGAAGCCTAACAAGATTCTTCTTGTCGCTGTGCTGACGGCAATAGCAGTTGTGGGTAGCTTTCTGGTCTACACATACCTTCAGCCTCCACCGAAGCAACAACTCGTCCTATCCACTACTACAAGCACTTTCGACACGGGACTCCTAGATTATCTCATTCCGGTCTTTGAAAAGAAGTACAACGCACAAGTCAAGGTGCTCTCAAAGGGAACTGGCGAATCCATCGAGATAGCGAAGAGAGGAGACGCAGATGTTGTTCTCGTCCACGCAAGGGCTCTGGAGGAGGCGTTTGTCAAAGAAGGATCCGGAGTACATCGGGTTGGGGTCATGTACAATGATTTTGTCATAATAGGTCCAAAGGAGGATCCGGCAAAAGTCAATGGGCTGACCAATGCCTCTGAGACCTTCCAGAGGATCGCTAGTACAGGTGCAAAAGGTATCCTCGTCTTCATTTCTCGAGCGGACAAATCCGGTACTCACACTAAGGAACTGGGTCTCTGGGCAAAGATCGGCGTCAAACCATCAAACAAAACCTTCTCATGGTATCTTGAAGCAGGTGCGAGTATGGGTACGGTTCTCCGTATGGCCAATGAGAAGAAAGCCTATACTCTGACGGATAGAGCAACTTGGCTAGCCTTCAAAGATCAGCTCACGAATTTGGCTGTCTTGGCTGAAAGAGATGCGGAGCTGCTGAATCCCTACGCTGTGATACTTGTCAATCCTCAGAAGTATCCGCAGCGAAACCATAGAATGGCTCTTGCATTCGCCAAATTCCTAGTCTCCGAAGAAGGACAGAAGCTCATCGAGAACTACAAGAAAGGTGGAGAAATCCTGTTCTTCCCAATAGCACGGGACTTTAGCAGAGCAAAGGAGCTGGGCTTTCCAGATCAGCAGTCCGAAATCGCGTGGTATGATTCACAGAGCCTCTGACTAAAGACAAACGATGCCTGCTGGGTCAAGACAGTAAGGAACCCGTAGATATACAAGCCTCCAACCCACTTCTCTCTTTTCGGGAATGCTCTTTCCTGAAGGGTGGATAGCGGATTTGAATGCGATTCTTGAAGGTTTGCTCAGGGCCCTCTGGTTACTGGTGTCCTTTGACTCGGAAGTCTACAGTATCATGCTCTTGACGATGAAGGTCTCCGGTATCTCTGTTGCCATTGGCGCTCTGCTGGGGATTCCCACAGGAGCGGCCATCGCGCTGAATGATTTTCGTGGAAAACGTTTCTTGGTGAGCATAGTGAACACGTTGATGGGCCTCCCCCCAGTCGTAGTTGGACTACTCGTCTACTTGGTATTCTCAACGTCAGGACCACTCGGATTGCTGCAACTCCTCTACACGCCTACTGTGATGATAGTCGCCCAAGTGATTATGGCCGTGCCTATCGTCACTGGTGTAGCCATGTCCTCCATCAGCGCGGTGAACAGGAGCATTCATGATAAGGCTCTGTCGCTCGGAGCAACCAGTTCTCAGCTTACTGTAACCATCCTGAAAGAAGCAAGACTCGGGCTTCTCATGGCGATAATAGTAGCCTTCGGCGCCGCGATATCAGAGGTTGGCGCTGTAATGATTGTCGGAGGAAACATCAGGTGGTCAACAAGAGTCTTGACAACGGCAATCGTACTTGAAACAGAACTCGGCGAATTCGGCGTTGCCCTAGCCCTAGGAGTCATACTGCTATCGTTGTCCTTCGCCATCAACTGGGTGCTAACTCAGATGCAATGGAAAGGGATGAGGCCATAGAATGCCAACAGTCGAGACCATAGACCTAACAAAGCGCTATCATGAAAAAGTCGCTCTGAGAAACATTAGCATCAAGATCGAGCACGAAGATTTCTTCGCCATCGTCGGCCCAAGTGGAAGTGGCAAGACCACGCTTCTGAGACTGCTGGATCTCCTAGATGAACCGAACGAGGGCAAGATACTCTTCGACGGCGTCGAGGCGGCTGGCTCTGAGAAGGATAAGTTGGCACTTCGAAGGCGTATCGGGGTTGTTTTTCAGCAGAGCGTCATGTTCAACGCTTCTGTCTACGACAACGTGGCGTATCCTCTTCGGATTAGAGGAGTAAAGACGAATCAGGCTCAGAGAGTATCGGAATCATTAGATATCGTGAGACTGTCCGGTCTCGAGAGGAGAAAGGCAACGACGCTTTCAGGTGGAGAGATGCAAAGAGTGTCTTTGGCGCAGGCCTTGGTCTCTGAACCGGAACTGCTGCTGTTAGATGAGCCTACCGCCAACCTTGACCCCAAGAATGCAACTATAATTGAAGAGATAGTCTCCAGAGTCAACCGTGAACGCAAGATGACGGTCGTAATGGCAACCCATAACATGCTTCAGGTCGAGAATCTTGCTTCAAAAGTGGCAGTTCTACGTGAAGGAGAGCTTGCGGAGGTAGGGAGCATGGAAGAGATATTCAAGAAACCATCTGACTTCTTGATAAGCTTCGCGAAGCTTCAAAACGTCTACTCAGGCCACGCTCAGACGATTGGACAAGGACTCGCTTCAGTGGATTTGGGTCAGAATGTAAGAATCGAGGCTGCAACTCAGAAGAGCGGAAACATAATGATCTTCATTAGGCCTGAGGAAATCATTGTTTCAACTGGTCCTGTTCAGAGTAGCGCCAGAAACACGTTGAAGGGAAAGGTGACTGAAGTGTTGGATTTGAACCGGCAGGTTCAGCTCAGAGTAGATGCCGGAAAGGAATTCACGGCCATAATAACGAGAAGATCCTTCGAGGAAATGGCCATAAACCTTGGGTCACAGGTATACCTGACCTTCAAAGCATCAGCGGTACATGTCGTCTAGCCCATTCCCCAAGCGGAACACAGCACCACACAAGGAAACAAAAGATCTGTTGCGACAGCAACAGCAAGAACTACAGAGAGGACGAGAATCGATAATAACCTACGCCCCAAGCTCATTTCAGCTCTTCCTTCAACGAATGGACATGCAATAGTGTTGAGGATTGTCGCAGGAATCCACCTTCCCACATTGTTGGTTTCACTCATAGCGGAGACAGTGAGTTCAAACAGGTTGAGCATATTAACAGTAACTATTCCTTCTGACCATCTAACCGGTAATGGCAGATTGTCCAAGGCATAACGACAAGGAATAGATTAACGATTTGCGCATATGGAGCAAAGACAGGAGTGATTGAGAGTATTGCCGCTTCGATACTATGAGATCGCTGAGCGAGACATACGAATACTTAACCCGTTCAGCTTGGAAAAGCTGATGAGGGCAGGATATGCTGCCCAACTTCGAAGAGGCATGCGCATTCTTGATCTGGCTTGTGGAAAGGGAGAGATGCTGTGCCAATGGGCGAAAAACTTCGGAATAATCGGTGTAGGAGTCGACCATTCAGATGTCTTTCTCACAGCTGCCCGATCGAGATCGGCAGAACTCAAGGTTGAAGACAAGGTCCAGTTCGCCAAAGGCGATGCAGGAAAATACGTGATACAGCCAGCTTCCTACGATGTTATCTGCTGTATCGGAGCAACATGGATCCGCGAAAACTTCGACGGCACAGTGCAGTTCACGCGACCTGGCTTGAGAGAGGGAGGATTGCTCATAGTGGGTGAACCATTCTGGCGCCAGCTACCTCTCCCCGAGGACTATGCAAGGAGCCTAAGCGAAGAAGATCTCAGAATGGGCTTTCGCGACTTGGTAGGCACCTTGGAACGCATCGAAGACAACGGCATGGAGCTGACAAGCATGATTCTCGCTAATGAAGATGACTGGGACAACTATGAGACTACACACTGGAGGAATATGGAACAGTGGGTCAGAGAGAACCCTGAAGACCCAGATGCCCGAGAATTTCAAGAAACAATGCGAAAAGACCGCGAGACTTACCTCCGTTGGGGTAGAAGATACCTCGGGTGGGGTGTCTTCATCATTCGTGAGCCGAAGCCAGTCGTAGGGTAGCGGCTATACGGACACTACAAGCCTAGGGGGATAAGAGGGAGGCATGGTCCACTTTCCTTGAGAGAAGCCAAAGTCAACTTCTATGAAGTATCCGGTGATCGACCCTGCCGACGCTTGAGCAGGCTTGAAACCCAACGTAAAATCTCTGCTTTCACCTGGCCGAAGAGCCAGATAGAGCCTCTCTGTGACAACATCCTTGTCCAACCATAACTTGACATCAACCTTGATTCGCAGTACGATATCCCCGTCGAACCTTTCGCGAGAATACAGTACGACATGGCCAGTAACCAGTTCTCCTACCTTCGCGCGTTCAACTCTCTTGCCTGAGACAGACCAATAGACCTCAGATACATCTAGCGATTGGAACAAACCGATTCGAACTACAAGTGTTGCCATTGTAGCTATCAATAGAGCAGCAAAGAGGATTACCAAGAAAACTACTGGGCCGATTGCATTCTTGTCTCGCAGTGCTTTGTATACCGGATTTCGGCCGCTCAACTCTTCACAGACCACATATGTGAGGCAACAATTGGCACCAATAAAAACGTATATCATTCCACGAAACTGCTCAGCATTGTGAGAACGCACTAATAGCTCAGCTGCATCTCTGTGATACCAAGTTGCGAGGGCGCACTGCTTGGGACTCACTGCGGACCAGCTTATCAATAAACTGAGAGTGATGGTTTACGGGAAACATCATGGCAAGACCACGCTGAGGCAAGTGGCTAGCGCCAGGAGAAGGGATCCTTTCAAGGTTCTCATCGCAACCATACTCTCCCAGAGAACCAGAGATGAAAACACAAGTCGTGCAACGAAGCAGCTTTTCTCCAGATTTCCCTCGTCAAACGCCTTAGCTCAAGCGCCATTGAGAAGTGTTGAGCGCTTGATTCGTCCCACAGGCTTCTACCATGTCAAGGCTAGGAAGATCAAAGAGGTAGCCAAGACAATCGAAGAACAACATAAGGGAAACGTACCCAGAGACTTGGAAAACCTACTCGAACTCCCCTTGGTTGGAAGAAAGACTGCAAACTGCGTCCTAGTATACGGTTTCGGCGAACCGGCGATCCCAGTAGACACTCATGTTCACAGAATCTCCAATCGACTAGGCATAGTCAAGAGCAGGACACCTTTGCAGACAGAGGAACAACTTATGCAGTATTTCGATAGAAAGCACTGGATAGAGGTGAATGAACTCATGGTTCGGTTCGGTAAGACAATCTGCAAGCCAATTGGGCCAAGATGCCATGTCTGCAGGTTAAGACGCTACTGCAAATGGTACGCGGAGAACCGATCTGGGTCAGTCAACTTGCGTTGAGCCAGAGGTTATTGTCCAAGACACAGATCCCTACCAAGATCCTGTATCCGCGCGTGAGCCTCGCCTGTTGACAGGAGCCATCAGGAGCTAAGGTTGAATCTTCACTCCGACGGCGTCTGCAAGCCTTTTCAGATCGTCTTCGCTCATCCACTCAGTCTTGAGGTACTGACAGATCTCTTTGTCAGTCATCCCGAGTCTCCGTGCTTCCTTGACTGCGTGCCTATAGGCTTCGATCTCTGTAGGCCTATCAACGTATTCCCACCTATTCTCGAAAAGTTCTTTCCCTTCTAGAAACTGTTTCACGTGAACCAGTTCGTGAATTATGTCCAGATATAGGTCTCTCTCATCTCCATTCTTGAGGTAATGAGCGCTGATCAGTATGTGCCCATCTTGATCGCTGACTCCCATATATCCTCGTCTTGAAGAGAAGAATTCGACCTTCAAATTGTTCAAAGTCTTCTCTGTTTCTTCGCCAAAGATCTCTCGAACTGCCTCGATCTTATCGAAGCCTTTGAAGTAGTCGGTGAAGCGATGCAGAGTGATCTTGACATCTCTGTTCATTTCGACGCCGAACATAGCCACGTTGATGGATATTTCGACGAAATAACCATTGCGAAATCGTCGGGAGACCAAGATTCTTGAGCAAATGGAACACAGATCCAAGACTCTCTTTCGATCTCATGATCATCGCAATCTGCCACAGCGGGGTCAGATCAGTAGGATCCGCACCGATCTAGACTATCCACTCGATGAGACATCGCCTTGGCCGACATCTTTGGCCAAAGCATTTCACCAACAGGAAGGCTTTCGCAATAATGTTGATTGAACCCGAGAGTTATGATCTTCAACGATGAATAGTGAGGACGAGAATCGCCTTAGACTCACGATCGGTGAGAATGCGAACGCCAGAAAGAGCCGATCTAGGCGACTCGGTGGCCTGGCCGCGACTCCAAGATGCGAGGAATCAAGCGGAAGAGCTGGGGACCGATTCATTCCTGACTTTGCAGAATAGGTCGTACGCTTCATCCACGCTTGCATTTTCATGTACAATAGTGCGGACAGCCTTGATCATACCTACGGGGGATTCGGACTGGAAGATGTTCCTTCCCATGTCTACTCCAACAGCTCCAGCGTGAACAGCGTCGTATGCGAGCTGCAGCGCGTCACGCTCGGGAATCTTCTTGCCTCCCGCTATGACCACTGGCACAGGGCATCCGCCGACAACCTTTTGGAAGTCATCGCAGTAGTAAGTCTTCACAAGGTGGGCGCCCAGTTCCGCTGCGATGCGGCAGGCAAGAGCAAGATACCGAGCATCACGAGTCATTTCTCTCCCGACGGCGGTGACGGCTAGGACAGGAATCCCGTAGCGCTCTCCCATGTTCACAAGCTTCGACAGGTTCAGCAGGGTTTGCCGCTCATACTCAG
>Ga0209725_1001303_pt1 | contig 14237 bp, 8 predicted proteins | sample I18A1metaG_FD_184145 | JGI IMG/M metagenome (GOLD analysis project Ga0209725, IMG submission 184145) | Lake sediment bacterial and archeal communities from Gulf of Boni, Indonesia to study Microbial Dark Matter (Phase II) - ​I18A1 metaG... | ecosystem: Environmental > Aquatic > Freshwater > Lake... | reverse complement strand
ACGAACGTCAACCAGTCGTCAAGAAGACGAGAGACATGATTAGAACTGTGACAGGCTACACGCCTCGGATCATGGGAGGATACGGTGCAACAGACGCGTCTCTCCTCATCCTTGACGCAAAAGTGCCAACATTGATCGGGCTTGGGCCCGCGGATATAGACTACGGCAACGTGCATGGCATTAACGAACGAGTCTCCACAAAGAAGCTGTTGGAGTTCACAAAGATCTACGCAGGCCTCTTGCTATCATAGCCTAACTGTCATTTCCCTCCAATCGTTTATGGGTAGCACCACTGCCAATAGTCCCAAGACGCATTAGTCAGGTCTGCAACAATGATGAGATACGTATCCTGTTTCAGACTTGATCTCACGTAGAAAAGCCAAGAAAGCAGCATAGTCCTCACTTCCAAACTGAGAATACAGCCAACTGTATTCAGTCAACAACTCCATCAGGCATTGATAAGACAGCCCTAGAATTTGGGTCTAGCTACTTGTGGTGTTGACTAGTCAAGCGTGCTTGGGGGACTTGCTTTATGGTCTGGGAGGGTGATGGATTTGACTTTGGCTCTACAGAGGTTGCAGGTCGTCCAATCTGCGCGGGCGAGTGTGTTTCTGAGGGCATTCATATACTTGCCCATGACGACGCCTCCTCCGTAGGCCAGTTTTCTAAACCTCCTTGCGGTCGCGGTTCTGATGGTTAAGGTGGACCCAACCCCCTGTCGTAAGATTGGCTCTGGAAGGGACGAACATTGAGCTGAAACCATCAGAACGTGGAAAGGCTGAAAAGTGAGAGAGCGAACCTCATAATACGAAGCGAGAGCAAGTAGTATCATGCGTCGCTTCGGGATCAGGTTCCGTACCTTGAAGAAACCTCTCAAGATTTTCCTGAGTTCCACGGTGCGTGATCTGGAAGCTGAGCGGGAAGCTGTCAAGAAAGCACTTGATATGAATCGAGATGAATTCCAAACAGTGGCCATGGAATTTTGGGTGAGCACGGACGAAAGACCAAAGGAAGTATGTCTAGACCAACTGCAACAGAGCGATATCTACATTGGCATAGTGGGATTCTTCTATTGCTCGAAGCTTGATCCAGAAAGTGGGAAATCGCTCACGCAAGTCGAGTATGAGTTCGCCAAGGAGCACAATATTCCGCGCTTCGTATTCCTCAAGGATGAAGATGCGAACGTTAAGCCTTCCTTTGTGGAACAGGATCCAAAGAAGGTCCCACTGATCAAGGCGTTTAGAGAGCAGGTGCGGGTAGAAGGAATTGCCAGTACGTTCAAAACTTCAGAAGAGCTTGCAAAACTCGTAGTGATCACCCTACACAAATACATTTCACATGGATATGACGGCAGGCCGCGCATTCCTGGCTTCGAGGAGTTGGGAAGAAGGGCCTCCGTCGCATCAAGCCTCTCATTCAATGAGTTGCTGGCAACGAGGAAAGACGATACAGGGACAATAGTACCGGGACGGTACAGTCGCGAACTATATGTTCAAAGAGAGAAGATTCAGAAAGAATTCGACAATTTCCTAAAAGAGTTAGAGAAGACCGGATTTTTCGTTGTTGCAGATTCTGGTCTTGGAAAGACGAATCTACTCTGCCACCTGTACGAAAAATGCAGAAGTGAGGGCAATGTTGTTCTTTTCTATTCTTCAACAAACACTCGCTACAAGAACGATCCAAACATACGAAGGATAGTCCTAGAGGATCTGGGTGTGCACTACTCTGTGAATAGCTGGAGACTCTTCTACCAAATGATTTCTGAAATCGGAAGAAGATGTGCCCAGGCCGGTAAGAAGTTCATCATCATTTTCGATGCGATAAACGAGCATACGGACCCACAGCAGCTTCTCATCGAAATCAATGAACTCATTGGAAGATGTGAAGCAAGCGATATCAAGGTAGCTGCGTCGTGTCGCAGGGAGTCTTGGAGGTGGCTCACGAGGCTGACTACAGAACGAAGTGTCAGTCTATACGAGACAAAGCTATACAAGAATGGTGAGTCTGAGTCATGGACACTGCTAGACTTCGATAAGGACCTTCTGGAAAGGGCGTATGAAAACTACAAGAATGCGTACCGGTTGAGGACGGACTACACTGAGCTTTCTCCGACGACAATAGAATTCCTCTTGCACAAGAAATCTAACCCTCTGATGCTCCGGTTTATTTCAGAAACTTACATGGGAAGGCTGATTCCTAGGCATGCTCCAGATCAGGATGTATTTCAACTGTTCTACAAAGAAAGGATAGAGAAGGATCCAGAGGCTGCAACTTTCCTAGGTAGGCTTGTTGATGCAATGATAGTTTGTCGGTCCGCCAAACCGACTCAGAAGCAATTTGTCTCAGCGGACAGGGATCTTTCGAAGGCATTCGAAAATCCTAGCAAGAAGTCTCCTTTCACTAGGTTGAAGGATCTCACTGTATTATATGAACGAGGGCATTTTGCCGAAGACAAGGAGGTGGGCTTCGAATATGAGGCTTTCTTCGAATTCGTCTTGGCTACACGTCTCTTTCCTCTAGAAAAGGAAATTCCAGTACAGACCTATGTGAACCGAATACGGGAAGGGAGAGAGTTCGGATCTCTCTGGGGAGCTGTCAAGACAGCTTTGGTTCTCAAGCATGATTTGAAACTTATCAAGCAATTGTTGGATTTTGATGACGTCGATGTCAGAGGAATCGTTATAGAGACAATCACCGAGCTAGGAAGCACAGAGAGGACTAGAGAAAGCACACTGAAATTTGCAAAAAAAGTTCTGAAGGAGAATGTGCCGTCCTTCAAGAGATTGGTTACTATGGCGTTGTCTGAGATGCAGCCTTGTCCGATCGATCTTCTTTCCCAAGTCATATTAGATAAGGATAAGACTCTGTCTTTCGTTGCGATGCAATACGGATACCTCCTGTGGAAGAGAAATCACAGAGACGGTAGGTCCCTTGTAGAAAGCCTCTACAGGAAAGGTCTGGATCTGAAGATTGCTCGCGTGCCATCACCTAGAGCGCTGATTGCAAGCTTCGAGTTGCAGGCGATGATCTTTTTCAATCATTACGACGATGATGATGCAATATCTCTAGTGAACGATCTAGCTCTTGAGCGCGTTCGCAAGATTGTAGACGCTTGGGAACGTAGAAAGCTGCTATTGGTAGCTACCGAAGTCTCAATGAATCTTTTTACCAGAACGTTTGGCACTGACTTCGATTTTTGGTTCAGACGATTCTATCGCAAGGCGTCTGAAGAAGAACGAGCTCACATGAGATCGTTGGCAAAATACATCGACCCTAGTCTCCTGCTGGAAGAAATAGAGGATATTCTAATGAAATCCACACAGGAACCAAAGCTGGTTGAAGGTGTCGCTAAGTTGGTTCTGGCAGCACATGCAAGAACACATCCAAAAACGGTTCTCTCGATACTCCAAAGACTAATGATATCGAACTATGCACATTCTAGGCTCCTCGCTCTCGAGAGCCTAGCTCATTCGACTATGGTCAATGAGTACTTCCTTGAAAAACTAGAGAGTTCGGGAAATGTTATCTGGAATCTTTCTGGCAAGGGAGAGGAACTTAGTAGAGTACTTGGAACAGTCGGCCTAGCGATTTGCAGAGTTAAACGAGGAAAGATAAGTGTGATTCATGAAATAACCGAGAACGCTGTGAAATGTGAAAATCATGAGGTCTTGGGCGCCGTGTTGATGTGCCTCGGAACTGTGGGTGTCAATTATCCAGATGATGCTCTTCTAACAATGCGGGATGTTCTTGAATATGTGGGGCCTTGTAGGCCTGCCCTGATAGAATCTCTTGCAAGAATTAGGCTTTTGCATGCAGACATAGTAGACACATATTTAGAACACTTTCCAACCTTGCGTGATGAGGTTCGTCACGTCGAAGTTACATCTCCGTACAGTGAATGGTTCGGAGGGAAGGGGTTTGGTTTCGACGTTGTAATAGCCTTTCCAGAATTCAGGTCAATTCTGATTGAGTTCATTCATGAACTCTCGCGAGTGCACAACGACAAAGACTTTCAGAAGTTCGTGAGATACTGTGTTGATCGATCAACAAGGACTTGGCTTGATAGGAAGAATTTCGAGAAATACCTACAGTGGGTTAGAGAGAGGAGTGGCTCTTACGCAGAGCGAAGAGAAACTGAACTAGGTTCAGGAAGTGGGCATCCTCCTCGGATATTATGTACTTGCGGGGCATGACGCAGGGAAACCGTTAGATAAAGTCTCTTGCATCAGAACCACATATGACTGAGGAGAGAACATGTCTGATGACTCTTCGGCCACTGCGCCGAGCAGAGAAAGGCAATGCCGACTCATGGATGACTTTGCCGAGCCTTCCGCAGAACCGCTAACCCCGTTGGAGAGGTTGGTTGCACGTACTCAAATACGTCTGCCCTTGATCCGGCGACTGGGCGGATTGTATCTAGAAGGTGTTCTTTTCAGTGTCTTAATACTCTATGGAGTGAACTACGGGTTCTTCTTGTGGCTCTCTCCTTGGACGTATGGGGAGGAGATTGCCAGCAAGCTACTTTCTCTTTTCTTCAATCCGATCTTTCTACTGGCCGATTCTATGATTGTCCTCTTTTGTGCTTGGTTCGTGAGATACTACTCACGCGAATACGTGAAAGCTCTTCGCGACATCTGTTATCTCATTGACTTTCCTGAACAAGAGAGGGATCTCGTTCCTACTGACAGAATCACACTGGCACGGGTCGTGCTCAATGTCTTATGGAATCCTCTGTACAGTCTCTCTCGCCGATATCGAAGGGCTTCAACAATTGCAGTCACTGTCATAGCCGTATCCGTCCCTCTATGCGTTGTCTCGCGCTTCCCTGTTTCTGAAGCATATCAACACATTGGGTTGTACCTCTTGATGTTCACAATCGGCAGCTGGATCATCGCCCCGGTGACGTGGAATGCACCTGCTGAATACAAAGGCATAAACAGAAATTTATGGACAACCTTCAAGAGCCATCAAACGTTTCTCGCCACAATATTCACTTTGTCAATCGCAGTGGCTGAGCTGACATGGGTCACCTACCTTCCAACAATGGAAAGACTGAGATTCTTTCAGAAGACTCATTTCCTCCCAAGCATTGCGTTGCGACTTGAAGTATACTTGGAATATGTGTTCTTGTTTGCGTTTCTTGCAAGCTTGGCTCATGTTATCTGCTCAGTGGCAGTCGGAGTTTTCTTCCTGTGGCATAGACGATATATCACTTGGTTGGATCCACTAGACGAATTTGGCTCAGGAGGACTGAGACCTCTATCTATGCTGGTCGAGAAGAGCACTTATGCAATAGCCTTGGTAGTTGGGATTATGTTTGGCTCACGCTTTGTCGTTTATCCAATACAAGAGCTGAGAAACCCATACTACGTGCAAATTGCAACGGGCGCGACTTTCCTCATTCTATTTTCGTATGTACTGCCTATCTTGGTTCTTCATTCTCAAGTCCAGAGGTTCAAACTCGATTGGACAAGAAAGCTAGGACCACACAAGATTGCTATATTGCGAGAGAAGCTAGCAACAATAGATATGACAACTGTTGAGCTTCTGGGTTCTAATTGGGCTGCAGGATATGCTAGAATTCAAGACATAAGCGATTGGCCGAACCTCTCGGTCATAGTAAGAGTTTTGCTAGCGTCGTTGACGCCAGTAATAAGCTACTTTGCGAGGCTCTATCTCCATCTTGGCGTTTAGGCTGTACTATCCTACACCGCCGGAGAAACGAATTCCTTCACCTGTTACCTAGTTGAGAAGAAGCAACCTAGTATGTTCGCTTATTGCATCTTGATTACCCCTTCCAACACTGTGTCAAGTTGGAGAATTCTAATAAGGCGCGTTCTCGAAAAAGCCTCGCAGTACAAGGGACTGTGCTTGGAATCTTCGACTCCGGCCTTGGATTCAGCATCTGCATGGAACCATCTCAAGGATACGACCAGTGTCTGTCCAGAATGCTTGGCGGCAATTCCTGCAAGCGTAGGGGTCAGACGAGGAAAGGTCTATCTCTCTAAGACATGCACCAAGCACGGATCGTTTGAAGATATCTATTGGTCTTCCCGAGACCTGTATGAAAGAGCAAGTAGGTATGCTATGCAGGGAGCGGAGCCTGCAGTCAGGCAGACTGATTCGAGGAATATGTGCCCGCGTGACTGTGGCCTCTGCCCCAATCACAAGAACCATACAATTCTCGCCGTGATGGACATCACCAATCTTTGTAATGCCAAATGCCCGACCTGTTTTGCTTCGTCCAACAAGCAGAAGGAATACGTGTATGAGCCTAGTATCGAGCAGATACGATTCATGCTCGACTCAATTGCTAGTGATGTCCATGCAATGCAGTTAACTGGGGGCGAACCTACGCTTAGGCCTGACCTACACGAAATAATCTACGAAGCCAAACTTCGAGACATCAATCATATCGAGATTAACACCAACGGAATCGTTTTTGCCTCGTCGAGAGGAACGCAGCTCACGAAGTCTCTAGAGAGCATGTTTGGTGATGAAAGCCCCAAGAAAGGACTTTCAACTGTCTATCTGAAGTTTAACGGTTTCTCCCCCGCAACATGGGAAGCTACAACTGGAGAACCTGATTGGGGAAAGATCCCCCTCCGAGCTGTCGAGAACATCAAGAAAGGGTACAGCAACACCCGGCGATCGCCGGGAATCATGCTTGTTCCAACACTCATCAACGGTCTCAACACTCATGAGATAGGGGATATTATAGGATATGCAATGAAAGAATCGTACGCTATCAGAGGTGTCAATTTCCAGCCGGTCTCGTTCGCTGGAAGCATGAGTGCTCGGGATCTTGAGACGAAGAGATACACGCTCAGTGACCTCTTCATGGACGTAGAGGAGCAAACCAAGGGCGACATAAATGCAGAGGACTTCTTTCCGATCAGTTGTGTTTCCCCCTTCGCTGAGACAGTTTGGCATTGGAAGGGCAGAGGGATGCCAAGCTTCGCATGTCACCCGCACTGCGGGGCAATGACAGCTCTCTTCATTCATGACGGTGACTTTGTCACGATCTCCAGATACGTTGACATGGACAAGTTCTTCGTTTTCCTCCAAAGGGCTGCAACGTGCTTTAAGCAAGGAAAGAGGACAAGAGGAAAGATCAACGTGGTCCGAGCTCTAACGGGTATTAAGAGAAAAGGGATAGGATCGCTCCTCCCTCTCGTAAAAGATGTCGCTGGTGATGTGGACAACTGGAGATCATTGGGAAGACTTCTACTTCACATGGTATTCATAGGAGGAATGCACTTCATGGATAGGTACAACTTCGATTTGGAAAGAGTTCAAATGTGCCCCATTCACCAGATCTTGCCGGATGGATCCAGAGTTCCTTTCTGCACATATCAAACGATACACCGACCGCTTCTTGAGAGGAAATTCAGTGTCTCAGTTGAGGAGAGGACGAAAATCATGAGTGCACAACAGAGGATTATGCCATCACTAGCACCGGAAATGCAAATTCCACCGGAAGTGTAGGTTTTGAACACGATTCGGACAACAAAGAGTGTCTGCCCTGAATGTCTCTCGGTAATAGACGCGGAACTCTTCGTACGCGAAGGAAAAGTAATGATTCGGAAAGAATGCCACCGACATGGCATGTATGAGGATGTCTACTGGGAAGACTATGATCAATATCAAAGAGCAATGAAGTATCGAAGAAAAGGACTCAAGCTAGAGAATCCTAGGACCAAGACCCTAAAGGGATGCCCCCTTGACTGTGGGATTTGCCCAGAACACAAGAGTCACACTGTGCTCGCAATCATTGACCTAACCAACAGGTGCAACCTAAACTGCCCTGTGTGCTTCGCGAATGCAAACAACCCTACAGTCTCCCATATCTATGAAGCCACAAGACTGCAGGTGGAGCAAACAATAGATAACATAGCCTCAAACAGGCCAGTACCTCCGAATTCACTACAGTTCAGCGGAGGAGAGCCGACTCTACGTGATGATCTACCCGACCTCATCAGATACGCCAGATCAAAGGGAATGGATCACATAGAGGTCAACACGAATGGACTCAGGCTTGCACGAGACCTTGAGTACTTCAAGAATATCTTCGAGGCTGGAACAAACACAATATACCTCGCTTTCGAAGGTGTAACACGGGCGCCCTACATCAAGACCAAGGGGCTAGACCTCCTCGATCTGAAGCAAAGCGTCCTCGAAAACGCCAGAAAGATTGGATTTGACTCATTCATGCTTGTGCCGACTATCGCGCGCGGCGTCAACGATGACCAGCTAGGCGACATCATTAGGTTTGCGGCCAAGAACCGTGACATAGTGAGTGGAGTCAATGGCCAGCCCATTAGTCTGGCTGGACGAGTCAGCTCCGAGGAAAGAAGAAGGATGCGGATTACGATCCCAGAAGTGACCAAGCTGATTGAGAAGCAAACAGACGGCCAGATTAGGCAAAGTGATTTCTATCCAGTTCCGTTTGTCTATCCGATCTTCCGCGCTGTCGGAGCTATTAAGCGAAGAAGGTATCCTGATTTTAGCTGTCATCCGGCTTGCGGAGTTGGGACCTTCGTGTTCGTAGAAGACGATAGGCTGGTCCCTATTAACAGGTTCATGAATGTGGAGAGATTCATTCAGAGCCTTGCTAAAGTGTCGGAATACGCAGACGCAGGCAAGTACCTCAGAGCCAAGATGCAGCTTCTTGCCAGTCTCAGACATGTTAATAGTGGATTGCTGAAAGATCTCATAAGCTCTCTATATAAGGAAGGATCGTATGACGCTCTGTCAAAGGTAATGAAGAATTTCATAATGGTTGGAATGATGCATTTCATGGACGCATACAACTTCGACCTTGAGAGAGCACAAATGTGCGTTATCCACTACGCAGTACCTGATGGTAGACTCATTCCGTTCTGCACATACAACACAATCCACAGGTCAGCGGTTGAAACGAAATTAGGCATACCAAAGAGTCAAGTGAATCAGGTTGTCCAAGCGATGACCCCGCCTGTCTGAGAACTGAAGCGCAGCTATTTATCTCCAGAGCGCGCTAAAAGTAGCTAGTGCCCCTTTGTTAACAGTAGTCTTGACAGAAGGCTGAGCAACTTCTGAGGGTCAGACAAAACGCTGACTGAAGGCGTTACTAAGGGTGCAATCCAGACGACGATGAGCTTGATTAGAGCTGGAATCGAGCCTGGCCATTCACTTATGCTACGGATCGTGGAATACCCGTCTGCCCGAGTCGGGGTAATCAGTACGGACCTTGCCCGTTCTGTTGAAGAAGATTCCTCCTCTCTGGAGAATTCGGCCCATGCCTCTAGCCTGATCTTTCCCAACCATTCAAGCTTGAGAGTCTTGATGGTCTCGTGCAGCATCAGAGTGGGAGCAAGGTAGGAAAAAAAGAGCAAAACAGAACTTCCGATCAGAAGATAGAGAAGATATGGGTTACTCAAATCTGGAGGAAAGACAAAGAAATGAGAAGCAAGAAGCACGAACATTACAAAACCTACTGCGTAGGTATTCCTCTCTAGGAGCACGCCGAAAGGCTTCAATCCTCCACAACCAGACTCGTCAAGCGGATCCAATAACACCACATAGTGCCTTTGGCATAGGAAGATGATACCATTAGCGACCGAAGAGACCGTATAGGCTATGTTTACAAGTAGCACGGTCAGCGGCAAGTACATAATATTGGTTGCGAAAATCAGAGGAAGATCAAACCACCAGATGAGATAAGGCACCATACCGATTTTCGTGGCCTCCAGCTTCATTGTTGGAATATGAGTCACCCAAGTTCCTAGTGCAAATGCAGTTGACACACCAAGGATTGTGACAGAGCTCGCCTGCTTACTCCTGAATGTCAGCCACAGATTTCTGTTCATACCAGTGTACTGTGACGGAGGATTCCACGCAACCACAGAGATGAACCAGTTGACAACCACCATGATAAGCAAACACAACAACACCCGCCAATACGAAATAGAGAGGGGAAAGAGCCAGATAGCAAAGAGCGGAACAATAATAGTCAGAATGATTAGAATGAGATTCTCGATACACCGGTGACCTATCAGCCAATCGTACGGACGCCTCCATAGTACATACACAAGAAGCTTCCCTAGCGTACTGCGCGCACGAAAAACCTCTCCACGCGGGAAGTAGAGAAGACGACAACTATTAGAAAGAGTGTCAACGTATCGGTGCGATTGATATCTCACGAACCAAGCACAGAACAGGATAGCGATGGAATTCCCGATGACAAGAATCGGGTTGAAGAACTGTTTGGAAAGTGTTTTCGCAAATTCTTGTCCATACATGGTCGGTACTACGTACAGAAAACCGAAGTCAAACATCAATATCAAGAACACATAAGATACGAATGGCGGCCAATAGCCAATTCCAGCCTTGCGGACTAGTCGCTCCAGTGGAGTTAGTGGTTCAGATCCATGTGCTACAAACTCACTCATGAGTTGACATTGTTCCTTCCTAGAAGCGACATCATTCGCAAAGCTTTCTGACAATTCTCTGCCATCAGAAGTCAAAATTGATCTGGCGAGTATATTAGACTTGCACAATAAGAGTTACTGAAGCGCACGCTGACCGTTGAAAGCAGTGACTGTGTGCGCACTACCTGTGACAGATGTCAGCTCCTTCTGAGATAGCTAATTCGAACGGTTCTTTAATTGCGATGACCCCTAATTATCGTTATGGATAGCAGGCCGCTCTTCAAAGATGTTGCAAGGATCCGGGTTCTTATAGATTCAAGAACATTCGACGACTTACTTACGAAGCAAAACAGACTTGCAATGGCAATACTGCGATATCGTAATTCTGACGAGTTGACGTTTGTAAGATCCCCGTTTGAAACTCGGCACGAAGAGCTGAAAGCAGTAATGGAGTACAAGCTCTTGGAGAAATCAGGAAGGCCAATAGTTCAAATCGGGCAGACAGAATCAGTCCTATACGCGCTCGAAGAGATCAGAGAAATCGCTCGAAAGACCTACGGAAGACTCCAAGTTACAGAAGACGAACTGGATCGCATAAGAACAGTTCACGTCCAAGACGCTCTCAATCGTTCTAATGAGCCGAATATCTACATCACTAATGACAGAGTACTTCTAAGTCGGCACACTGGCGTCATGTCGCTGGAAGGGGCGTCAATGTTCCTAGATCTACTTTTCAAGTCAAAGGGAAAGTACTGCGCATCCAGCCGTTACACGCTAAACAAACGATATTGGTATCTGCTATCAATGAGACTGAAGCTTCCACACTACAATGTAGGTGACCAATGGATAGATGCGTTGGCATTCAGGTTCTGTCACTGTCTGATGGCGCTAGATGAGATAGGTATCGCGTTCTTCTCAGGATCCGAAGTGGACACAATCCTCTATCACTTTGGATATCTCATCATGCTAATGACAGGTATTTTTGATAACCTCGCGCTGAAGACGAATACCTATTTGAAAGATCCATTTAGCAATCCAGAAAGAGTGTGTCTCTCCAAACCCAGTGGACAGGAATTCCTAAGGAAAGTGAGATGTGAGAAACCTGTTATACGAAACCATATCACTCGGTACATGAATTTCATTCAACTGATCTACACCTTTAGAAAAACTGTCGTGCACAGAGAAGCATTGAAGAAGCTAGTCTCTTTTCATTATCGAGATAGATTCTCGAAACGGAAGGCGTATCTCATACCGATATCTGGCAAACAGAAGGACTACATCAGAGCCTGCCGCAATACGAGTGGTGTGCTTGACGCCTTCTCGGAATGGGGCCTTTGCGAAGATCATGGCCTGTACTTAGATCCATATCATTTCGCAAGAAGGGCCATTACCACTCTGAAGAGCTTCGTCGATAAGTACTTGGAGTTGCTTGGCTATCCCTCATTTGTCGAAATGCAAAAGCAGAAAGACGATGAGTTTACCGAGACACTAAGTGTTTTTGAGAGATATCATTTGGGCTTTGAGTGAGACTCGCTCCGACAAACGGATTTCACTAGAACCCATTAGACACTCACACTTGACGCCCTTTTCTCGGGCATTTCGGCTTCTCTTGTAGACGTGACTCGAACCTGAATCATCGAGAGGAGAGTCTTCCGAATTCAACCGCGCAATTCCAAAATGAGTCTAATGGAGCCCTTGACCGCGCTTGCTTGCTAGTCCCTAAACGACCTGTCCAGGTTTCTCTAATTGTATCCCGAATGAGACAATCCACGTTCTCTCGACTGTCGAGCTCATAGCCGACGCATGGAGGAGACTTGTAGCTACCTCTACGCAGACCAGGTTCCGAACTCCTACGACTTGAAATGTGAGGACGGCAACGTTTCACAACGCTAGTCGACATTTCCATTCTAGGCGTGCGCTCGATTTCGAAGCATGAAAGGCTCCTCGGAGAAGTTCCTTTGCGGTGAAGAGCACCTCAGGATCTTCTACAGCATGCGTCCCGGTCAGGCAAGCCTTGAAGTCAACATGATTTTTTACCACCTAAAGTCGTAAGTATAGGGGAACCATATCAGAACCATCCTCAGACGGTGAAATGAAGATTTGTCGATTGGCGAGAAGACAAGAAGGGCGCTGCAAGATCTGGGCTTAACTGAGTATGAGACAAGGGCATACGTGGCCCTCCTTCGAAGAGGAAACATGACTGCCAGCGAAATCAGCGAGATGGCGCCAGTACCCTACTCGAAGATCTACGAGGTTCTGGGAAACCTCGAGCGAAAAGGCTGGATTGAAACCGAGTCGGGCCGTCCCTCAAAGTACTATCCACGATCACCGCCCGACGCGCTTGAAGCCACCAGACTCAAACGTGAAAGACTCCTCAAAGCCAGCGAAACACAGATTCTCGGAGAATTGACCCCGATCTTCGAGAGGAGAGATTCTCAGGAGAGACCTGACATCTGGATCGTTCGCGGAGAGTTCAACATAATGTCCAAGACAAGAGAAACAATTGAAAAATCCACAAAGGAGATCTTGATCGCCGTTCCAGGGTTCACTAAAGAGATGCTCGATCTAGTGTCTCCGACACTCCTCCACCTCAAGAATCGAGGTGTCAAGATCCAGCTCATGACCTCGGAAGATGTTGAAAAGCAGACTCTGAAGGAGCTTTGCGGATTCGCAGAAGTCAGAGTCCGAGGCCAAATGTTTGGCGGGGGCATAGTGTCAGACGTGCAAGAGGTGATGCTGCTGCTTGAAGAGGAGGAGGGACGAAGCGCTCTAGCTATTTGGTCAGACCATGTGGGCCTCGCCAGATTCGCGAAAAATTACTTCGAATATCTATGGAATGATGCGAAAGATATCAGTTCTCTTGGTGATCGATCATAGCACCGTCAATCCTTGTGTTCCCCCTTCTACGCGAGTGAGCCCTAATGCAGAATAGCACAGAGGAACTCATCAAGAAATTAAGGGGGCCCAAGATCCCGTTCTTTCTAGTTGATGCGGAGACAAGGCTACTCGATCCAAGCAACTACCCGTTTCCCGACGGAAAAGCACCCGTACAAGGCATCCTCATGGATCCACAACCGGAAAATCTGGAAGCCTATACGAGCGGGAACAGATCAATCACCATGCCTTGCGGAGAGTACTGGTTCAAGGCCAAGGCAGTTGGAATACCAAGCGGTGTCTCCCAACCGATCTTGAACAAGGGACACGTGTATTCCTACTTCTTGTCTAATGATCGCATCGGCTCAGGAACTCTGATCTGGGGATTTTCCCAAGTCGAGGAGGCCGAAAACGAATTACGATGGATGCAGAAGATCTGCAACTTCGCTCCATCACCAAAGCCTGTAGGAATTGGGATCCTCAGAAATCTTTCCGTCAAAGAGTTCAAAGATAGGCCTGAACTCTTCGAATACCTCAAAGGCACTGATAGGAATCGACTCTTGGAAGAGTTTGCGAGCGGCAGCCGATTGATGGATGCCGCGTCGGTCTACAGCCTACAGCCAACAGACATCAGGGTCGATGAGATACTATATGGCTTCATCTCGCCTGAACTAAGGAACGAACTCGATAAGGATGAATGCAAAAACTATTTGAAGTGGCTAGGATCGTCATGCGGAAGAAACCTGAGGCTGATTCACGACAATGGTATCCTTCACGGCAGCCTCCTGCGGTATGGAGGTGTTATGACAAATTCTCACATAGGGAACCACATGGTCAACGAAGATTCAACATGGATAACTGACTTCCACATGAGCCAGCCGGTCAGCGACAAAAGGTTCAGACAGATAGAACTGGAATGCCTCACCTATGTGATGAATCCCCTCGAATCAG
>Ga0209725_1001301_pt1 | contig 14242 bp, 14 predicted proteins | sample I18A1metaG_FD_184145 | JGI IMG/M metagenome (GOLD analysis project Ga0209725, IMG submission 184145) | Lake sediment bacterial and archeal communities from Gulf of Boni, Indonesia to study Microbial Dark Matter (Phase II) - ​I18A1 metaG... | ecosystem: Environmental > Aquatic > Freshwater > Lake... | reverse complement strand
CAATGTAGAAGCCGAAACGATCGACTTCATCATCGCTCTTCAGCACCTGTGCCGCAAGATCGCGTTTTCCCTCACAGAGTGCTGTAACCGAGTCTCTATGCATCTGATCGGCAATTATGACCATCCTGCGCAGGGCATTCTCGACCGACAGTTCTGGGTAGCTCAGCAGGACCTGCAGAACGGTCTCCGTGGATGATTCTGAGACAATCTCCGTGCCAACTAGCTTCGTTCTCACAAGCTCTCTCACAACGTCTCTTATGCCGGGTGACATTCCGGACTCTGACTTCAGAACCACTGTGTTCAAACCTATCAGATACAGTGCGATCAACCTACGCGCCAATGACGGCGGGTCTTGATCCGGGCCGACTCGAAACATCACCTCTGTTGGCCTTGGCCTCGGCGCTGCCTCGCCTGGCGTCAGGAGCAAAGAACCGTCCTGCTGCCTCGCAACACGAACAAGAGACCCTTTGCGCAGATTCAGATCTTGGACCCACTGCTTGGGCACGGAAACTATGTACGACGATCTGCCGGTCTCTTGCAGTCTTCTAATCTCGCCCTCTGACTCTAGGCCCTCCAACTCTCGATCCAGACGATCCGCCCGACAAGTAAACATCTTCGTAATCGCTTCCTAGGATACAGCGGGCCCTCTATATGAGGTATATGACACCATGTCCATTCACATGTTTCCGATGAGGGAATCATATAGCTCGGCGTGGCGTGAGGCGCGCCCCGTGAATGGGAATTGAGTAGAAGCAATAGGTCTCTAATCATCGGAGTAGCCGTGATCGCTGTAATAGCGGTGGCAGCTCTCGGCGCTTACTATGCGATGATTCCAGCTGCCGGACAGTCACAGTCAACGACCGCCGTAAGCTCTTCAAGTCCAGGCCTTTCGGTGGTGGAGATCAACCAGAAAGGATCCGACACCTTGCTCGTACTCGCTCAGCGTTGGGCTGAGGAGTACATGAAGACTCATCCGAACGCGCAGATCGCCGTTAGCGGGGGCGGCTCAGGAACCGGCATTGCAGCATTGATAGATGGGCAGATTGACATCGCAGACTCATCGAGAGAAATCAAGCAAAGCGAAATAGATGAAGCCAAATCAAAAGGGGTCACGCCAGTCGAGTGGAAAGTTGCACTTGATGGGATCTCTGCAATAGTGCACCCCAGCAACCCGATAGGCGAATTGACGATCGAACAACTTGGCCTCATCTTTAGAGGCAACCTGACGAACTGGAAGCAGCTGGGTGGAGCAGACGTGCCAATCATCACTTACGGGCGCCAATCGAACTCTGGGACATACGTCTACTGGAAGGAACACGTCCTCGGAAACAAGGACTACAGGGCTGACATGCAGTCATTGAACGGCAACGCCGACATCGTTGATGCCGTTTCAAAGGACAGAAGTGCCATTGGCTACGTGGGCATCGCATACGCTGAATCAAGAAGAACCGAAGTCAAGATACTCGCGGTGAAGAAGGATGCCAGTTCTCCTGCCATCATGCCCAATCAACCAACAATACTCGATGGGAGCTATCCCATCTCTCGATACCTATACGTCTACACCAATGGCATGCCGACAGGTGAAATCAACCAGTATGTCAAATGGATCCTCGGTCCCCAAGGACAAGCCATCGTATCAGAAGTCGAATACATTCCAATACCTGGATTTGTCGCAGAAGAACAAATCCAGATGCTCAGCTGAGAACTCTGTTGGAATGTCGGGATGGAGGGTGAGCAAGGAAGGTGGCAAGAGGTGAACACAACTCACTCCCTCATACGTCCGAGACGAAGGTTCCGCGAATGGATCCTCGAACGTGTGTTCTGGGCGGCGGCGTTCGCTTCAGTCCTCATAGTCGTTCTGATATTTGCATTCCTCCTTTCAAACGGTCTACAAGCCTTCCGAGAGATTGACTTAATCGGTTTCTTAACAGGCACGATCTGGCAGCCTGTTTCAGAAGAACCGAAGTATGGTCTTGTCCCGATGCTGACCGGGTCCCTGCTAGTGACCGGCCTCTCTATCGCGTTGTCGGTGCCAATCAGCATACTCTGCGCCACATATCTGTCGCAGGTCGCAAGCCCCGCTGTTAGAGAAATCGCAAAACCAATGATCGAAATGCTTGCAGCGGTTCCTTCGGTAGTCTACGGCTTCGTGGCGCTAGTGATCATCGCAGATATGATTCAGTCTGCCTTTCACAATCCTATCAGGCTGAACGCTCTCAACGCCTCCGTTGTTCTTACCTTGATGGTTGCGCCGACCATTGTCTCGATATCAGAGGATGCGATATCGTCAGTTCCACAGGAATACAAAGAGGCTGCACTCGCTCTCGGCGCCTCGAAGTGGGAAATGATAAGCAAAGTAGTCCTGCCGTCATCTCTCTCCGGGATATTTGTGGCCGTCATGCTCGGAATTGGCCGCGCGATTGGGGAGACTATGGCTGTTCTGATGGCTGCTGGCAATGCCGCCGTGGTGACCTTCAATCCGCTTGCGTCCGTGGAGACAATGACGGCGGTCATTGCCATTGAGATGGGTGAAGTTACGTTCAACTCGACTCATTTCTATGCTCTCTTCGCCGTTGGTGTAGTTCTCTTCGTCTTCACCCTCGTGATCAATCTCGTTGCACAAGTGATCGTGAGACGGTACAAGGCGTTGGGTAGATGACATCAAAGGCCACAACACAGAGGATTGCGTTCCTAGTGCTTAGACTCTCCGCACTGGCTATGATTGTAGCTGTGTTTGCTCTATTGGGATATCTCGTTTGGAACGGCGCTCCGGTGCTTAGCCTGCAGTTTCTGTTGGAGAGTCCACGTGAAGGAATGTCCGCAGGGGGTGTGTTCCCAGCAATCGTTGGAACATTCTACCTTACTCTTCTAACGCTGGCTCTTGCACTTCCACTAGGCGTGGCAGCAGCCATCTATCTATCTGAGTACGCCGACCCTAGAAGAAGCAAGACACTCTACTTGATCCGAACGGCCACTGTGGTCCTCGCAGGAATACCGTCTATTGTATACGGCCTCCTGGGCCTAGGCTTGTTCGTTCTCTTCCTCAGACTAGGCTTCAGCATACTCTCATCGGCACTGACATTGTCATTCTTGACGCTTCCCGTGATAGTCTCTGCATCAGAGGAGGCTCTGAGAACAGTACCCATGTCGTATCGTGAAGGCGCACTCGCTCTAGGCGCAACAAAGTGGCAGGTTGTTCGCGACGCGGTGCTGCCGTTCGCGGTCCCAGGAATACTGACAGCGTGCATTCTAGGATTGGCAAGAGCTGCAGGAGAGACCGCTCCAATCCTGTTGACAGGCGCCGCATACTACCTACCTGAACTCCCTAACTCGATATTCGATCAATTCATGGCACTCCCGTTCCACATATTCGCTCTGTCAACCCAGAGCGTGAACCCCAAGCTCACGCGACCCATCCAGTTCGGCTCGGTCCTTGTCCTTTTGCTGCTGGTGCTATCACTCAACGTGATTGCAATCGTGATCAGAAGCTATTACCGAAGAAAGTACAGGAGAGCGGCCGGATGATGAAAGCTAAGATACGGACGAAGGGTCTCAACCTCTGGTTTGGTGTAAAGCAAGTCCTAGACAATGTGGAACTCGACATCTTAGAGAACTCGATCACAGCAATAATGGGACCCTCCGGATGCGGGAAGAGTACTCTCATTCGTGTGCTCAACCGAATGAATGACATCATCCCAGGCTGCAATATCACAGGATCCGTACTCCTGGATGGCGAAGACATCTACTCACCCTCAATAGATGTTGTCAGATTGAGGATGCGTGTAGGAATGGTCTTTCAGAAACCGAACCCATTTCCGAAATCAATCTACGATAACGTAGCATTTGGACCAAGAATCCAGAAGCGTACTAGCAGGCAAGCGATGGATAGCGTCGTGGAAAAGAGTCTCAGAGGCGCAGCACTGTGGGATGAAGTCAAAGACCGCCTGAAGGATTCGGCTCTTGATCTATCTGGTGGACAGCAACAGAGACTGTGTATCGCAAGAGCGCTCGCAGTCAAACCAGAAGTGCTGCTAATGGATGAACCCTGTTCAGCCCTGGATCCAAGCGCAACTGCGAAGATTGAAGCACTGATGGCTGACCTGAAAAAGGATTACACTGTCGTAATCGTGACTCACAACATGCAGCAGGCGGCGAGGGTTTCTGACTACACGGCATTTCTATATTTGGGAAAGGTTATCGAGTATGGGTTGACCGATCAGATATTCGAGAATCCGACGAACAAGCTCACTGAAAACTACATCACAGGGAGGTTTGGTTAGATTTGTCGTCCTACGAGCGCCCGCTGGACGCTGGACTGAACGCGATGTCCGAGATACTGTTTCAGATGGCCGGCCTCGCTGAGAGAACAGTCTCCGCATCCATCCAGGCTGCAACAAGCGGTGAAGAGCTTGGCACGCAAGTGCGGATCTGGTCAAATGAGCTACAGGGCAGATATGACGATGTGGAGGAGAAAGCTGTCGAGCTGATTGCCAGATACCAACCTGTGGCATCTGACCTTCGCGTCATCAAGTCCAGCATGAAGGTAGCCTATGATCTGGCCCGTCTCGGCAGATACGCCTACGACATCGTTCAAGTCCTTGGCCTCATCGACGGTGGTAAAGCCGCTGACAGGGTTTTCCTAGAAAAGATGTCTCAGAAAGTCCTGAAGATGATGAGACTGAGCTTCACGGCGCTGAGAATTCGCGAGGTCGAGATCGCCCGACAGCTCATCGAGATGGACACTGAGGTGGACCAGATGTACAGAGACTACCTGAAAGGAGTGATGCGCAACCCGGGTCTCACGCCTGCGGAAGCAGTCTCAACCGCATTGATCGCGCGTCATCTTGAGAGAATCGCAGATCACGCCTGGTACATTGCTCAGTCAGTCAGCTACATGGTCACGGGCACCTACATAGTCTGAGTAAGAGAATGTCAACAGGCATCCAAGGGGAGCGTTGAGAAGTAGAAGCTGCGTCTCAGGCCCTGAATCCGTGAGGTCTTTCGCGGCGGCAGACCCTGCATTGTTCTGAAGTTCTGAGCAGACACCTCGAGCCAAAGCATGCTGTGAATCAGGTAATGGGGAACTAGTTCCCGGTTGCTGCCTTCTTGATGCGGCATCACCGACTACGACCTACCAAGTAGCCAAGTACTAGACATGAAACTGGAAGCAGTACCGACGAGCAGATCGCAGCGGTCATCGTCAGATTATGTGCCATACCCACACTCATTTGGACTCCAAGCAACGGAATGAAAACGTCGCTCTCTTGGCAATCCCAGAGCATTAGCATCTTCAGCTTGTCAAAGCTCAGCAGCGACGCTCCGAGCACTCCCGCTGAGACGAAGGCGCCAAATGCTGTTGCCACTAACGAGGCAAGCCTCAACAGCGGAACACCAACCACCTTGAATGGGCGCCTGATACTTAACCGAGTTTCACTTCGAACAATCTGCCCTGAACATGGACGTGCAAGTGAGAAACCGGCAGGCGGCCCATGCTCTGTCTGGCAGGCTAGTTTGTTTCGGGAGAGTCAAGTCCCTGACCTCCCCAGAGCCGCTGCCCTGTGATCTCCATCCTTCTGAACTACAGACTTGACTTGTTCGCTTTCGTCTGTGAATCGATAGGCACCGGGCAAGCTTACATAAATGGAAAACAGTTGCCAACGCTGTCAACGCTGAAGAAGGGGGGCGATGGAATCGCACAATCTTCTGAAGTCTCAACTGCAGCGCGGTGAGTTCACGTTCGGAGTCACGGTCAGTATAGGGAATCCTGAGGTGTCGTACGCGCTGGGCGACCTTGGCCTGGACTGGATCAACTTCGACATGCAGCACACAATCCTGGACGTGAGGACCGTTTCCGCAATGATTCAAGCGATGAGCTATTCTCAGACCGTGCCGATCGTCCGCGTACCATCGAATGATCTGGCTATCATAAACAAGGCCTTGGACTTCGGCGCCCACGCCGTCATCGTTCCGCTGGTGAATTCACGGGAAGACGCTGAAAAAGCTGTCCGCTCATCGAGATACACACCAAAGGGGATACGAAGCTTTGGGCATCGCGCCGCGCTCCGAGATCCGGAATACGCCGCCACCGCTGACACCGAGATCATGGTCATTCCGCAGATCGAGACAGAGGTTGCCGTTGGCAACTTGGAAGAGATTGTGTCCACTGAGGGCATCGACGCCATTTTCTGCGGGCCGTTCGACCTTTCAATGTCACTCGGCGTGTTCGGCCAGTTCGACAGCCCCAGATTCGTCAAAGCAGCAGAAACAATCGTGTCCGTCTGCGAGCGACACAGCGTTGCTCCGGGGGTCCTAGCCCCGATAGGTCCTGTTGAGAATACGATCGAGCGAGGTTTCAGACTGATCTCGCTTGGGGGTGACCTCCCCATGTTGAGAGGGAGTGTCAAGAAGGCTTTGGAAAGAGCGAGAAAGGCCACCAAAACCGAAAGGCAAAATTGAGATTCTATCAAGTCAACATTGATGACTGTCTCCGTCTCATTCCGAGTGAGTTCTGATTCGGTTTGAATTTGCGCTGTCAAAGATGTGGTACTCAGACTCCTGAGGAGTTTGGATTCTGCTTGAGCTGCCGCACCCGGCTTGTGCCTGAGAGCAGATATGATCTCACTCCTGACGACTACGCGTATGGGCCAGACCGCGACGCCATCCAGATGATCAAGGCCACCGGGGCCCTCCCATTTCTCGTGAAAAATCTGGCGCTTCATAGCTTCGAGAAGAGACTCTCATCCAAGCTCTTCCGCGAAGCCGGTATGGTTACATATCCATCTGAAGTGGACGCACTTGTGCGACACTGCGCCATTGCCCTCTCTGTTAACACATTGCCAGAAACATTCATCATCCAAGACGGAAAGGCGAATGCTTTCACATTTGGGAACGAGGAACACGCTTTTATCGTCTTGAACTCCGGCATCACGAACCTGTTGACGAAGCGTGAACTCACCGCGCTCCTTGGGCATGAGTTAGGCCACGTGAAGAGCGGTCACATGCTGTATCATACGGTTGCAGAACTCCTCGGCGGCGGTATCGGCGTTTCCGCCTCATTCTTGGGCCTCAGTTTTGTCACGTTTCCTGTTCGCCTGGCGCTCCTGTCTTGGCATAGGGAATCTGAGGTGACGGCTGATCGAGCAAGCCTGCTGGTCGTCAACGACATCAACGTCATCAAGTCTTTCATGACGAAACTTGCACTCTGGTCCTCTCGTGGCAGCGCCGCTTCTGGTGAATTTAGCATCGAGAAGGATAAAGCCGGCGTGGTGGAGTCTACTACAGAACTCTTCCACACGCATCCTCTGTACGTCAACCGCTTTAGGCTCGCCAACGACTTCTTCGAGAGTCCTCAGTTTCTGACAGCCATGAGAAAAATCGAAACACGATTGGATTTGCTGAGAGGCCTCGTTCCGGTTTGTCGCTTCTGTGGTCGCGCGAAGCCGACAGAAGACTTGTTTTGCCCGACGTGTGGAAGATGTCAAACCTGAACAGATGCCAATTGCCAGATTGGGGTTGCCGGGTTATCATTCATGATGCTGGAGGGCCAGAACTGAACTTCATTGGGCAGTACGCGACAACTCTGTGACATGGCACATGGCGTCCAAAACGTGACACATCTGTCTCCCAAACGTATCCCCTAAGAATGTTTGAGGAAGTAGGCCCGCCTTGTACGGGTACCCCCCCTAGGGGGGGTACCCCAGCCGCATAAGCAGAATATCTATGGACTCTCACGTGGATTTGCGCGGCCTGGAGTTCCTGAGAGCTTCCCAGCATATCCGAACACAGATGCCGCAGACTTCCGCTTTGAGATCTAGAGCTTTGATCCATCGGCGACACTTCTCCCGATAATCTTCCCCCTGCCGCAGGATTGAGCATGCCTGCAGGCAAGCTTGGCAGTCACCACAGCCTGCAAGGTTTCTGTTGTCTCCGCGTAACCGCTGCGGAACGAAGACCGTTGCAAGCCGAAGCGCAGGGCCAGCCTCAGGTGTCACAACCAATCCATGCCTACCTCGCCATCCCATTCTAGCCGCCTCGGCGAACGCTCGATGCGACACCGCTACTGGAAAGTACTCGTCAACATGTTTCACTTGGCCAACGAATCCTTCGACGGTGGCTTGCTCGGCCACGCCGCCGAACTTCTCAACCAGCCCGGAACATGTCTCGTCCAGTAGGCGATTCAGTTCCGTGTACGCATGGGCGTACCGATTCCAGCTCCCGTTCGCGGGCGCTCTGCCCACCCAGCCGGCCGGGATCGCCAGAATCTCGGGCTCATGATACAGCAATCCGATGGAGACAGCGGTGATGCTTGCCCACGGGCCCAATCCATTCAGCTTTCGCGCGAGGTAATCTCGCTGCACCTGCAGTAGCCTTGCATCCTCGACAGGGCTGAAACCTATTACGCCTTGACGCCCTACCCGTTTGCATAAGAGACGGAATTCGTTCTCGATCTCGGCCCTCGACAGTCTCATCTACGCCCATTCGCTAAGTACGCTTCGATAACGAAGGACTACTCGTACACCTTCTCCGCTGTCCTTTCCGCCTCCGGCGCATCCTGCTCGGTGTCTCTCAGCTCGGTTTGAGGCGTCAAAACCTCACGGTAGTATTCGTGTTGGATGATGAGATCCATTACCTCGTTCGTGCCAGTCCATATCATGATCAGCCGCGCGTCACGCAGCAGGCGCTCGATAGGGTAAACGTTGGTGTAGCCCACGCCGCCCAAGATCTGCATGGCGTCATTGATGACCCGCCAAGCTACCTCAGTAGCGAACTTCTTGGCTTCTGAGACAAGTCGTCGCGAACGGTTCGGAGAATCATTGACATCCACACTCCGAGCCGCCCCGTAGACTAGCCCTCGTGCAGCATCAAGCTTCGTGATCGAGTCGGCCACTTTGAAGCTAACCGCCTGGAAGCGTCGTATCTTTTCGCCGAAGGCCTTGCGACGCTCTGCGTATCGAGCCGCCACCTCCAGTGCCGCCCGCCCCATGCCAATGGCCCCTGCAGCGCTGGTCATCCGTTCCGGAACCATCATCCGGTAGAAGATCTCGCTCGCGCCGTTCTCTACACCGATCAGATTCTCCGCGGGTACTGGAGCCTCACAAAAGACAAGCCGACCGGTCCCGCCTCCTCGTGTGCCCAGCAGCCCGTAGAGGTATTCCGCCTCGACGCCGGGTCCGCGTTCCACTATGAAAGCGCTGATTGACTGATGCGGTGGCCCTTGAGGATCGGTTCGTGCGTACACAAGAAAGAAGTCCGCTTTCGCTGCGCCGACGATGAATCGCTTCTGTCCCTCCAAGATATAGTGGGCGCCCTCTCGACGTGCTTTCGTTGTGGTGCCGAAGAAATCTGAGCCTCCTCGCGGCTCGGTAAGGGCCTCAGCGGCGATCTTTTCTCCACTCACAAGCGGGCTAAGCCACCGCTCCTTCTGTTCTTCGGTTCCAAAGGTGTTCAGGGCTTCACCGACAATGCTGGGCATCACGTAGGCGCAGGCGAGCGAGGTGCCTAGGACGCCAACCTCTTCGATCGCAAGGATCTCGTCCACCCATCTCAGCCCTCGCCCACCGTAACGAGGCGGGAACCTTAACCCCAAGAGCTTTCGCCGCGCGGCTTCGCGGACAAAATCGCTTGGATACTGCACCCGGTCCGCGTCCATGTCCAAGATCAGGCCACGCGGCACCCAGCGGACAAACTCTCGCACTTGGTCCCGCAGCGTTCGCTGCTCCTCGCTTAGCATTCCCTCGAACGTCACGCTCACGCTCCTATGCAACCACATCTTGCAGCGTTACGAAATGAAAAGCAATACTGTATCGCAGAGCGATTGCCCTCGAGCTTCCTCCACAAGAAACTCGTGCCATAGGTATGGCGCTCAGCAGACGGCATGTGAATCAGCGCCGAGCCCTAGATCAGTCGGAAACTCTGCTTCCGACTGATGCGAGTGCTTATATCAACACGGTTCCCGTTGTCGAAAGTCTGAGGTCCCGCTCATGTCTCAGGGCGAAAGATTCCTCGAAGACGTGGTCGGCAGAATCGATGCTGCCGCGAGAAAGCTGAATCTTGATCGAAACGTTCACAAGACCCTGAGGACGCCGCGAAGGAGCCTCATCGTCACATTCCCTGTAAAAATGGACAACGGGGAAGTTGAGGTCTTCACTGGCTACCGTGTGCAGTACAACTATGTGAAAGGCCCGAGCAAAGGCGGCATCAGGTATCACCCAGACGTGACCTTGGAGGAGGTGACGGCGCTGGCTGGGTTGATGGCTCTCAAGTGCGCCGTCGTGGACGTTCCCTTCGGAGGGGCAAAGGGTGGGGTCGCTTGTGATCCGAAGAAGATGTCCGTGGATGAGCTTGAGCGACTGACGCGCCGCTATACGTACATGATTCTTCCGCTCGTCGGCCCCGAGCAAGACATTCCCGCTCCCGATGTGAATACGGACTACCAGACAATGTCTTGGATCATGGACACGTACAGCATGCTCAGGGGCTACACCGTCCCAGGCGTCGTGACTGGCAAGCCGCTGGAGCTTGGCGGGTCGAAAGGTAGAGCAACCGCGACTGGTAGAGGACTCGCATACGTTACGGAGGACATGTTGAGAAGTGTCGGGATGAACATTGGCGACACAACAGTCTGCGTTCAGGGTTTTGGTAACGTCGGAATGAACACCGCGAAGTTCCTGCACGAAGACGGCTGCAGGATAATCGGAGTGACAGACATGTCCGGCGGCATCTTTGATCCAGAAGGCATCGACATCCCAAGCCTTGCATCACACGCAGAGAAAACCAAGGCGATCCGAGGATTTCCAGGCGGGGATTTCGTTCCAGACTATCATGAAGCGAACCAGAGACTTCTTTCAACGGAGACCGACGTGTTGATCCCTGCAGCGCTTGAGAACCAGATCACCGATTCAAACGCTGCCGATGTCAAAGCAAAGATGATAGTTGAAGGGGCCAATGGTCCCACGGCCAGAAGTGCGGATGAAATCCTCAACCGGAGAGGCGTTCAGGTGGTTCCCGACATCCTCGCAAACTCGGGAGGAGTCATCGTCTCATACTTCGAGTGGGTTCAAGACATTCAGGCGTACTTGTGGTCAGAGCATGAGGTCAATGCAAAATTGAAGGAGCTGATGAACAGCGCTTTCAACCAAGTGCGACAATTCGCCGACACGCACAACGTCACCCTGCGGGAGGCCGCGTACATGCTCGCGGTTGAGAAGATGGCTGAGGTGACCAAGCTCAGGGGCATATTCCCCTAGCAAGGCAACGCTCATTCCCCGTCATGAGCTAGGATCCGGGATAGAGGTCTTCTGTGAGGACTTAGCTTCTGCGATCAGAATGCGCCACTTACGCTAGCTGTTTCAAGCCTTAAGAGCCGAACCTAGAATACCTCACTCCATGCCTTCTAAGATCAAGGACCCGAGTCAGTTCGAACAGGGATTGCTCAAGATTCAGTGGGCAGAATCTCGTATGCCCGTTCTGATGGCTTTGAGAAAGAGAGCATCGAAGGCACTGCCTCTGAAGGGTCTCAGGATTGGAGGCTGTTTGCACGTAACCAAGGAGACCGCCGTGTTGGTCAGAGCCATACGGGACGCGGGCGCCGACGCTGCATGGTGTGGCTGTAACCCTCTCTCAACTCAGGATGATGTGGCGGCGGCTCTGGCGAAAGAGGGCGTGTCGGTATACGCTTGGCGCGGGCTATCCACGTCTGAGTACTACTGGTGTGTGGCGCAAGTCCTTGATTCCAGACCTCAGCTTACGCTCGATGACGGCGCCGACCTAGTGTTCACACTTCATCAAGAACGAGCCGACCAACTGAGCGGAGTGATCGGGGGAACTGAGGAAACCACAACGGGCGTTCATCGGTTGCGGGCGATGGCGGAGCAGGGCAAGCTGAAGTATCCGATAGTGGCCGTCAACGATGCTGAGGTAAAGTCGGACTTTGACAACGTCTACGGAACCGGCCAGTCATCTCTGGACGGCATCATGAGAGCCACAAATGTCCTCCTGACAGGGAAGAACTTCGTGGTTGCCGGATACGGACACTGTGGACGCGGCCTCGCGAATCGAGCCAGAGGAATGGGAGCCAGCGTCATCGTATGCGAAGTCGATCCTCTGAATGCGCTTCGAGCCGCGATGGATGGATTTCGAGTGATGCCGATGATCGACGCGGCACGTGCAGGGGACATCTTCGTCACCGCAACCGGATGCAAGGACGTCATCACAGGCAAACACATCAAACGGATGAAAGACGGAGCCATCCTCTGCAACACAGGCCACTTCAACGTCGAGATCTCGATGAGAGAGCTCGACCGACTGTCAAGAAAGAAGCGAGAGATCAGGCCTAACAACACTGAGTATACCCTTAGGGACGGCCGAAGGCTCTACCTCCTCGCGGAAGGCAGGCTGGTCAATCTTGGCGCGGCAGAAGGACATCCTTCCGAAGTCATGGACATGAGCTTCGCGACTCAGTTCTTGTCGCTCGTCTACTTGGCGGAGCAGGGCAGGGACCTTCAGCCAGGCGTGTACAAAGTCCCAGAAGAGTACGAGAAACAGATTGCGAGGACGAAGTTGGAAACGATGGGAATGAAGATCGATATGCTGACGCGCGAGCAGGAACGGTACTTGCACGAGTACCGGGAGGGCACTTAGCTCGGACACTGAAAACTAGAGCGTAACGCGAACTCTGCCTTCTTCAGGTCCCCTCACAACGACAAGGGATACCACATCGCCGGCTCTTCGAGACCTTATTTCTCTCTGGAGGTCCTCCATGGAATCCAACTGTTCTTCACCGATCGCCACGATGACATCCCCGGCTTGTAGTTCTGCTCGCTCGGCTGGGCTCTCTGGGATGATTCGCATCACGAGAACTCCTGTGTCGACGGTCAGGCTGAACCTGCGAGCAACTTCTCGCGAGACATTGAGACCGATGACGCCCAGCCAGGGCCGAGTGACTCTACCATATTTTAGGATGTCCTCCAGCACCATCTTGGCGGTGTTGATCGGGATCGCGAAACCGATGCCCTGAGCACCCGGAATATTTGCGGTGTTGATTCCGATGACCCTTCCCGCCAAGTCAAGAAGAGGGCCGCCGCTGTTTCCCGGATTGATCGAGGCGTCCGTTTGAATCAAGTTCTCGTAGACCCTCTCCGCGAGGATGTGGCGGTTCAGTGCGCTGACCACGCCTACCGTCACGGAAGGGCCTCCGGCGAGTCCAAATGGGTTTCCGATCGCGATCACGGTCTGACCTACTCTGAGCTCCTCTGAATTGCCCAGCACGGCCACAGGCAGATCGCGAGCATCGATCTCCGCGACCGCGAGATCGTTGGCCGGGTCCGAACCGACGACCTTTCCCTCGAAGGCTCTCCCGTCCGTCAGCGCCACCTCTATCTCTCGAGACCCTGCTGTAATGTGATGATTTGTGAGAATATGACCTTCAGCGTCGATTATGAAACCGGAACCGAGCCCCCGAGCTGGATGCACGTGTAGGAACGCGTCCCGCTCGAAGCGGACCGTATTGATGTTGACCACGCTCGCTTCCACTTTCTCAATCGCCGCTATGACATCATCATCTCGCGCCACCTTACATTCGCCCAACCTGACAGTCTCTCATCGCCTGAAAAAGGTGACGTGAGAGATCGCAAGCACCTCATATCCGTCTATTCGGCCGTCTCTCGTCCGCTACCCACACGGGAGAAGTGCCCGGCTCCGGAATTTTCCTCAAATGGATATTCAGTGTCCGAATCCCGTCATCCGCATACTTCTCGACGCATTCTGGACTCCAAGATGGATTTTAGGTGCTGGGGCGGTCCGGGTCGCTGCTTCGGAGGCCTTCGATTGAGGGCTTATATTCCCTTTTTGGACAAGGCTTAAATAGTGCTTGCCAGAGCCTATTATGCCTTCCGACCAGATGGCCGCCTTCCGTTCCGGAATGCGTTGTGAAGGTACGTTTTGGCGACAGATGGTGTAGGAATGCCCTAGTGTATAGGGTGAAGAAGAATGGCCGCGACGACGAAGAAGATAGGAAAGATAACGAACTGCCCCGAGTGTGGCAGCAGCGACCTCGTTGAAGACTTTGACCTAGGCGAGGTCATCTGTCATAATTGCGGCCTGGTTCTGAGTGAGCACGCGATCAATCGTGGACCGGAGTGGCGGGCCTTTACAAAGGAAGAGAGAGATGAACGGGGACGCGTAGGTCTCCCGACTTCCTTCTCGATCCACGACAAGGGTCTCTCAACTGTCATAGACAGGGTGA
>Ga0209725_1001300_pt1 | contig 14265 bp, 10 predicted proteins | sample I18A1metaG_FD_184145 | JGI IMG/M metagenome (GOLD analysis project Ga0209725, IMG submission 184145) | Lake sediment bacterial and archeal communities from Gulf of Boni, Indonesia to study Microbial Dark Matter (Phase II) - ​I18A1 metaG... | ecosystem: Environmental > Aquatic > Freshwater > Lake... | reverse complement strand
CGGAATAGTTCTCCGTTAAATCCAACGATTGGATCGTTGGATTTAACGGAGAACTATTCCGGCCGGCTACGGACGCTTTAGACCCAATAATCGTCCCAACCACTCGAGGAGCTGGTATTACCGCGGCGGCTGACACCAGGCTTGCCCTCCCCTTATTCACTCGGCTGGTTAGACCAAGCAAAAGCCGCCCTCAGCGGACGGCACTCGGGGTGACCCCGTCGCGCTTTCGCGCATTGCGGAGTTTTCGCGCCTGCTGCGCCCCGTAGGGCCTGGGCCCTTGTCTCAGTGCCCATCTCCGGGCTCCCGCTCTCACGGCCCGTACCGATTATAGGCCTGGTGAGCCGTTACCTCACCAGCGACCTGATCGGGTGCGGCCCTATCCTTGGGCGAAACTGAAAGGCATGTCCTCAGTTCCGTTTGGAAGGAGAACCATTCCAGGCCTCTCCATCTATCGAATATTGACCTCAGTTTCCCGAGGGTGTCTCCGGCCCAAGGGCAAGTTAGCCACATGATATTGAGCCGTATGCTGCGCTCCCAACATAGCCAGGAAGCGCACAACTCGCATGGCTTAGTCTCACCCCGATAGCAGTTGGGTCCGCCAGGATCAAGCGGAGTTAGGACGATTCAGAAGCATCGTCGCACAAGAAATCTGAAACGGACTGGAAATTGGCAGGTGACTGCAAGCCAATCTTGGACCCGATCGTTCAGCCAATAAACTTTGGCGTTTGTTCGGGCCTTCACGAATTTTCCCGCAATCGGAGGTCAACACTTCATCCGAGGGCGCAACGCCCTCATGGTCCGGTTGACGCCGCCGCCGGAGACTGCGGGAAGCCGAGCAATCTCGGCTAGTCTCACGAGTCTCCCTAGTGGCGAATATAAACATTTCCAAGTCAATTTCCGACGAACTCTTTGCAATACAGATGCCAAACTTCGGAGCGCACTGCGTAACTCCAGACACCCCACCCGATCGAGACCCTTACGGCGAAATGCAAAGTTGCTGATCCACACAACCTCCTCGACTGCGAGCGCGATCTAGAGAGGAACAACGGTTCAGATCAGCAGATCAAGCGAGATCCTTTCGAAGTATCGACCCAAGCATATTGTCGACACGGAAAACAGGACGGCCGAGGAAATCAAGTGTCTACAAGCCCCGAAGTCTCTTGACAAGACTGGCCCACTTCATGTTGTTCTGATGTTTCTAGGCGCTCACGCACTTCCTGAAGAGTACCAAGGAAGAACCGATGAGTACGCCAACCTCGTCATCCAAGAGACGATTCCGAGCGTCGCAAAGAGCAAGTCAGCTCGATTCTGGGATGTGTTCTCTTAGCGCGGTGTATTTGCGATTGAGTAGGCAAGGAGAATTCTACAAGCCGCTGAAGCGTTTGGTGGGCCTGGCCGGATTCGGACCGGCGACCCATGCCGCGGGAAAGGAGCGCATCCCTTGCCTCGTCACGGTGGCAAAGCGTAGTTCGATCGCTTATCAGCCGTGTGCTCCACCATGCTGAGCTACAGGCCCAACCTAGGGTGTGGTAGAAGCCGTCAAGTCTGCTTAAAGACTTGCGTCTGATCGGAGGGAAGATCTTAGTCTGTCCATTGCCGCTGTTGCTTGATCAGCGCCTGTAGTGCTCTCCACCAGCAAGCTTGCGGAATGGGAGGAATATAGTGCACGTGCTCCGCCGTGGGAGACGGAGGGGATTACCAGGCCCTTGTGGACGCCAGGGACTGAAATCCGAGCCAGCGGTTTCGGACTTATATTGATGATCAGACCGCTCCACTCCGCGACACGAGATGACATACGGTTACGCCGGCAAGATTGCGAGGATAGACCTTGGAGAGCGATCGATCAACATTGAGAAACCTGACGAATCCGTGTACAAGAAGTACTTAGGAGGAAGAGGTCTTGGCGCCTACTATCTTCTCCGCGATGTCCCGCCAAAGGCCGATCCCTTTGGCGCGGAAAATGAACTCATCTTTGCGACCAGCGTTGTTACAGGGATTCCGATTGCTGGAATGTCAAGATACAGCGTCGTCGCGAAGTCTCCGCTGACCGGCGGCTTTGGCGAGGCAGAGGCCGGAGGATTCTTCGGATCGGAGCTCAAGGCCGCTGGATTTGACGCGTTGATTGTAAAGGGCTTGTCCGACTTCCCGGTCTATGCTTGGATCCAAGACGGGAAAATTGAGCTGAGAGATGCCTCTTTCCTTTGGGGTAAGACCACGAAGGAAGCCCAGAATAGGATACGCAAGGATTTTGACGATTCACTTGTGCGCGTCGCGCTGATCGGACCAGCGGGAGAGAACCTTGTCCGCTATGCTTGCATACTCAATGAACTGAAATATGCAAACGGACGCGGCGGCTTAGGAGCGGTGATGGGCTCAAAGAGATTGAAGGCCGTTGCAGTGCGCGGGCACGGCAGGCCGGAATTGAAAGATCGTGGGAAAGTGGTGGAGGTTTCGAAATGGATGGCGGCTCATTGGAGAGAGTTTCCAGGCGCTGTCTCTCGAAGCACGTACGGAACCGCTGATGCGCTAATGCCCATTGAGGCTTCAGGCTTCTTGCCTACAAGAAACTTCCAAGGAGGATCATTTTCCAAAGCCGAAGACATCTCAGGCGAAGCCATGAAAGCTACGATACTATCTGGAACTGACGGGTGCTACGCGTGTCCGGTGAGGTGCAAGAGGAAGGTTGTTGCACGTAACCCGTACCAAACCGACGCATCGTACGGCGGCCCTGAGTACGAGACGATCGCTGCTTTCGGCTCACTTTGTGAGATAGACAACCTGAGCGCCATATCCAAAGCCAATGAACTTTGCAACGCCTACTCATTGGACACAATCAGCACGGGAAGTGTAATCGCTTTTGCGATGGAATGCTACGACAATGGCATTCTGACAAGCAAAGATACCGGTGGCGTCGAGCTACATTTCGGAAACTCAGGTGCGATGCTTAAACTTGTGGATATGATAGCCTATCGTCAAGGCTTAGGCGACCTCCTCGCCGAGGGCGTCAAGGTGGCCGCTGAGAGAATCGGGAAGGGCTCCGATCGTTTCGCATTGCATGTGAAGGGAAAAGAGCTGCCAATGCACGACCCGCGAGGTAAGGCAGGGGTTGGCCTCGCGTACGCAGTCTCTTCCTCAGGCGCCGATCATCTGCAACATGCACATGACCCGTTGTTCATCAAGCCAAGTAGTTCTGTCGAGCCGCTTGCAATAACTGAAGGCGTCGATCCTGATAGCCTGGGCCCCGACAAAGTTAGACTGTTCATATACGCACAGCTGTGGTGGGGCCTTCTGGACTGTATTGGTGCCTGCAAGTTCATATTCATTCCCCACAACGCAGGTGTTCTGGGTACTCATCATCTTGTTGAGCTGGTGAATGCGTCAACCGGATGGGAGACAAGTCTCTGGAGCCTGATGAAAGCGAGTGAGAGGGCGCTAAACTTGGCGCGTTGCTTCAATGTCAGGGAGGGCTTCACCGCCGCGGATGACAACTTGCCGGAAAGGCTGTTCGAGAAACTCTTGTTCGGCCCGCGAAAAGGCTCCAGACTTGACAGGGAAGAATTCGATAACGCATTGCGGTTGTATTATGGTATGATGGGTTGGGACCGAAATACAGGTATCCCAACGCCTGCTAAGCTTCAGGAACTTGATTTGGGGTGGGTCGGGGGGAGCACAGCTTAGATCGTAGATGACCCAGGAGTGAGCCGGCTATGACGCTCATCAGCTAGTTCGAATCTATCTGTCTGATCGGCAGAGAAGCCCGTGCATTGCGGTCCTTGCTGGAGGACAGCCCCACGTCCCTTGGTCTCTGACACTCAATCTCATCACATTGTTTGAATTGGTAAAGAAAGTTGTATGCGGAAGACATGTGTCGTCAAGGCATGGAGGGCTCTTGCTGCAAATCGAGACTAGTCATCGTACATTTGGGATGACGTCTCTTCCTATGATTCTTATCATCTCGGGAACTTCTCTGGCAGGTCTTCCGACTACGAGCTGCGTTATACCAGTTTTTTTCAGCAACTCGATCTTCTTGATGCAGTCTGAAGCAGTCCCAGCGATTCCGAAAAGTTCAACCATCGTGTTGGTAACGGCGTCTTGGACACCTCCCCCTTGCTTAATTGCATCCTCGACTCTTGAGATCTCCTCATCAGTTATGCCCTCAGCTAAAAGCGCGGGTCGAAGTCTTCGGTCCAGCAACGCTAGTTCCGCGACCGACACCTTTGCTGCTTTGATCGCTTCAGCACGATCCTTTGAAACGGCGAACGGGGCTGACATGGCAATCTCAAGGCTTGCCGGATCTTTTCCGCTGTCGCTTGCAGCTTTCTTGATGCTATCGACAACCTGCTTCGTTTGATCGCCAAGTGGACCTACGATAAGGGCTCCATCGCAAAGTTCTCCCGCCATTTTCAGTCCCTGCCTTCCAAGCATGACGCCTAAGTAGATCGGTACTCTTTGATGTTGAAAGTCGATTTGCGCATCGGCGACTCTAAAGACTGAACCGTGAAAGGTGACCTTTTCCCCATCGAAGAGTCTTCTTAGAATCGTTATCGCCTCCCTCAGAGTGCGACCCGGTCTGTCCCAAGTGGCTATTCCGAGCTGGTGCAGAGCCCTATAGCCTCCCACCCCCAAACCTAGAAAAGATCTTCCATTGGACATCTCCTGAAGCGTTGCGGCTTGAGCAGCTAGTATTCCTGGGTGGCGTGTATAGGGATTCACGACACCAGTTCCGATTCGTATCCTAGTAGTTGCCTGGCATGCCAAAACACACATGATGAAGGTTTCTCGGTGTAAGCCGACGTCTGCTATCCACGCATAGTCAAATCCTTCGTCTTCAGCGAGCTTTACCTGCTCGATAAATTCAGCTACGGGCTTGTTTGGTCGGATTGAGATTCCGAACTTCAGCAGATGACCCCGCCTCCGTACCTTAGTAGCCTATCCCCTGAATCACCGCTAACTTGACCCGATGCGTTGGCCAGCGAAGTGAAAGCATAAGATTTCTTGCCTTCCGGCACGGCTGCTCCCTTAGATTCAAGTTGCGCCATACAGTGTGCCACTTGTTCTTCAACCCAGTGACCGTCCGCTTGAGACTCTAGGCGGCTTATCTACAGCTCTATCAGAACGCGGAGTGCTCTTGGATCTTTTTCGGCAAGTAGAGCGTCTTCAAGGTGCTCGAAATCGAAGTGATGCGTGTCCAATCGTGAAGGTGAAATCCTTCCTGAAGTCATAAGCTCCGCCGCCACCCTGTAATCATCGGGAAGAGAGCCATAGCTTCCCACTATTTTCAACTCTTTGTAGTGAACCGGATTTGGATCGAGCTTGAAAGTTGCGTCACCTGGCTCCAAGGCTATTCCACCGAAGAAATCGATCCTACCGCGGCTTCTAACCATGTTGAGGGAGCTGAGCATCGCATCGGGCCTACCAGTGGCCACAATGACAACGTCAGCACCGCCATCCGCAAGTCTCTTCACTTCGGCGACGGCATCAACTGTCCTGGCATTTATTACATAATCGGCGCCGAACTCTTTCGATTTCTCAAGCCTAAATTCGTCTACGTCCAGAACGATTATCTTGCTCGCGCCGAATGCCCTTAAGAGCAAAACGTGGAGCAACCCCATCGGACCGGCCCCCAGAACAACTGCGCTATCCCCAGGCGCGAAATCCACTGCCCGCAACGTGTTCAGGCAGTTTGACAAGGGTCCCACGTGAGTAGCATCGCCAAAGGACACATGCTTTCCGACCTTGGTCGCTCCCCCTGTTTGTAGAGACTTCGGCGGCAATACTACGTACTCGGAGAGCGCTATTCTTTCATCATAGAACCAGGTGCGTTTCTCGCATAGGTTGGTAAATCCTCTGCGACATGAAGAGCATTCTCCACAATGATAATAGCCGGTGATATAGACGCGATCCCCTACCTCAATGCCAGTGACCTCAGGAGCCACTTGAGCGATCTCGCCAGCAAGCTTGTGAAGTAGTCTTGGAACCATTGTGGTTTTGTAGGCTCTCTGTAGACTCGCCCCCGCCTTGTAGGCTCTCAGATCCGAGATCGCTATTCCACAGGCCTTCACCCTCAACAACGCTCCACCAGGGACTAACTTGGGCATTGGAACAGTCTGCCGCCGAAGACCGCCTCGACCGTCGTACAACGCAGCATTCATCTCTTCAGAACTCATCGGATATCCCGCGGCTCGGTGCACAACTGCTCTATATAATTGTATCCACTTAACACAACCACGTAGTACTGCTAGCGATCCGTGAAAAATCACATCGCATCAAGACAGCTTCATCTGTCGAGATCTGCTGCATTTCACTCTCACAAGAGATGGGCTTAATACAATCTAAAGTCACTCCGGCTTGGGCGCGAATTCCAAGAAAAATGAGGTCGGTTCGGAGCACCCAGTCGGCGACCACGCCGGAAACTGCGACGTACATACCAGACTTGTGCTTGGCTGCGCTAGCTACGTCCTTTAGGTTGGGCACAAGCTCTTCGCTCAACGGGGCGATAATTCCCGCCGCTGCTGCCCTTACCAATGCTTGCTCTCTCCCAAGGAAAACGTCCACGCTTGACGCCCCCTTTTTTTGAGCTATCAACTTAGCCGCCATCTCGCTGGACGATCCCTACAACTCGTAATTGCCCTTCTTCAAGAAAGCGAGAGAGAAGTGGTGCGAGTATCTATAACAGTACAAGTATTGTTGGTAGCCATTCAATCTCAGGTCATCAAGCCTATTTTTCTCGCACCTTCTTGGAGTGCTTGCTTGAAGTTGGGGTGAGCTATCTCGATCAGTACTCTCGCCCTTTCTCTTGTCGTCTTGTCCCTGAGGGAAGCAATACCACATTCAGTAACCACATAGTCAGCGTGAAACCTTGTGACGGTTGGTATTGATGGAGCCTTCGGATTTCCGGCAAGAGCCGGGCAGGCAACTATTCTTGAAGTTCTACCTCCGCACGCAGTGGATGGCAGTACGATAATCGATTTTCCACCATGAGATAACATGGCTCCCAGCAAGAAGTCGGGTTGACCGCCAGCGCCGGAGTACTGATCGAATCCTAGCATGTCCGAATATATGTTCCCGTATAGGTCAACCTGCAAAGCCGTGTTTATCGCCGTCATCTTGTGACTCATGGCAATCACTCTGCTATCGTTTGTGTAGTCCAGAGTCCTCATATCGACTTTCTGATTGTTGTTTAACCAGTCGTACAGCTTCCTAGTTCCGGCGGCGAAGGAGCACACAACTTTCCCCTTGTCGGTACTCTTTCTCTCACAAGTCAACACGCCTTGCTGGACGAGCGTCATCGCGCTCTCTGGAAACATCTCGGTGTGCATCCCCAGTTCTCGCTTCTCACTTAGAAAGGGCGTTATAGATTCGGAGACCGCTCCATACCCTATCTGGATTGTGGCCCCGTCCTCCACAAGACTGGCTACGTTCTCTGCCAACCTTCTCTCCAGACTCGTTACATCTGTTCTGGGCATTTCGTAGATCGGTTCAGATGCTTCAACCAGGTGGTCCATCTCGGATATGTGAACTAGGGAGTCCCCGCAAGTTCTCGGCATATTGTCGTTAACCTCTGCTATGACTGTCTTAGCCACGTCCAGAGCCGCCCGTGCGTAGTCCACTGATACACCAAGGCTACAGTAACCTTGGCGGTCAGGTGGAGAGACTGTGGTCATGAACACATCAGGCCTGAAAGGGCCCGTTCTGAAAAGCCAAGGAATCTTGCTCAATGGGATGGGGTAGAAATCGGCCCGACCATCTCTTATGAGCCGGACTATTTGCTGGACTCCCCCTGCAAACGCCGTAGCACACTTCACATGCTCTTCCATTCCGGGCTCCAAGTAGCAATCGATGAACTGCCCGAAAGGCCTCAGATGAAAGAGTCTAACGCCATGCAGCTCTTGCGCTCTGTTCATCAGTTGACCCGGCAACACGTGAGGTTCGGCGCATAGGTTCGCTAGGACAACCTTGTCTCCAGATTTGACAGTTCTCACTGCTTCATAAGGAGAGGAAAGCTTCTGATGATATCGGCCATCCAAGGGTCTCATTATACCCAGCTAAAGGCACCAAGACACTTGACTGGTATATCTGTCCTGGGGGCAAAGGAGTCACCATTACTGAGATCGAGGATGACGCCGGCGAGGCCGCCTTCGAGAACTGGGTAGTCTGACCGAGGGAGCTACTAGGAATCTTCGCGAGTTTCGAGACTCTTCCAGCCGTAACCGCAGAGAAGGCAGCTAGCATTGCGCTTAAGTGATGACTAGAGCAGGAAACCAAAACTCATGCCGCAAGAGCGAATATGCTAGCATGGTGATCTGATAAACTGAGTTAAAGAACGTGAACGCTGATGGCTGCAGTTCCAAAGACGATGAAGGTTGCCCTGTACTATGGGGATGGAGGCATTAGTCTTGCAATCGCTCCGGTGCCCGAATTAGCGCAGCTTAACAGTATCCCAAGCTTCAGCGCCAACCGGCACGCTCATTTCTCTACATTCCAATTCACGACATAGATGAGGAGATAGCCTACTAGAGCTACCGCGTCAACTGAGCACGCGAGTTGTTCAGGAGAGAATGAACCTTAGGTCATTTTGTCAAGTTGCGCTCGACTGTGATGCGAGCCAAACCGTTTGAAGCATCATAGAACGCCCTCCATATCAACTGTCGGAGGATAGCCACGGAAAGCGTCCGAAAAGTGGGACCATGACTTCAGATACACGACGAGGCACGTGGCTACCGGAAGGATGGTAAGATCCGTTCCGCTATTAGCCCCAGCAGCTCAGGAGAGGCGCCCGTGCCCAAAAGTAAATGGTTGACGCCGACAGCGACATAACGCTCTATGATATCGACCAAATCGTCTACCGAGCTGCATAGGTGGAAGTACTCTTGAATCACGTCGTCGTTCAGCATGGCCGTTGAAGATTCGACCCGTCGCGGATCTGGTTCATCAGAGCTACCTCTTGTGAGAAAACCGGCTCGTCCACTCTTCAGTAACTTGAGGCTAGCATCGCGATCTCCTATCACGAATAGCACTGGCACCAGTCTCTCCATTTCGCTCGGTTCCTTGCCTGCCATTCGAGCCGCGTCCTCAAACTTTGGGAAGATAACATCCTTGCAGCGTTCAGGTGAACCTATGGTTATCAGGTGGTCCCCTACACGCCCTGCACATGCTGCTGCCCTCGGACCCATGGCAGAGAAATAGATCGGTATCCTCACCTTAGGCTTGGTGTAGAGAAAGACATTGGTCATTTTGAAAAAACGCCTTTCGAAATCAAAAAAATCGGGCCTGTTCCACAATTCTCTTATCAACTCCACGCCTTCAACCAACCGCTCGATCCTCTCCGACCATCGTGGCCAAGTCCTTCCAGGTGCGAAGAATTTGGCGTCATTCACCGCTTCTCCGGATCCTACTCCAAGCAAACAGCGACCCGGATACATATTGTCTAACGTGGCGGCCGCCTGAGCGATGATCGCCGGGTGATATCTTCCCCCTATCGGCGCAGTAACAATTGGGCCAAGCTGAATTCTTTCAGTCGCCTCTAGACAAGACGCCATTAACGCCCACACGAACGCTGATTGCCCCCCTCCGTGAAAAGAGGGCATAAAATGGTCTCCCAACCAGACTGAGTCAAACTCCAGCCTCTCAGCCAAGACGACACACTCAAGAAATTGTCTGGGCTCCCTGTAGTTCTCCCCGAGATCCACACCAAACTTGAAGTGTTTCATTTCGCCTGAACATGAGCTCTGACGCTTTAAACGTTGTTCTTCAGTCTTCCTGAGAGAACACAGAGACTCGGCAGGTTGGTGCTGAATCAAGCCGCTGACGAGAGAGGGACCTTTTCGCGTCTATACTGTATTGTTCCTCGCAAGAAATGACGCCCTCGCAAAATCTTGCGAGGATTTCCCACAATAATTGGGGTTCACGATGTTTGAGAGCCAGGAGTTGCCGTGTAGTCAGCCAGCCACCAACTCGAATAGCCTTCCATTACAGGAAAAATGCATTGAGGTTGATAATCCCGCAACCCGGAAATATTTGACCGCGTGCAAGCCTACTCATCGAGGGTACCTAGGCAGAGTCGAGTCCATCGAGATAGGACACACAACCGTCCACCGCCTACTCAAGCAGGCTGGACTGAACAGCCCACTCCAGAACCCCCGCAGACAGAGAAGCTACAAGCGTTGGCATTGGAAGCATCCGAACAGCCTCTGGCAATGCGACCTGAAGCCTGTAGGCATCAGAAGGCTCATAACCATCCTGGAGGATCACAGCCGCCTGGTGCCTGCATCAGAACACCTCAAGGAAGGAACCGCAGAGAACGTAATCTGGCTACTCGACCACGTCATACATGAATACGCCAAGCGAACAGAGATCCTCGCCGATCACGAATCGCAATTCTGGAGCGTACGCAGAGGCGAGTCAAGCTTCGACAAATACTGCCAATCCAAAGGGAGCAAGCATATCCTCGGCGGCACAGGCAAACCAACAACCCTGGGCAAAATCCTAAGATGGTTCTGAACCTACGACCAAGAACACACCAGCTTCCCTCTCCACTGGAAATTCATCAAATACTACAACTACGAGCGCCCACGCATAGCCTTAAAGTATAATACGCCACCAGAAGTCTACTTCAGAGATGTGCCCAATGTCATATTATAACACACTTTGCCGGCAAACGGAAAGGCTTATTAGCGCAGAGAAGCAAATCTGCGGACTATGACTTTGTTCAGTTGTACGGCCATAACCAAACTCCAAGCAATAGTGGTCATCGTTATCATAATTGTGGCAGGTGCTGCAGGCTACTATCTCTTGACTCCAAAGGAAAAGCCATACATTACAGTGACCACTTGGGGCGAGAATTTCTTGGATGCTATGAAGAATGGGGTGGGAGTACCGTTCGAGCAACAGTATGGCGTAGAGGTGAGGTACGCGCTACAGGGGTCATCTGGTGAGATGGCGGCTAAACTCATCGCTGAAAAGGGGAACCCGAGCGCCGATGTCTTTCTTGGCGGAGAGCAAGCGGTCGTTAGGGCGGCACTAGCCGGAATAATGGCTCCGTTGACTGAAGACAAAGTGCCAAATTTGAAAGATATTGCGAGCGCAGCCAAACCTGAACTCAATAATACACTATGGTATGTTGGAGTCTTTGGGCTGGCCTCCGGGTGGGCGTTGCGAACAGACCTTATACCGGCGAATCTGGCTTACAATGGTTCATGGCGTTGGTTCCTGGATCCGCGCTTGAAAGGTAAGTTTACCGTGCACGATCCGACATGGACTGACCAGATGTCTTGGGCCGCTGCCGTGTACGGCGGAGACGATCACAACTACGACCCAGCCCTCAAGTTCTTCAAGGATTTCGCACCCAATGTAAAGTTCGTTTTCTCCACAGACGCGGAAGCAACCAATGCTCTATCATCAGGTGAAATTTGGGGAGCGTACGAGTATGCTACAGTCGTATACGGGTTGGCCCAAAAAGGCGTCCAAGTTCAAATGGTTTATCCGGAAGATGTCCCCACAGTTAACGGCATAAAATCGCCTATTACATTCGACATAGATGTTATTGGAGTGGTCAAGGGTGGCAAGGAGGATCTCGCATACAAATTCATCAACTACATCCTGAGCCCCGAGGCCCAGTACGAGTACTGCAGCCGGCTCGGCAATGCTCCAGTCAACCCCAAGACGAAACCGATGCCCCCGGAGATAGCTCCTTATCTCTTGACAGGCTCTGAACTCGAAAGAGCCTGGAGAGTCGATTTGCAATACTACTCCACGATCCAGGACAAACTGGTCGAGCGCTGGCAAACAGAGATAGCGCCCCTAATAGGGAAGGGTTGACGCAGCAAACAGCAGATACAACCCTTCTCGTGCCGCCGGGCGCATTCATACCCTGGGTGGGAGTCGCACCCATACAATGGAAGGCACTCGGTCAGACGATAACAGGGTTAACCTAAAGCAACTCTTCCTTCTGTTTCCCAGCATAGTCTACGTCGTTCTGATATTCCAACTAGCGTTGGCTCTCATGCTGGTAACAGCTTTCTTCCGATATCAGTTTCCGCACATTGTCGATCAGTTCACCTTGGAGAACTTCCAACGCTTCTTCTCGTCCTCTCTTTATCTGGGCACGTTGTATGTAACCTTCAAAATTGCTGCAACGACGTCTTTGCTTTCCCTGTTGTTGGGGTACCCCGTCGCATACGCTTTGGCAAGGTCTCAGTCGAGGTTGGAGAGGGCAGTGCTTTTCGTTGCTGTGCTTATCTCACTCTTCCTCGGTATTATAGAACGCATCTACGCATGGGTTTTGCTTCTGCAGGACACAGGAATCGTGAATAGACTCCTGGCTACACTTGGTCTTGGTCCTGTTCGCCTCATGTACAACGAGGTCGGTATAATCATTGCATCCACTCACTTTCTCCTGTCCTATGCCATCTTTACGCTGATGGGTTCCATTCAGTCGGTAAGCCCGTCATTAGAGGAAGCCGCGCTAGGCTTAGGAGCCAGTAGAGTTCGGATGTTCATGGACGTTACCCTACCGCTTACCCTACCTGGAATTTTGTCGTGCGTACTCCTTACGTTTTCTTTGGGAATGAGCGCCTTTGTGATTCCAATGCTGATGGGTGGTGGACTTGTGTGGATGCTGTCAAACATGATCTACGATCGAGTCGTATTCACAGGTAACATCCCCTTTGCTTCCGCCATTGCTCTAATTCTTCTCTTCGTCTCGATAGTGTCGACGCAGCTTGTGACCATGCTCGTAACAAAGAAGATCAAAGTCGGGTGATCACGAAGAAATGTCCTCAAGAACCATAGACCAGCTCAGTGGCGCATTAGTGAGAATGGTGCGACTAGGGGTCTTCCTGTTCCTGATGATGCCGCTAGCTTTTGTCGTTGTGATGTCAATTAACCCTCGGCCTGAGTTGTTTCCGCCCCCTGCCATAACCCCTGTTTGGTATCAATCGTTTTTGTCGCGCCCCGACTTTAGAGGTGGATTATTCGTTAGCGTACTGTTGGGCTTGTCTGTGACTGCAGCCGCTGTTACCGTTGGGACCTTATGTGCATTTCCGCTCGCTCGTATCAGATTCAAGGGAACTAGTTTGTTGTCCGCAATATTTCTGTCACCGCTCGCGGTGCCTCAGATCGCAAGTGCCGTAGCTTTGTTGAACTTTTTCGTTTTCGTCGGGGTCATTTCACGCAGGTTCGAAGTACTCCTCATCGCTCACACAATAATTGCGCTTCCCTATGTGATTCGTGTTGTGACCGGTAGCTTGATCGGATTCGACAGGTCTCTTGAGGAAGCTTCGCTTAATCTCGGCGCGAGTACGACTCAAACTCTATTGCGGATAACTCTTCCATTGATTAAGCCTGGTTTGTTGGCCGGTGCTTTCTTCGCTTTCCAAGCTTCCTTCAGCAACGTGACCGTGAGCGCCTTCCTAGCTTCCGCCGAGGTTACTCCTCTGCCAGTTGTATTGTTTTCTTGGATGAGATTTACCTTTGATCCGTCATTGGCAGCTATCTCGACGTTGCTTATGACATTCACCACAAGCGTGATATTCTTGCTCGAAAGGATACTTGGGCTCGAGAGGCTCATCGGCGTAGCCGGCGGAATACGCTCTATCTGAGCTCATACAGGTGGATTGAGAACTTGGAAGCCATGAAGTCCTTGGGAGTGTCACGGCACATTTGATCGCTCTCAGGCTGGAAAACATTTCAAAGAGTTATGGAGGAACGCCTGCAGTGGACGATCTCTCGATTTCTGTTGAGAGTGGAGAATTTCTGACACTACTCGGACCTAGCGGATGCGGAAAGACCACGACGCTACGAATTGTCGCAGGATTTGTTAGACCAGATAGAGGGAACGTCTACATTCGGGATCAGCTCGTAAATGAGAAACCGCCAAACGAACGCAACACTGCGATGGTTTTCCAGAACTACGCACTATTCCCTCATATGTCTGTGTACGAGAACGTCGCCTATGGCCTTAAGCTAAGGAAGCTCAAGAAGAATGAGATCGAAAAGCGCGTCAAGGGCGCTCTCGAACTCGTGCGTCTTTCGGGTTTCGAGGGCCGTTTCACCAGACAACTGAGCGGTGGTCAACAGCAACGCGTGGCACTGGCTCGCGCCCTTGTGATTGAGCCTGATCTCATGCTTCTCGATGAGCCGCTTAGCAATCTTGACTTCAAACTAAGGCAGCAGATGAGACTTGAGATCAAGAGCATACAGAAGCGAACAAACGTCACGGCTATGTACGTGACACATGATCAAGGAGAAGCCTTGACAATGTCTGAC
>Ga0209725_1001299_pt1 | contig 14277 bp, 14 predicted proteins | sample I18A1metaG_FD_184145 | JGI IMG/M metagenome (GOLD analysis project Ga0209725, IMG submission 184145) | Lake sediment bacterial and archeal communities from Gulf of Boni, Indonesia to study Microbial Dark Matter (Phase II) - ​I18A1 metaG... | ecosystem: Environmental > Aquatic > Freshwater > Lake... | reverse complement strand
CTCGCTGATGAGAATGACTGATCCGACTTCAAAGGTCTTCTTCAGCAAGCCATGCAGTCTCTTGCGAGACCTAGATCAGATGGACACACAAAGAGACCTTGTAGTGCTCGACATAGCTCTGTGCGAGCTTGCGAAGGAGCTTATCGTGGGCAAGCTGTCGAGGTGGCACGGCAGCGTCCTCTACATCGATCATCATCCCGACACGGCAGCCTCGTTCTCAAACAGTCGAAATGTCCAAGTCGTAGCAGGCGATGTCTCGTCGTCGGAGCTGACGTTCGGTCACCTCAATTCAAGGCTAAGAAGGGAAGCCGAACGTGTAATGCTGATGGGCGCAATTGGAGACTACGAAGATCTGACTCCGCTTTGTATCGACCGCCTGAACCGCTGGGACAAGCGCTCAGTTTTCCTCCAAGCGGGTTTCCTGTGCGGAGCACTGGAGGTCACGAGGCTTGACCACGAGTTCCACAGAGAAATCGTTGGACTCTTGGCTAGCTGCAGACCTCCCTCCGACGATAGTAGAATTGTAGCTTCCGCGGTCAAAGCGAGCGAATTAGAAGAGTCATTCAGACAACGCGTCGAAAAGAACGCTCGAAGGCTTGGAAGCATAGGGATTGCGTATGATTTGGACGGCCCAGCGGGAAAGGGTGCAACGTACGCTGCGGCTGCGACCGGCGTCAGTATCGGAGCTTATGTCGATAGCGAACCTCGTCGCGGCACAGCCGATATTTCGTTTCGAGTCATCGACCGATCCATAGACTTGAACAAGATTCTACGAGCAGTCGCTCCAAAGCTCGGCGGTTCTGGGGGAGGACATGAGGAGGCTTGTGGCGCACGGGTTCCTCTGGACAAGCTCGACAGCCTTTTTGAGGAGGTTAATGAGGCGCTCACACCCAATGCTGAGTGACTTGGGCCTCTCGATCGATTTGTTCTCGTGACCCGCTGAAATCCGCGGCCTACGCGGACCTGAGCTTCCTCACTTGCTCTAGGGCCGAAAGATATGTTTTGACAGTTTCTCCAAGTTCTCGAAGCCGTACGAGTTCACGCTCGTTCTTGACTGCCACGTTCAGCTCACCTATCTTCTCAAGGATTGCTTGCTCCAACCCGTCGAGGACTTGCTGGCTGGCGAGCCTCACTTCCTCTTCAGCTGACTTGACGATCGCGACGGGACGATTGCATTTCGCGCAGAACGTGTCCTTCCCGAGCCTGAAGAGTGGAGTTGCGCAGACCGGGCATGTTTCTTTCAGCATCACCGCTCCGGATCTGAGCAGGTCTGCCATTCGCTTTACTTCTGCGCCCATCCGCGCTCGCCTCACTATGAGAAAGATTTTAGGCGGGACCTATAAAATGCGTGAGTCAGCGAATCACAAATGCGGGGCGACATGGATTGTCGAAGGCGAAGCGCAAGGAAGAGTACGAAGAACGAACGAAACAGGCCATGGGCGTGCTCAATGAAGTTTCTCAGGACACAACTACCCCGCGGAACATAAGAAGAGCCGCCAAGACGGCTATGGATTCGCTTCAAGCCGCAGGCCTCAGCTTAGGCGTGCGAGCTGCCAACGCGATTTCGATTCTTGATGACATCAGCCAAGATCCGAATATGCCGCAATATACTAGAGTGAGGATCTGGAACGCAGTGAGCCTGCTCGAAGCAATCAAGGACTGATAGAAAAAACCGCGCTGATATTTCCAAGGCGAGCCAATTTGCTTCTCTAGCGACACAGTCCGAACACGGTAGGTTTAAGCTGCCAACCTAGTAGACAGGCCGGCTTGAACCCTGGTCTGAGATTGACCACCAACCGCAGACCAAGGGCATACTCTCAACGAGGAGATCGTAATGGCGGATAAGAAGGCGGACCTGGCAGGTCCCGGAATTGGCAGCTACGAGGAACTCGAGAGGATTCTCCCCCAAGATTACAGTTCATTACTAGATCGTAAGGACACTCAGAAGGCCATCTTCGCGCTGAAGAACTACATCGAAGAGAACCTATGCAGAGAACTGAATCTAATGATGGTTCAGGTTCCCCTCATTGTGGATGTCGAGAGCGGGGTGAACGACATGCTTGACCGTGATGGTTCACGGACCCCAATCCAGTTTCACATTTCAAATGACTACAACAAGCATCCAATTGATGCTCAGATCGTACAGGCCGCAACCAAGTGGAAGCGGGTTGCGCTAAAGCAGTTCGGGATGAAAGTCGGCGAGGGCATCTGCACCGACATGCGCGCAGTACGCAAGGACTACTTCCTCGATCACGATCACAGCGCCTACGTTGACCAGTGGGATTGGGAGAAAGTGATCACGGCAGACCAGCGCAACCTGAGCTATCTGAAGGACGTTGTCAGAAAGATCTGGAGAGTCTTCAAGGGCGCCGAAACATACATTCAGAAACTCTATCCTCAGCTGAAGACGAAGAAGTATTCGAACTTGCCTGACGATTTGACGTTCCTGCATGCCGAAGAAATCCTGGGCATGTACCCGGATTTGCCGCGGAAACAGCGTGAAACAGCGATCCTTCAGAAATACCCCGCTGTATTCATTATGGGAATCGGATGGGTCCTCAAGGACGGGTACCCGCACGAGATGCGAGCCGCGGACTATGACGACTGGGTGACCGAAACTATGTCCGAAGACGGCAGACCTAAGCACGGTCTCAACGGCGACATCCTAGTCTGGAATCCGGTGACCAAACGTCGCCACGAGCTGACCTCGATGGGAATCCGTGTTGACGCTCAGACGCTCAAGAAACAGTTAGAGGTTTCCGGTCAACTCGATTTCCTCAAGTTGCCCTACCACCAAGCGATCATCAACAATGAGCTGCCGCTCAGCATCGGCGGCGGCATTGGGCAATCCCGGACCTATATGCTGCTGCTCAAGAAGGCGCACCTGGGCGAAGTCAGCGTAACCGTTTGGCCCAAGATACTCAAAGAGATCTGTGCGAAGAAGAACATCCACGTCCTAGAGTAAACGAAATCGCAACAGACAGGAAATCTTGAGACCGTTCCCTAGATCACTGGCAAAATCACGTTGCCGAATCAGCTTGACCGCTGGAAAACGCTCGCCAGTGCGGGAGCCATTGACCGTCCTTCCATTACGATCAAGCTTAAATGCGACTTGGTCGAGGCCGCTGGGAGTGACGTGTGGTTGGGGTTTCTTGGCAGCCAAGCTTCCCATGCGGCAGATGCAAACCTAGTCGCACAGATAGTCGTCTTCTCTCTCTTGCTGGTAGGAGTGTACTTTGGAAGAGCGGCGAAGCTCAAGACTCACAGTCGCCTGATGAAGTCAGCTATCATCGTTCAATTTGGAGCGTTGATCTTATGGATGGGCCCGTCCCTCCTCTTGAACGTTAGAGCGTTCGAGACGTTTGGCGTTGGTCCGCTCACTACGACCTTACATGTGCTGGGTGGCGGTTTGGCGTTGGCTCTGGCGATCGCTGCTGCCTCTCACAGAGCCGTCGTCTCGGCCCAGCTAAGATGGACGATGTGGACAACCTTCTTGGTCTGGACCTTGGCTGCGATCCTGGGAATCGCCTTCTACGTGTACTACTATCTGCTGTGACGCTATCGTTTCATTCAAGGAGAGAAATCTCTGCCTCCCGAAGATGTTGAGGGCACAGACCAGATGAAGCGGCTCCGTCTCGACGAAAGAATCGAGTTCGCCCTGAACTCGAAGGTTTCGGTTCGTGTCTACGCTGATTCTCGACCGCATGTGCTCCAGACGGCAAAGCTGCAGAAAGGAGCGATTCTTGTCCGTGATGGGAAAGAACTCGTCGAAGAGGGCTTAGGAATTGGTGTTCCAGTGTGCAGGTACAAGGACGGAACACACTTCTCACTTACCGCTGAAACCTTCTTCAATGATTCCGAGAGCGGCCCGTCAATAGTCAAGATTTACGATATGGATGGTGTGGCCTCAAAGAGGTTCCGTGGAATCCCGATAAGGCGTGGGAGGTATCTCGCCGGTATTCTCAAAGTTCTTGAGAAAGGATATCGTGGCTTCCGAAGATTTGGGATTACGTCAACTCCCATGCTGGACTTGCTTAGTTTGCTTGGGATGACGAACGAGTATCGAGAAACGTTGTCGAAAGGCCGAATCGAGGTTGCCTATCGGCTCATTGGTCGAGATTTGCAGATTAAGACGAATCTGAGCGGGCTTACCCGGGAAGGCCTGCAGAGGATCGTGTTCGCGAACGAATCAAGCGGAAGACTGTTCGGCAAGTACACAGATTCAACAGGAACTAAGCTTCAGGACAGACAAATTGAGCCATGGCGAAAGACTCGCGCCGAGTGGGCCAGTCTCTATTCTCGGAAGCTTGGTGTCGGATTCAGCCTGCGCCGGCCGAGCGGATGGCTGATAGTCAGGGGAAGAGAGGTTGTGAGAGAGCGTATATCGTGGTCGGGGCTTGATCTGCTCAGCAACGGGATTCCAGAAGCATCAGAGTACAGCGTACAGATTTTCGGAGAGGCCCTGATTGACTGACGTGGTCCTGATCTATCCGTACTTCCGTCCCTCCAGGGATAGGTCACCGTTCAGGTTTCCTCCGTTGGGACTGGGGTACATCGCTTCCCATCTCAGGAATCACGGCTTCTCTGTGAGTCTTGTGGACTGTACCTTCAGGTCCGAAGACGACGCGCTTCGAAGAGTGAAGGAGCTCTCTCCATCAATCATCGGAATCTATTCGATGTTCTCAATGAACGAGCCTGCGCTTCGTTTGGCTGGACTGCTGAAAGACGAGTGCGATCTGTTGGTTGCCGGTGGGCCACTTCCCACCGTCTTTCCCGAAGATTACCTGAAGGTGTTTGACGTAGTCTGTGTAGGAGAGGGGGAGGAAACAATGCTTGAGCTTGCGCAAACGCACGAGAAAAATGGTGAGTTCTCAAACATTCGAGGAATCTGCCTCAGAGCAGGAAGGGACCCGAAGTCTACGAAGGGATCGATAGTTCGGACACCACCTCGTCCCCCGATAAGAGAGCTTGACTCAATAGCCTTCCCCGCAAGAGATCTCTCTGACAATGCCGCCTACCGCGAATATTACAGGGAACGTTTCGGCCGCAGAGAGACGTCGATCATCACGTCACGAGGATGCCCGTTTGACTGTGACTTCTGTAGCCGGCCAGTATTCTCGAACGAGTTCAGGCCCAGATCTGCGCGCAACGTCGTTGAGGAGCTGGAAGAGATTTCTATGCTCGGGTATGACCACGTTTGGTTCGCAGATGATTGTTTCACCCTAGTCCCGAAGAGGGTCCATCAAATCTGTCAAGAGATCAAGGATCGAAGCCTTGACGTCAAGTGGGAGTGTCTGTCAAGAGCGAATCCCTTTGGTGTGGAACTAGCCAAAGAGATGAAAGCAGCCGGATGTGAGCGAGTTTTCTTCGGGATTGAGTCTGGCGATGATCGAATCCTGGGGAAGATGAGCAAAGGAATTGATGTCGATCATGCCAGACGGGCTGTTGAAGCCGCCGTACAGGCTGGGATTAAGGCTGGCGGGTTCTTCATTGTAGGATATCCCGGGGAAGATGACTCGACAATACTACGGACCATTAGGTTCGCGACTGAGCTTCCTCTGGACTATGTTTCATTCAGCCTCCCGTATCCAATTCCTGGAACTGGGCTCTATGAGAAACTCAAAGATAGACTTCGTGAGCAAGATTGGCATTACTCACCGTGGAGGTTGATCGACCACTCGCTGCTCTATGACTCCGAATTTTCCGAATTCAAACTCAAGTTTGCGATAGCCAAAGGCGCTATTCAACATCGAATATCGAAATATGGCGGGAGACGGGCCTACGCGTTGCTTGGTAGACCCTTCGAAGCTCTAACGGATTCCATATTCAGAAGTCTAGACTAGCTAGCGAACTGTGAGTTGCGTTCCGGTGGAAACTTCGAGGATCCGCCGCTCGATCCTTCTCAGTGCTGCGATTCAGCTGGGGCTTGGAGCTTTCACCGCGCACCCGTACGATGGGCGCGTGTTCCTAGCCACAGGATACTCGGTGGCTCACGGCGGCTCCCCTTATGTGCCGATGAACGTCTCTGATGTGTTTGGAAATTCGCTTTTCCCGCAGCCTGTCCCAGGTATCGGATATCCTCCACCCTGGAGCTTGGTGTTGGCGCTGTCCTACCTTTTCAGCTACAATCTGTTTCCAAACATTATCCTATACAACCTTGCTGTCAAAGTGCCAATAATCATCGGTAACATTCTTCTCTCGTTGCTCGTTGGAAAAATGGTCATGCGCCTGACTTCGGATAATGGCCAGTCACAGAATGCTGTGCGTTTCATGCTCTTCAACCCCTACGTCATCTATACCACGACGATCTGGGGGCAGTTCGACACCGTCAGCGTACTGTTGATGCTATTCGCCGCCTACTGGTTGGCTCAAGAAAAGTCGCGTCTCTCAGCTGTCGCCTTGGGAACCGCAATCGCGTTGAAAGTGATCCCGATAGTTCTGCTTCCTCTTCTGATCTTCCAAGAAAAGAAACGTGGAGGGCTGAGGCGACCGTTTGAGTATGCTGTTTACACGCTGGGAGTTGTTGCGCTTTCGTTTGCTCCATTTCTGGTCGGCTGGAGTATCAAACCTGTTCTTGACAACTGGAACATCCATTTTGTCCGCGTTGGCGCCTTTTCGCCTATGAGCATTCTGCTTCCATTCGGAGTCCACGCGTCTGCCAACGGACTGGAAATCCTGGGATATCTCTGGTTGCCTTCTCTGGTTCTCATATGCTACGTTATTTCGAGGAGGTCCATCACCAAGTTGTCGAATTTGATTCTTGCCGCTCTTGCCATAATGCTAGCTGTCTCTCTTACCAGATCGTGGGTTTCGGAGCAGAACCTTAACTTCGTGCTTCCTCTCGTCCTGTTGGCTTCGATCACTCAAGGCTGGGACAAGAGATGGGTCACAGCAACCTGGGCGCTTCCATTGACCTTCGCTTTTCTTCATACCAGTCCTCTGCAGATGTTCTTTCTGGTGGCACCCGAGTCCGTACTGAATGCCATCTCATTCGAACAGCTTCAATCCAACATCATCGTTATGACACGAATCCTGTTAACGATCATTTGGCTGATCATCGGGCTGGGACTTCTGAAGAAAACACTCGGCTCCCAGAATACCATGCGAATTCAGGCCTAGGCGAGCCGCTAGGTCTCTGATCCGTAACCTAGCAGAGCAAGCGTACGATATGTAACATCCTCGATTTCACTGATATGCTTTTTCGAACCATGCTCAAGAAGGGGGAACATACCATCATTAACAGCAAGTTACGGACAGGGAGAATTCGCATTCTAGTTGGTGCCATACTTAACTTGGGATAATGATTCTGTGACGGCAAGAATTCCTTGGAGGTAAGAAGATGAGTAGACGATCGGCTCTAGCTGTGATAGCCGTGCTTGTCACGCTCGGATTGGTGTTCTATCCAAATGCCTACGCGTTGACTTGGGATTCCTCCCCTCAGATCACTCCTTCTCTTGACAGCTCCGGAAACACCATTCTCACAATACAGTTCAACTTCTCTCAAATGTCGGACCCGCCCACATCCAGCCACTATATGACTGATTTCCAAGTGCGAACATCATCAGATGGATCCTCATGGACGGAACTCCCTTCAGTTCCGATATCACCAACACCCATGACGACAGTTTTCACGGAAACATACAACCTAGGCAAAGTCAGCGGAACCATTCAAGTCCAAGCGAGACTGAAGTGCAACATACACGGCTGGAGCATTTGGGGGCCAGACCCGGCAATTCCGGCTCCAGAGTTCCCCTCTGGCCTGACCGCAGTCACCTCACTGCTGCTCGTCAGCGCCATTTTTCTGTTCCGGAGAAGCCGCATTGAAGCGATTGCTTGAGCGCCAAAATTGAAGGCGCTTGGTCTGGAAATCTTCCCTTTTTTCTCTTTCCTGTCGTTTTGATCCGAGCCTTCTAGCGTTGTCTGTTACGGCTTGAGATCACTCAGCCTTCTCACTGCCAATCGGCAATAGTCCCTGTTAATCTCCACACCTAATCCAATTCTGTCCGTTTCTCGGCACGCGACCAGAGTCGTTCCGCTTCCGAGGAAGGGGTCAAGTACAACTTCTCTTTGAAAGCTGAAGAGCCTAATGCACCTCTTAGGCAGCTCGACAGGGAAGGGCGCTGGATGCCCAACCTTGCGTTTGCTTTCGCCACTGAAGTTCCAGACTCCGTTTGTCCATTGAATGAACTCGTCGCGAGTTATGTCCGACTTTCCCTTTCGCGCCTTCTCCCATTTGTCCTTGTACATGATCAGGATCGCCTCGACCGGGGCGATGACGTAAGGTGCCGACGCGCTCATCCACGATCCCCATGCCGTGCGCCTCGAGATGTTCTGTTCGTTCCAGATGATTGTTGAGTGATACTTCCAGCCTACCTGCTTTGCGATGGTGGTGATGTCGGCGCACACACTCTGCTGGCCGCCCTTGTTCTTGTCGAGTGGAATGTTGAGGCACAATCGCCCGTCCGGCTTCGCCAACTGGCGGATCTTCGATAGCCATTTGGCTGTGAACTCGAGGTACTGGCCGTATGGGACGTTGTCGTCATAGTCCTGATACTTGATGTCCACATCGTACGGGGGAGAGGTCACAATCAGATCTACGCTTTCCATTTCGATGGCGTCGATCGTCAGTATGTCTGCATTGTACATTCGTATTGACTCTGCCTCAAAGAACGGTTTTGTGTTCTTGGTCATTGCGGTATCCTTCTGGGCGGTAATAGGGCACGCAAGTATCCTTCACACTTCCTCTTTCCAGTTGGACCGGAGCGAGATGTTCCAATGGGTTATGCGTTTGCTTGCTGATGACTTTACCCGTGACAATGTCAAGGTATAAGAGTTCGGCAACGAAAGTTGGCTCGCCAGTCTGGCGAGAGCAAGGTTCTCAATGCAGATACTATCGCACGCCCCAAAGACAACGAGCGCTTTGGCGATAGCCGTAGGCATCACAGCATCCTTCTTCGCAATCGAACTGGTCGGAGGAATTTTAACAAACAGTTTGGCTCTCCAAACGGACGCATTTCACATGCTGACCGACACCTTCGCTCTAGCCTACGCGCTGCTTGCTGCTCGGATCGCACAGCGGCCTGTGACCTTGAAGAGAACCTACGGTTACTATCGTGTGGAGATTCTGTCGGCTTTCCTGAACGGCATCTTCCTTTGGGCTGTTGTGATCTTCGTGTTCTACGAGGCGCTTGGACGAATCCAACAGCCCGCAGGCGTTCAGAGTCTCAACATGCTCATCATTGCTCTTCTCGGTCTGATAGCAAACGGGCTGGTTGCAGCAACGCTTTCAAGATCAAGGAACGACAGCCTCAATCTCAAGGGCGCTTTTCTGCATGTGCTGGCCGATGCGCTGGGCTCGGTAGGGGCGATTTCCGCGGGCATCATCATGTTCTTCACCGGATGGTATCAAGCTGATCCTATCGCCAGCATCCTGATAGGGGTGCTCGTCTTCTACAGCTCCGGAAAAATAGTCAGAGATTCGGTGAATGTCCTGCTGGAGGGAGTTCCACCTCACATCGATGTCGCCGCGCTTGAACGCAGAATGGTTGCAGTCAAGGGCATAAAGAACGTCCACGACCTGCACGTCTGGTCCATTGCTGATGCGAAGATGTGTTGCATGAGTAGTCACATAGTAGCGGAAGAAGGAATAGACAGAAAGAAATTGATCACGCAACTCATCCAACTGTTGAAAGAGGAATTTGGAATCGATCACACTACGATCCAGCTGGAAGGCGAAGACTACCCCAAGGCGGCCGGCGAACACTAGAAGCCCTCGTGTCATCCCAGTAGACACAACATGAATGGAATTCCACGCAAAGGCCGAGGCACATCATCTATCCCCAAGTCGAGTCCGACGCAACAGCCGCCAACATTCTGATTTTGTTGCTGAGCCCGTCTATGTTGCTACTGATCGCGAGTCTCGTGTCAAAACCGATGATCCATAAAGCTGAGACGATCCTGCCGTAGGAGAATTGATATACGCGGAATTGGTGGCTCAAAGTGACTTGTGCTGGTACGAGAAGATGTCGACTCGCATGAGATTAGTGCCCTTGATCATCATGATGCTTGTGACGGTTGCACTTCTGGTGGGCAATGCTGAAGCTGTCTCGGCGCCGGATGTTGTTGTCACGAGTGTATATTGGGGGACGAACCCGCTTGGAGGCGTGTCCGTGCATCCGGGAGACACCAACATTCCGTTGTCGATTGTCTTGTCGAACGCGGGAGATGCAGCAGCTCGCGATGTGGATGCTAGACTGGTGCTGGCTCCTCCGTTCAGCTACATCTACTACGTGGAAGGAAGCCGGGTTTCCGCCGATACGGTTGACCAGAGCGCTGGAGACATTCAGGCAGGTTTCTCCTTTACGCTGCGGTTTCTACTGACGGTGGCTTCGAACGCAACCGCAGGTGTTCACAGGCTTACTCTGATGGTCACCTACAAGACCGCGAGGGAACTCTCGCCCGTAGAGAAGACTCTCAGCGTGGACGCACCCGTTTGGACGGGCGATGTCCGGGTTCAGCATGTCCTGACGGTGCCGGCGAAGGTCTACCCTGGGGATAATCAGATCGCTGTCAAGGCTTGGCTCGTTAATGCCGGAACCGGGTCGACCGCTGACCTTCAGGTGGGCGTCATATTGGAGGAACCATTCAAGCCATCGGCGGCGGGCTCGGAGGTATTCTTTCTCGGAACTATGCAGCCCGGGCAGGTTAGCGAGGCTGACTTCTACCTTGACATAGACAAGACGGCTCAGTTTGGAAGCTACAACCTTGGACTGGTCACGGAGTCCTCTGGAGCGGCTGGTCAAGTGGAGATCGGCCAGATCCCGCTCTACGTGAGCGAGAAGGCAAGATTCCAAGTCACTCAGGTGGAGCCCAAAACTCTCCACGCGGGAGATTCCGGAGCCAGCATAATGGTAACAATCAAGAACGTGGGAGGCGTCACTGCGGATTCGGTGAGGGTTCAGCTGAAGGTTGGCAACTACTTCACCGGGACTCTCACTGATTTCCTCGGAACAATGGGGCCGGGTGAGTCCAAGACAGCCTACCTTACGGTTGATGTGGACTCAAAGGCGCGGCCTCAAGTGTACAAGATGGACCTACGCCTCGACTGGACACAATCAGACTACAGCCTCGACGATACCCTTGCTCTGGAGCTTCAAGTGAACGCGGCTGAGCTTCCACTGCCATTGATCGCGGTGGGAGTGGTCCTGATCGTCCTAGTAGTTGGAGTCTTGGTTCGCAGAAGAAGGAAACCGAGGCCCTGAACTCTCTGCTGTGGTCGAAGACAGACGGTGCCTATTCCAATCTGGATGTCCACTTCACTTCTTCGAAGCCCGAACGCTTGTTCACGATCCTAGCGAGGACGAATAGCAGGGAAGATAGTCGGTTCAAGTAGGGAACAAGCTGAGGGTTCAGCTCTTCTTTCTGCGCCAAGGTGACTGTTCTTCGCTCCGCGCGCCTCGCGATCGTCCTAGCGACATGTAACGCCGCAGCTGCCTTCGTTCCGCTCGGAAATATGAAGGCTGATAGCAGCGGCAATTCCGCGTCAAGTCTGTCGATCTCTTCCTCAACCTTCTTCACCATCGCGTCGGTGACTTGGGCAGCTTTCCGCGGTTTCGCTCTTTCCGGCCTGGTCGCAAGGTCTGCGCCAACCAGGAAGAGGTCTCGCTGAATCTTCTCGAGAATCTTGTCAACTTCTCTGTCTTCATTCAAGGACCGAACGTATCCGAGCCATGAGGACAGCTCGTCAACGGTTCCGTATGCCTCAACTCGCGGTGAATTCTTCGGAACCCTCTCACCTGAGAAGAGCCCCGTTTCTCCCTTGTCGCCGGTTCGAGTGTACGGCCTAGGCATTGCCGATCGCTTGCACAATGAGTTGCGTGGCTAGCAATTCAGAGTTTCCATCTGGGAAAGAGAATGCTTAGGCTCACTCTTTGAAAGAGGCTATCCGGCTCGTGTGCCATTAGGCACGGGTTTTTCCGGCACTGCCAACAGCGGCCTCAGCCCATCGGCGTATCCGATATCGAATAACATGCCTTCGGAAACTTCTCCCAACATCTTCTTCGGCTCAAGATTAACAACAAACAACGCCTGCTTTCCCTCAATTTCTTTCGGGTTTTCACGCTCTTGCTTCATTCCAACCAATATTCTCCTTTTTTGACTGCCAAAATCAACGGTGAGCTTCACCAACTTATCGGACCCTGTTACGTCTTCCACGAGCTCTATTGTTCCAACACGAATGTCAATCTTGTTGACTACATCAACGGAGATCTTCGGTTTGATCGGCGCTGCTTCGATCGACGTCATGATGACTGTGCTCCATATTGGATTCGAGACTATGCAAGATGCCGCCTCTTATCACTGCTTGATCATGGCCGGCTGCCTTAGTTTGCGAGGCAAATGATTAAGAGGCTTCAAGCTTCCTGATACATCCTGAGTAGCCATAATTCGACCACCGCGCTATTTCGAGTCTTGTCCGTGCCGGGTTTGAACATGCCGCTCACAGATCCCAGCTTCGATACAGCGGACCGACCACTCCGAAGGCTAGGTCAGAACTTCCTGATCGACAAGACGGCGCGTGATCTGATAGTGAACTCTGCGGATCTAAGCAGGTCGGATGTTGTGCTTGAGGTTGGGCCTGGGACCGGGTTTCTGACCGAGGCGCTCCTCGCCCGAGCAGGGAAGGTGATCGTGGTCGAGAAGGACCCGCGCCTCGTGAGACTCCTTAAGCGCAAGCACAGAGTAAACAGAAGATTGCGCATCATCGAAGGCGACGTGTTGAAGGCGAAGCTGCCGCGTTTCAACAAGGTCGTATGCAGTCCTCCGTACTATATCTCTTCGCGACTCGTCCTGCTGCTAGTCTCCAAGAGATTCCGCAAGGCCGTGCTGACTCTGCAGAAGGAGTTCGCTGAGCGGCTGGCGGCGAAGCCGGGCTCTCCGGACTACGGTAGAATCAGCGTCATGGTCCAGCATAAGTCATCGGTTCAGGTTGCTGGAGTGATTCGGAGAGACTCATTCAGGCCTGTACCCAGTGTCGATTCGGCGGTGGTTGTGATCCAGAGAAGGAGGGCAGAGGTTCCAGTAAGGAGCGAGCGAGTGTTTAGCGATATGGTCAGGTTCCTCTTCACCCAGCGCAGGAAGAAAGCCAAGAAAGTCCTCTACCAATACCTTGAGACAATGTGGGCACGCCGTAATATCGTGGACCGAACAATTCCTTCCCTTTCGGATGCGAGAGTATTTCAGTTGACGGTCAGCGACTTCGAACGGCTCTCAAACGAGATCTCTGAGATGAGACGTGAACATATTGAGTGACCCCGTTCCCGCGAACAGATGCCTCGCTTCCCAGGGCGAGTTAGGGTCACGTCTCCGCGTGGTGCTCGTTGAGCCCGAGAAGCAAGGTAACATCGGCTCCGTGGCGCGCTCGATGAAGAACTTCGGCCTCACAGATCTTCTTTTGGTTTCGCCGAAGACATCCATTGGAGATGAAGCGTTCCGGTACGCCACGCGCGGAAAAAAGATCCTCGAGAAGGCTAAGCTCGTTAAGACCCTGCCCGACGCGTTGAGAGGAGCTAGTCTAGTCGTCGGCACCACCGCGATAGTCGGAAGAAGCACTCGAAATCTTCTCAGAATAACCATCGACCCCTCGCAACTCGTCTCGCGTCTCTCGGAGACAAGCGGCCCCGTGGCGCTAGTGTTTGGCAGGGAAAGCTCAGGACTCACAAATTCCGAGCTGGGAAGATGTAACATAGTCGTGAATATACCTGCTAGTCAAGACTACAACGTACTCAATGTTGCGACCGCCGCCTCGATCATGTTCTATGAACTCTTCAAGGTCAAATCCACGCGTCCGATTTCGCTCGAACCCACGCGTCAGTCAGTGGAGCGATTAGCTGTGATCTTTGCGAACCTGGCTGACGTCGCTGATCTCCCAGCTCACAGAAAGCGCCTAGCTGACCGAGCCTTTAGGAACGTCCTGGCAAAGTCCATCATCTCCAGAAGAGAGGTCTCACTGATCATAGGTGTGCTGAGAAGGATCAAAGAAAAGACGGAATCTAGAACTATGAAGCGAAAATGACCAACGCGGATCCAATCTCGACCGCATGCTATACGTACTCGATCTCTGACACAACCCTGATGGGGAAACTGCGCGTTACCGTGTTCTTGCAGTCCGATTTACCAACACAACTCCGACGAGGATCAAGGATCCACCCACAGCAACACTAGGATCCACGCTTTCGCCCAGCATCAACCATCCCAAGAGGACTGCCACGATCGGATTTA
>Ga0209725_1001298_pt1 | contig 14307 bp, 7 predicted proteins | sample I18A1metaG_FD_184145 | JGI IMG/M metagenome (GOLD analysis project Ga0209725, IMG submission 184145) | Lake sediment bacterial and archeal communities from Gulf of Boni, Indonesia to study Microbial Dark Matter (Phase II) - ​I18A1 metaG... | ecosystem: Environmental > Aquatic > Freshwater > Lake... | reverse complement strand
TCAGCCATTTGGCGTTCGAATGTGTCAACTGGGATTTGAAATGTTTTGGCGTATTCTGCTGCCATGGCAGCGTAGTAGGCTGTGTAGTAGCCACCGTTGGCGAAGTCCCAGTCGGTGTCAGAGGCTAAAGCGATGTATTCGTTTCCTTCAGCGGTGTCGACTAGGGACATTTTTTCGAAGCCCACGACAGCGACAAGGTCGGCTAGACCTGAGGCGATCAAGGCGTAGCCGTTTTGTACGCCTATGCCGCCAGTTGCTCCTCCGCCCATCGCTCGATAACTTCTCTTTGGGTTGAGTCCTAACGAGTCTGCTATCATTGCTTCGCCGAGCAGTTGTCCAGCGAAGTGGTCGCTGAAGTAAGAGACGACTAAGGCGTCGATGTACTCGTTTGAGAACGGTTTGCCCATTTGCTCGGTTAAGTCTTCTCTGGCCATGTTGTAGGCTTGGACGCACATATCCGTGATGTTTGAGTCGGGACGAGCTTTAGAATGCGGAATGACTCCGCCCCCAATGACCGCGACCTCTCTGGGTTTGAAATTCTTAGTCATGGTTATCATCTCGAAAGGAGTTAGGTATATACAAGAAATGGTTGTTAAAAATCTTTTTCACACCACAGCGAACATAGAGGCTTAGTTGTTGGACCGTGTAGCGCCCATTCAGGGACTTTAGCATCGGCGATCTTGTCAGCCTTTGGTGAGTACGGCTTAATGTCGATGATGGGCGAGTCTTTTAAGGCGTCTAAGCCTTTTACGATTAAAACGTTGTTTTCGATTTGGAGGAGTTGTGTAACGCAAAGCCCTATGGGGTTTGGTCTGGTTGGGCTTCTGCAGGCGAAAACGCCAACCTCTGGTGCGCCAGGATGCCTCTTAGGAACGACTTTCAAAGTGCCTCTGTCTTTCGTATTGTCTCTGAGGTGAAACCAGTACAGGATTATGACGTGAGAGAAGCCTTCGATTCCCTGAAGCGCTGCAGTATATTTTGGGTAAATCCTCACTTTAGAGGTCTCTCCTTCTTCTTCTACCATTCCGATTGATTGAACTTCGTATCTTTCACTCAAGCTTTCCTTCACCTTCCCTGAACAGGGAATAGAAGTAGGCAAAAAATGTTTTCTAAGCATTGCTTTCCAAAATCGTTTTTAACAGTTAAGCTATATGCTATACACGGTGCCTCTGATGACGAAGTTTCGAACCCCCATTATTCTTATCAACTTTAAAACATACATGGAGGCCACTGGAAAGAAAGCTTTAGAGTTGGCTAAGAGTGCGGAAAAAGTCAGCCTAGAAACCGAGGTTTGCATGGGGGTGGCGCCCCAGTTCACAGATATTGCGATCATTGCCAAGGCTGTATCGCTTCCTGTGTTCGCACAGCACATTGACTCAATCGCGCCTGGCAACTTCACTGGACACGTCTTACCTGAATCTGTAAAAGAGGCTGGAGCCACGGGAACGTTAATCAACCACTCAGAAAGGCGTTTAAAGCTTGCTGACATCGACGTAACCATAACAAGAGCACGTGAAGCTAGCCTCATCTCGGTTGTTTGCACCAACAACGCCAACGTAAGTGCCGCTACTGCCTCTCTTAAACCCAACATGATCGCCGTGGAACCGCCCGAACTAATCGGAACAGGAATTCCAGTGTCTAAGGCTAAGCCAGAGGTCGTTACGAAAACGGTGGAACTCGTCAAGCGAATAAACCCTAAAGTAGTGATTCTTTGTGGGGCTGGGATAAGTAGGGGCGAGGATGTGACTGCTGCCTTGAGGCTTGGCACCGAAGGGGTCTTAGTGGCAAGTGGAATCGTGAAGGCGAAGGATCCGTCTAAGGTGTTGATGGAGTTTGCTGAAGCGATAACGAAAGCTTGAGGAGTTATAGTTGAAAGTCGAGGTTGAATGTGCCTCTTGCGTGCTTCATCGCGGTTATTTAGAAATTAAGAAAGCGACAAACGATTCGTCTGTTCAATTTGAGGCTATGTCAGCCCTCACAAGGTTTTTAGCCAAAGAATTCAAGCCCACAGCAGTTCCAGCTCATCTCGGCACGGATAGAGACCGACTGATAAGGAGAATAACTGGTAACCCTGACCCATACTCGGAAACGAAGCAAACAAGCAACAGGAAAGCCTTAGAAATTCTTCCTCTAGCGGAAAATCTAGTCTCAAGTGAGTCTTCAGCTTTGTCTCGGTTTAGGAAAGCCTGTCTATGCGCCATCGTTGGCAATGTCATAGAATTCGACATTCCAGACCACGCTTTTAGGTTTGAAGATATGGAAAAACTGGTTCAACGAGCCGAAAAAGACTTAGCGCTAGACGAAATCTCAAAAATTTTTGACGCATCCAGAAAAGCTAAAAGAATTCTGTATTTGGCAGACAACGCTGGAGAAATCGCCTTTGACACGTTACTAGTTCATGAATTGAAAAGGTTGGATGCGCAAGTTACAGTTGCTGTGAAGGACAAGCCAGTAATCAACGACGCTACGATTGAAGACGCGAAATATGTGGGGATGCACCATGTTGCGGATGCAATAATTACCACGGGCACGGATGCTGTTGGATTAGTCCCAGAAGAGTGCTCTAAAGAGTTTTTAACCGTCTACAACCACGCCGAGTTGGTTGTGGCGAAGGGCATGGGATACGCTGAGACACTCACCGAAGTTAACCTCAAGTCTCCACACGCCATGCTGTTACGAACCAAATGCAGACCTGTTGCCAACTTCTTTCATGTAGACACAGAAAAGAATGTCGCTAAACTGATGTTTTGAAGTGGTGCTGAAAGATAAAATGGCTGATTTACCCAAAATCCAGACGGGACTGAGCACTCTCTTAGATTTTGACAAAGCCATCAAAATGGAGTGGTTGGTCACGAACGGTTTGGGCGGATACGCCTCCTCCACCGTGTTGGGGATCAACACGCGAAAGTATCATGGTCTTTTGGTTGCAGCTTTTAACCCGCCTTTAGACCGTTGGGTCGTCCTCACCAAACTGGATGAAGAGGTCCACATCGGGAAAGAATCACATCTCATAGGAGCGAATGAGTTTAGGCATGGTATTCAACCTGAAGGCTGTCAGTTTCTTGTCGAATTTTCTCTTGAGCCGTTCCCCACATACAAATATGATATATACGATGTTGAGCTTCGGAAAACGATATTCATGCCCCATGAGAAGAATGCCACCATAGTCCTCTACGATGTCTTCAACCCCCACGAGAAAAACGTGTCGGTCCGTGTCTCGCCATTGGTCAACTCCCGACACTTCCACACCGTCACAGAGAAAGACAGCCTGAACTGGAAATTTGTTCAAAAACCCTCTGAGTATGAGGCTACTATCCAGCCGTCTGTTCCACTTTCGACCTTGATCCTGTTTTCAAGCGATGGAAAATATTTTGCCAGTAAAGGCGAATGGATTAAGGAAATGTATTTCCGAGTCGACGACTCACGAGGAGAAAGCTGTCTCGACGACAATTTTCAGCCCGGATGGTTTGAGTTCGGCGTTTCTCCCAAAGGAAGAAAGAGGTTTTATGTTCTTGCAACAGTGGGCAAAAGCGAAGAGGAAGCTAGGCGTGTTTTTTCGTCTATTCCTCAGGGAATAGAACAGATTGATGCCTTATACAGCCAAGAGTTGAAGCGTAAAAAAAGTCTGTTGGAAAGGTTTCAAGAACACTACGCTGACATCGAAATGGAAAATTGGCTGAAGTGGCTCGTTTTGGCTGCAGATTCTTTCGTGGTGAAAAGGGAATCAACTAAGACAAAGTCTATAATCGCTGGCTACCACTGGTTTGAAGACTGGGGAAGAGACTCATTAATTTCTTTGCCAGGCCTAACACTTGTCACGGGAAGATTTGAGGATGCAAAAGAGATTCTGTTGATGTTTAAGCGTTACTGCTATAGAGGCATCGTTCCAAATCGGTTCCCAGATCGCGCTGGAGACAGGCCAGATTATAACACGGTGGACGCCACGCTCTGGTACTTTAACGCGGTTCTTCAGTACCTCAAATACACTGGGGACTTCGACTCTGTTCAGAAAGAACTGTGGACTGTGTTGCAATCAATAATTGAACATCACATTCAAGGAACCTTATACAATATACGCATGGGAGAAGACGGTTTGTTAGGGCATGGACCGCAACTCACCTGGATGGACGCTATGATAAACGACCAGTTTGTCACGCCGAGAGAAGGAAAAGCTGTAGAAATTCAGGCGTTGTGGTATAACGCCCTAAAAACCATGCAACTTCTCGCAGCACGCTTTAACCAAGAAACAGAGGCAGAAAGGTATTCTGTCATGGCTGAAAAGGCTAAAAAGAGCTTCACTAAGGAATTTTGGAACGGTCAGAACGAATGCCTATTTGACGTGATAAGTGATAGCGGGCAGGATTCTTCGTTAAGGCCAAACCAAGTGATTGCGGTGGCTTTAGATTTTCCTATATTGGATGGAGCGAAAGAAGAGAAGGTTGTAGAAACTGTGTGGAGAAAACTTTGGGGCACCTATGGACTGAAGACCCTGCCCGATGATGATTCGCGTTATATAGGAAAATATTCTGGAGGATGGGCTCAGCGCAACAACGCATATCATAATGGAACTGTTTGGGCTTGGCTTCTCGGATCCTTTACGACAGCGTTCTTAAAAGTTAAGGGTTATGAGGCTAAATGGCGAAACTTTGCCCTCAAGAACCTTTTGCAGCCCCTTTTTCATGAGGAGATTTTTCGGGCAGGACTCGGAACGGTAAGTGAAATATTTGACGGCGACTCGCCTCATGGGTCTAGGGGTTGTATTGCCCAGGCTTGGAGTGTAGCAGAGCCTTTACGGGCTTTCGTTGAAGACGTTATGCTGAAGAGACCATTACATGAAAAGCAGGTTTTGGGAAAGTCAGCGGTGTTCACTTAGTTGGCATTAAGAACAGTTAAATAGAAGTGGAAGGCATTATGGATGCTTTGCCACAAAGAGAATATACCCAGCATTAATAGAGGTCAAAACGTTCATGACGGATGTCTGCTTCATCTTCGAGGTTCACCAGCCATATCGGCTAAACCGAAATTTTCACTCAGACCTACTAGCTCGTCAGTCTGTGACGAAAAAAGACCTTTTCGACCTCTACTTCGATAATAAGCTTAACCAGTATATTTTTGAAAGAGCCGCAAGAAAATGCTACTTTCCCTCAAACAACGTTATTTTGGAGCAGATTGACCGATACAAGAGAGACCGAAAACAGTTCAAGGTAGCCTACGGAATCTCCGGCGTTTTCATCGAACAGTGCGAGCGTTGGAGCCCAGACCTGCTTGAATCTTTTAAGCAACTTGCCCAGTCTGGTTGCGTCGAGTTTCTGGATCAGCCTTACTATCATTCGCTTGCCAGCCTGTATGGAGCAGACCGTTCCGAGTTCGTTGAGCAAATTCGCCTCCACCGACAACTTATGAAGGACCTATTCAATCATGAACCCAGAGTTGTTGAAAACACCGAGTGCCTATACAATAACGTTATTGCGAAGACTGTTGAGGGGTTGGGTTACGAAGCCACAGTCACCGAGGGCGTGGAAAGAATCCTCGGGTGGAGAAGCCCAAACTACGTGTATAAGGCTAAAGACTCTAAACTTAAGGTTCTGATGCGCAACTACCGCCTCTCCGACGACATAGGCTTTCGATTCTCCTCCACTTGGTGGACAGAGTGGCCGTTAACCGCAAGCAAATATGCGATTTGGCTTGCCGCAACCCCGGGACAGGCAATAACTCTGTTCGTTGATTACGAAACCTTTGGCGAACATCACTGGCCAGAGACTGGAATCCATGAATTTTTGAGGTGGCTACCCGGCGAAGTCATCAAGTGGAACAACCTAAGCTGGTCCACCCCCTCCGAAGTCGTTCGCCGACACGAGCCGGTTGGAGAAGTTGACGTTCACGAGTTTAACACGATTTCTTGGGCAGATCTTGATCGAGATCCAAGCGCTTGGATTGTCAACCCGATGCAAACGATTTGCTACGAGTCTTTGAAGGGGCTACAACAGTCCGTGAAAGGAACTCATGATGAAGACTTAATCAAGCTTTGGCGTTATCTACAGATGAGTGACCATCTTTATTACCTGAGCATAAAGGGCGGCGGACCAGGCGACGTACACAGCTACTTCAACCCGTGCAGTAGCCCAGTCGAGGCTTTTGCCATCTACTCACGAATCATTTCCGACCTAGAAGCCAGAATTTTGCGAGAACTAGAGAAACCCGAGTTTGCGGCAAAACGAATGTTGCGTCGGCTTCCAGTTGGAAGGGGTTTCACTTTCTTCTACGAGTTTGCACGACCAACCACTTGGACCGTGCACAGTTTACATGAATTTTATTCAGCCCTCAAAGTTGTGGACATAAAGTCTATTCAGTTTCACACGGAACGCGGGGACTTCGAGCGTTGGCTTCGTCAGGTGGTTGGAGACGAAAAGCTGGCGGGTCAATTCGTTGATACGTCTAGTATACGATTAAAGGGTGAGGCTTTGCGTAAGAGAGTTGTTTACGCAGTCGAGGGCAGAATTAAAGAACTGGAAGCAGTGGCTACCGAGACTACTGCAGATATTTGAAAGATTTGATAATCAACCCTTGGATTTCTTTTTGAAGGCTTTCTCGCAGAGTTTTCTGCAGGGGCAGAACTCCCAAGGTTTGAAGCCTTCTTGTGTTTCCATGGCGGGCATGCATGGGGTTTGTCTCTTTTCTCCTTCTTTCTCACCACCCATCATGCTCTTCATCATCTGCATCATCATGGTTGGCATTCCGCCTTCGCCACCGAACATCTGCGACATCATGGTTGGCATCATTTTCTCCATAATTTTGCTTTTTTCCTCATCCTTCATGCCTGCAAACATTTGAGTCATCATAGATGGCATCATGGAACCCATCAACTCTTGTTTGTCTTCAGCGGTCATGCCTTCCATCATCTTCTCCATCATTTTGGGCATCATTTGCTTCATCAACTCTTTCTTGTCTTCAGAAGTCATGCTCGCAAAAAATTCGTCCATCATCTTCTCCATCATACTCTGCTTTTCTTCTCTGCTCATCCCTCTCACCATTCTTTTCATATACCACTCCTTTAGTCCCATGCTATGTCCCTTCGCTTTCTTGAGTTGAAACATGACTAAATAATTTTCTCTATTTGGAATAGACATCCGTATACTTAAATTGGATGAAGCCATATCTTTTACATCTATCACGTTGCACGTATAAGGACTTAAAAAAAATTACGCGGAGAAATCTGTTATGCGGGCTGTTGTCATGGCTGGCGGCGAGGGAACGAGGCTTCGTCCATTAACCACGAGACGCCCCAAGCCCATGGTTCCAGTAGTGAACCGCCCAATGCTTGAACACTCAGTCGAGCTCATGAAGAGGCATGGACTAGACGATTTGATAATTACTCTTCATTACTTGCCCGACATCATAAGTGATTACTTTCAAGACGGAGCCAAATTTGGTGTTGACATATCTTATTTGGTGGAAGAAAAGCCTCTGGGTACAGCTGGAGGGGTTAAGAAGGCTGAGAACCTCTTGGACGGAACCTTTCTCATTTTTAGTGGAGACGCCCTGACAGATGTCGACCTCTCTAAGGCTGTTCGTTTTCACAAACAAAAAGGAGCAGCGGCCACCCTTGTGCTGACCAAAGTTCCAAACCCAGTTGAGTACGGAATCGTCATCACAGACGAAGACGGCCGAATCAAACAATTCTTGGAAAAACCTGGATGGGGAGAGGTCTTCAGCGACACCGTCAACACGGGAATCTATATCTTAGAGTCAGAAGCCCTCAAACATGTAAAGCCCGAAACCCCGTTTGACTTCAGTAAACAACTCTTCCCAAAACTGTTAGAGCAAGGCGAACCATTATTCGGATACGTCGCTGACGGATACTGGTGTGACATCGGGAACCCGTTCCAGTACCTTCAAGCCAACCATGACGCATTACGAGGTCTAATAAAACTGAAAATTCCTGGTCATGAGACGAATGGAGTTTGGGTTGACGAAGACGCAGAAATCGAGGATAAAGTAGAGATTGAGCCTCCAGCCCTTATCGGAAGAAACTCTCGAATTCGAAGAGGCTCTGTTATTAGTGAACTCACCGTCGTCGGAGACGGAGCCACTGTCGAAGAAGAGGCTAGAATAAAACGGTCTGTGGTGTGGAGAAATGCCTTCATCGGACCCAAAGCCGACCTAGTTGGATGTGTGGTTGGCGAGAAATGTCATGTTCGCGACGGTGCAGCCCTTTTAGAGGGAGCAATTGTTGGCGATGAGTCAATAATTGGACGTGGCGCCACCGTGAAATCTGGAATAAGAATCTGGCCTGGCAAAATGATTGAAGCCGGAGCCGTCGTTCACATGGACTTAAGATGGGGAATGCGATGGATGACAACATTGTTTGGCGCCTACGGAATAACAGGCTTAGCCAACATTGAAATCACGCCAGAATTCGCGTCAAAGCTGGGAGTTGCCTTCGGATCATTCTTGGGAAAAGGCGGAAAAGTTGTGGTTGGCCGCGACACACATAGGGCTTCGAGAATGGTGAAGAGGGCATTGATCGCAGGTCTCAACGCCGCAGGCATAGATGTTTACAACTTTAGGATTTGCCCCGCGCCTGTTACTCGATACATGATTCGCAGTTTGGGAGTGGATGCTGGCATTATGGTGCGTATGCCTGAGATTGACCCTCGGTCCGTGAGTATTCATTTTTACGACTTTAACGGAATGGAGTTAGACCGCGCTTCCGAGAAAAGCATCGAAGGAGTTTTCTTCAAAGAAGAGTTCCAGAGAGTGCTCAGTGACGAGGTTGGAGACATCATTTATCCTGCAAGAGTTGTTGACTTTTATCGAAAAGACTTGCTTGAGCATATAGAGTGGCAAACTATACGTAAGAACGGGTTAAGCGTAGTGGTTGACTGCGCTAATGGAGCTGGATCCTTCGTGGCTCCCGCCATTCTTGGCGAGTTGGGCTGCCAAGTTACGACTTTAAACGCTAGACTAGACGAGTTTGTTGGGCCTAGAACATTTGAGCAGGCGCCTTCGTCGATTCTTAACTTAGCCAAAGTCGTGAAGGCGCTCAATGCTGACTTAGGCATTGCCTTAGACGGAGACGCTGATCGAGCCATATTCATCGACGAGAATGGAGATGTTCTTTCTGGCGACGGCTCACTTGCTATGCTTTCTCGAGAGATTGCCAAAGAAAAGAATGGTGGCAAGGTAATTATTCCAATAAGCGCGTCTCGAATAATCGATCGAATTGTTAAACCTGTCGGTGGAGAGGTCATAAGGTGCAGAATTGGGGCGAGACCACTTCTTGACTACATAACTTACCACAAGGCTGTGTTTGGGGGAGAAGACACTGGAGGCTTCGTTTTTCCAGAATTTCAGAAAGGATATGACGGAATATTTGCGGCAGCAAAGGTGGCTGAGATTCTAGCCAAAGAGAACGTTAAGCTGTCTAGTCTTCACAGAGACTTGCCGAGTTTCTACATGGCTAAGCAAGCGGTTCCTTGCTCTTGGGAGCTTCGTGGAAGAATCATGCGAAGCCTCATCGAGGAGTTTCGTGACCGCCAAATCGACACCATTGACGGAATCAAGGTTTTCTATGACGATAACTGGGTTCTGATGCACCCGAGCTCCGAAGAGCCTGTTATCGACCTTTATGCTGAAGCCCCAAGTAAGGAAAAGGCTAACAATCTTATCCGAGAGTATGCGGATAAAATCCGTGGATTAATAACCTGAACCTGTCAGATTTAGCCGGGGATTGCATACACTTTTGCGTCAGTGGTTCCAATTGCAACATCCATGCGTTTGTTTCCGTCAAAGTTTCCTGTGGACATGCCTGTTATTCGTTCTGAGGCAGCGAAGCTGGCCCAAACTGTTCCTTGTTTGTTTATGGCGTAGACGATGTCCCAGTTCATGGTGATGACCTCTTCTAGGTCATCTGCATTTACGTCAGCCTTGATGAGTCCCCGAAGCGTATATAAGGCTGGGTTATCGAATGCCCAAATCTCTACTCCGGATTCACCATTTATACAAATTATTCTTGATGCCCAGGCTAAAACGGCAACGTCGTCTCTGGTTTTTGTATTGAACTTACCCACTGTGATCGAAACACTCACTGAGATAAAGTTCCAGAGTTCAGTTCCAGTGCGGCCACTGATGGCGTGAACTGACCATAATGAGCTGGCTGCGACATCGACGTAGCCGTCACCGTTAAAGTTGCCAAGCTCTAGTGACTGAATTGCGCCCGTTGGCACAGTGAATTTCCACAGTATTGTCTTGGTTTTTCCATCGAACGCGTAGACATGGTTGAGGAAGCAGGCTACGATGTCGTTCGTCCCGTCATTGTTGATGTCGCCTGTCCTGACATGGATTACCCAGTTAGTAGCAGTGTAACTCCATAGGGCGGCTCCATCGTCGTCGAGGAGCTGAATGGTGCCCTCGTACGGAGCCTCGGTCTCGCCTATGCCGATAACGACTTCGTCTTTACCATCTGCGTCAAAGTCTCCAGCAGCAATGCTGTGGATTTGTGTGGAGGCACCAGCATCGAACTTCCAGAGCGGGTCAGCTTCGCCAGAGGAATCTCCTCTAAAGGCGTGGACTATGCCCTTAGATGTTCCAACTATCACGTCGTGGTGTTTTTCAGTCATCAAATGCGCTGTTGCTATGCATGTTGGACTCGCAGATACTTTGTAGTACCAGAGTTTTTCACCTTTTCTTCCTGAAACTGCGTATATGTGGCCTTCTTCGTCACCGGAGACTATGTCGTCAATGCCGTCGCCATCGAGGTCTCCAGTGGCGATGGCAGACACTGATGCGGAGTGGAGGCTACTTTCCCACAGGGCCTTTTTTACGCTGACAGTGACGGGTATGCTCACGCCGATGGGAACGCTGTGCACAATGTAGACCCAACCCTTCATTGTTCCAGCAGCAAGCTCGCATGTTCCATCAAGGTTGAAGTCGGCAGTCGTGAGGCATAAGTAAGACTGCAACGGTTTGTAGAAAGCCCAGAGCAACATACCGTTTATGCCATCAAGCACAACTAGTGATTGTTGATATGTGTTTTGATCTCTATGGAATGCCGCCACATCTGCGATGTTGTCTCTATTGAAGTCTCCGGCTGCCATATAAGTGACAAAGTTCCTTTCAACATTGTAACTCCACAGCGTTTGTCCGGTTCTGCCGTCTACCGCAATTATAGTAGAATTCCTCACGTCAGTCGTGCCTTCCACATACCACGTGTATCCTGCTATTACGTCTGGTGTCCCATCAACGTTTAAGTCAGCGATTAGGGTGCTGGGTGCGCTGCCCACTACTTGAGTGTTATTCCAAATCTGTGTGCCCGTGGTGCCGTTAAGCGCGTATATGGCGCATCCAGATATTATCACTTCGTCAAGTGTGTCGTTGTTGAGGTCTGTCACTGCAGGGTTATTAAACTTGAAGACTCCTGGATACTCTGGATAAAGTGGGTCAGTGAAATTCCATAGCACCGCGCCGTTGTTTCCAGCCAAGGCGCAGCCTTCCATGTACTGGGTTACAGCAACAATGTCTGTGTGACTTTGGCCAGTTAGGTTTCCAACGGCTAAGCCGGAGACCTCTCTTGCGATGGTTACGTTCCAAAGTTCGGCTCCATTGATGCCATTAAGTGCATATATTATATTACCATCAGTTCCTCCTGAAGCGGCTACATCTATTGATCCGTCGCCGTTGAAGTCTCCAACCTGTACAAAAAAGATTGGCTTTGTAGTGGGGGTTGAGAAGTTCCAGATTTGCGTTCCGGTTTGGCCGTTGATGGCGTAAACAACTCCTTTTTCGTCACCTACGAAAACGTCATCGATTCCGTTTTTGTCTAAGTCTCCAATGGCTAAGGCGAATACTATGCCTTCAGGAGTGGTGAAGTTCCAGATTGTTGTGCCATCCTCCTTGAAGGCAGCAACCTTCGTGCCGTCTGTGGCTATTAGGTCTGGTTGGGAGTCACCGTCAAGATTTCCAGATTTCAATGCCCGAATTGTGGAGGGAGAGGCGATGTTAAACTCTCCAAGTGTTTCAGAGGCTTGAAGAGAAGCTTGCGAAAGTGTTGTGTCTGTAACCTCAAAGGAGTAGACGTTGCCTCTGGCGGATGCGACGACGATTTCTGGCCAGCCGTTTCCGTTGGCGTCTCCAACGCTTACATCATTCACGGTTTCTGTAAAAGGAAGGCTGGTCCAAGCCTGCACCCGTTCCTGAATGGTGCTGTTTGTATGAGCCATTTCGAGGACTGCTGCCTTGTTTTCGAAGCCCACAACTATCTCTCGGCGGCTGTCTCGGTCAGTGTCGCCAACCGCCATCGTTTTGACACTGCCTAAGTCGTATTTTGTCCATTTTGAGGTTGGATTCACGCCGACTAAGATGTCGTCGAACGTATCTGGACGTTGTTTAAGGTCTATTACCTCCCAATATTCAACTTTAGTGACCACTGAGTAGATGAAACCTTGAACGTTGCGTCCAGTGATGGAGGGCGAAAAGCTGTACTGCACTATTACCTCGTAGACTTTTCCGCCTATAGTGACGTTGTACCTTCTGATTCCGTCTTGGCAGAAAGCGTATAAGGATGGATGTTCGCTTGGCAATAGTTCTGGAAGACTCCAGTTTCGTCCCCTGTTCTTAGAGTAGCTTACCTGAATAGTTTCGTCAGACATTCCGCCGTGAGATTCGAAAATAACCATTAAGGTTGCGTTACCAGACCTGAGCTGAGTGATGGATGGACAGCCCTCGTCAGTGGATTTTACGGTGACGCGAACTGGGGGATCTGTTATGTACATGGATTCGTTGGCGTTCATCACCCAGATGTCATAGTCGATTTTGGATTCGTTTTTGTAGTGGCCAGCAAACGCGATGGTGTATCCTCCGTCGCGGAGGCCAATCATGTCTACGGAGCTTGCGTCGTAACGGTAGGTTGCGTGTGAGCCGACGTAAGGTAAGGGGCCTATGTACGTCCAGATTGCTCCCACCCATATAAACCAACGATAAAGGTAGTAATGTATTCTTCCGTCTGTGGAGTTTAGGTAGGATACCCCTCTCGAGTAACTGAACCCACTAACATTTAGAGGTGGTGTGCAATCCCATATACTGGGAGAGTAGGCGACTAATGTGTCTGTGGTGCTGACGAGCATCTTGTAAGGTTGGGCCCAGCCACTTCCAGAGTTGTACGTCACATAGAGCCTATAGTATATATAGACATCAAATTCTCCAGATAACCAACATTCCATAGTTCGCCATACAATCCAAATTCTCCCGTCTGCCGATACCTCTATTGACGGCTCCATCTCTTGAACGAGACCATATTCTCCAAACCCATAGCCGGCGGCTGTGGTTACATTTTTTTCAGGTGTCCAAGTTTTGCCTTCGTCGTCGCTGGTTTTTATGAACATTCTTGTCATGAGAAGACCTGTGTAAACGCCAAAATAGGGGTCGATATAAGAACCGACAACTTTAACGTAAACTTGAATTATCGTCCCGTTTGCCAACTGGACGATGTCGGTGTTGCGCCCGTAGAGCTTGTGATTAACACCATCATTGAACACGGGGTTCACATTAATCCACGGATAGTTTGGTGAGCTCGTCATCACTTCCATCTTAACGTACTCGTTGTCCGAACCAGGTCGATGCTCCCAAACATCAACGCCATGATCATGTCCAATGATAATTTCTTTCTCGCCGTCATAGTCTTGGTCGTCTATGGCCAGACTGTTAACTGGGTTGCGCTTAGTGGCCTCTTCAGGAGCTATCCACGCCAATCGATAGGTGCCCACCATGTTTTCCAGCACAACAACAAACCCGTTGGCAGGTAAACAAGAGCATGTTCTGTTGACTCCGCCAAGTATTATCTCGTTGAATTGGTCAGAGTCTGTATTTCCAACCGCAATGGCTTGAATAGTTAAGTTGCCATACGTCTTGGTGAGAATTGGGAGCAAGTTGTCTGGCAGAACATATCTTCCGATAATTGTCCCGTTAACCAGATAAACCTCCTCAAACATGTTTTCCTCACTTCTTTCGTATATGAAGAGAAAACTGCCAGCAGCCGCGATGATTTCTCCATACCCGTTATAGTCTAAGTCTGGATGAGCTGCGAGGGCGGTAAATTTCTCAACATTAAAGGCTTTTAGGCTTTCAGTCCACGGTCCTTTACGGAGGTCTTCACGCCATATCAGTCTATAGGTGTCGTCTCCACCGCCTGTTTCGTTGCCCACCCACTCGAAAACGTATAGGGAGAGGTCAGCGGCAGCTATCATTTCTGGCCTACCGTTGTGGTCTAGGTCGCAGTCGGCAACGAGTTGTTCGACGTGGTCCCAGAAGGTT